>Ga0209135_1000388_pt1 | contig 15887 bp, 13 predicted proteins | sample LauGreSBDMM110SD_4_FD_187570 | JGI IMG/M metagenome (GOLD analysis project Ga0209135, IMG submission 187570) | Freshwater lake microbial communities from Lake Michigan, USA - Su13.BD.MM110.SD (SPAdes) (version 3) | ecosystem: Environmental > Aquatic > Freshwater > Lake | place: Lake Michigan... | reverse complement strand
GGCAGCTTGCCTCAGAGATTTCAAGAAAGCCGTCCCACGCTTGCGCTGGAGTTAATGCAGGAATAGTAACTGTAGGGGTTGGAGTTGGAGTAGCAGTTGGATTTTGCGTTGGAGCGACATCTTGATTGCCGCCGCCAGCACAACCTGTGAGCGCGACTGACAATACGGCTACCAATCCGATTAAAGACGCCTTCGATGAAATCACTTTGATGCCCCTTCATGCCGTCGTAGTTAGTTCCAAGATAGAGGAACTCATGTTTACGATAACAAGCCAAGCCGCTAAGGTTTATTAACTTTTGGGAACATTTTGATGTCTAAACATCTATTGGAACACGGGAATCAACCCAGTTTTTACTGTTCCAGTTTCTTTACGTAGCGAACAAAATCACTTAGATTTGCGACCTTGTCGTAGAGCTTTCTAGCGATGCTGTTGCTCTCTTTGGTTATCCAGAATAGTTCTGTGCAACCTTGCTTGATTGCTAACTCCTGCACTTGTTGAATAAGTGCTTTAGCTACTCCATTCTCTCGAGCATCTTCAGCTACATAAAGATCTTCAAGGTAGCAATAAGAGGTATCACTCCAAGTAGAGAGTTGATAGTGGAAGTGAGCAATCCCAATAACAACTCCGTTAGCTTCAGCTACCAGAGCTTGAATCTGTGGCTCAGGATTTGTGAGGCGATCCCATAACAGTTCTGAATTGACATCACTAGGTGAAGTTTCATAAAACTTCAAATAGGCGAAGAAGAGCTCTTGCCACGCAGGCTTGTCGCCCGCTTGAATCTGTCGCACATTAATACTCACGTTTAAGTTCCGATGCTTTTGTTGCCTTCATGTTGCTTACTTTATCGGCGCGTGGAGGGAAACGGAAATGAAACCTTTACCGTGGCTAGAGAAGAGACGCTCTAGTTGCTCGCTTTTCAAGGTGCACCTGTGACCAAGAAAATGTCGCCTGAAGATGCAGACAAAGCACTCAGAATCTCGCTATCAATCTGGGTTTCGACGATAAATTAGCTGAGGCACTCACCACCAAGCCAATCAGTTCCTAGAAAGTAAAAACCCGGTTCTCGTGAGAAGAAACCGGTTTTTGGCTTGGAATCTGTCTCCTAATTTGTATTCAAGCCAGCGTAGACGTCGTTGACGATCCTAGTCATAGCTGCATCTGGAAGACCGTAGGTAAGAGTTGTTCTCGATCCTTCAGTTACGTTTTCGACTTCTGAGAAGACACCATCGTCAATCGTGTAAATCAGCGTTCTAGAGTTTCCATCCTCATCTAACTGGGTGGTCTCATACTTTCCAGTTAGATGATCGAAAGACACCTGCAACGGCAAGTCGGCACGATACGTTGGCACTTCACCGTCATAGTTCAGCCAGAACCATACATCGCAACAGTAAGAGTCGAGGAACCCAAGGGGCCCGGCATCGCCATTTGGCAACTTGTAAGCATAAGCGTTCTCTCCAGCCTGTGCCCAAGTCAAGCGAATTTTCAGCTTGCCGATGTTCGGGCCAGCGACGTCTTCTTCGACCAGACCCTCGACTGCCCGCTTGTTACTTGCTTCGGCAAGCGCGACGAATGATTCCCAGGCTTCGGCTGGTGTTTGTGGCGCTGCAAGCGCGGTGTTGCTGGGAGTTTGTGTCGGGGATGGCGTTGTAGTTGGCTGATTAGTCGGCCCTGCTGCTGCGCAGGCAGCTAGCGTTAGGGCAGAGAACGTAGCCAGAATTGTTGCTGTAATCACTCTCGATTTCACAATAACTCCTTAGACCAATTGGAGGTTTCAACTTGTTTTTACTGTAAAAAACTACCAAAGAGGGCCTCTTGTTCGAATAAACACGCCAAGATCCAAGCGGTCCAGATGGTTCTACCTAAAGTCAAAAACCCAGTCCTCGTGAGAAGAAACCGGGTTATGTGCGCTTGGAGAAAATCGAACCCCCAACCTTCTGATCCGAAAAGAATTGAGCGCAGAACACTGTGATTTTCATGCGCAATTTTGCCAAATGGTATTTTAGGTGCTTGCACACCAGCAGGATATAGAGCAGCTTGGTAGATCACTCGACTGAGGGCAAGGGGTCTCTGGTTCAAATCCGGTAGCCCAACAACATCAAGATGAAGCAATCGTTATCATTTCGGTAATCCGAATCGCCCGCATTTATTAGTAAATCTGCCAAACTCTGAGAATAAACCTAAAGAAAGGCAAGCAATGCTCGCATGGTTTAACAAGTTTTCGGAAATCATCATCGTCACCCTGCTGGGTATTGTTTCCGTTTCGACTGCTTATGTTTCATTCCAAGCATCACTTTACGACTCAAAGATGTTCCAAGAGTATGCCATTGGTCAGAGCCTGAAGACCGAGGCGGAGTCGTTGTATCTGGAAGCAAACCAGCAGTACACGCAAGATGCTCAGACACTGGTAGCTCTTGATCAATTGAGCGTTGAGATGAAGACCTCAAATGCAGAAATAGCTCAGCTGGCGGGCGAAAAGTATGATGCCGTTTACTATGGCGGGGTATCGGAGGTGCTCAACGGAGCAATCGAGCGCGCTTCAGCGCTAAATGAAGAAAACCCCGATAATTATATCTCCCCGCAAGAGGACGAGGCATACCTGGATGATCTATTCGGCGCTTACGATGCCAAGAGCATTGCAGCTGTAGACCAAATGAAAAAGGGTGACGCCCTAAATTCCTCTGGAGACAAACTCATTCTCTACACGGTTTTGATGGCGGTGTGTTTGTTCCTGCTCGGTATTGCGGCGGTGGTGAGCCGCAACGAAACCAAGTTGTTGATATCGGCAATAGCCATGGTCATATTTACTTTTACGGCTGCTTTGTCGGCTTTCATTCCGTTCATGGGAATCAGCTAGGCCAGTCGAGACGAATGCAAGAACCTCTCAGCTTTCTTGTTTCCTGACGAGTAACGTTAATGTCTCGTAGCCAGTGCATGAAGTGCGCTTGGAGGGACTCGAACCCCCAACCTTCTGATCCGTAGTCAGATTGCGATTAGCCCTAGAGCCCAATAGATACAAGGCATAAGTATTCAGCAACCGGCGTTCATGACCAATACGTGACCAATAGATTTTATTTGGTGGTGTTGTACCGCTGTTCCCAAGATGTTCTTTAACTCAATTTGTTACGGATTGGCTATAAAGTGAGATGTAACTGCGGGTGTTTAGATTTGTGAATTGGGGTTCTATGTTTCGTCCAATGATGGTGAGGGTCTATGCCACTTACCACGAGTACCGAGAGAAAGAACCTTTCTTCAAAGAAGTTTTCGAATCGATAACTAATTTTGATAAGGAATATCTTGGCCAAAAAGAGGTCCACTTATCGACAGGGATAGAGGGTTATTATGACTGGAGCGATTTTCGAAAAGCGGAGCCCCATTGGATCAGTTACCTTCGGAATCGTGAAACGAAAATTCAAACTCTGCACGTCTTTAATCCCTCACAAGAGCTGCTAACTGCCATAACTGAACAGCCCCAGATTAGAAAGTTAGTAATCAGAATTGCTAAAGGCATCTCTGACTTATCTGTCCTTCAGAAAATGCCTCATTTGGAATACTTGGAAATTTATGGGGTTCCCGTCGATCTAGATTTCGAACCTTTAGTGAAATGCGAAAGTCTGCGGGTGCTTCACATTTTTGCTCGTAAGCAACTTAACTTTGAATCGGTGGGAAAGATAACCCAATTAGAGGGGCTTATGTTCGGTTCCGGTGCGGACCCGGCTTTTGACCCCAAGTGGGTGAAAGTAGATAACATTCATTTTCTGAGGAACCTCAAGAACCTCAAAAGACTGGAATTTGATGTCAAACCTCTGGACTCAGATTTATCACCGGCACTTAGTCTGCGTAGCTTGGAAGAGGGCTGGTATAGGTACTTCAAGGAGCAAACTCCTTCAGTGGAGGAAATGGCTAAATCCCACCCAGCTTTTCAAAAAGTATACGAAAACTACTTAGGTATAAAGTCAGGTAACTGGAAACCAAGCAGAGAAATAAAGTTTAGAAAAGGGAACGACGCCTAGCCCAACCAAAAGGACTTCCCCACGGAATTGCTTGTGAGGTGTTCTCTAAATGAAATGTGCGCTTGGAGGGACTCGAACCCCCAACCTTCTGATCCGTAGTCAGATGCTCTATCCGTTGAGCTACAAACGCTTGGGTGCCATGGGCAACTTAGTTAGTTTAGCCCAATTGCCGCCTATCCTCAATGACTATATATAAGGGGGATATTTTTCGGGTAAACTGGTGAAGTTCTGGAGACGTCGCATAGCCCGGTCGAGTGCGCCTCACTGCTAATGAGGTAAGGGTCTTAAAAGCCCTTCGGAGGTTCAAATCCTCTCGTCTCCGCCAGAATGATAAAGCCCCAGATGTCTGGGGCTTTATCATTATCCTGAAGTCAAAATAGACTGATATCTCTCCGCTAATAAAGGACGAGATATGAGAATCAGTTTGAGAAAGCCAGTGCTTTCAACGCTTCTCGTCTTTGCTTTAGCACTCATCCCAACACAGGCTGCCAGTGCTGCTCAACCTGTATCAGGTATCAGCACAACTATGTATAACGAAGGCACAGATTCAGCTGCCGTCTTTTATAACCCTGTAGTTGTATCTAACGTAGATCTAACAATGCCTCAAGCCACCATTGATGCTCTTAATGCTGATACGAATGCAAGTACCTATAGAACAGCTGATGTGAAGATCACAACTGCTGATGGTGTCATTACTACCCTTACCAACATTGGTGTTCGATTAAAGGGCCAGGCAACTAGAAGACCTATCAACAACTACGACAAAGCACCTATGAAACTAAAGTTTGATGCCTTTGTCCCTAACCAAAAGTTTCTTGGACTTACTCGCATGACTCTTAACAGCATGCTTCAAGATCCTTCATTTGTTAGAGAAGATACTTCTTACCGCATCTATAGAGCCATGGGACTGGTTGCTCCTAGAACTACCTACTCTTGGGTCACAGTAAACAATGCAGACTTTGGTCTCTATATGAATGTTGAATCCATTGATGGTCAGATGCTTAAGAGATGGTTGAATCCTGTTCATGTTTATAGTTCTAACTGCTATTTAGCTGACATGACTTATAGCCAAAGCTGGTGCTACGACACTAACTACGGCGATAACGATAGAACTGATTTGAATGCAGCTGTTGCTGTTTCGGAACTTAACGGTGCCACCTGGTGGACTGAAGTAAACAAAATTGCAGACATGACATCTGTCATAAATTTGATGGCAACAGATATCTACACATCTAACTGGGATGGCTATACAGATGTGGTTCAGAACAATTACTACATCGTCTTTGATGACACTGGAAAACTAAAAATCATTCCTTGGGGTCAAGATGGAACCTTCCCAATGGAAGCAGATGCTCAACTTGATTGGCTAGGTAGAGGTCCTGCCTATAGAAACTTTGGTAACCAAGAACGTAGCGTGATGCTTCGAAAGTGTGTTGCCTATGATCCTTGCAAGAAGCTACTTATTAAAGCTCAGGTTGCTGTGAAAGATAAAGTGGCTACCCTTGGTATCCCTGCTTTCAAAAACAAAGTGGCTTCAGTAATCAACAATGCATATATCGCCAATGACTATAGGTCTAATCCGAATGTCAGTTCTGCTATCTTCTGGCAGAACTGGCTAGATCAGTTCTTCCCACAACGCACTGCCTCTCTTACAGCTTTCCTAAACACACTTAACCCTGAAGCTCCTGAGGTAAGCGTTGCTGGAGCTAATACTGTCGGCAGTACCCTCACAGCAACGGTGGTGAATTGGGACTACACCGCAACGCTGAATTACCAGTGGTTGAGAAACTCAGTCGCTATTCCTAATGCAACTGGAACAACATACGTAACAACTTCAGCTGATGCTGGAGCACTAGTGTCTTTGAAGATACTCGCCACTAAACCTTCAAAACCTTCGGCGACTATCTCATCAGTTCCATTACTGGTAACTAACCCTGCTCTTGCTGCAGCATCCCTAACTGGTCAAGCCAGGGTTGGAGTTCCCCTAGTTGGTGGTCCTTTAGCAGAACCATCAGCAACTGTTGTATATAGGTGGCTAGCTGATGGCAAAACAATTCCGGGAGCTATTGGCTCTACCTACACACCTACTCCTAGCGAATATCAGAAGTCGATAACGCTTCAAACAACAGTCACTCAGCAAGGTTTCCCCGTTGCAGTAACAACAAGTTCTGCAAAAATCGTGCTGGGCGGGGTAATAGATAAACCCTCAATCACTGTTAGCGGCACATCAAAGACGGGTAACCGTCTGACTATTAGGTCTTCAGTTCCTGCTTCAACTACTGCTACATACCAATGGTTACGAAATGGCAAGGCAATCACAGGAGCTACTAAATCTGTTTACACATTGCAATCAGCTGATTACAAAACATCTGTTTCAGCAAAGGTGACTCTCACTCGATTCGGCTACAACACCACATCCAGTACCTCTAAATCTGTGAAGGTTGGACTCGGGGAACTTATAAAGACTCCTGATCCAAAGATTATTGGAACAGCAAGAGTGAATAACACCCTGACCGCACAAGTTGGAACATGGGATAGCGGTGTGAAACTTACCTACCAATGGATTAGAGATGGCGCAAAGATTTCCAAGGCAACTGGTAAGACATATCGCTTAACAGCTGCAGATAGAAAAGCGGAGATAGTAATAACCGTTCAAGCGGTAAAAGTTGGCTTCTACTCAGTAACGATTGATTCAGCTCCTGTAGTGGTTCGCTAGAGTCCTTCTCGAACCTGGATGATGTTTCCATCAGGATCATGGCCATCGGCATAAGTCCAGTTGTTGTGTTCCATTACTTCACTCTTGATCTTGCCACCGGTTCTACCCGCAGCAAGTCTTGCCTTATCGATGCTTTGAACATCAAAGACGGGTTTGATTGGGTTGTCTTCACCAAGAGTTGGCTCTGAACGATACTGCTCAGGTAGAAGATGAATAAGAACTTCATTGCCTAGACCTTGAACACTTGCAAACTCTGGCGAACGATAAGGAGAGTTGTCTTCAAAAAGAGCTGAATAGAAATTAACTGACTTCTCAAGATCTGATACCCATATGACTACTGTTGACATGTTTTAACCCTAGCCAGAATGCTCTACTAAATAGTTATTTTGAGCAGGTAGTTGTTTGAGCATTCGTGCCCTGTGCCCAATCCGGAAGTGGTGTCACTGTAGGAGTTGGGGTTGGCTTCGGAGTTACTGTCGAAGATGGCTTCGGAGTGGCAGTAGAAGTTGATGAAGGCTTAGGTGTTGGTGCTACTTCTGATCCAGCACCAGTGTTGTTAACTTCACCAAGAACAAGTGGCTGATCATTAATCATCAAGTCAAAAAGAACCTGAGCTTTTTCATAGTCAGGCATTACTCGTCCCTGGTTAGGAGCTGGAAGACCAGATACCGAAGGTAGCTGAAGGAATGTAACCTTCTTCATCGGAATATCTTTCAATGCATTAGCAATAGCCATCAAAGTAGTTGGTTCAGCAAGAGTGTTACTGAGCTTCATGTGTTCAGCTGCTGCTTGAGCAAGGCTGTATAGAGCAACCGGGTTAGAAAGAATATCCTTGCTCTTTAGTTTTCTAACTAGCGAAGTTAGATAAACCTGCTGGTTGCTGATACGACCTAGGTCTGAACCATCGCCAACACCATGTCTAGTTCTAAGGAACTGAAGTGCCTGAACTCCCTGAAGAGTGTGCATACCTTTCTTAAGATATGTGTTGGTGTATTCATCTTCAATATCTTGAGCAACACAAACTTCAACTCCACCAACAGCGTTAGATAGTTCAATAACTCCATTGAAGTCAACCATTGCAAGATAAGGAATATTCAAACCAGTTAGCTTCTCAACAGTGAGAAGTGTGCAGCCAGGCCCACCATTAGCAATTGTTGCGTTGATCTGACCTAGTGATTGTGCGTAGTAACCTGGTCCACCAGTAGTACTTGGACATGCTGGCCATGGAACCAAAAGATCTCTTGGGAAAGACAGTGCAACTGCATTCTGTCTGTCTTCAGAAATGTGCATAAGAATGATTACGTCAGCAAGAGTTCCTTCGGTGTCACCGAAAGCTGAGTTACCAGCACCTTCTCTGGAGTCGCTTCCAACAAGAAGCATGTTGATTGGTCCGCTGATTGGCGGAATCACTCTTGGAGCTCCATCCCCATCAGGAACATCAATTTCGTTATCCCCAAACTTTCCAGCAAGTTGAATAGCTGAAACAGTTGTGACGGTCAGAGTTGAAACTAAGACAACGATTAGGGCTTTACCTAGAATGCCAAGCAGGGCTCTGAAACGGCCGGTAGCTTGAATGTTGCCGTGACGTGCTACTGCACGATCTAGCTTTACTTGCTTCTTGGACTTTTCAGACAATTCAATAACCCCTTAGGTGATTTGGCTTAAGTCTCAGTTAGACAAAACTGGCGGAGGCCGTGGGATTCGAACCCACGGAACCTTTCAGTTCACTAGTTTTCAAGACTAGCTCCTTCGGCCGCTCGGACAGACCTCCGTTGAATAGTCTAACTAATCCTTAGTGCTTATAAAAATACGTGGGAAACCTGCTATTAGCCTGTGAGCTAGCTTTGGCTATAAATAATGCCCTCTAGGCCTTCAAGTACCTTGGCAACACCGTGTTCTTCAACGCTAGCGGTCACCATTGTGGCTGCCTGCTTTACTTCATCTGGGCCCTGGCCCATAGCAAATGAAAGGCCTCCACCAGCATTTGCCCACTCAAACATGGAGATATCATTTCTTCCATCGCCTATGGCAATAACCCTGTTACTTGGCACATTAAGTGCTTTTCTTCTTTGTTCAAGAGCACTTGCTTTAGTAACTCCCTGTGGAGAAATATCTAACCAGGCTGTGTAGCCAATTGCATAAGACACTGAATGAAGTCCAACGGACTCAACTATTTCTAAAAAGTCATTTACGTTTTGCTCAGGGGACAGAACTACAACTCGGCTAACTTCACCGTGCATGAGTTGATCTAAAGGTGTTTCAATGTTTTCTGCACCTAGAGCATATGAAGGAAATGGTTTATGGAATCTATATGTTCCATCAACATCTTCAACTGCGAAGTGAGCATCAGGTAGTTTTTCAATTAGCTGACTTAGTACCGGTGCTGGATCAAAACCGATTACTTCTCTAACTGAGTAGCCTCTGTCATCTTGATGATCGATTTCAATTGTCACTGCTCCATTTGAGCAGACTACGTGGCCCGCTTCAATACCTACGTCTTGAACTACAGGAATTGCATTTGCTGCAGCTCTACCTGTTGCAACAACAACGTGGTGACCTAGATCTCTTACTCTTGTTACTTCTCTAATTACCTGAGGTGCTAGGAAGCCATCATCATGCACGAGTGTGCCATCGATGTCGATAGCAATTAGCCAAGGTTCGTTAGTCACGACTTAGCTCTTCTTCACTGGGGAGATTACGTCAGCACCACCGAGGTATGGTCTGAGTGCTACTGGAATACGAACAGAACCATCTTCTTGTTGGTGGTTCTCAAGAATAGCAACTAGCCATCTAGTGGTAGCAAGAGTTCCGTTAAGAGTTGCAGCAACTGCAGTCTTGCCATCTTCTTTTCTGTAACGAACATTCAATCGTCTTGCTTGGTAAGTAGTGCAGTTAGAAGTTGAAGTTAGTTCTCTATATGTTTCTTGAGATGGAACCCAAGCTTCGGCATCAAACTTACGTGCAGCAGATGAACCTAGATCTCCAGCTGCTGTGTCAATTACACGATATGGAAGTTCACACTTCTTTAACATCTCTTCTTGCCAAGCTAGAAGTTTTGTGTGCTCTTCGTCTGCTTGCTCTGGAGTTACATAAGAGAACATCTCTAGTTTGTTGAACTGGTGAACTCGAAGAATGCCTTTGGTGTCTTTTCCGTGGCTACCGGCTTCACGTCTGTAACAAGTTGACCAACCAGCATATCTCTTTGGTCCATCCGAAAGATCAATAATTTCATTGCTGTGATATCCAGCAAGAGCTACTTCGCTAGTTCCAGTTAGATAGAGGTCATCTGCTGGTAAGTAATAGATCTCGTCAGCGTGCTCGCCGAGGAAACCAGTACCTGCCATGACCTCAGGCTTTACAAGGGTTGGGGTGATGAGTGCTGTGAAGTTAGCTTTAGCTGCCTGGTCTAGTGCCAAATTCATAAGAGCAAGTTCTAGTCTTGCTCCCCAGCCCTTTAGGAAATAGAACCTAGAACCAGAGATCTTCACACCACGTTCGATGTCAATTACATCTAGTAATTCGCCTAGTTCAACGTGATCTTTAGGGGTGAAGTTGAACTTTGGCTTGGTTCCTTCTTCGCGAATTACAACAAAGTTCTCTTCGCCACCAACTGGAACACCATCGTTAACAACGTTCTCAATCTTTAGAACAATTGAGTTCAATTCGTTTTGATAATCTGCAGCTTTCTGTTCTGCTGCCTTTACTCCTGCTGCAAGCTCTTGCCCTTCAGCAATAAGTTTGGTTCTATCTTCAGGAGATGCTCCAGCAACAAGTTTTGCTTTAGCATTCTGCTCTGCTCTTAGGTTTTCAAATTCTGCTTGAGCCTTGCGCCAGTTGTCATCAGCTAATGCAGCTTGATCGACAAGCTCAACGCTTGCCCCTCTAGCTCTCTGAGAAACTTTAATAGCCTCAGGGTTTTCTCTCAGTAGGTTTGCATCAATCATGTATTTAGGTTTACCTTTAGCGTCCTTGACGTAGTTTCTTTAGCCATGATTCAGCAGAAGAGAATTCTTTATTTGAGTTGTTTCCTTCGTGCTCACTCTTCTTCTTATCTGCTCTTGGGTAAGAGCCTAAGAAAGTTACGTGCGGGCTAAATCTGTGAAGACCCATAAGGGCTTCTGCAACAGCTTCGTCATCAATGTGACCTTGGGCATCTATGTTGAAACGATATCTACCTAGTTGATCACCAATAGGCCTTGATTCGATTCGAGACAGGTTAACTCCACGAGCAGCAAACTGTTCAAGCATTTCTAGAAGTGCTCCTGGACGGTCTTCTGGAAGTTCAACAATCACAGATGTCTTGTCTTTACCTGATCGCTTTGTTGGTTTGGCGTTAAGACCTATTTCAATAAATCTTGTTTGAGCATTCTTGTTATCACCAATGTTTCTTGCCAAGACAGTTAGCTTGTAGTGATCAGTAATGCTCTTAGCTGATATAGCAGCATCTGAACTTGGATCTTTGGAGAGAAGATCTGCTGCTGCAGCTGCTGTTGAAGTTGAAGGTAAGTATGAATGAGCTGGAATGTTCTCCTGCATCCAGCCGCGACACTGAGCATAAGCCGTTGGGTGGGTGCTTACAAGCTTTACATCAGTAAGTTTTGTGCCTGGCTTAGCCACCAAGTTGAAAGTAATTGGAACTAAATACTCACCATATATACGTATGTCAGTTGTGTTAGCCAAAGCATCGAGAGTTGCAGATACTCCACCTTCAATGGAGTTTTCTACTGGAACAATTGCTCGTTGTGCTTTGCCTGAAACAACAGCTTCGATTGCTTCGCTGATTGTTGAAACTGGAAGGTGCTTGGCTGATTTAGCTTCTTTGACCTGAGCCAAGGCAAGCTCAGTAAATGTACCCACAGGACCTAAGAAGGCGTATGTGGATTTCTTGTTATTTACTGATTTAGCCATAGATAAAGGTTAATGCTTTGTTAGTAGTTAGGGGCTGATGGAAGGTTAAAGAACTTCTCTAGGGTAACTACCCTGTCATCATGCATAACCATGGCTAGACCCTTGCCAACGTATCTAAGGTGCCAAGGTTCATACTGATAGCCGGTTGTTGGTGTGGCATTATTTGGATATCTAATTATGAATCCGTATTTATAGGCATTCTTAGCTAGCCAAGAACCAGCTTTGGTTTGACCAAAGCAAACTCTGATCTGGCAGCCCTGATCTCTTGCTGAAACATCCATTGCCCAGCCGGTCTGGTGCTCTGAGTAACCAGGTCTAGCAGCTAGAGCTTCTCCTGCTTTCAGGCCATACTTTGCAACCTGACGAGCATGAATGGCTTTTTGGTCTGCATATGATCTGTAAGCACTTTGAATGATGAGACTGCCTTTACCCTCGGCATACATAGCCATGGCTAAACGATAAGCAGCGGTTGAAGCTTCTTTTCTAAGTTTTCTGCCATACGGATTGGCATTCAATGTGCCGAACTTAGGGGCAACTAGGTCTTTAGGGACGTATTTGATTGGATTTAGAGGCCTTAGCTTGTTCACAACAATCCAAGTAGATTCAGGGGCATCTATTGATTGCCAAGCAAGGCTGGTTGCTAACGAAGGTGTAGGGTTATTTACCGCGGGAAGTATTACTAAGGCTAGAAGGCCTAAGCCCAAAGCTCTAAAGCTTGATTGCCTGAATTTTCTTCCCATTTAGCAAGTCTAACTTTTATAACTGAAGAAACGAGTTTCCAATGGCACGCGCAGAACGCAAAGCTGCAGCAGCAGAGTCAGCACTTACAGGTGTAATGACCCACAGACAAATCATGTTCGTACTATTTGGCCTTATGGCTGGAATGTTCCTATCGGCACTAGATCAAAGTGTTGTTGGAACTGCAATGAGAACAATTGCAGATGATCTAAATGGTCTATCTGCTCAAGCATGGGTAACAACTGCGTACCTAATCACTTCAACTATTGCTACACCTATATATGGAAAGCTCGGAGACATTTTTGGTCGCCGCAAGTTATTCATCACAGCAATCTCTATCTTCATCTTCGGTTCTGTAATTTCAGGGTTAGCAAACACAATGTACGAGCTTGCTGCATACAGAGCTATTCAGGGTATTGGTGCTGGTGGTTTGTTTGCACTAGCTCTAACAATTCTTGCTGACATTGTTCCTCCAAGAGATAGGGCTCGTTACCAGGGACTGTTCCTTGCGGTGTTTGGAACATCAAGCGTTCTTGGTCCACTGATTGGTGGACTACTTGCTGGTGTTGATAGCTTCCTAGGAATTACCGGATGGCGTTGGATCTTCCTAATGAATCTTCCTATTGGTGCAATTGCATTGCTACTAGTTCTTTCATTCCTACACGTTCCACACATCGAGTCAAAGAGCAAGCGTATTGACTGGTGGGGTGTGCTCACCATCATCGTTGGTGTTGTTCCACTTCTTATCGTTGCTGAACAAGGACGTGAATGGGGTTGGACATCACCTAACGCATTCATTGCATATGCATTAGGTGTTATTGGAATTACATCTTTCATCATCATTGAAAGAAAGATGGGAGAAGATGCAATTCTTCCGCTACACATTTTCAAGTCAAGAACTTTCTCACTTACAACTCTGCTTGGAGTAATTGTTGGTATGGGAATGTTTGGTGGAATGATTTCACTTCCACTAGTACTGCAGATTGTTTATGGAGCAACAGCAACTGAAGCTGGCTACCTAATGATTCCTATGGTGATGGGTCTGATGATCTCATCAATCATGAGCGGTCAGATAACCGGTAAGACTGGTAAGTACAAGATCTTCATGGTGCTTGGAACTGCACTAATGTCTATTTCATTCCTATATCTATCAACTCTTGTTTACACCTGGGCTATCTGGCAGATCTCTATCGGAATGGTCATCATGGGTCTAGGTCTAGGTCAGATGATGCAGACACTTACTATTGCCTCTCAGAACGCTGTTGAAGCTAAAGACATTGGTGTTGCAACATCCTCATCAACATTCTTTAGACAAATGGGTGGAACTCTAGGAGTAGCAGTCTTCCTATCTATCTTGTTCAACAGCCTTGCTGATAAAGGTGCTGAGATTGGAGCGAAGATTCAGGCTGCAATTACTGCTAACCCAGCACTACTAAATAATCCACGTAACGCTGTCTTCACGTCAGGACAGGACGTTAGCGAACTCATTCAGTCAGACTCATCCTTCTTGAAGACAGCTAGCCCAGAGCTTGCTGATCCAATCAAGCAGGCCTTTGCTGAATCAACAGCAAGCGTATTCATTGCAGCCAGCGCTGTAGTGATTACAGCCTTCGCGCTATCTCTGTTCATCAAAGAGGTAGCCCTTCGCACCAAGTCCGGTGTTCAGGAGAAAGCGGAGCAGGCTGCTGCCTCTATGCACTAGTAATTACTTGAACTAAACCCTTGGTAGCCCTTTGGCTAGCAAGGGTTTAGTCTTTTAATACACGGGAGTCCGAAGCATCGGACTGAGATGAAGCTACTGCCAAATACCGTCAAACCTGAACTGGGTCATGCCAGCGTAGGAAGGAAAAATGAAACGCATATTCGCTCTACTAACTGTTGCACTATCTCTTGGACTATCTGCCTGCACTAACAACACAGTTGCGAAGCTAACTCTTGTTGCCCACGACTCTTTTGTGATAAGTGATGAACTTATTGCTGAATACAACAAAACATTTGGATCCGAATTAACAATTGTTAGAGCAGGTGATGTTGGTGAAATGACCGGCAAGCTAGTTCTTACTAAAGATGCGCCTATCGCTGATGTCGTTTATGGCATCGACAATACTTTTGCCAGTGTTATCGAAGAGAACAAAGTTCTAGGAGAAAACAAACTAGTTCCAATCAACTTTGCAGACATTTGCTTCAACGTAGACATCCAATACTTCAAAGAAAAGAACCTGGCTATTCCAGATCACTGGAAGGAATTGATTCAACCTAAATACAAGAACCTGACTGTAATTGAAAACCCTAATCTTTCTTCAACTGGTTTAGGTTTTCTGGTTTCTACCTTTGCTGCATTCTCAAGTGACAACGAAACTACTGCTTGGTGGCAGTCATTCAAGAACAATGGTGTGAAGGTTGCAGCTAGTTGGGAAGATGCTTACTACACAGACTTCTCTGGCTCAGCTGGTAAGGGTAAGTACCCAGTTGTTCTTTCATACTCATCGTCACCTGCTGATGAAGTTGATGAGAATGGAAATGCTAAGACTGTTGCACTTAGAAAAGATTGCTTCAGACAAATCGAGTACGCGGGTGTGCTGAAGAATTCTAACTACCAAGCGGGTGAAGAACTTATCAATTTCATGCTTGGTAAATCATTCCAAGAAGCTTTGCCTTCGGCTATGTATGTTTACCCGATTGATGAAACTGTTGCATTGCCAGAGTCTTGGGCTCTAAGAGCACCGGCAGCAATCTCAACTATTGGTGGCGATCTAGACATTGCTAAGAACAGGTCTGGCTGGCTGGCTGAATACAACAGAGTGTTTGATCTTGCGCCATAAAAAACTTCTGCTCTGGAGTGCACCAGTTCTATTTATGGTTGTGCTCTTTTACTGGCCACTGCTAAACGTTTTCTTTCTTGCGTTAGGTCCAGAGATTGCTGGAGCAGTTAATAACGAAGCCAGTGTGTGGCCTGTGCTTTGGTTTACTGTTTGGCAGGCATTTGTTTCAACTGCAATTTGTTTATTGATTGGAATTCCTGGGGCTTATGTTCTTTATAGAAAGAACTTCAGAGGTGCTCAGCTAATCCAGTCCATCATCACCGTTCCATTTATGCTGCCGAGTCTTGTTGTTGCTATTGCTGTGACAGAGGTGGGTGCAATTGTTGGCGGCATTGATCCAGTAATTGCAATCATCTTCGCTAACGTGTTTGCTAACTACGCGGTTGTAGTAAGAAACATTGGGTCTCAGTGGCAAACACTCTCTAAGTCAACTGAAGAGGATTCTGAGGTTGCAGGAGCGGGGCGATTCAGAACTGCACTAAAGGTTTCACTCCCCCAGCTAAAGAGCTCTATTCGAGCATCAAGTGCAATCATCATGCTCTACTGTGCTTCTTCCTATGGAATAGTGCTTAGCCTTGGTGGTGGCCAGGTAAACACTCTAGAGACAGCTATTTCTATCTCTGTTTTAGAGAGGTTGGACTTCGCTCACGGAGCACTTCTTGCCCTTCTCCAAATAGCCTTCTGTCTAGTGG
>Ga0209135_1000387_pt1 | contig 15901 bp, 14 predicted proteins | sample LauGreSBDMM110SD_4_FD_187570 | JGI IMG/M metagenome (GOLD analysis project Ga0209135, IMG submission 187570) | Freshwater lake microbial communities from Lake Michigan, USA - Su13.BD.MM110.SD (SPAdes) (version 3) | ecosystem: Environmental > Aquatic > Freshwater > Lake | place: Lake Michigan... | reverse complement strand
AACAACATTCGGTGTTCGCGAGCTTGCCGATCGTGAGTATGGAACCTTGAGTGAAGGTGAACGCAAACGTGTTCAAATCTCTCGTGCGTTGATGGCTGACCCTGAGTTACTTCTATTGGATGAGCCCGCCTCTGGTTTAGATCTAGGTGGACGCGAAGATCTTTTGAAAAGATTTAGTGTTTTCGCATCCGACCCACTTGCCCCCGCATCAATTCTCGTCACGCACCACATAGAAGAGATCCCAGTTGGCACTACTCACGCCCTGATTCTCAAAGATGGTTTAACTGCGGTATCGGGTCCAATCACGGAAGTGATTACATCGGAACATATGTCTCATGTCTTTGATTTGCCGATGGAAGTTAGTCACGATGGGTCGCGTTTTTTTGCCCGTGCACTCTAGTTGGAGTAGTGTTCTTGACCCGCTAGCTCCTCAGATTCAAAAAATACTGAAATCAATCTCCAAGGAAGAGATTGCACCGAGCATTGAGCGAATCTTTGCCGCCTGTGAAATGGATTTACAGAACGTCAAATGTGTCATCGTTGGACAAGATCCCTATCCCACTCGAGGAAATGCCCATGGGCTTGCCTTCTCTGTCAGTCCTGAGGTGAAGCCGATACCGGCATCGCTCAGAAATATATTTACCGAGTTGGTCAGCGATCTGCAATCCAAGGTCCCAGTTAATGGCAATCTCTCCAAATGGCAGGACCAAGGGGTTTTGCTGCTTAATCGAGTTCTAACAACACAGGTCGGAAAAAGTAATGCACATACGAATATCGGTTGGCAGGAAATCACAACTCATATAGCTCAAGCAGCGGGGGCACAGGGTGCCATCGGAGTTCTCTGGGGCAAGAGCGCGCAGGAGCTTTCATATCTATTCAATCACCGCATTGAAAGTGTTCATCCAAGTCCGCTAAGTGCCTATCGCGGCTTCTTTGGTAGCAAGCCTTTCTCTCGAGTCAATCAAGAACTTGAGCGGCGCAGAATTTCACCCATCGATTGGTCCCTGTAAAACAACAAGGGCCCACATCTTTCGATGCGAGCCCTTGTTAGCTAGATATTGCTTATTAAATCCAGGCGTTTATTGGAGATGATAAGAAGTAGATCATAAAGAGACCAGAGACGAGAAGAAGCAGAGGATGTACTTCCTTGCGCCGTCCCTGAACGATGCGAATAACGACGTGGGTAACGAACCCAGCGCCGATGCCAACTGAAATGTTATAGCTAAATGGCATCAAGATGATGGTAAGGAAGGCTGGAATACCAATCCCGAGATCATCCCATTGAATATTTTTAACTTGTCCCATCATGAGGAAGCCAACGATGATCAAAGCCGGAGTTGCCGCCTCATAAGGAATGATTGCTACAAGAGGTGCTAGGAATGTCGTCAACAAGAACGCAATTCCAGTAACAATCGAGGCCAGGCCAGTGCGAGCACCTTCACCTACGCCAGATGCGGATTCGATGTAACTGGTGTTAGATGAAATACCAGCAGCTCCACCAGCGGCAGCAGCTATTGAGTCAACAACGAGGATGCGGTTAGCACCTTGAACATTGCCGTCCTTATCGACCAATCCTGCCTGGTTTCCAATCGCGGTCATTGTTCCCATGGTGTCAAAGAAATCTGCCAGCAATAGGGTGAAGACAAGTAGGCATGCTGCCAAGGCGCCAGTTTTTGGATTAGTGAATGCACCGAAGATGTCATCGAAGCCTAAACCTAAGGAATCAAAACGTGGAGTATCGGTCAAGTTTAGGGATCCGGAAGCATCCTTAGGTAGCGCCGGCGTATTTAGCCCCCATCCTCGTGGGTTTGACTCAGTAGGACTGACGAAACTGTTTCCCACCTTAAATTGAGTTTCAACTATGAGCGCAAGTATGGTGGAAGTGATGATTCCAATCAGAATAGATCCCTTGATTTTCTTGATCATCAAGATGATTGTTAGAAAGAGACCAAATGCGAATATCACAATAGGCCAGCCAACGAGTGTTCCGCCATCGCCTAGTTCGAGTGGTACCGCAGAAGGCTTGGAGTTAGAGCTGCCCCACACCACATTCGGAGTACGTCTCACGAATCCACTATCAACTAAGCCAATGAGAGCGATAAACAATCCAATTCCCACCGAGATTGCAATTTTGAGTGCCGTTGGAATCGCCTTAAAGACGGCAATTCTAAATCCGGTAAGAACCAGAATGAGAATGAGAATACCTTCGATCAAAACTAAGCCCATGGCTTGAGCCCAGGTAGCGTTCTTAGCGATTGAGACAGCCACAAAGGTGTTTAAGCCAAGACCGGTGGCAAGTGCCAGCGGAAAGTTAGCAACTGCTCCCATGAGGATGGTTAAAATTCCGGCGATAAGTGCGGTACCAGCGGCGACAATAATGATCGCGTTGGTTCTATCTCCACCTCCGATGAATTCTCCAGCTCCATCAGTTGTGGCGAGGATAAGTGGGTTAAGGGCAACGATATATGCCATGGTGAAGAAGGTAACTAGCCCGCCTCTAACCTCTTGGGCTATCGAGGAGCCTCGTTCTTTGATTTTGAAGTAGGAATCCAACATAAATGGACCTTTCTAATTTTTTTATCGAGGGTGTTTGCGACCTCGTGTGAAATAACGGCTCACAGACCAAGGGGAGATGGGCCAAACGCTAGTAGGTGCTTAGACGTACTTGTGAGTTAAACGCGCCAAAAGACCCAGAAATATCGCTACCGATTGTCCTATAAAGAGGGCAAATAGGGCCGTTCCGAGTCCAACGGTGCCTCCTAGGAACCAGCCGATAATCAAGACTGTGACTTCAATGCCCATACGAACTCGCCCCACTCGGACCCCAGTTTTGTAGTGGATGCCAGTCATTGCCCCATCTCGCGGACCACGGCCTAGCCCACATGTGATGTAAAGAGCCGATCCTAATCCGACGAGTGCAATTCCAATGAAATCAAAGATCACTCCGGTTGAAAAGTTATCTTGCTTAGGAAAAATAATTGTACCTATCTGAATAAAGGCGGCGATGATGACAATATTTGAAATCGTTCCGAAACCTACGCGTTCATCCAGCGGAATCCAGAGCAACATCACACACATGCTAATGATAAAAGTTGCCCATCCGATACTGAGTCCAGTTTTTAGCGTTAGTCCCTCAGCAAAAACCGTCCAAGGTGTATTGCCAATCCCGGCTTGGATTAATAATGAATCACCAAGACCAAAGATAGCTAAGCCAAAGAAGAGAATCGAAGTTCGAAGCGGAGTTAGATCCCAAAGACCTTGAGCAGTCCATGGCGTTATCGGCACCGTTTTATGAGGGCGCAGACTCTGGAAGATAGATGCAAAATTCACTTGGTGAGTCTATAGTGGATGAATGTTTGTAGGCCTCGGAACAGTAATAAATTTGCTCACTATCATCTTAGGTTGTGCGATTGGCATTGCCCTAGGTGGGCGACTACCTAAGAAATCGCAGAAAATGATTACTGATGTTTTGGGGCTCATCACAATTCTGGGCGCAACCTCGGCGCTGTTGCCACTCTGGTCAAAAGAGTTTAGAGATTCACTGCCAAATGGTTCACCCCTGCTCCTCGTTCTTGCTTCCATGCTCCTCGGAGGACTTATCGGAACGGCTCTAAGAATCGAGCAGCGGGTGGAAAGCTTCGGTGAGAAGCTGAGAAAGAGATTTAAGGCATCTAGTGATAGCCCCTTTGTTGAGGGATTCGTGAGCGCTTCACTTTTGTTTGTTATCGGCCCGCTTGCAATCTTAGGAAGTGTTAGTGATGGCATGTCTCAGGGTCTGGATCAGTTGATTCTCAAATCTTCGCTCGACTTCTTTGCTGCCATGGCCTTCGCATCAACTTTAGGAATAGGTGTGATGGCCTCGATAATTCCAGTTGGAATCTACCAAGGATTTTGGACAGTGATCGGATTCTTTGCCGGTTCAGTGCTCGAGCAGTATCAAATCGATGCGATGACTATCTGTGGGGGGCTGATGTTGGTTGGTATCGGACTAAGACTACTCAATATCAAGAAGATGTCTGTTGCAAACCTATTACCAGCTCTGGTGATTGCTCCATTGCTAGCAACATTTCTACATTCGATTTAAAGAGCTGAAGTGTCAATCACAAAGCGGTACTTCACATCACTTGCGACAGTGCGTGTGTAAGCAGCATTAATGTAGTCAGGCTTAATCACTTCAACATCGCTGACAATATTGTGTTTGCCACAGAAATCTAGCATCTCTTGCAGCTCTGGAATGCCGCCAATCATGGATCCACCTATAGAGCGACGTCCGTTCAAGAGTGAGCCCACCTCAACTGCATATGGCTTACCTGGCAGTCCAATAACGACAAGTGTTCCATTGAGTTTGAGTAGCGAAAGATACTGGTTGATATCGATCTCAGCACTGATCGTGTTTAGGATGACATCGAACTCTTTCTCATGAGCCGCAAATACCGCAGCATCTTGAGTGCGGATAAAATGATGGGCTCCCATGGCGCGTGCATCAGCTTCCTTATGAGCAGAATGTGAGAGCACTGTTACTTCTGCTCCCATTGCCACCGCAAACTTCACTCCCATATGTCCGAGACCACCGAGGCCCATCACCGCAACTTTCTTTCCTGGTCCTACGTTCCAATTCTTAATGGGGGAGTACAAGGTAATTCCAGCACAGAGAAGTGGCGCAACACCTTCCAAAGGAAGATTGCTAGGAATATGGACTGCGTAATCTTCATTGATTACGAAGTAGTTGCTATGACCACCCATGGCAAGTGTTGTTCTATCTCGCTCGTAGCTGTTATAGGTTCCGGTCATTCCTTGCAGGCAATATTGCTGTAATCCAGCCTCACAGTTTTCACAGACACGACAAGAATCAACGAACACCCCTACGCCGATGAGGTCACCCACTTTGAACTTGGTGACGGCGCTACCAACCTTGGTCACAGTTCCAGCAATTTCATGGCCTGGAACCATAGGAAAGAGAGCAGGACCCCATTCCTCGCGCGCCTGATGAATATCTGAGTGACAGATTCCGGAGTAAGCAATATCAAGTGCAACATCGTGCGCTCCAACCTCGCGACGATCGAATTGATAAGGAACTAGATCTGCTCCGACTGTCATTGCGGCATAGGCACGGGTATTCATTTTTCCTCGTTTTCGCTGGCTTCTATATTTCAGTAAATGGCAACGGGTCAGAACTTATATGACCAGCCCGTGATGCGCGAGCTGTAACCTGGCGCATATGGTGCCTGCGGCATAGGACTTCATAGGCAATCTGATCACTTTTGCCCACGTCTCCAACCACCACTTGTTCGCCTTCAGTAACCATTACGCCATTGATCGTGCGAGCATTATGCGTCGCTCGCGATCCACACCAACACAGGGCTTCCACCTGCAGCGTGTTTACGCGATCAGCGAGTTCAACAAGTCGCGCCGATCCTGGAAATAGCTTGGTGCGAAAATCTGCCAAAATTCCAAAGGCATACACATCAATACCCAAGCCATCGACAATCTTTGCCAGACCATCAATCTGCTGGGGTTGATAAAACTGAGCTTCGTCGCAAATAATGTAATCAATACGATCACCAGCAGATAAATGATCGACCACAAATTTATGAATATCCAGTGTGGTCTCGACTTCTATCGCTTCCGATTGCAGTCCTAGCCGAGAGCTAATAAGCCCGGCACCGGCGCGGTCTTTACTTGTGAATATAAGCCCTGTGCGTCCACGAGATTTGTGATTGTGCGCGGTCTGCAAGGCCAGGGTTGACTTACCCGAATCCATTGTTCCGCAGTAATAAATCAGTTCCGCCACATGGGAATCCTGCCATGAATCGTCTCAATATTCTCGCCTCTAAACTCCGGCCGACGGTAGTCGCATTTATGCCTGCGATAGCGAGACTACGGGGGGAGCTGAATCTAACTGCGCAATATTGGCACGACCTGCTAACTCCGAAATTTCCAAGAGAACTGCGGCGGCGACTACAACTGCGCCGAGATCTTGAATGAGCAAGATTGCGGCCTTGAGAGTTCCTCCGGTTGCTAAGACATCATCTATAAGTAGTACACGCGAACTGGGCGCCATCGCATCCCGATGGATTTCTAACTTGTCCTGGCCATACTCGAGGCTATAACTACGTGAGAAAGTTGTATAAGGCAGTTTTCCAGCCTTACGTATGGGAATGAAACCAACCTTCTTTTGCAGCGCTACTGAACTTCCCAGGATGAATCCGCGCGCATCGAGTGCGGCAACATAATCAATCTCATCACCGAGTGCAGAAAGTGCCGAAATAACAGTGGCGAAGGCTTCTGGATTAGCCAGCAGAGGGGAAATATCTTGAAAGAGAATCCCCGGCTTAGGGAAATCAGGGATAGGTCTAATCAGTGCAAGTGACTGACTGATATCCATAAATGCACCCCGTTTGTGTCCGAACGGGGACTTGAACCCCGAATCCCTTGCGAGAACTAGCACCTCAAGCTAGCGCGTCTGCCAATTCCGCCACCCGGACGAGTACCCGCTCGCTAGAAGATAAATCTTATGCGCTCGAGTCGAAATAACTGGGTAACGATATCAACCTGGCGCCATGGGCGCAAAAGAGAGCCATGAAAGGGCAGAATACGACCATGAGTAGCGCAGAGAAATCGATGAGTATTGAGAGCGAAGTTGTTTCTATCTGCCAGGATCTGATTCGCATCCCTTCCGTTAATTATGGCGAAGGTAGAGGAGATGAAAAGGCGTGTGCAGAATATGTCGTTGCATCACTTGCTGAAGTAGGTATTAAGGCCGAGATCTACGAATCTGCTCCTAATCGCTGCAATGTGATTGCACGAATCCCTGGAAAGAATAGTTCTCTCGGTGGATTGGTAGTCCACGGACATCTCGATGTTGTTCCTGCTGATACAAAGGATTGGTCGGTCGATCCATTTGCGGCAGAAAATCGTGACGGAATGATCTGGGGTCGGGGCGCAGTTGATATGAAGAATATGGATGCGATGATCTTGGCGGTTGTTCGCGATTGGTCGCGCATCGGCTATCAACCAGAAAGAGATATTGTCCTAGCTTTCTTTGCTGATGAGGAAGCGGGTAGTTCCTATGGTTCACGCTTTATGACTTCAGTGCACCCAGAAGTGTTTGCAGGATGCACCGAAGCAGTATCTGAAGTGGGCGGTTTTTCAGTTACAGTCACCGGTGGCAAGCGTTTGTACTTTATCGAAGCGGCACAAAAGGGTATTCATTGGATGAAAATCACCGCACATGGACGCGCCGGACACGGTTCGATGATCAATGATGAGAATCCAATTACTGCAATTACAGAGGCGGTAGCAAAGATTGGTCGCTACCAATGGCCGCAGCGATATACAAAGACAGTCAAAGTTCTCTTTGAAAAAATCGCGCAAGCAACCGGCCAGCCGCTCAACCCAGCTGACCTTAGGCCGCTCTTGGCAGAGATAGGCCCAACAGCTCGCATGGTCGGTGCAACGTTGCAGAACACCGCTAACCCAACCATGTTAGAAGCTGGGTATAAAGAGAACGTGATTCCAGCCTCAGCATCTGCGGTCATCGATGGCCGCTTCTTACCTGGATATGAAGATGAGCTCAATGCAACAATTAAATCAATCATTGGTCCAGAAATTGAGATCGAAACCATTACTCGCGATATTGCGCTAGAAGTCGATTTTGAAGGAGACCTGGTAGAGGCAATGTGCGCCGCCATCGTGGCTCATGATCCCGAAGGTATTCCGGTTCCCTATCTGTTGAGCGGAGGAACTGATAACAAGGCGCTATCTGAACTTGGAATCATTGGTTACGGATTTAGTCCGCTATGGCTTCCACCAGATTTAGATTTCATGTCTCTATTCCACGGAGTAGATGAACGCGTTCCCATCACTGGCCTGCACTTCGGGGTTCAGGTTTTGAAAGAATTTCTAGAGAACGCTTAAGCTGAGATTTCATCCAACACACTACGGACAATCTCTGGCAACGCTATCTCTTCGGACTTTAAGATGCCACGAAGTTGTGCACCAGTTCTTGCCCCAACTATTGCACTTGTAATTCCAGGGGAATCTCGCACCCAGGCGAGTGCAACTTCTAGCGGTGAGTAACCAAGGCCTTCTGCTGCCACCAATACCGCTTCCACAATCCGAGTTGATTTCTCTTGCAAGTAAGGCTCCACATGTTTGACAAAATGTGGCGCTGCCGCGCGCGAATCACTTGGAATACCAGTGCGATATTTTCCAGTCAGTACACCACGACCAAGGGGGGCCCAGGCCAAGACTCCGGTTCCGGTTGATCGGGCACAGGGTAGAACTTCTAGTTCGGCGCTGCGATTAAGAAGAGAGAACTCAATCTGGTTCGCCACAATAGGGGCCTTGGCGGAGTTGCCCGCTTGAATCGTAATCGCTCGCGCACTTTGCCAGCCGGAGAAATTCGATACTCCCACATGGCGCGCTTTCCCAGATGTATATGCATAATCAAGTGCGGAGAGAGTGTCTTCTAGCGGGGTGTGCTCATCCCACATCTGTATCTGCCAGATATCTACATAATCGGTTTCAAGTCGTAGCAGTGATTTATCCAATTCAGCGATCAGAGATGTGCGAGAGTTATTGATTGTGCGAACTCCACCAGGATGTGAAACACCTGCCTTCGTGGCAATCGCCACATCCCCACGGTTAAACAGGGCGCCGATGAGTCCGCCGATGACTCTCTCACTATCTCCGTCACCAAAGGTTGGAGATGTATCAAAGAAATTGCCACCTGCCTCGATATACGCACGGCATTGGTCAGCTGCCTCGTGGGTATCGGTATCTCGACCCCATGTCATGGTGCCTAGGCCCAAACGAGAGAGTGTGAGCCCACTATTTCCCGCCCGACGCATCTCCATGACGCAGACCTTAGCAAGGTGAAAGCAGAAAAGTCGTGATTAGAAATTAAGCGATAACCTTCGTGTTGTGGCGCGGATAATCCTTTTAAGACATGCACATTCAATCGCCAACGAATCGGGAATACTGGCTGGCCAATTACCCGGAATCTGCCTGAGTAAAAAAGGGGCCCAGCAGGCATTCGAGTTAGTCGATCGAATTGGAAAAGTTTCATTTGATTCTATTCGCATGAGCCCCATGCAGCGCTGTCAGGAGACCCTCGCGCCATGGCTGGAATCATCGCATTCAAATGGGCTTAAGAAGTTCATTCTGGACGAGAAACTCATTGAGATGAATTACGGTAATTGGAGCGGGCAGAAATTGAACTCACTATCCAAGAAACCACTCTGGAAAATAATTCAGGAGAGACCAAGTAAAGTCGAGTTTCCGCAGGGTGAACGTATGACAGCCATGCAAAAGCGTGCTGTGGCATCGATTGAAGAAGCAATCGCTGAAAGAGCTAAAGGCACTCACTTGTTTGTCAGCCATGGCGATGTCATCAAAGCGATGGTTGCTAGTTTGTTAAAGATGAAACTCGATAATTTCCAGTCCTTAGTTATCGATCCAGCGTCTATTACGATACTGGAATATGATGGGCGGAGCGCACGTTTAATACTTTTTAATGATCATCTGACTCAACTAGCAGGATCCCTGTCTAGTGCGCGTCCCAAGAAGATGCTCCTGGGTGGTGGAGCCGGAGCGGTCGGGCGTAAGAAGAGATGAGTTCTCAGATTTTTCGCTTTGATCAACCAGAGCGATTCACAGTCGGCACAGTAGGCCAGCCTGGGGAACGTACCTTTTTTATCCAAGCTCAGAGCGGTACGCGTTTAATTTCAGTATCGCTAGAGAAGACTCAGGTTCAAGCACTTGCAGATCGCCTGCTCTACACAATTCGCGATATTAAGCAGAACAATCCCAGCATCGGCTTTTCCCGGCTTCCCAAAGATGACGCACCGCTGAGTACCCCGATCGAAGAAGAGTTTCGCGTCGGAGTAATAGGTATCGCTTTCGACGCGGAGAACGGTTTAATTCAAGTGGATATGCAAGCTATTAATGAAAATAGCGATCAAGATCCGCAATTCATTGACGTCGATGACTTAACTGGTGAGCAAGATATTTTGCGAGTGTTGATTACCCCTAGTGAAGCGGATCGATTCTCCAAGCGGGCTTTCATCGTCGTGGGCGCAGGACGCCAACCCTGTCCATTCTGCGGAGGACCGATAGATATCAAAGGACATCTATGCCCCAGATCCAATGGCTACCGCAGATGAGCACCATCATCAAACACCTACTCTCTGGGACCCTTGCAGTCACCGGTCGACTTGTTGATGCTTCTAATGCCACCCTCTATGCCGAATGCGCTTTCAATGATGAAAAGATGGCGGTGATTTATAAACCGATTGCAGGGGAGCGTCCGCTTTGGGATTTTCCGGATGGAAATCTTGCTCACCGCGAGTACGCCGCATTCTTAATTAGTGAATATTCAGGCTGGAAGGTTGTGCCCCCCACGGTATTGCGGGAAGGACCATTCGGCCCAGGAATGGTGCAGCAGTGGATTGATATTGATGAGTCAATTGATTTGGCGCTGTACTATCGAGAAGAAAACGAGAATCTGCGGCGCATGGCCCTCTTTGATGCGGTCATTAACAACACAGATCGCAAGATAGGTCACTTGTTGCCGGTAGGCGATGGGAGCCTTCTTGGTTGTGATCATGGAGTCACTTTCCACGAGGAGAACAAGCTGCGTACCGTTATCTGGCAATTTGCAGAGCGCGTACTTACCCAGGAGGAGATTCAAACTCTCCGTGATTTGGTCACCAGATTGAAGGTTGAGTCAGAGGCTTTGCTGCAATTAATCACCGAAATTGAACTTGCTGCTCTTATAACGAGAATCAATTGTCTGATCGAGACCGAAAAATTTCCATCTCCGAGCGAAGATTGGCCAGCAGTACCATGGCCACCTTTTTAAGTTAAAGTTCGGATATGCGCGCCTGGCCGGAGATATATGTTCCGCTGCTCTCCAGTAAATTCTCACTTGCTCCACTTTCACTTCTTAATACGGCAACCCAGCGGGTCGAGGCTCTACCAGTTAAGCCCCTCTATCGCATGTATGTATGCGGAATCACGCCATACGATGCAACCCATCTGGGTCATGCCGCTACTTACCTGACCTTCGATTTAATTCATCGCTACCTCAAAGCAACGGGTTCAGAGGTGCGTTTTGTCCAGAACATTACTGATATCGATGACCCACTTTTAGAACGCGCAGCACGGGATGGAATTAATTGGGAAGTTCTTGCCAATTCACAGATTGATTTATTTCGTAGTGACATGACAGATCTTCATGTCCTACCTCCGCAACACTATGTTGGAGTCGTTGAAGCTATGCCGCTAGTCATTGAATCAATACTTACATTGCAGGAGTCAGAGACCACATATAGCGTTGAAAATGACCTCTATTTCAGAATTCATTCGGATGCCGAGTTCGGCACACGTTCTCATTACACAGATGAACAAATGCTCTCAATATTTGCCGAACGTGGGGGAGACCCAGCACGTGCTGGGAAAGAGCATGCTTTCGATGCCCTCCTCTGGTTAGCACAACGGGAGGGTGAACCTGGATGGCCTAGTCCTTTTGGGATGGGACGCCCCGGTTGGCATATCGAATGTTGTGCTATCGCTTTACATTACTTGCAACCAGATACTCATGATGACTTTGCGATAGACATTCAAGGTGGTGGTATCGATTTAATATTCCCTCATCACGAAATGTCCGCGGCACAAAGCCGCATCATTGGGAACCAACGTTTCGCCCGCACTTATGTGCACGCCGGAATGATCGGACTTGATGGCGAAAAGATGAGTAAATCGCGTGGGAATTTGCTCTTCGTCTCTAAACTCATTACGGAAGGCGTGGAACCCATGGCGATCAGATGGGCACTGTTGGGCCATCGATTCTCGCAAGATCTAATGTGGAGCGAGGAGATTCTCGTAAAGGCGGCTTTTGAGATTGTCGAGCTTCGACTGCAACTATCTCGAGTTGATGTAGCTCCCACAGATTCGGTAATCAGAGCCATCACTACTGCGCTCAGCGATAATCTCGATACCGAAGAAGTTCAAGAGATTATTCGCACCTGGATGACAGATACAAGTGAAGGCAAGACCGGTGGGGAAGCGGGTGAACTATCACGCGCGCTAGATACCTTGCTCGGACTCGCGCTTTAGCCCCCGTTTTGACGGCGCAGGAATCTTTCTAGTTCGCGTGCAATCGTTTCACCGGTGACATCGGGAAGCTCAGATGCATCTTTACTTTCTTCCAACGCCTTCACATACTCTGCAACATCGGAATCTTCCTTAGCCATTTCTGTTACTTCCACTTCCCAAGCACTTGATTCTTCCGGAAGTGCGCCTTGTGGGATAGAAATTCGAAGGAAATCTTCCAGTGCATTTACTAGCGCAAGTGATGCCTTCGGCGACGGCGAGTTGGAAGCGTAGTGCGGAACTGCAGCCCACAGAGAGACTGCATCAATTCCGCGGCCAACGCAGGCAACTTGAATCACACCTAGGATTCCAGTCGGTCCTTCATATTTACTTATTTCAACTCCAAGACGCTGTGCGATATCTGGATGCGCACCACTTCCACTTACTGTGATTGGACGTGTATGAGGAGTATCAGCAAGCATCGATCCCAAAGTGATTACCAAATCAATTTCCAGATCTTCTGCCAGATCTAGCAGTTCAGAAGTAAAGGTTTTCCATTTCATAGATGGCTCCACCCCGCGGACGACGATGAAGTCATGATCGAGTGTGGGTGTGCGCAGCGCGTAGATTTGCGTGCCCGGCCATGTCAGATTACGAACACTTGATTCATCGACATAAATCATCGGTCTATTTACTTGGAAGTCGTAGAACTCTTCCGGGTCAACATCTGCAATCAATTCTGGAACCACATCAAATGATGGGTCAGTCCATGAACCTAAAAGGTGAGAAAGAGCACCTGTCGCTGCTTCGGCAGCATCATTCCAACCAGAAAAGGCGATAACCATGACTGGGGAACGCAAAGAAGGAATTTGATGAATCTCCACAGCGATACCTTAAGGTAATCTTTGCAATGTGACGAGCGAGAAAACGCCTCAGAAATTAGTCAATGGGGCGCTTCGTCGCGCCCTCGCTCACGGTACGGTAATCGCAGACGGAGCTATGGGAACTATGCTCCAAGCTGCCGACCCAACGCTTGAAGATTTCCAGAACCTCGAGGGCTGTAATGAGATTCTTAATGTTACGCGCCCGGATCTAGTTCGTTCCGTGCACGATGCCTATCTGGCGGTTGGCGTGGACGCGATTGAGACAAATACATTTGGTGCCAACTGGGCCAACTTGGCCGAATACGACATCGAAGATCGTATCTATGAATTGGCTTATGCCGGTGGTGTCATTGCCCGGCAGGCCGCTGATGCATTTTCCACGGAAGATAAACCACGTTACGTCCTGGGTTCACTTGGTCCCGGAACAAAGCTACCTAGCCTTGGCCACACCACGTATGAAAAGTTAAAAGATGCCTACTACACCGCCTCAAAGGGTTTAGTTGACTCGGGCTCGGACGCGCTACTAATCGAAACAACCCAGGATTTATTGCAAGCTAAAGCCGCAGTCAACGGAGCCCGACAGGCAATTACTGAGGCTAAGCGAGATGTCATGCTCATTGCGCAGGTAACTGTGGAAACAACCGGAACAATGTTGCTAGGTTCTGAAATCGGTGCGGCGCTGAACGCACTTGAACCGTTAGATATTGATCTAATTGGATTAAATTGCGCAACCGGACCGACAGAGATGTCAGAGCATTTACGATATCTTTCTAAGAATTCACGAGTTGCGTTGTCAGTAATGCCTAATGCGGGTCTACCTATTCTGGGCAAGAGTGGTGCGGAATACCCATTAGGCCCGGAAGAGCTGGCAATTGCACTGGAAACCTTCGTCAATGATTATGGAATTACTCTCATCGGTGGCTGTTGTGGAACAACTCCGGCACACATGGAAGCCGTTGTTAAGAAGCTGGGCGCCAAGCGCGTTGATGCCCGTACCATCACAATAGAACCAGGTGCGTCTTCTATCTATCAATATGTACCTTTTAGACAGGACAAGACATATTTAGCAATCGGTGAGCGCACTAATGCAAATGGATCAAGAGCTTTTAGGGACGCACTAGTCGCTGAAGATTGGGCCACATGTGTGGAGATCGCGCGAGATCAGATTCGAGATGGCGCCCATATGCTCGATCTCTCGGTTGATTATGTAGGACGTGATGGCGCTAGAGATATGAAAGAGATTGCTTCACGCTTTGCAACCTCTTCTACCCTTCCAATCGTGCTGGATTCAACAGAACCAGCTGTACTTAAGGCTGGTCTTGAGTCACTTGGCGGACGAAGTGTTATTAATTCCGTTAACTATGAAGATGGCGACGGTCCCACATCACGCTTTGCAAAAATCATGCCACTTGTAAAAGAACATGGTGCTTCGGTCGTAGCTCTTACAATTGATGAAGAAGGTCAGGCACGTACTGCTGAGTGGAAGATGCGTGTCTCACGTCGATTGATAGCTGATTTGACGCAAAACTGGTCGATGAATGTGGGCGATATTCTGATTGACTTACTCACCTTCCCCATTGCAACAGGCCAAGAAGAGACCAGGCGCGATGGTTTAGAGACAATTAGCGCCATTCGCACTTTAAAGAGTGAATATCCGGACGTTCAGACGACTCTAGGTGTGAGCAATGTTTCTTTCGGCCTCAACCCGGCCGCACGTGTTGTTCTCAACTCCGTCTTTCTTTCAGAGTGTGTGGAAGCTGGGTTGGATTCAGCAATTGTGCACCCTTCAAAAATCACACCAACGTCTAGAATTGAACCGCGTCAGAAAGAGGTCGCACTTGATCTCATTTATGATCGAAGAGTTTTCGATGGTGAGAATTGCACATATGACCCGCTTCAGGAGTTCCTACAACTCTTCGAAGGCGTTGAGCTAGCCGCTTCTCGCAACATCAGAGCCTCGGAATTGGCGGCGTTACCACTTCGTCAGCGTCTGGAAAGACGAATCGTGGATGGGGAGAAGGTCGGGCTTACTGACGATCTCGATGCAGCGATGAGTGATGGAATAGCTCCGCTAGCGATTATCAATGATCACTTGCTAGAAGGAATGAAGGTTGTTGGCGAGCTCTTTGGCAAGGGTGAGATGCAACTTCCATTCGTACTACAGAGCGCGGAGGTCATGAAATCTGCCGTGGCATACCTAGAGCCGCATATGGAGAAGACCAGTGACGGTGGTCGTGGCCGTATGTTGCTCGCTACTGTAAAAGGTGATGTGCACGATATTGGAAAAAACCTAGTTGACATCATCCTGTCAAATAACGGATACCAAGTCGTAAACATTGGAATCAAGCAGACAGCTAATCAAATTATTGATGCAGCTATAGAACATAACGTTGATGCGGTGGGTATGTCTGGGCTCTTGGTGAAATCAACTGTGATTATGCGTGAGAACCTGGAAGAGATCACTAGTCGCGGACTTGATCAGAAATGGCCAATTGTTCTTGGGGGAGCAGCTCTGACCCGTGCCTACGTTGAGCAAGATCTTGCGGCGATATTTCCAGGAGAAGTCAGATATGCCCGCGATGCCTTCGAGGGCTTGCGACTGATGGATGCCATCATGGCTATCAAACGTGGTGATGCCGGGGCCGCCCTTCCTGCGCTACGCGAGAGAAAAGTGAAGGCGGTTGCGAAATCAAATGAACCTAAAGTTATAGACACAAATCGAAGCGATGTTGCGCTAGATATAGATATCCCGCAGGCGCCATTCCTTGGTTCACGTATCGTGAAGGGTATTGCACTAGCTGACTATGTTGGCATGCTCGATGAACGTGCGCTCTTCGTTGGACAGTGGGGCCTTAAAGGTGCGCGCGGTGAATTTGATGTGATGGCCGAATCTGAAGGCCGTCCGAGGTTACGTCAATTAC
>Ga0209135_1000386_pt1 | contig 15928 bp, 1 predicted proteins | sample LauGreSBDMM110SD_4_FD_187570 | JGI IMG/M metagenome (GOLD analysis project Ga0209135, IMG submission 187570) | Freshwater lake microbial communities from Lake Michigan, USA - Su13.BD.MM110.SD (SPAdes) (version 3) | ecosystem: Environmental > Aquatic > Freshwater > Lake | place: Lake Michigan, USA... | reverse complement strand
TTTGCCACCGGGTCTGTATATTGCATACAGACCTACACCTGTTAGGAATTTGACATGACCACCATCAATAGCACCACGAACATCAGCACTCTGTCTACGGCAGATGTCTCGTCATTGACACTTGCTGAAATGAGTGGACTGACAACGACTCAGGTGGCGGCATTCACATCCACTCAAATTCCGGTTCTCACTGCATCCAAGCTCAGTGCATTAAACAGTGCCCAGTTTGCGGTAATAGACAGCACTGAAATTAGCTTAATTTCGCCCTTCAATTTCAGCCTACTGGGAACAGCCGCATTTGTTGGCATGACTGCAGAACAAGTCGTCGCTATTTCCAGCGCACAAGCCGCTAAGCTGACATACACGCAATTGGACAAGATGACCAACATTGCATCTCTAGATGCAACAGACTTAGCCAAGGTTGCTGCTTCAGAAATTGGCAGCATGAGCTCAACGCAGCTTGTTAACCTAAGCACGGCACAAGCGGCCGCTTTGACAGCCGCCCAAATCAACTCCCTAACCACCGCTAAATTTTCCAAGTTGGCGCCCGAAGATTTAGGTGCTTTAAACACAAGTGCTTTTGCAGGACTAACAAACTCTCAATTGGTAGCGCTGACAACTTCCCAAGCCGCTCAAATCACTTCTGCCCAAATCAGGGCTTTAAGTGCCACTCAGTTGGCTGCCATGGCTACAGATGATCTCAGTGCAATTACCGTAGAAGCATCCCTGAGTGTGCCGCAACTGGCTAAATTGTCAGCGGCTCAAACAACTGCACTTGGAGATTTAACTCAACAGCAAAAAGATGGCTATTCCACCGCCAAATTAGACCTAACTACATCTGGTGTGCGAGGTCTCACTACTGAACAGGTTGCAGCATTTAACAGTGATCAATTGGCTGGTTTCCAACCCGTTCAGTTATCGGCATTTAATTCAGCTCAAATCAGAGCCATTCAAACCGCAGCATTGCAAGGCATGTCCACAGACGCCTTGAAGGCTATGAGTGCATCACAGGTAGATGATTTAACAACTGCTCAAATTCAAGCTCTCACTAGTTCACAATTTAGGGTTTTAGAAGTAGATGATTTTAGGTACTTCACTTCTGCCCAAATCAATGCCTTAACCACCGCTCAGGTTGCACAATTAAGCAGTACTCAGTTGCAAGCCATTGAGGCCTCAGACTTGAAGGCCATGAGTACGGCTAACATCGCTGCTTTAGATTCTTCACAAATTCAAAATTTAAAAGCAGATCAACTTTCTAATTTAACGAGTGCACAAATTGCAGCGTTCACTGCAACTGAAATTGGAGCACTTTCCCCTACACAAGTACGCAACTTAACAGCTACTCAAACAGCTGGACTTGACTCCACACTGATAGCCGGCATGGAAACCGCCGACATTGCAGTAATGAGCCCTGCTGCATTCAAAGGCTTAAGCACAGCAAGTTTGGTTGCCTTGTCTACAGCACAAGCAGCAGCCTTAAATGCCAGTCAAATGAATGGTTTGTCAACTGCGCAACTGCAAACTATTCAAGATGTAGACATTATTGCCTTGACAACGGCCAATGTCAGTGGATTGTCGAACACAGTCTTGGGAAAGCTGAGTGCAAGCCAACTGACAGCCTTAACATCAACGCAATTGTTGGCACTCACTGAGTCTCAAATACCAGCCCTGCCAGTGGCAGCACTTGAGTCTGGCATGGTTGCCAGCCTTAACTCCAAGCAAGTGGCAGCCCTTACGGCCGCTCAGTTGACGGCAATGGCCACAGGCGATTTGTTCAACTCTTTGACATCCGCTCAAATATCGAAGATCAATATCAGTTCAATTTCTGGAATTTCAACAGCATCGATTGCAAACCTTACAGACGATGAGGTTGGACAACTAACGGCCAATCAACTTAGACAATTTTCAACAGCTCAAGTCGTTGCACTGACAGAGGCGCAAATTGCCAAAATTAGCACGGCAGCTGTATCTAGTTTGTCCAATGCAGCACTGATTGCAATGGACACAGCAGAAATTGGAGCGCTTACTTCAGTACAAATTGCCAATTTGTCGGCAGGACAAATCGGCGCGTTCAGCACAGCAGACTTAGCACAATTTACTGCTTCAGAACTGCAATCGCTCACAACAGCTCATGCAGCGGTTTTGAGTGCATCACAATTGGCCAGCCTGACTTCAGGCAATTTCCAGTCACTTGAGACTGCCGATGTGAGAGCAATTAGCGCTACATCCTTGGCAGCCATGGGCACCGCGCACATAATGAATCTGACCACAGCTCAGTCAGCAGCGTTGACTGCAGGCCAAGTTTCAGGGCTAACAACAGCCCAAATTGTCAGTTTTGAAGTCCCAGATTTGGCGGCCATTACACCTGATTCGCTCAAGAAATTGACGGCAGCACAAATTAAGTCGCTGACAACCGTACAAGTTGCCAACTTGACCGTTGACCAAGTAAAGGCGCTTAGCGGAAGTCAGATTGCTTCTATGGAAGCGGCCGATTTAAGTGCTTTGGCGGGACAACCGAGCCTTAAAGCAGCACTTTCAAATACACAACTTGTTGCATTGTCGACCTCGCAAAAAGCTATATTGAGCCTGTCGGGCGCTCAGGCAGATGGCTACAGCGTGGGTACGCTATCAGCAGCAGACATCAAGCTGCTGAGCAACAACACTTTACAGAATTGGACCTCTACCCAGACTGCAGGCCTGCAACCCGTTCAAGCGTCCGGCTTTGATGTGACGCAACTGCAGAGTATTGGAACAACTGCAATCACAGCAATTTCCAATTCAGTTTTGACTGCCTTTACACCTGCGCAGATAGCAGGTTTAACAGCGTCTCAATTGGCAGCCCTAACGACAGACCAAATTAAAGCATTTGAAGCAGCCGATTTGAAGGCGCTCAGTGTGAACCAAATTGCAGCTTTGACCACAGCTCAAATTGCAACATTGAGCAAAGACCAATTGCAAGCGATTGACGCGACTGACTTCAAAGGTCTTGACATCAACCAAATCAAGGCACTGACCACAGCACAAATTCCAAATTTGACGGAAGCTCAAATCACCACCATGACGGCAGGTCAGTTGGAGGCTCTTGATACGGCTGACATTTCACTCATTGCACCCACAGCGTTTGCAAAAATTTCTGGCTTTGCTCTTCAAGGCTTGACAGCCACGCAAATGGAAGCAGTCACTTCAGCACAAGCTGCAGCTTTGACAGCTTCGCAGGTAACTTACATAGATGCAGATGAGATAGACAACCTCACAACCAGTGCCATTGCGAGCATTGCACCTAAAGTTTTGGCTGCCTTCAATAACAAACAATTACAGGCGTTGAGTTCAAGTCAAATGGCTGCTCTGAAAGCAGACCAAGTAGCTGGTTTAGGTACGGAAGACTTGGCGGCCCTAACTGCCGATCAAATGAAAGCCATGGGCACTGGTCAAATTGCATCTTTCACCAAAACGCAGTTCACAAGTTTGAGTGGTGAACAGTTGGCAGGTATTGATGCTGCAGACATTAAATCCATCAATGTCACCAATATCGGTGCGTTGACTTCAACGCAAATTAGCCAACTGACCACCGAACAAGTGACACAATTGAGTGCCACACAAATTCCAGCCATTGCAGTTTCGGTCATTGATGATATGACGACTGCACAAATCAATGCGCTAACAAGTTCACAAGTCAAACTTTTAACAGCGCAACAACTCAAAGCCTTGACTCCCAGCCAAGTCAAGGCGCTCGATGCAGCAGAGGACATGACTGCATTAGGTGTTGCGGGATTCCAGGCACTGACCAGTATTCAAATTGGCGCATTTACATCCGTTGCTATTGCCAATTTATCTTCGGCGCAATTGAGTGGTATCACTGCCACGAATTTAGCAAGCATAGCAACCGAGGCTGTAGGGTCGATTTCTACCAGCGCATTTTCAAACCTCACGGGTACACAAGTCGCTGCGTTCACAACAGACCAAATTACTGGCCTAAGTACGTTACAAGCCAGTGTGATGGCGGTCGCCAGCGTCAAGTCCCTCACAACGGCTCAAATTAAGGCGCTGAGCACAGCGCAAATAGATGCGTTTACATCTTCTCAGCTTGCACAGTTGTCAGACAAACAAATAGCTGCATTTGCGTCGGACCAGCTGTCGGGACTTAGTTCAAGCGACATCAACAATCTGACCAACGCGCAATTTAAAGCATTAACGACCTCGCAGTTCAGCAACTTGGCAACTGCGCAAATACAGGCCATTTCTACTAGCAACATGGCAGTGATGGAAACTGCCGACCTTAAAGCTCTTACCACTTCAGAAATTAGCGCTTTAACAAGCGGTCAGTGGAATGCTTTGACGAACACCCAAACGGCTGCTTTGTCGACAGACCAGATTGCCAGCATCGCAACTGCAGCGCTGAACCAATTTTCACCAGATTTGTTCAAAAAGTTCAGTACGGCTCAAATTGGTGCTTTGACAACTTCGCAAATGGCTGCTTTGTCAAACATTCAAATTGCTGAACTCAGCTCGGGCCAAATAGCAGCCCTGGGAACCAATCAATTGGTGGCCATTGAATCCATTGATATTTCAGCTATTAGCACTTTAGCATTAAAGGGCCTTACTGCGACCAATCTTAAAGCGTTGACCACGGACCAAATTTCCAAGCTGTCTGCAGGACAGGCGGCAAGCTTGGGATCCGCGCAAATCGATGCCCTCACATCCGATCAATTGCCCGTACTTCAAATTGCAGCAATCAGTGGACTAACTTCGGCCCAACTGGCCGCACTGAACACAGACCAAATTGGGTTCCTGACAACGGCACAAATTAGAGCCATTGACATTGGGCAAGTCAAAGGCATCGAAACTGCAGACTTGCAAAAAATGGGCACCAACCAAATCAATGCCCTCACTGGAAATCAAGTGGGAGCGATGACGTCAGCACAGGTGGACGCCCTGACCAGCGCTCAGTTTGCAAGCCTGTCGGCAGATGCGCTGTTTGGAATGGCAGATCGTCCGCTGAACAACATGAGTACGACTCAACTCAAAGCGATGTCAACCACACAAATCAGTGGCTTGACGTTTGGACAATTGGGAAGTATCAACTCGGCACAAATGGCTGCCTGGGATTCTGCTCAAGTGGGCGCTATGAACACCCGTCATTTCGCCGCATTGACAACATCCACGGTTGCAAGCCTTAACTCAGATCAATTACCTGGCTTAACAACAGCGCAGATGGTTGCATTGACTATGGAGCAGGTTGCGGCACTCACCAGCATTCAAACTCCCAAGTTGAGTTCAGATCAATTGACTGCGATTCAAGTCACTGACTTTGCTAAGCTCAGTACTGCTGCTATCTCCGAACTCACGACTTCGCAAATCTCTGCGTTAACGACAGCCCAAATTGGCGGCATGACAGCAGCTCAAATTGGCGCTATTGAGTCACTTGACATTGCACAGCTGGGCACAGCTCAAATCGTAGCCCTCACTGGCGATCAAATTGCAAACCTAAGCACGGCCCAAATTCAGGCACTGACATCTGATCAGATTGCAGCAATTGAAACAGGTGACGTCGTTAGATTGAATAGCTTACAGTTGGCAGCATTGACCTCAGCTCAAATTTCCAAGCTGACGACCGATCAAGTTTCAAAGCTTACCAACGCGCAATTGGCAGCATTGGAATCAGCTGACACAGCCCAACTGACATCCGCTCAAGTGGGTGCGATCACCTCAACACAAATTACGGCCTTGACAACTGCTCAGGTCAACAGTTTGACAGGCGATCAGGCCAAGGCCATTGCAACCAAGAACATAGAACTTTTGACGACAGCTCAGATAAGCTCATTGTCAACTGCTACCTTTGCCGAACTAACATCTGCTCAGCTCAAAGCAATAGAAGTAGGCGATTTGAAGGCATTGACCACTGCACAAATTGTCGCTTTGACTGAAGCGCAAATGTCTTCACTCACCTCAGATCAAGTGGCCGCGTTGACAACAAGTCAACTGGCCAAAGTTCAGACGCAAGATTTTGCGGCCCTTACAACAGATCAAATCGTTGCATTGGGTACAGCACAAATTGCGGCGATCACAACCGATCAGATTGCCAGTATGACGGCAGATCAGTTGAAAGCATTGGATTTGAACGACTTGGCGCAGTTCTCTACAGCACAAATCTCAGCTTTGACTTCTGCGCAAATGCCGGAATTGACTACTGCACAAATTGGTAAGCTCAACAGCGCTCAGCTTCAAGCCATTGAAGCTGCTGAATTTGGCTTGCTGAAATCAGCTCAAATTGAGGGCCTGACAACCGCACAAATTCCTTCTGTCACCACAGATCAAATTCGTGCGCTGACAGCCAATCAAGTCATCGCCTTGGAAACAAGGGATGTGGCTCAATTGACCACATCGCAAATTGCGGCCATGACCACAACTCAGACATTCAATTTGTCGTCTACGCAAATTGCCGCTTTGGACATGAGCCAAATTGGCGCCATGACCACCGAAAGCCTGGCTTCGTTGTACCACGATCGGATGTCTTTATTGAGCTCTGCTCAGATCGCTGGCATGACCTCCGCTCAACTGCGGTCATTGAGTTTCAATGAAATTGAGAAGATGACAACAGCTCAGATTGAAGCGTTGACAACTGCTCAAATGTCAGCATTTACGCAAGGTCAAGTTGGAGTTTTCACATCCGCACAAATTGCGGCCATGGAGACTCGCGACGTTGCCGCGTTGACGACGCAGCAAATCACTTGGCTGTCTGAAAACCAGATTCCTTACTTGAATCAGTCTCGCGTACAAGCCTTGACCACAGCGCAAGTTGCGGCGATTGAAACTGGCGACTTGGCGTTGTTTAGCACGGCTCAAATCGCAAACATCACATCGACACAAATTTCTGCATTGACCACGGCACAGCTGCGCAACCTCACCAACGCGCAAGTTGCAGCTATCGAAACCCTCGACTTGGTTAATTTGACAACCGCTCAAATTCAAAGCCTGACGTCTGGCCAATTGGGCAGCTTAAGCACAGACCAAATTGTGGCGTTGACAACAGCGCAAGCTGCAGTCTTGACGTCAGACCAAGTACCTGGCCTGACCAGTGCGCAGTTGCTCAAGCTGCAAACCGAAGACTTCGTAAACCTGAGCACATCGGCCATTAAGTCTTTGACTGCTGCGCAAGCACCAAACCTAACGACAGACCAGGTGGCCTCTCTGACCTCCGCACAGCTGAAGGCCATGGAGACAGAAGATTTTGCAGCTTTGTCAACGGCGCAAGTGGTGGCATTCGGTACAGCCCAAATGGCTCACATCACAACCGACCAACTGGCAAGCATGACCACCGACCAAATTGCGGCCATTGAAACGCGCGATTTGGTACAACTGAGCAGCGCCCAGCTTCAAGCCTTCACGACCAGTCAGATGCCTGCGTTGACCACGCTGCAAATGGCCAATTTGACAACAGGTCAAATTGCAACGCTACAAACCGCAGATGTGGCTGTTCTAACAAGCGCTCAAATTGGTGTGCTTACATCAGCACAATTGCCTTCGCTGACAACAGCCACTATGGCAGCCATGACCACTGTGCAAGTGAGTGGTCTAACTGATGCTCAATTGCCCAAGCTGAGTTCAGCCCAGTTGCAAGCGTTGGGGGCTGACGTGACGGGCTTGACGACGGCTGCAGTAGCAGCGATCGGTACCGCCTTGGCGCCTAGCCTGACCACGCAGCAAGTGGCGGCACTGTCTTCCGACCAAGTGCGTGCCATCACCACGACCAGCTTTGCAGCCATGACCACAGATCAGTTGGTGAAGTTCACCACCGATCAAGTGCCAACCCTAACCACCGCGCAAATTGTAGCCTTGACCACAGGACAAGCTGCGGCTTTGCTCAACACACAAGTCGAGAAGCTGACCACTGAGCAATTGGTGGCCATGCAAACGACTGACTTTGGCAAGTTGTCAACTGACGCTATTGTGAGTTTGACGACAGCACAAGCGGCCAATCTGACCACAGCCCAAGTGCAAGCCATCTCGGCCACTCAGTTGGTGAAGTTGCAAACTGAAGACTTGGCTGCTTTGAGCTCAGACGGCATTGCAGCGCTTACAGCAACCCAAGTGCCGCTGTTGACCACAGATCAAATTGTGGCCTTGTCAACACTGCAAGCCAGTGCCATTACGTCCACCCAGATTGCCGCCTTGACCACTGCACAGCTGGCCAAAATGGAAACGGCAGACTTGGCTGCTTTGAGCACGACAGCCATAGCGGCTTTGACGGGCACGCAACTCTCTGCTTTGACAACAGATGAAGTTAGAGCATTGACCACAGCACAAATCGCTAGCTTAAAGCCTGTCTCGATCAAAGACTTGACCGTGGGCCAGTTACAGGCCTTGGCAAGCGATCAGATCATCAGCTTGACGACAGCGCAAGTGAATGCTTTGCCAACGACGCTGGTTCGTTCGTTTACAACGGATCAAATTTCCACATTGGCCACCGACGATGTTGCGGCTTTGGATTACTTGAAGATTCAAGCACTGACCACTGCGCAAATTTCTAAGCTGACCACCGACCAGGTCAAGGCCTTGGCCAACAATGTGATTCAGTACATCGAGACTGAAGACTTTGTCAAAATGACCTCGTCTCAAATTGGCGCCTTGACCACTGCACAGATACAGCAGTTGACGCAAGATCAGGTTGTTTTGTTGACCACCGACCAAGTGCCAGGCTTAACTGCCAGTCAAATTGCGGCTTTGAGCAATGCACGTTTGACCAAGATGGAAGCGACAGACTTTGCCAAGCTTTCGACAAGTGCCATCAGTGGTATCACGACTGCACAAGTTGCTGTTTTGACGACCGCGCAAATCAGTGGCATGTCGACTGACCAGGTTGCCGCCATGACAACAGCAGACATCAAGGCATTCAGCCCAGAGCAAATGGCCGCTCTCACAAGCGCCCAAGCGGCTGCGCTGACCTTGGACCAAATTGGCGCCATGGAAACTGCTGACTTCGCAAAGCTCAGCACCTCCAGTATTGCCAACCTGAAGGCCACTCAAATTGAGAAGCTTTCTACAAGTCAAATTCAAGCGCTGACAACCGATCAGGCGGCTGCTCTAACCTCCACTCAATTGGCAGGGTTGACGGCTGAGCAAATCAAAGCAATAGAAGTAGGCGATTTAAAGGCATTAACCACTGCACAAATTGTCGCTTTGACTGAAGCGCAAATGTCTTCACTCACCTCAGATCAAGTGGCCGCGTTGACAACAAGTCAACTGGCCAAAGTTCAGACGCAAGATTTTGCGGCCCTTACAACAGATCAAATCGTTGCATTGGGTACAGCACAAATTGCGGCGATCACAACCGATCAGATTGCCAGTATGACGGCAGATCAGTTGAAAGCATTGGATTTGAACGACTTGGCGCAGTTCTCTACAGCACAAATCTCAGCTTTGACTTCTGCGCAAATGCCGGAATTGACTACTGCACAAATTGGTAAGCTCAACAGCGCTCAGCTTCAAGCCATTGAAGCTGCTGAATTTGGCTTGCTGAAATCAGCTCAAATTGAGGGCCTGACAACCGCACAAATTCCTTCTGTCACCACAGATCAAATTCGTGCGCTGACAGCCAATCAAGTCATCGCCTTGGAAACAAGGGATGTGGCTCAATTGACCACATCGCAAATTGCGGCCATGACCACAACTCAGACATTCAATTTGTCGTCTACGCAAATTGCCGCTTTGGACATGAGCCAAATTGGCGCCATGACCACCGAAAGCCTGGCTTCGTTGTACCACGATCGGATGTCTTTATTGAGCTCTGCTCAGATCGCTGGCATGACCTCCGCTCAACTGCGGTCATTGAGTTTCAATGAAATTGAGAAGATGACAACAGCTCAGATTGAAGCGTTGACAACTGCTCAAATGTCAGCATTTACGCAAGGTCAAGTTGGAGTTTTCACATCCGCACAAATTGCGGCCATGGAGACTCGCGACGTTGCCGCGTTGACGACGCAGCAAATCACTTGGCTGTCTGAAAACCAGATTCCTTACTTGAATCAGTCTCGCGTACAAGCCTTGACCACAGCGCAAGTTGCGGCGATTGAAACTGGCGACTTGGCGTTGTTTAGCACGGCTCAAATCGCAAACATCACATCGACACAAATTTCTGCATTGACCACGGCACAGCTGCGCAACCTCACCAACGCGCAAGTTGCAGCTATCGAAACCCTCGACTTGGTTAATTTGACAACCGCTCAAATTCAAAGCCTGACGTCTGGCCAATTGGGCAGCTTAAGCACAGACCAAATTGTGGCGTTGACAACAGCGCAAGCTGCAGTCTTGACGTCAGACCAAGTACCTGGCCTGACCAGTGCGCAGTTGCTCAAGCTGCAAACCGAAGACTTCGTAAACCTGAGCACATCGGCCATTAAGTCTTTGACTGCTGCGCAAGCACCAAACCTAACGACAGACCAGGTGGCCTCTCTGACCTCCGCACAGCTGAAGGCCATGGAGACAGAAGATTTTGCAGCTTTGTCAACGGCGCAAGTGGTGGCATTCGGTACAGCCCAAATGGCTCACATCACAACCGACCAACTGGCAAGCATGACCACCGACCAAATTGCGGCCATTGAAACGCGCGATTTGGTACAACTGAGCAGCGCCCAGCTTCAAGCCTTCACGACCAGTCAGATGCCTGCGTTGACCACGCTGCAAATGGCCAATTTGACAACAGGTCAAATTGCAACGCTACAAACCGCAGATGTGGCTGTTCTAACAAGCGCTCAAATTGGTGTGCTTACATCAGCACAATTGCCTTCGCTGACAACAGCCACTATGGCAGCCATGACCACTGTGCAAGTGAGTGGTCTAACTGATGCTCAATTGCCCAAGCTGAGTTCAGCCCAGTTGCAAGCGTTGGGGGCTGACGTGACGGGCTTGACGACGGCTGCAGTAGCAGCGATCGGTACCGCCTTGGCGCCTAGCCTGACCACGCAGCAAGTGGCGGCACTGTCTTCCGACCAAGTGCGTGCCATCACCACGACCAGCTTTGCAGCCATGACCACAGATCAGTTGGTGAAGTTCACCACCGATCAAGTGCCAACCCTAACCACCGCGCAAATTGTAGCCTTGACCACAGGACAAGCTGCGGCTTTGCTCAACACACAAGTCGAGAAGCTGACCACTGAGCAATTGGTGGCCATGCAAACGACTGACTTTGGCAAGTTGTCAACTGACGCTATTGTGAGTTTGACGACAGCACAAGCGGCCAATCTGACCACAGCCCAAGTGCAAGCCATCTCGGCCACTCAGTTGGTGAAGTTGCAAACTGAAGACTTGGCTGCTTTGAGCTCAGACGGCATTGCAGCGCTTACAGCAACCCAAGTGCCGCTGTTGACCACAGATCAAATTGTGGCCTTGTCAACACTGCAAGCCAGTGCCATTACGTCCACCCAGATTGCCGCCTTGACCACTGCACAGCTGGCCAAAATGGAAACGGCAGACTTGGCTGCTTTGAGCACGACAGCCATAGCGGCTTTGACGGGCACGCAACTCTCTGCTTTGACAACAGATGAAGTTAGAGCATTGACCACAGCACAAATCGCTAGCTTAAAGCCTGTCTCGATCAAAGACTTGACCGTGGGCCAGTTACAGGCCTTGGCAAGCGATCAGATCATCAGCTTGACGACAGCGCAAGTGAATGCTTTGCCAACGACGCTGGTTCGTTCGTTTACAACGGATCAAATTTCCACATTGGCCACCGACGATGTTGCGGCTTTGGATTACTTGAAGATTCAAGCACTGACCACTGCGCAAATTTCTAAGCTGACCACCGACCAGGTCAAGGCCTTGGCCAACAATGTGATTCAGTACATCGAGACTGAAGACTTTGTCAAAATGACCTCGTCTCAAATTGGCGCCTTGACCACTGCACAGATACAGCAGTTGACGCAAGATCAGGTTGTTTTGTTGACCACCGACCAAGTGCCAGGCTTAACTGCCAGTCAAATTGCGGCTTTGAGCAATGCACGTTTGACCAAGATGGAAGCGACAGACTTTGCCAAGCTTTCGACAAGTGCCATCAGTGGTATCACGACTGCACAAGTTGCTGTTTTGACGACCGCGCAAATCAGTGGCATGTCGACTGACCAGGTTGCCGCCATGACAACAGCAGACATCAAGGCATTCAGCCCAGAGCAAATGGCCGCTCTCACAAGCGCCCAAGCGGCTGCGCTGACCTTGGACCAAATTGGCGCCATGGAAACTGCTGACTTCGCAAAGCTCAGCACCTCCAGTATTGCCAACCTGAAGGCCACTCAAATTGAGAAGCTTTCTACAAGTCAAATTCAAGCGCTGACAACCGATCAGGCGGCTGCTCTAACCTCCACTCAATTGGCAGGGTTGACGGCTGAGCAAATCAAAGCAATAGAAGTAGGCGATTTAAAGGCATTAACCACTGCACAAATTGTCGCTTTGCCTGAAGCGCAAATGTCTTCACTCACCTCAGATCAAGTGGCCGCGTTGACAACAGCACAAACTGCAGCCCTTACGTCCGACCAATTGGCAGGCTTGACTGCGACACAATTGGCTAAGTTTGAAACGGCCGATTTTGCAAGCTTGGCTACAGGCAGCTTGCAAGGTTTAACCAAAGCCCTGATTGAAAGCATGACCACCAGCCAAGCTGCGGCCATGACCTCTGCTCAGGTAGGCGCATTGACCAATGCACAAATTCAACTCATTCAAACCGATGATTTGAAAGCCATCACACCCACGAACCTGAAAGGTTTGACAACCGCACAAACAGCATCGCTGACGCAAGACCAGATTCGTGCCTTGACCACTGAGCAATTTGCGTCAATGGAAACTGCCGACTTTGCCAGCCTAACGGCCCCACAGTTGAGCGTGCTAACCACAGCACAAATTAATGGTATGGCTAGCGCCCAACTGTTGTCTTTGACCACAGAACAGTTACCAAGACTGAACGTGCCCAGCTTGCAGACTATTGGCACAGCCACTCTGGCCGCCTTGACAACGGCCAAGCTTGACGCACTCACAGATACACAATTTGCCAATTTGACTACCGCGCAATTTAACAATCTGAGTACTGCTCAAGTGGCTTCACTGTCCAGCGTCAAACTGGATTCCATTACAGATCCACAAATTAAGGCCTTAAGTGGTTCGCAATTGACTGCCATGACATCGGCGCAATGGGGCGTATTGCGCAATGACCAAATAAACGCAATTACATCGACACAAATGTCGTCGATTGAAGTAGGTGCATTAGCCAAGTTCACAACGGCTCAAATTTCGGCAATTCGGACCAGCATTAGCGGTTTGAACACAGCCCAAATTGAAGCGCTCACCACTTCACAATTCGCAATCCTCAGCACGGCACAGGTGGTAGCCTTGCAATCATCCCAGGTGGCAGCAATTCAAACGGCCGACTTGGGTATGCTTGGCAGCGATCAATTTAATGCACTGACATCTGGGCAAATTCAAAGCTTGACAACACTGCAGTTGAATAATCTGACTACTTTACAACTGGCCAATATGACCACTGAAGATGTTCAAGCGTTGACAACTGCACAAATTAGCGCGCTGTCCGCTACCAACATCAACAAACTGAGCACAGCAACCTTCGCAGCCATCGAGTCGGCTGATATAGGAGCCCTGCGCACTGATCAAATTTTTGCACTTGACACTGCACACGCTTCAGTTTTGACCACTGCTCAGTTACGCGCCATGAACGGCACACGATTTGGGGCACTCAGCACGGCAAGCGTAGCCGCATTGACCTCTGATCAGTTCAATGCCCTCACTACCACACAGGTGACTGGCTTTACAACGGCGCAATTGGTAGCTTTGACTACCGACCAGGCAGGCTTGCTAACCAGCACACAGGTGGCGGCTCTGAGCAGCGCACAGTTGGCAGAAATTGCAACCAACGACTTTGTGAAGCTCACAACAGCAGTTATGACCAATTTGGGTACATCACAAGTGTCAGGCTTAAAAGATGCTCAAGTCGCCAGCCTCACCACCGATCAGTTGGTGAGCTTGTCTACTGCGTCTATTGCAAACCTGACAACCGCACACATTGTGGCGCTGACTACAGCACAAATGCCTTTATTGACCAGCACACAAATTGGCGCTTTAGGCTCTGAACAGCTTGCTGCGATGCAGACAGAAGATTTTGCCAAAATTGGCACTGGTAGCTTGTCGTCCTTAAGCACTTCTGCTTTGGCAGGCCTAACCACCTCGCAAGTGGTGGCGCTGACAACAGATCAAGCAGCAGTGCTTACAAGCGTCCAGGTTGCCGGCATTAGCACAGCAAATATTGTGAAGCTGGAGACAGCCGACATTTCCAAGCTGAGTACTGACGCCATTGTGGGTTTGACTACTGCGCAAGCTGCAGCTCTAACAAGCTCTCAAATGGCTGGGTTTAGCACCGATCAAATGATGAGCATGCAAACGCAAGACTTTGCAGCCCTTTCAACCGCTTCAATTGCAAGTCTCTCAACAGCACATTTCGCCAGCTTGAGCACCGACCAGCTAAAGGCCTTGAAAGCAACTCAAATTGTGGCAATAGAAACTGCCGACTTGGCTGTACTTTCTAGCGCACAAATTGTGGGTATTGAAGTTGCAGACTTAGCACTACTCACCACTGATCAAATTAAAGGTTTGACTGTTGCAGGTCCGCTGACAGGTTTGACTTCTGACCAAATGCATGCCTTAACAGGTACGCAAATTGTCAGCATGACCACCAATCAAATTGCAGGCTTTACAACCAGCCAAATTTCACAAATTGATGTGGCCGATATTGCCATCATGGGGACAGCACAAATTGCTGCATTGACCTCCGCACAGTTGAGCAATTTCACGGCTAATCAAGTACAGGCTATGACCACGGCACAAATTGCCGCCATTGAAACAGCAGACTATTCTGGACTGACCTCCACGTTTATGAAAGCACTCACCATTGCTGAATTGCAAGCGTTCTCAACAGCGCAGATTGCAGCAATGAACAGCACCCACTTTGCATCTCTCTTGACATCGCAGGTGAGTGCTTTGACCACCGCTCAAATTGCGGCCATTGAGACAGCAGATTTAGCTGGATTCACGGGTACGCAAGTTGCGGCTATTGAGGCTCGAGACATTGTGAGTATGTCCACGGCTCAGTTAGCTACTCTTCACCCCTTGGTAGCCTCTTTCACAGATGCTCAGAAAAATGCCATGACAACGGCTCAAACTAGCGCTATCACTACCACCCCATTGGTTCTGGACTTGAACGATGATGGCATTCACACAACATCATTAAATGCAGGCGTGCAGTTTGATATCCTTGATACTGGCTCAAGAATTCCTACTGGCTGGGTAGGCGCAAATGACGGCTTACTAGTACGAGATCTAAACGGTGATGGCTTGATCAATTCTGGAGCCGAACTTTTCGGTAGCTCAACAGTTCTTCCAGATGGCACTAGAGCGCAAGATGGCTTCCAAGCGCTTAGAGCTTTAGACTCAGACAACAACGGAGTCATTGACGGGTTTGACAGAGTCTTTGGAGAGTTGCGAGTTTGGCAAGACTTTAACCAAGACGGTGTTAGCCAATCCGACGAACTTCATGCTTTGGATGATTTGTCTATAAAGTCGATCTCATTGGGCTTTACACCAGTATCTCAAGACGATGCAGGCAACTGGATTGGACTTGAGTCAACGTTCCAGACAACCGATGAAGAAATTCATAAGTTAGTTGATGTGTGGTTCAAGTTAAGTTAAGTGTTTACTAATTAGTACGGACAATTATTCCCTTGTAAAAGGGGAGGATTACCCTAACACCTTTGAATTTAGGCGACAATTATCTTAAATAATTAACTATACGGAGTGAGACATCACATTAAAATCCGCGGTCGTAAGCTCTGGAGATCTTATGAAAATGTATTATTTTTGTTTAACGTAGCTTCTTGAT
>Ga0209135_1000383_pt1 | contig 15957 bp, 18 predicted proteins | sample LauGreSBDMM110SD_4_FD_187570 | JGI IMG/M metagenome (GOLD analysis project Ga0209135, IMG submission 187570) | Freshwater lake microbial communities from Lake Michigan, USA - Su13.BD.MM110.SD (SPAdes) (version 3) | ecosystem: Environmental > Aquatic > Freshwater > Lake | place: Lake Michigan... | reverse complement strand
TCCTCCTCCTCCCATCTTGCCTCCCCCGCCTCCTCCTCTGGTTCCTTGTCTCAAAGACTCGGAGTCTCCTCCGGCTTTCTGGCGACGGTACTCGTCCGGATACGACGAGCGATTCCCCATCACCACGTCCGAAGATTTGTTGAATGCTGCCCCGGAATTGGCGCGCATTCGCCGCGCCATGGTCGTCCAAGAACGGTTGCGGACTTTAGAAAATCCGAATCTAGCCATGCACGTGCGTGCCGACTGGGCACACCGCTGGCTTACCGATGACGGCGTCGGTCACGTGCAAGCTCCCTCTTCCATCATTTTACAATTGTGGCAAGAGTGGTCTTCGCCAGATTCTCCTCCTCCGTCGCTTTGAGCTCACGTCGACGACGCTGCGACTTTTCCTCCCACCGCGACTTGACCTCGCTCTTTACCGTGGTTCTGAAATGCTTCTCAAACTGCTCCGGCGTGTCGTAAAACAGAAAATGCGCGACCGACGTCGTCGACGGGGTGGGCGACACGACTGCTTTAAAAAACAAATCCTCGTTGGTGGAACCGAATTTATAACCCGTCTCGTACTGCCCCGTCACGGCATTGCGGAGGGTGGCACCTGGAGTAGAGTTGGTGTGGAAATACGCGACGGGATTTTTTTTATTCGACGATGCCGACGTATAGAGCGCAAATCCCTTGTCCACGAGTTTCAGCTGCTCGTCTCGTTTCTTGTTGCGACGTTTGCGTGCGCCGTCACTGAGCACGGCGACACTCTCGTTCTCTTCGTCCTCATAGACGTCAAAGTACGAGTCGATGACGTTTCGCTCCTCGTCCTCATTGTGCATCATGTACATCTCGAGGTCGTCTTCCTCCAACATTTCGACATACGTGTCCGACAAGGTCATGGTGGCTTGGTTGGTTTGGTATACCCTGTTCACGAGTGCATTCTTTATACCCGTTTTTTTTCGGATATAAAAAATGGGGTTCCTATAAAAATAGGTCAAGGTCAATGTCCGAATGGTTCATCCAACAAGAATTTCGCAAACGGGAGCTGCTGCATGGTTCGTCGTCCGATGACACCACCTCCCTAGCGTTTCGTCACGCCGATGACGGGACAGAATACGGCGACTCGAGCGACGGCGACGGCGACTTTTTCCATGATGATTCGACATCCGACGATGACGAGGTCGACGAGGTCCACTATTTAGACAAAGACCAGATGCATTTCGACTTTGCATTGTGCACCGGAGACCTGACCCAAGTCTTTACCGTGCATCTGTGCGTGTTTGATATTCGTCGCCATAAAATTGAAACATGGGCAGATGACGACTTTGATGACAAATCCAACGACCATGACGATGCTTCGTCGACCCAGCAGCAGCAGTCCATCCCGTATGTCCTCCATCTCATGCAATTCGAGGGACAACACTTTGACTATCCCAAGTTCGAATTCCAGTGCCCCCCGGAAGATGGCAACACCGTGTTCAAAAACGATTGTTTCCAACATCTGTCCGACGTCGTGTCGAACTTGACTTCCGTCGATTACTGCGGATTCGTCGTGGAAGGAAACGACGTGTATGCCTTTTTCAACTCCTCAAAAGAGACGCAGAAAGACAGCAAAGACTCCGTCTTACAAACGGTGTTGTCCACCGAAGCCTTGCCACGGTTGTGGGTCACCATCGACGAAATCATGAATCAGGGCACCGTGGTGGGATATCCCATCGTGGGCAACCACGACAAGGTATTTCTCCAACATCCCCATTTGATTTTCGTCAAACAACACGGACAGCGCGCCTATGTCCCCGAAATCTTGTTTTTGTGCGACGATTCCGACGGGAAATACGTCAATCTGTATCGCCAGACAAAGGGGAGAAGCGAACAACCTCCGGCGGAGAAGGGGGTAGAAGACGAAAAGAAAGAGGATGTCAAGGACGTCGAGGACGTCGAGGGAGAGGTAGACTTTTTAGACAATCGCATTTCCCATCCCATCTTCGGCCATGCCTACATTTTCAGTAAGAAACCGCTGCAACCGACGAACACGTCAATTTTTTCCATTCGGCGATTTGTTGGATTTTGCGACGATGCCATCTATTTGACCAAACCTTTGCCTACGGCAGCAGCAGCTTCTTCTGCGCCAACCATACGCACCATGGCCTTGGGAGATGTCATTCCTACGATTGTGGACTATTTCTCCAAAGGCAAGGTCGACGTGTCCGGCGATGCTTTGTTGGAAGAAGACCTCTCTGGCAACGACCTGTCTGGGAACGACCTCGACCTGTCTGGGAACGACCTCGACCTGTCCGGAAATTTAAACGCCGGGGAAGTGGAGGACCTCTCCGGCAACGACCTCTCCGGAAATTTGAACGTGGACTTGTCCAACAATCCAACATCATCTCAAGGATCCTGGTCTGCCAGATTTTCGGCATTTTTGGGACAAACGCCCCAAATAAAGGAAAAGATGTCCGCGGTGGAAAAACCCCAAGACCCACAGGACGACCCCGTCCAACTGCAACTCTTCTTGTCGTCCCAACCCGAACCCTGCATTTATTTCCAAGAAATCGACCGCGACGACGGGCGCATCGCCTATTGGTGCATCCAGTCCGACGAAAACTATGAGGAACTACTATAATAGTACATACAAACCATGGAGACCACCGGAAGCAACGCCTTTTATTCGTCTATGATTGTCTTCTCCCTGTTAAGTGTCGCCATGTGGTTTATCTCCTACATTCCCGGAGCACGCCTCGTCTTGGCCCAAGTCCAACGCGGCATTCACATGGGTTTAGAAAGCCCCCTCGTGGGATGGGCCTTGTTCGGCGTCGTCGTCATTTCCTATTTGGGTGCCCATTATGGTGCACCGCGAAACATCAACAGTATGGGAGACCGCTATGTGAGTAGTTTCATCAACATTTGGATCATCGCCCTGACTGCATTCATCGTGTTTAGTGCTCTTGTGGCGGCCTTTGCAGTTCGAAAGACCAAAATCGCGGCCGCGTAACATTCCAACAATCCAACAACAGAGACCATTCTTTCGTGTTTTTCACACATCTTCCTCAGGTGACGACTTCAAAAAAATCTGACAATGTAAAAAAGTTACAATGTCACATGTTGGAATGTTGGAACGACCCGTTCCTGGAGCCCTGGAAAGAAGTCCCTGGGTCAGGACGACTAACCACTGGGCAAGTGAAACGGCTGGTCCTGTCTGGTATCATTCCAACAATCCAACAACAGACAGTCGGGACCGGTCCCCCCGAGCACACCCTCAAACACACCCTCACTGTACAAACGTAGTGACGAACAAAACAATATGGTCGTCACTGCGGGTCAAACTTGCATCGTCACATTGAAGAATGGTCTTGTATTTCATGCTACGTTCATCGATGTGCACACGGGCACCGAATTCTTGACACAAAGTCAGACGGCAAACGACTTTGAAGAATATCCACAGACGCATGCGGCATACATGGCAAAACATCGTTCTTGGACGCGATTGTTGAAGATGGACGGACCCGATCGCATCGCCATCATTACACCCACGACAAACATTGTTGGGATGGAAAGTTTGCACGACATATTGTATCCACACGATGCATTGCAAATTCTTCCCACGGAGATGCTGGAGCACGTGCTCGGATTTCTCCACGTTCCTACAAAATTATAGAATTGTCTGTAAAGTTTCAATTTGTTCTGTTGTCAATACGTCGGGAAACTGCACATCAAACTCGATAATGAGCGAGCCTACTTTTGCATCCCGTATCATTCCGAATCCCGGCACCGTTTTGCGGAAATGTGGTTTGACCACGGTTTGCTTGTTGTTCATGGCCAGGGTTTTGCCATTCAAGTGTTTGAGTTCAAAACTAAACCCGCAAAGTGCTTCTTTCAGACTCAGAGTTTTGACAAAAATCAGGTCCATACCTTGGCGACGAAATGTCGTGGTATTGTCCACATGAATCGTGAGTTTGACGGCACCCTTGCACTCGTCATGAAGCACATTTCCCTTGTCGACCAGTGTCAGGATTTCACTTTCGTCAATGCCCGCGGGAATGTCGACGTACACCGTTTCCAACTCTTTCACTTTGATGTGCCCCTGATGGAGAACCCACCGTTCGATTTCCAACGGCAAGGTGCAGCCCGTATAGGCTTGTTCCAACGTCACGGTGAGGGTTTCTTGAATCGGAGGAGGTGGTCGATGTTGTTGATGCTGTTGCTGTTTGTTGGCTTGATGCATGAAAAACGATGCTGGGGGTGGCCCGCCGTGTTGAAACATGATTTCGGGACCCATTCCCCCACCACCCCCACCCATGTCGTGGAACATGACACCACCGCCCGGAATTCCTCCACCAAACAACATTTGGAAAATGTCCAGGGGCGACGATGTTCCATCGATTTCCACTTCCACCCCAAACGGCGTCGGGAACCCCCCTGCCGCCGCCTGACCCGGAGGAAACCCGTGAGCAAAAGGAAATCGCGCAAAGTGGTGGTGGTGCTGCTGCTGCATGTCGAATTGTCTCCGCTTTTGAGGGTCGCTCAGAATCGCATAGGCATCATTGATTTCCTGGCTTTTTGTCGCAGCATCGGGACTCGGATTCCGGTCGGGATGAAATTTCAGCTGCAACGCCCGGTAGGCGCGTTTCACCTCTTCGTTGGAGGCAGACTTGTCAATGCCGAGTACATCGTACGGGGAAGACATGTTTACAACGCACGCGCGGCTCTTCTTTAGATGGTTTATAGTGGGAAACCCCGATGACATGAAGTTTCCACGGAAGAACTTGGAGGGGGGTTACGGCGTATAGGCCCGTTCGCGAATCCAAATGTTGCAAATGTATTTTTGGCCCGAGGTGACGGGCATGCCTGCATGCAGCGACAAGGGATGACACTGGTTGCCGCTTTCGGGTGTTTGCAAGGAATAAAACACCAAGGCTCCATCTACGGGAGCTTTCAAGTCCTTGCCCAACGTGGGGAATTGCGTGGCTCCGCCTTCAAAATCGTCGTTCAGATAACACAGCACGGTCAAGACGCGCTGGCCCCCATTCTTTTCAAACTCGACACTTTCCAGGGTGTCGTCGCACGACGCATCGTAGTGGGCATTGTAAAACCCGTCGGGGCCATACTTGACGACTTGCATTTTTTCGGCATTTTCAAACGGCATGTTTGCGAGGTTGCATGCCCGTTCAATAATCGGCCGGACCACGGGTTCGTCGCGTTCTATCCAGGCCGTCTCACTTTTGCGCACATTGCGATCAAAGCCCGTCACCACTTTGCTTTCTTCAAAGCGCGGTTCCGCATAGGCTAAAATATAGCGGCGTTCCTCGGGTGTTAAAAACGAAGTCACAATTTGCGGAGGTATCCACGGCGCACTTTGGTCACAAAATCCGCGGCCTTTGTACGTCGGAGTGGTGGCTTTGCGTACGAACCCAACTCCCAACAACACCACCAACAACAACACCAACAACAACACCACAATAGTCCACCACAACCACTTCATTATTTTAATCTTTTCAGATTTATTTGACAGAAATTGCACTTGCATAGCTCGTTTTGTACACACATCTAGACCAGTCCATCGCATCGACGTTGTTGCACACCCTCGAGCACACCCCTGAATTGCCATTGGAAATGAGCAAGGCAGTGTTGATTTTGATTCCGGCTGCTGCCGTGGGTTTGCTCATCGGCAAGGCGGGTCAGTTCATCAAGTACATTGGTCATGTTTCCGGAGCGACTCTCAAGTTGCAGTCCTTTGATGAAATGACACCAGGAACGCAAGAACGCGTGTTGGTTGTCATGGGGGAAAACGTGTCGGTGCTGAAATGCGCCGTCCAAGTGATTCTGATGCGTCTTCAAACCCAACATCCCATGCTTTATGAGAGTGGTGGCGACAACAACAACAACAACGACCACGCAATCCATGATGCTAAAAAGCTTGTCAAGTGGATTATCCCGCAATCGGCCGCGGGTTTGCTCATTGGCAAACAGGGTTCGCGCATCAAGATGATTAACGACAAGAGTGGGGCGTGGGTAAAACTCGCGCACCCGGAGGAACTTGCGCCCAGTCCCGACGAACGCTTCGTCTACATTCGCGGCACGGATGAGACGACGACACGTGCGGTAACCATGGTCCAAATGTGCGTGGGCGGACGCCCGTCACAAACGGGTGAGCGTCTTGCCATTCCACGCAGTGCCGTTTCCGCCACCAAGTCAGTTTTGGCTGCTGCTGCTGGTGACAAAGGATGGCATGTGGATGACAATGAACCCTTTGTCACGGGAGTATCTTCGGTGAATGTCATTCTTTCGAGTCATTCCTTGATGGAGGATACGAAACGGCGCATTCGTGAATGTCTTCCAACACCGATTCCTCGTCTCTTGTTGGACGGGACGTCGCCGGAGGAAGAAAAGCTCAAGGTGGAAATGTGCGTCGTGTTTTTGACGTCCACCTCTTCACTTGCTCATGCGATGTTTGAGAGCACGGCGTCGGACATGTTCGAGTACGAAGGGCGACTCTTGCACCGTGTCCAAGTCATGGGCCCCCTCTCGTCTGTACTCGAAGACGTTGACGTGTTCCAACAAGATGCCTCCACGGTGGTACCCGCGGTTCCATTGATTCCCAGCGCGTCGTCGTCGGAACTGAACCGTCGCAAGCTGTCGTCCGAGGAACTTGTTCAGCTGCGAAAACAACGGCAATACACGAGCGACTTGTTGTCGGCCCTTGCCAAGCCCTTTGTTCCCACGACTTCCCATATGAGCTTGTTCCGAGAAGCAGTCCTTTTCCCATAGGGTTGACTTTTTTTGTACATCTACTGTAAATGTGGGATTTAGGCAAGTACGTCAATATCTACGTATTCATCGGAAGTTTTGCGGTTGGCATGTTTGCCGTGTATACCACCATGAACGAGCAACGCAAAATCTACGTCTATCCTACGCCTGAAAATGTCGACTTGATTTTGTACCGCGACAAGACCAATACTTGTTTCGGGTTCAAAGAAAAAGAAATCGAGTGCCCGAAAGATGCGTCGAAAATTACCAAGATTGTGGCACAAGCATAGCCAGCTGGGGGTTCCCCGCGAAAACGAATAACAATAAAAATGTGCGTATAAACAAAACCCAATGCGCTTGAAACGTCTGTTGAATACATCCCTCGGCAAAATCTTCATTTCCGTGCTACTCGGACTCGGACTCGCGACATTGTTTCGTAAAGCCTGCAACGACAAAAATTGTCTATCCTTCAACGGCCCTGTGATTTCGGAAATCGACGGCAAGATTTACCAACACGGCGAGAAATGCTTTAGTTATACCTCGACGGCGCAATCATGCGATGCCAACAAGCAAATCGTGGACATGTCTGTGCCAGATACAGCAGCTGCTGCACCTGCGATCGGCATCAGTTCTCTATGGAAATGAATTTTTTCTCAACCACCAATATACGACCCCGGTATACAGACATGGGAAAAATTGATGCCACCGTCGCTTTAGGAGCAGGTGCAGGATTGGGTATCGGGTCGAGTCTTGGCAACACCGGGGGCGTCATGCTCTGCAGCGCGCAAAACCAAAATACATGGTATTGTCAATTCGTTCAGTATTTCAACGTGTTCAAAATGTTTCTTTGGTTTCTTATGGTTGTTGGGTTTATTGGGTATATGATATACTTGTATGGTGGTGGCTTTGGTAAACGAAGTGGGGGTCGAGGAGGCGGCGGGAGACGGTGACATGTGTCGCTATAAATTTATATGGTCTTTGTACTATAGAGAAGATGTCTCCACGACGTAAAACTCGGATGGATTTTCCAGACATGGCCGAGTCAGAGGAGGACACGAGATATCGAAGTCCCTCACCGAAAAAGGCACGGTCGCAAACACCTCCTTCTACGGGGTCTACCGTCATCTTATCGCCGGGCGATTTACAAAAAGACGAGGAATTTCACAAAAAACTGGGATTTGCAAGTTTTAAAACCCCTCCTCGTCGTCCTCACATTCCAGGTGCCGCCAAGACACCTCCGCCCACCGTACTCACGAATAAAGAGGACGGACACATCATGTATGATTTGGATGGAAAGGTAGTGACCACGGCGGATGTAAAACAGAATCCCCTGCCGTTTTATTATGGCCCTCTAGGAGTCGAAGGGCCATGGTACAACCCCGACGGGAAACTCGTGTCGCCACCCAAGTATCGCAAGTACGGGGTTTCCAAGAAAGGAAAAAGGCGAAGAAAATACAAAAGAACGATGCGAAAGTCTCGCTAGCGGGGAACCCAGGTCTGGGTAACGTTTATTTCATGGTAAAAAAAAATGAAATAAAAGCTCTACCTGCACGTCTACTACCAATGACATCCTATGAAGCAGTAGCCACCGCCACAGTGGTCGCCACGGCAGCGGAAGAAGCGGAGGAAGCCGAGCCTTGGGTAGAAAAATATCGTCCAACGCAGTTCGACCACATTGTCCTCGATGCATCGAACCGCAACTTGTTCCAACAAATTCTCAAGAAACAGTATTTCCCCAACTTGTTGTTCTACGGCCCCCCAGGGACGGGCAAAACCACAACGGTCATCAATCTCATCAACGAATTCCAGACCAAACATTACGGTCGTTCCAACAAAAGCAACGTCATTCACTTGAATGCGTCCGACGAACGCGGCATTGACATTATCCGCAACCAGATTCATTCCTTTGTGAAAACGATGAATCTGTTTGAAAAGGGCTTCAAATTCGTCATTTTGGACGAAGTGGACTATATGACGCGGAATGCGCAGCATGCCTTGAAGTACTTGTTGCAAACGACGACGACCGACGTGCGATTTTGTCTAATTTGCAACTATATTAGCAAGATTGACATGGCACTCCAAAACGAGTTCATCTGTGTGCGTTTCAACCAATTGCCCAAAGACGACATTTTCCATTTCATTCGTACCATTGCCACGAAGGAAAAACTGACGATTCGCGATGCCGCCATTGACGCCATTCAAACCGTGTTTCGGTCGGACATTCGCAGTATGATTAATTTTCTGCAACTCCACCAAAACATTCAGGTGGACGACGAATGGCGACAATCCATTTTGAGTTCAGAAGTGCTGGAACAGATGCACCGCGCCCTCGTCGTTCATCCCAACACAGACGTGCAGGACACCGTGCAATGGATATATCAGTTGAGTCGGTCCTTCAATGCCGACAAACGGCACATTTTAAATACGTACTTCAATCACGTGGTGCGGCACTATCCCGACATGGTCACCGATGCGTGGTTGGAAAAAGTCGACACGATTGTGCATACGACGGATGCGCGGTGGGAGGATGTCATCGAGTATTTGTGTGTCCTGTGAAAAGATAGTAGTGGGGAACTAGGTCTCTTCTTTCTTCTACTACACAGCCACGTCGTCCTCGTCATCGTCGTCGGACAATACGACGGTAATTTCTTTTTTCGCACTCTTGTCCAAAAATCGATACATCCGTTTCATGTCCAATTTGGTCACGGATGTATTTTCAAACAATACGAGAATGTCGTCGCTCCCGGTTTCGGCCTCCTCGCCGTACATGAGTCTCAATTCTTGGAAAAAGGCCACCACATCCTTCTTGTCCAAATTCAGTTCCTGACCCAGATTGTACAAAAACAAGGAATTGTTGTATTCGGTCGAATATTTGGTCAACACTTTGGTGAATCGCGCAGCACCCTTGAACTTGCCCGTCAATTCGGGAAAGGTGCGGTGCAACAGTGCCGTATTGTGAAATGTTTTAATCAGCGAGCTCATTTCGTTGAACAGCCAAATCTGGTTTTGAAACGTGACGCGGTCCATGTAATCCGCCACACACATGTTGTCCAGGGCATGGACATAGAATGGCAATCGTTTCGCGGCGGGTATCGCGGGACTCAGGACATCGGCCACATTCTCGTGCCACAAGAGGGCCACAATGGTGCGTTCATTGTCGTTCATGATGACATTGTGTTGTTGGATAGTCGCGGGTTCGTTCAACAATCGTTCGGTGATTTTCTTGGAATCTTCACTGAACGCCTTGATTTGGAAAATGTTGTTCAGTGTCGTTTCCGTCAGTAAATGCGGTTTCTGTTGGGCCAAATTGCGAATAAACGTGAGTTTGCGGAGGTCGCCCTGCATGTACTCGAGGATTCTCGATTGCAACTTTACGGGCAAGATGGGAGCATATTGTTCCAATAACTGTCGCATTTGTGGTAGAGTCGGCGGTTTCAATTCAAACGTGTGACAGACTTTCATCAGCTCTTTGATTTTCTTGTCCACATAGTAGTTACCAATACAAATAATCGGGTTCATGGTGAACTGCTCGAGTTTTTGACGTTTGGTCTTTTTCTGACGGATAAGTTTGATGAGCGAATTGATGCCGCCCTTGTCGCCATTGTTCATTCCGTCAATCTCGTCCATTACGAATGCGATTTTTTTCACCTTGCCGCGCATCATGTCCAACACATTGCGGTTTGACACATTGTTGCTCGTAATGGTTTCAATCAAAGATTTGTTGCGCACATCTCCGGCATCGTACTTGATAACGTCGTAACCGCGGTCTTTCAATACATTCACCACAAACTCCGTCTTGCCGCATCCGGGACTGCCATAGACGTAGATGCCTTTTTTCTCCTGGAGATGGTCGGGTTCGTCGAAGCGGCGAAGAATGGCCGCGATATCATTCGCCACGGCATCTCGTCCCAAAATTGCATTCATGATATTGTTGTCTAGTATAATGAATACGAGTAGTTTTATGTGGATTTCTTGAACGCAGCACACAACGTACAATCCGTGTTTCTTTTAGCCCCGGGAGCCGTTTCCGCCACTGAGTGCTATGGTGGCTGTGCTACCCGGGAAAGGGACCACGTTGTCCATGGTTGTGGACGAGGAGGAGGAGGCTCCATAACAATTGTACACACTGGGCATCAGTTGACTTGATATGTTGCTGCTGTATCCTGAAATATACGCGGGACCGACGGCATTGATGGGGGCATAGATGGGTGTTCCATTGGCGCCATAGCCAATGACCTGCTGTTGTTGTTGTTGTTGTAGTTGTCCATTGTTGGGACCACCACTGGCAGCAGTCTTGGCCAAGTCCGCCAGCTCGTTTCCAACCCCACTTGCCATGCTGTATAATCCCGACCCCAAGTCTTTGGCGAGTCCGGTGGCGCCCGAGCCTGCATCTCTCAAGAACCCCGTTGTCCCAGAGCCCGCACTCTTCAGCAAATCGCTTGTGCCTGCACCGGCACCTGCGGCCAGTAACCCGGCACCGATGCCAGCCCCCGCTGCTAACTTGGTTGCATCCCCCGCCACTTGCGAAGCCAGACCGCTGCCCTTGTTCACCACATTGTTGGACACGCCGCCAAGGGAGTTTGGATTGGACCAAGGAGCGGATGCCGCGGGTTGAGCAGGAGGTGGCGGCGGTGATGCTGCTGCTGCAGGCGGCGATGCTGCCGATTTCTTTTTTAGTCTTTGTCTTCTGCGTCCGTTAGCATCGATGTAATATTCATATTCTTTCACGACATCTTCTTCCTCGTCATCCTCATATTCATAGTCATAGTAATTTTGACGTCTCCTGTTTTCGTCCCCACGTCTCCCGCTATTTTGCATGTCCGCGGGAACCATAGGTGGACCGCGATTTTTGATTTGTTGACCAGAACCCGAAAGAGGAGGAGCTTCATCATCAGAAGCGAACTTTCCTTGCGAATCAAGGAAACGTTGAGTTTTGTTGACTAGAATCACGATTTGGTCGTGCATGGCAGTCATATCGGAGCTTAAAATCAAAATATTGGTCATGATTGTTGCTTCTTTGATTTTGGGTACTCTGTCCTTCGTTCCAGCCAAAATTGGATTAAAGAAAATCAACACGTTCGCATCTTTTGCTTTAATAAGGGCGATATCTCTAAAGGGTTTTGTAGTCTCACCAATTGTCCAGGACGTAAATGGTAGCATTTTTTCACTCGTACTATCTGCATTCAAAGCAAAATTGGAAGAAACCTTAACGAACTTGGGCAAAGTAGATTTAGTGTCATCCGAGGTCAAACTCACATCGCCGATAGACTGGGGGGTTACTGTAAACGAACTGGACTCCGAGTTTTTGAGGAAATCGACTTTTTTATCGAAACTAGTAGAGGAAACATTGGCTACGACTTGGTCTCTCTGGATAACGATGACATTTAAATTACCAAAAAGAAAATCTCTGGTGTACACGATGGTGACCCCATTTTGGGTATAGACCCCGGCACTTTGACCCTTGGGCTGACTGTTCTTGCCAGCATCCGTGTTCAACTCCTTGGTCTTAGTCGAATCCGTATCGGACGTAATGATGACGGAATAGGTTGCCGTTTTGGGTTCCACTGCATCCAAACTAATTTGTAAAGAAGCACCCTTATCATCTGTGACCTTCGCAACATCGTACATTTTTTTGTTATTGACATCAATGGTAGGTACGACATTGATAGATTCAGTTGACATGACCGTGTTCCCCTCCGTTATCACAACCTTGCTTCTCTGCGATTGATACCCAAAAATCATGGAAATCACAAGCACCAACAACAATACCACAAATAAATATATTGATGCTGATTTGAACTTTGCCATTGTTCGAGATTTCCGTATATTGTATCCGGCGAGAAAAAAAAAGAATGTCGGCAAACACCACCACCTCGTTGGCCACTTCTTACGAAGGCGTGTCGGACACGACGATTTTGGTGGGTATTGACGAGGCGGGTCGAGGCCCCCTCTTTGGCCGCGTCTATGCCGCCGCGACGATTTTACCTAAAGACGACTTTCCTCATGACCAGATGAAAGATTCCAAACGGTTTCATTCCAAGCGGAAATTGCGGGCCGTGGCGCAAACCATTCGAGACCACCCCGGTGTCCTGTATGCCATCCATTTCGTGGAACCCGACATCATCGACCGCATCAATATCCGTCAAGCCGTGTTTCGAGCCATGCACGATGCCATTCGCGACGTGGTTGCGCAAGCGAAAACCAGAACTACGAACAACCTGTTGCTTCTCGTCGATGGCAATGATTTTACACCGCACATGCATATGGACATGTCCTCGGATGAACATGTGCTCACCCAAATACCCCATGTCACCGTGGAAAGCGGGGACAATCGGTATACCTGCATTGCCGCATCCTCCATCTTGGCTAAAGTCGCACACGACGATTACATTGCATCGTTGTGTGCGGAACACCCCACTCTTGTCGAGCATTATGCCCTCGACAAGAATGTGGGATACGGCACCCGTGCCCACTTGGACGGAATTTCCAAACATGGAATCACTCCGTGGCACCGCAAATCCTTTGCCCGCTGCAAAGATGCGAATGATGTTTCTACGTCGTCGTCGTCATGAGGTCTTCGAGTCGAGAACGCGAAAGGGCGAGGAACTGCGTCGTGCGGTCCATCACACTGTAGCCTATCCAAAAGCAATCCGAGGGTGCATGATACTGGAAGCCTAAAGCGTACTCCACGCTGGACCGTTCAAAGGTAAACAAGCGTGTTGTTCGGAGAAATTCAAAGGTGGTGGCATCGAGCACGATGACGAGATGGTAGTAAAAACGACGACGGCCTTCAAAGCTCACCGCATGACACAAAAACCAAATTTCATCTTTCGAAGAAGAGGTGGACATGCGAACTCCATTGGAAGAACCGCGCACATGTTGGAACCACGCGGGAGTCGTGGCCAAGGTATGCGTAATCTCGAGTTGTCCAGTTGTGGGTGATGGGATTCCGAGAGTCAAAGGAAACCACTCGTAGACCATGTGCGTGTCTGTGGCCCACACCCAATTCTTTTCGGTTTTGCGTTCCGTTGTAAGAATGCCAGTGGAGGCAAGAGAAATCATTGCCGCTGTTGCGCCGCTGTTGTTGGAAAGCGTGCCAATTTCCACGGCAATGCGACCGTCTGGCAATTTGCGATTGCTACTGTACTGCAGCACACCCGAACCGCAAGCAAACAGACGCACGTCTTCGACGCCCACATATAAGGCATCCAGACTGCGGTCATGGTCCAAAAAGGTGGGTGTGTTCGTCACGACCCACGACGCAGATTGGTCGTCAAACGTCAATTCCATCCTCAAGTTTCGCGATTCAACGTGCTCCTGCCTATGGTAGGTGCCATCCGTGTTGATGCGGTAATTGACAAATCGCACAATCAGCGTGACGACGTTATTGTTGCCTAAGATAAACGTCGGAGTACTTGGGAAAAACCCATTTGGATTGTGTCGTTGAATTTGTGGTTGCACGACCTCGACAAAGGAAGTGAATGACGACGACGACACAGGTGGAGCAACAAGTTTCGTCAACACGGGACTATAGTATTTGTAATTCGATAGAATATTTCTTTGCAAGCTTGCCGTGAGTGCAGGATACGAGAGTACCTGTAGGGAGAGGCTGGCCACATCCAGGTCATCCGGGTTGCAATAGTATCCCATGACCGTCATTTCGTACTCGAGTTTGTAGTCGTACACGTCACGTTGCATGAACAGATACACCTTGTCTTTGTAGTCGCCATGTTTCTCGTATTGTTTCTTTGCCAAACTGTAGTAGGCATAGGCTAGGTGGTACTGAGATCTCTCGCGATAAAAGTGCACCACTTCGTACAAGTTTTCGAGACGTTCCGGAAAGCATTGGTAGGCCTGCATCCACGCAAAAATGGCCAACTGATACTCCTTGTTGCTCATGTAACACTGACCTATGGCATAGTAACTGTACCAGACTTCTTCGTTCCATCCTCCCAAGGCGATGCGTTTCTCATACACGTCAATGGCTTCCGTCGTGTGTCCCGCATTTCGGAGCGAGTTGGCCAAGTAAAAGGTGTATCGCACATTGTCGGGATTTTCACGCAGACCCTGCCGCAGCAAACGAATGTCGCGTTCAAACTTGTCGGCCTTGGCCCCCCCGTCGCCAATGTCCAGCACGAACATGTCCGATTTGCGAAACATTGTCGTCTTTGATTTGGAAGGCAATTCCAAATACTCGTGGGTCACCCCCCAGTAGGTCGCTCCTATCCCAGTCTGGACAATGCGTGTGTTGACGTAGTTGAACTGGTCACTTCCCTGGAGCAGACGAATGGCGTCGTGCCCCACGAGGGCCTGACACAACTTTTCTTTGTTGGGAAACACATCAGTGTTGACCCAGAGCTTCATGTCCGCATCCAGCAACAATACATAGTCGGCGAGGCCCGAGGCCCGCATGGACCGCTCGCATTCGTGCAATGCATGCGAACGATTGTATCCGAAATCGCGAAACGGTTCCTTGTAGATGCGGCCAGGGAGCTGTCGACTTTCGAAAAACGTCTGGATGATCTCCTCGGTATTGTCCGTGCTCCCGGTGTCACAAATGCAATAGCTATCGATCCAGGGTGCCACCGTTTCCAACAACCGAAGAATGATGTTGCTCTCGTTTTTCACAATCATATTCAGGCAAAGGGTTGGACGACCACGGAGAGATGTCATCGTCGTCGTGTGAAATAAAATGTTTCGACTTTTCGAATCGTCGCGTGTAGTTTTTATATCTGTTTTTTTTAAATCTCGGCATTCTTTAATGACCGATTGGAACAAGGAAACTCCGGTGATTGACGGACAGTACCATTATAAAACGACGTTGTTGAACGGATTTCCTTATTATGTCAAGGTGAATTCTGTTGAAAAACATGAAAATAAAGGAATACCGACTTCCTCCGTGTGGAAGTGTACTTTACTGCAACCGACGGACAATGAAGTGAAAGGACCGTATGACTTTCATTTTCCTCCCAAGACCCAGTATGAAACCAAGTTTTGGAATCATTTGAAAAAGCGTAAACATGCATCGACAAAACAGAATCAGTGCGATGACGCGTTGCAACGTGCGATGGACGATATGGACCACGAAATTGCCCTACTGGAAGAGAATCCCCCGCCGTCGCGAAAATCGGCCGCCAGTTCATCCACACCCAAAAAAACTCTTCCAACAACTCCCAAAAAAACTCCAGATACACCAGAAGAAGATGACATCTTTCAAGCCAGAGTTTATTG
>Ga0209135_1000381_pt1 | contig 15989 bp, 11 predicted proteins | sample LauGreSBDMM110SD_4_FD_187570 | JGI IMG/M metagenome (GOLD analysis project Ga0209135, IMG submission 187570) | Freshwater lake microbial communities from Lake Michigan, USA - Su13.BD.MM110.SD (SPAdes) (version 3) | ecosystem: Environmental > Aquatic > Freshwater > Lake | place: Lake Michigan... | reverse complement strand
AACGACTAACCACTGGGCAAGTGAAACGGCTGGTCTTGTCTGGTGTCATTCCAACAATCCAACAAAAGAGTTTTTACTTTCTGCAACACTGAATGATTCATTTGTGTCTTGTTGGAATGTTGGAACGACTGGGTCCTGGGGCCCTGGAAAGAAAGTCCCCTGGTCAGAACGACTAACCACTGGGCAAGTGAAACGGCTGGTCTTGTCTGGTGTCATTCCAACAATCCAACAAAAGAGTTTTTACTTTCTGCAACACTGAATGATTCATTTGTGTCTTGTTGGAATGTTGGAACGTCGTGCTCCTGGACCCATGGAAAGAAAGTCCCTGGGTCTAAGCGACTAGTCACTAGGCAAGTGAAACGGCTGGTCCTGTCTGGTGTCATTCCAACAATCCAACAACAGAGAGAGCTCTTTCGTGCTTTTCACACATGGCCCGACGAAACCACGTCGGAAATGTTCAAAAGTGGTTCTTACGGGAGGGCGAGCGAAGCGAGCCTGTATGCAAATCTCATGCAAGAAATCAATTATTTTGTGTCTTGTTGGAATGTTGGAACGACGTGCTCCTGGAGCCTTGGAAAGAAAGAGTCCCTGGGTCAGAACGACTAATCTCTAGGCAAGTGAAACGGCTGGTCCTGTCTGGTGTCATTCCAACAATCCAACAACAGAGAGAGCTCTTTCGTGCTTTTCACACACTTTCTATAAAAAAATCTGACAATGTAAAAAAAATTACAATGTGTACATTGATCTGTTGTTGGATTGTTGGAATGACCTGTCCCTGGACCCTTGGAAAGAATGTCCCATTGGAGGGAGGCAGGCCTCGGTCAGTGGACTACAGAGTAGTAGTCCGGTCGTGCTCGTTCCAACAATCCAACAAAAGTCATTTTCAATCGTCGTAAAAAGGCCGGAGACACAGTGTCATCTCCTACAATGGATTTCGGCACACCGGTGGACACACCAGTCGTCGTGGGCATGTTTGCCCTAATTGTGTCGAGTGTCATGGCGTGGGGTGCGCCGTTTGAATTTTTGATGGGTTTCACGTGGTCCATGTCCCTGTGTTCCATATTTTTGCTGGTGGCACTTCATCAAAAAGTGGATGTTTTGATGAAGAATGTGCAATTGTCAAAGTCCGAGCAATTTCTTGGCAAAGAAAAGACAAAGGAGGAGGATGTCTCGTGTGCCGAAGATGACACCACGTTGCCGTGGTTGAAATTCAAGTACGTGTGTGTAAGCGACGAATTGGCAGAGTGGATGGGAATGAACGTGAAACAACAGCAGCAGTTGTTGACCATGGCCTGCACGCACGTGGACGACTACGTTTGGAGATATGTGCGCGCCATGCATCGTGTGGACGCCAAGGATGGACTGGTATACCCGGATGCAGTGTTGGAACAGTTGGTGGGCACGGCCATGCCCATGTCGATGGACGACCTGATGGTGCTCTTGTATCGCAAGCACCTGTTTCAGATTCCTGGGCTATAACATTCCTTGTTATTTTTGGCCAATAGCGAGAGCGAGTCCGTTGGTGTTGATGTAACGTCGTACCTGTAACTACAATAGCGGGGAACGCAACGCAGCACTTCGGTCAACACCTCGTTGATTTTGACAACATGATTTTTCTGACATTGTTTGCGTTGGGCGTCACGTGTTGGTTCGTGGTGCAAAACAATACTACTATGAATGTGTTTACCCAGGAATGTCATCACGCTCATCTGCGACGACGTTTGCAAAACGGGGCGGGGACTCCCACAGATGTCTTCAAGCCCGAGCAATTTTCGGCATTATTGTCCAACAATGATTTTGCGACATGGGTGAAGAAGAAGAGCACGAAGACGAAGAATAAGAACAGTGTTGAAAATGCAAGTAGTACACCGGTGTTGTTGTGGATGGAAACTCGGCAGAAAAATGAAAACCAACATGTGGGAAATATGCTGCGCGCATACGTCCGTCGTGTAGATGTAGTTGGTCCGTAAGAAAATATGTTTTTTAAAAAATGATTACGCAATGGTGCCAAAAATTATATGTGAGTGCAATGATATACTACTACCATGTCTGCCGTATCTGGAATCTTCAAACTGTGCGCCCCCGCGTTCATTTATTTAGTGCTTTCGGTGGTGGTGCTTGTCATGGGCATTTTCTCAGGAATCAGTGCATTGACGTTGATTTTTAAATCGGCATTGATTGTCGTGTGGACATTTTTGTTGAATTGGTTGTGCTCGCGTGGGTTTGCAATTTTGGCCTGGTTAATCCTGCTGTTGCCTGTGCTCCTGATTTTGTTGCTGGCCTCGTGGTCAAATGACGTGGTGTCGAAGAGTGGTGTTGTTCCCGCATGCGGCGGATGCGCGTCGTGCAGTAGCCTCCGCATGGTAGAAGGCATGACACCTGCTTCTGCTTCTGCCCCTGCCCCTGCCCCTGCCAAGGCGCCGCCGCCTGCTTCTTCAAACAGTTATAAAAATGCATTAATCAAGCCGACTTGAAAATAAACGGCGGCAACATAGCTGCTTGAAAATGAACATAAACGCACCTTTGTAAAAGAATGAAACGAGGAACACGAGAGAACCAGAGAACCAGAGAAATGAATTCACCGAGTCCGGAACAACAAGCTGTGATTGACCACGTTCGTGACGGTCACAATGTCATGGTAGAGGCCTGTGCCGGTTCCGGGAAATCCACGACAATCTTGTCCATGGCGAAAGAATTGTCGCATTTGCGCATTTTGCAGTTCACATACAACAAAATGCTGCGTCTTGAAATCAAGGACAAGGTGACGACGTTGAAATTGAACAATCTGGAGGTGCACACCTTTCATAGTTTCGCCGTGAAACATTATACCGACGAAGCTGCGGTGGATACAGGAATTCGGCAGTTGTTGGCATCCAACATGGCATGTCGTCGGCCGATTCCCCGGTATGACATTGTGGTGCTGGACGAGTGTCAAGACATGACCTTGCTCTTTTTCCACTTGGTGCAAAAGGCATTGCGGGACATGATTTGCCATGCCAACGACGTTGCCGCCGAGGAAGAAGGAGAAGGGGGCACCACCACCAATCCTCATAACATACAATTGGTCGTGTTGGGGGATGCCCGCCAAACGCTGTACGAATTCAAAGGAGCGGATGCGCGATTTCTCACCATGGCGGACCAGTTGTGGTCGAGTGCCCATCCTCGGCTCCTGTCGAGTCCCGTCTTTCAACGATGCACGTTGCGTACCTCGTACCGTTTGACCCGCCCCATGGCGACCTTTGTCAACCAGGCCTTGTTGCTCAAAGGCGGTGGCGACGGCGACGGCGGCAACGGCGACACGTCTTCTTTGTCGGCGCCGACGATGCTGGCTGCCCGCGACGGAAACCACGTGACGTATATGCGTCGCTCGAAAGACACGATGCACCGTGTGATTTTGTATCGCATACTTCACTATATCAATATGGGCGATAGCCCGGCGGACATTTTCATTTTGGCACACAGTGTAAAATCGGGGAATTTTAACATTGTGAATCTCGCCAATCGGTTGGTGGAACACGGGATTCCCATTCACATTCCAGCGTTTGAGGCAACCGATGACATGGACGATTGCGTGGTCGAAGGGAAAGTGGTGTTTTCGTCGTATCATCAGGCCAAAGGCCGGGAACGCAAACACGTCTTTTTGGTTGGGTTTGATGCGTCTTATTTTTCATACGTGTCCTCGGCAGAGGACAAGACGCGGTGTCCCAACACGCTGTATGTGGGATGCACGCGGGCGACGCAAAATTTGTTTCTGTGCGAATATGACACGTCGTGCCCGTTGGACTTTTTGGGAATGACGCATCATCAGATGAATGCCTGCGGATTTGTGAATTTTCAGGGGACGCCTCAGACTCAGTTTTTTGTCGACGACTTTTCCAAAGGGTTGGGTTCCGCGGCATCGTCGGCCGAAATTGTCACGCGGGACACGTCTCCGACGAAACTGACCAAATTCGTAAGCGACAAAGTATTGGACGAAGTGACGCCGTTGTTGGAACGACTGTTTGTCGTGGAAGAACCGGGCGCAAAGGAGGGCCCCGTCGATGTTCCCCGGATGATTCGGACCAAGATGGGATTGTACGAAGACGTCAGTGACTTGAATGGGATTGCAATCCCGGCCTACTACTATGACCATTTACGGGCATCCGCAGGGGGAGGTGCTGGCGGTGGGCCGGGGGAACAATCGTTACGTGCCATCCTGTCCAACAAAATGTTGCGATGGAAACAGAAGAATGAACACGGGTTTTTGCTGCGGGCCATTGCAAAACTGCCAGTCCAGTGCGATACCATAAGCGAGTACCTGTTCTTGGCCAATCTCTGTGCTTGCGCGCAAGAGGAATTGTATTTCAAGCTGAAACAAATCGACGACGACGAGTACGTGTGGTTGAACGACGATGTGATGCAGGGGTGCATGGCCACATTGGACCGACATCTCGGTCCGGCATTTCGCGGCGGCGGCGGCGGCGGCGGCAACGTCGAGGTCGAGGCTGTCCTCGTGGACAAGAGCAATGAAATGGATCCGAAACGTGCACGCATTGATGCGGCCTTGTTTCCCTTTTTCGGCCACGAGTTGCGATTCAAATTCATCGCACGGGCGGATGTGGTGACGGCGGACACGTTGTGGGAACTGAAATGTACGAGCAAGTTGACGGTGGACCACATGTTGCAAACGGCCGTGTATGCGTGGATTCAAAGGGTCACGTCGTCCGACGCAGACGTGGTCCCAGGACATGATGACTGGAAGGCGTGCAAACTCTTGAACATTCGATCGGGGGAAGTGCGGCGGTTGGAAGCCACGATGGAAGAGTTGACGCGCATCGTGGTGCTACTCCTTCGAAACAAGTTTGCCAAGGGAGTGCGATTGACGGATGCCGAATTTTTGTCTGCAGTATATAGCCTATTCCAACATTCCCAATCATAGGGCGGATTGCCGAATTCAACTTTAGCAAAAGTCTTTGTACAAGGTAATAATGAACCAATACTTTTCACAACATGTTCCCAATGTAACGAAAGAAAAGTCTTTTATTGAGTTTGTAGAGGTACATGGGAAATGGGTGGTTCTTGTATGGCAAAACTATATTGAATTTTGCCGGTACGAGGGAGCAAAGAATTTGTCAAGACGTGTAGCCATATGTAGTGGTGACCCCACATCGAGAAAATCCAATAATACATCTACCTATTCGTGCGGTAAATTCAGCCCCGATGGTACACTCTTTGCCGCTGGAACCAATTCGGGCACGGTAGAATTGTTCCATTGTGACAAAGGCGAATGGCTCGAGCAACCGATGCACATCTTTGTGGCTCCCGAGTATACAGACCAGGGTATACGGTGTTTAGATTTCCATCCACATGGCGAGTTTCTTGCTGTTGGATACTCCGATTCCACGAATAAATTCTTGACGTGGAGCTTGAATGATTATAGCGTTGTGCTGGGTGGTCCTGGTTCCAGTAGATCTTTGGATGTGGACCATGGTGTGGAAATTTTGAAATATCACCCCAACGGCAAGGAGATGATGGTTAAAGATTTCAACTCACTCACCATACGAGATTCCACGACGATGAAAAAATTACACACGTTGACCAACATTGAGGACTTTTGTTTTGATGCAGTGTATTCCCCGTCGGGGAACGAAATTGCTATATGTTTGGAAAATGTGGTCAAGTTTTGGAATGTGTCCTCCGCTGGGTTCACAGACATTGTGATTCCATGTCGCTGTTTGAATTTGATGTACGTTGCTGAACATACAGTTGCATACAGTGAATCAACGGGCAAATTAAACTTTCGTTACACAGACACGGGCATTCTCTTTCTGGGGAAAACGGTTCACAAAAGCTTGAACGTCATGTCATTTTGCATGTTAAATAAACACACCGTTCTTTACGCGTTAGTCCGTAGCAATCAACCTCAGCTATTGAATTTACCGTACTATAATTATTCCAAAATGACGAAGAAACGATTAAGCACGGGTATCGTCGAAGATATGATTGCTGCTGCGAGCCATCCCATGGTTACAAATGCCGACTTGGAAACGTCACCGGTTCAAGACAAGGAATATTTCAAAAATGTACTTCGCGCCGTTCGCAGTAATAATGCTCGCCATAAAATTATTGAGACGAAGCGACGACAGAACAAGGGTATTGCCGATGAAATTGCTGCTGCCTCTCGCCATCCGATGGTTACGCAGGCTGCTGACTCGAAAACGTCACCGGTTCAAGACAAGGAATATTTCAAAAATGTGTTTCGCGCCATTCGCAGTAACAATACTCGCGGACAACGTGCTCGAGTCGGACAACCCGGAATTCCAGAATCTCAACGTCGCAGTCCATCACCGAAGACGCGAAAAAAGCGATAGTATCTAGCGGGAAACCCAGGTCGTCAGAATCCACCCGGTGGACATAGCTGCCGCCCATCTCATTTTCTCGTCATTCAAATGAATAAAAACGACGAGAAAAATATAACGTAATAAAATAATTATGCCTTCCCACCAGCAGCAGCAGTACCACATCACTGCCTATACGCGTAAACAGGCCAAGCGACTGGGCGTGGACGTGCGGCCGTCGGCCCATCCTGCCAAAAAACTCGACGTGTTTGACAAGCGCACGGGTGAAAAGTTGGCCTCGGTCGGCGGCATGGGATACGCCGACTATCCAACGTATCTGTTGAAAGAGGGCAAGGTCGTGGCAGAGGAACGCCGACGATTGTACCGCATCCGGCATGCCAGGGACTTGGCCGTGGTGGGCAGCAACGGATGGTGGGCCAATGAATTGTTGTGGTAGTTTGAGCGGTAGCGGTAGCGGGGAACCCCCCATCCCTAATAAAAGTCCGGGCCATGGAGAGGGCGTCCGTTAAACCCTTCCGTGTTTCCAACAAAGAATACGTGCAAAAAAATGGCCAACGCCAGCAGCCCCAGCAATATGAGGTATTTCGTCGACTTCATCGACGGCGGCGGATACATTGTCGGGATATAATTTTTTTTTGTGTGACCCTTGTACAAGGGGGAAGAGAGAAAAACATAAACATGTCGGATGCCACGTTGAAACGCAAAACATTGGCCAAGTACAACAACAACAGTGTGGGGATGGCCCAGTTTTCCCTGAATGGCGGGCATCGGAACCAGGGATGGGTGGGCCAAACAAACTTGTCCCGCAGTTTCCCACGCACGTTGATGCGCGACGGCGCGGCTCGGGGTCACGGTGGACGACAGGGAACTTTTTACCAAGCTCCCGCCGTGATATCCTCCATCAACTATCAGGAAAACCCGCAAGTCATCAAGTCGTCCGTTTTAGACAATACGGGCATGTTGGAAATCAAGACGCAGTGGTCCAGACGACCGCCGCTGACGGGGTCCGGCAGTGCTTGGAAACAGGATTCCAACCATCACTTGGGCATCGCTTCGGACCGCACGAGCACGCTGGAAAATTGCGTGACACAGAAGTTGCAATGCGGCGCAACTCCTGCCGCGATTCCGCGCGCGAAAATGTGTTGCACGCGTGTCAACGGCATTCCGCAATTGTCGGGGGGGAGCGTCATCACCAAATCCGTCACGAAAGATTACGGGTCGGCGACACAAGTGCGTCCTGTGGCGATGACCTATGGGGATTACTTGTTAAAAGTGCATGGACAGTACATTGACAAGCAGGGGACGGCAAGTGTGACGAACCCGTGCTCAATGAATACTTCGTTTTTTTAGGAGGATTTTACCGAGGTAATGTGACGCGGTAATCAATTCATTGCATGAGTTCATCGTCAATTCCGTTAATAACTTCGTCATTCAGTGCTTGACTTGTATTTGTTTCTTCAATTCGTATTTTTTCGTTTAATCTCACGTGATGTCGTTTTTGGTGCATTACCTTTCTTCCGCGGGGCCTTCTTCGGGGGCGGTTGAGTTTTTCCCACTTTCTCCTGCTGAGCCTCGTCACCATAGGAAGTTTCGAACATGTGTTCAGAAACATCATCATACACGACCAAATTGTCTGCTCCTACGGCCGCTGCAAATTCGTCTTCGGGGGTCGTGTTGTTTGGGTCCTGAAAGGAGATTTTGGTCAAATCCAACGGGTTTTCTTTCGATGGGGGTGCCTGTTTCAAGAGTTGGGAGACACCGTAATCCACGACTGTGTAATCGCTGAAAGAAAGCGCATTACACATCCACTGGAGAATCTCGGCCTGGTCTCGGACATCGCGCACTTTGTTCAAATATTCGTAGATTTGAGTGCGTTGCGACGAGGAATCGATAAAGTTTTGAATCAAACTGATGGGACAACTCGTTTGCGAAGTAAAGGTGTCTGTCAACTTGGGTACACTGAGCATCCATCCTTGGAACGAAGTGGATGTGTTGGCCGAGATGCGACCGTCCGGGTTGGACCTCTTGCATAGCGAATCAAGTTTCGTTGTGAGCTTTTTTGTTATGTTGTAGTCGAAATCCGAATTTACAGAGTTTTGATACAAGACGTCGAGATCTTTGACGTCGTCGGGATTCTTTTGCAAATAGGCTTCAAGCTTAACCCTGTCGCAGCCTTGAAAGGTCTTATCGGGGGTCTCGGCGATAAAATCTAATATTTCTTGGGACAAGGCTCTCGATTCTTCAAATTTGTCGGGTACCAAAGTTGCAAAAGCTTTGTGAATGGCGGTACTGTCTTTCATGGCTAGGGCACTGCAAAGGACATTTTTGGAGGCGTCGCTCAGGGGTTGAATGTATTCGCTATACCATGTGGTGTCGATTTTGTTCGTAAATAGGTAATCTATGGCTTGTTGGTCACAGTCGGTTTTGGGGGCTGAAGCCGGAGCTGGAGTAGGGGCTGGAGCTGGAGCTGGAGCTGGAGCTGGAGCTGGAGCTGGAGCTGGAGTAGGGGTAGGGGCTGGAGCTGGAGCTGGAGTAGGGGCTGGAGCTGCAGCTGGAGCTGGAGCTGGAGTAGGGGCTGGGCCAGCTGTGGTACTACTCGGGTCGACGACCGCAGCATGTGTTGGTGCAAGAATGGAATTGGCCACGGCAATCATGGCGGGAATGTCGGTATCGATTGCGCCAAAGGGGGTATTTGATTCCAGGAAATTACACATCTGCGTCAACAGTGCATGGGACTGGTGCGGGGGATGATTGAGAACATATTCAGACACCTGTTTCCACATCACGAAATTCTCTGTATAAAGATGTTCCATATACTGATTCCATCGCGGACCGCCACAGTTGTAGGATGGGGGTGGGCGGACCGAGGAATCCAGGAGCGTTTCACCTTCACGAAGTGGCGGTGGTCGTCCAAAATAAACAAAGAGTACGACGCCCAAGACGATTACTAGTATGACTCCCAAGACGAGCACTACTACAGTCTTTTGTTTCTGCATGTAATGTGCATCGAAAATATTCTCGCGAGAAATAGCGTGGACATGACACGGCTGTCATGCCTGAATGGAAATGTCGCAGATGATGCCGATGGACCAGTCATTGTTGTTCAAGTCCACGAGTGTTCCTCGGTCGCTCAACAATTTCAACCCGATGCGACCAATGTTGACTGGACCATAGTATTTCCGATTGTTTTGTTGGAGAGTCCCGCCGAATTCAGTGTAGGATTGACCCACGGTGAGGCCAGTCAGTTTGAGTGGAATGAGGGCAAACATGTCTTTGACGTTGGGCGGGGGTGAGTACGTTTTGGCGACTGCATTTTGTAAGTCGAGGCGTGCCTGGTTTTGTGCCAACGAAGAATACAGTTGCGCCTGCGTCAAGAGACGTGGGACGCGACCTTGAGCGTCTGTATTGGCGGGGTCCGTGTTGATGAATCCGGGAACGGACACTCTTTCGCCATTTATCACGACTGTACAGCGTTTTCCAGCGCGACTGGCGTAGGATTGTAGGGTCGTGTTCACCGACGGTGGGGCCACGGTAATAATCCCGTCATTCATGTGATTGGACGTATAGTCGTCGAGAATAACGTGTAGTTGATTGTACAAGTTGATATTCACCGGAATATCTCCCGCCAATGTGACAATGTCGGTTTTCGGGTCAAAGGTGTACGCATTGGTATTGGCATAGGCAATACTAAAGTTGTCTGACGTGGCCGAGGAATTCAATAAATCATAGGATGTGAGACTCCGGAACCCGAGCAGCCATCCCACCGTTTGGTCCCACCGAATAACCAAGTTTTCCGTGGTAGAATAGCTATTTTGAACCGACGAGAATTTCTCCAAATCCCAAAACATTTGGGAATAGTCTTCTGCGGTATATACCTTGTTGATGTTCCAGTTGATGCGCACATTTTCCAGTTCTTCATTGAGATTGAGGGAGCTGCTGCTGCTGCTGCTGCTGCTCGAGGAGTGTAGTCCACCATTGTACCACATGAATTTTGTTCCGGCTGTGATGGGGTTACTTTGGAGGGCGGCATTCAGGGCACGCACGAGACCGAAACGGCTATAGTATCCGGGCAGAATCGAAAACGTGAGCTGGTCTGCCAACTGCGACAGGGAATCGGCCCCGGCGCGGGGTTGTACGACGATTTCATTGTTCTGCACTTGCTCTTCGTCAATGGTCGCGTCGTGGATGGAGATTCCGGTGGTGGCCACATCATGTAAGGCATAGATGGTGGCCACTGGCGCACCGACAGCCGTCCACTCCGCGAGGACAAACGAAGGACGACTCAACGCGGAGGGGTCGTCCACCTCCTGCTCAAACCCCAAATTGTCGGTCCAACTCTGGCCATCGAGCACGACGGTGTAATCTTGTTCCGTCAGACGGTTAAATATGTTCCACGTCAGGGTACATTCGGCCGTGGTGTCGTTGACTTTGACAAAGGAAATGTCGGTGCCTGCGAGTGTAAGACCATAGAGGGGCTCGATGATGTCGGTCATGTTCCTCGGACTGCCGTAGGTACCCGTGCTGTCGGGCGCGACTTGATACACGGCGGAATCATTCTTGTATTGTTGGAAACCGCTTTTCCCCGTAAAAGCGGCACGCAAGTCGTCGAGGCCATTGTACACATACCATTGTCCATCATGCGGATTTTCTCGTCGGGTACTTGACGTCGGGGGCGCATACGGCAAAAACACGGTTACCTTGGGTTCTCCGTCGGCTGGGTTCAGGCGGCCAATGGTGATTTGACGATTGGTATTGTCGATGCGATACTGATTGTTGAAGGGTATGGCAAATCTAGACGTGTATCTGGTCTGTTGGGACAAATTCATTATAGGGGGCAAATTGAAGGTTTTATGCAATATGGAATTCGTCGCATTGACAGTGTATTCCGATGTCGTAAAATTTCGATTTAGTCCAATGTCGGCATAAATATAACTATCGAATGTGGGATTGGTGCTTGGATTCGAATCGTAATTCTTCCCCGTGCCATAATAGTCGTAGTAAAACGGTGTCGTGGTCTTGAGCGTGAACTTTGGCGGGAGTTGAGTCCGAATCGCCTCATTCACGGCGTACAGGTAGGTCGACAGGGTGTAAAACCCAGGGTCGGTGCCAGTGTTGGGAACGGATACAGTGAATGAATGCGCTTGATTGAACGCATCTGCAATGCCACTGGGCATCCGCGTACACATAAAATGCATTTTGGGGGAATCCTCGACGATGTAATAATGGTAAGCTTTCGTCGAATAACCATCATCCATGTTATCCGTTTCGTTTGAGCTTGTAGTACTTCTAGCCAGCTCTTCGCTACCGATTTCAGCACGGGTAGAATTCATCGTCATGGGGGAGTCATCAAAATACAGTGCCGAATCCGGTCCCGTCCACACAGGATAACGTTCTATTATGGTCGTGCTGGTATCGTCGTTGGATTCTTTGGGAAACACAACCGTTTGTACTTGATTCCTGTGGTTCTTGGTGGTGAAACGGTTCAGTTGGACGCAGAGACGAAACCTTTGCACGAAATCGTCGTCGGGATTGGTAAACGACGTCTTTTCGTAAAAGAGTCCCGAATATTGGTTGTTCAACTGTGGATGGCGTTGCATGGCCGACGTGACATTTTTCACCAAGTCTTGACGATTGTACGATCCGCTTTCCATGTTCAACGAAACTTCAATTTTGTCGTAATACGTTGTGGGGTCGGCAATGTCGAGGCGTCTGGATACATCATGATTGTATATGTAGAACTTGTTATTTGCGTCATCGACGTCAAACAGGGTTAGGGGCGAAGGATACATCATGATGTCACCGTAGGTGTACAAGATGTTCGAGTACACGGACGCCAGGGAATACGTTGGCTGTAAAAATCCCAAAAATCCCGGAATCGACAGGGAGGCGACGGTGCTACTGTTTTTCTCCCCGCCATTCAACGGACTCGGAGTCCAATCCACCGGCGACGTCCAATTCGGGAAATGGAGCTCGTAACTGGAATCGCCAAATCGGTTTTGAATGTCCCAGGTAAACGTGGCCTTGCCAGAACCCGCCGTAGGCGACGTCAAGACGACGGACGAGGTGCCAAACGAAATATCGGTGCGTTTTTGGGCCACGGCTTGGATGGATGCGTTGATGGCATCGACCAGAGCTTGAGAAGTTGTATAGTTGCCCGGATTGATTTCGAATTTCAAGGAATACTTGCTGTTGTTCCCATCACTCTTTGCATCTTGAATTCCAGGAGCCATGCCGTTCAACAGGAAAAAATTGGCGCCGTATTGACTGGACACGGTGTACCAGGTATAGGGCACATTGACGTAATAAAAGTTGAGGGCCAAGACGTTTTTCAACGATTCGGATAGGGTGAGTGTAAAGTCGGTGGATTTGGGATTCGTGTTCCGGTCGCGACAGCGGCTGTCCAAGATGATGACGCGCTGGATGGTATTGTTGAATGTGGGATTGAGATTCTTGGGGTCCTTGATGTAGTCCAAGGCTTTGGTGAACACCGTACTTTGTCGGGCACGGTCTTCCGGTGTCAAACCAGCAATCTTCAAGTTCTCGTTGATTTGTGCTTGGGTCAATTTCTCTGCCTTTTGAACAATGTTCTTCTCAAAGGACTCAATGAGTTCCTTGAGCTTGTCTTGTACATTCGTGGCCTCTCCTGGCTTCTTGTTGCCAGTCGTCGTAGTTGGAGTCGTCATTCCAGTCATCCCTTCTTGAGAGACCAGGGTAGTACCCTCGTCCTCGTCCTCGTCCTCGTCTTTCAGGTCGAACAATCTGCGATAAATGTCTTCAAAAAAGGCGCGGTGATCTGGGAATTGGTGCATCATTTGGATTATCTTGGCCTCCAGTTCACGGTCAGTGGACTGCGGCGTCATGTCCAAAAATTCCATCAATTCGGCGTCCGTGTACAAGTCGGCATTGTAAATGTTTTCGTCGTCCTCTTCTTCCGACATGGGTTACTTGATCCTGGGTTGGCGTAGTTTAAAGTGAAACGTTTATTTTCTTTTTTCGTACACAAGAAAATCAACAACTGGGCTAGTGGGGCTAGCGGCTAGCGGTGGGGGGTGGAACTCGACTCTTTGATTTTTCCGAAACAACGGTTATACGCGTAACGCCGTGTGACGTTCGACCAGGGAGTCGCGATGATGGTCGTACCGACTAAACAAGTACTTCAAACGCGCCTGCAACGATTTGGACAGGCCAAACAGCAACACCGAGATGATGGCCGGGTTACGCACGAGGAGTCCCAGGGAGGAGCCAGCATCATATCCCCCCACGTGTTGGACGGGAGACGGAATGTTTTGCAAGAGCGCACACAGGAAAATGGCGATGAACCCTTGGAGGGCCAGTTGAAGAATGACCTTGACGCCTAAATAAAGCGACGTATCCTGGGATTCGGTGGTCACGTCAAAGGGCGGCAACAAGTAGCCGTCGAGAAAGACGCTGAGCGAAAATGCAGTGACAATGTACACGGAAATGACCCACGTATAATCCACGAGCGATACGGCGATTTGGGACAGTGGGTACGACAATGGACTACTGCGGTCTGCGATAGACGTGGACAGCTTCATTTTACGTCTTTCGCCTTACTATGTTGTGTGATTTTTGCGGTCGTTTATTCAAATAAAAATGTTAGGTGTGTTATATTGATATGCCGAGTGACAACAACGGAAGAATGACGGTGGAACAACAACATCAACAGTCCAACGTTGGCGGCGGCGTTGGTGGCGGGGGAGGAGGGTATTACAGCAGCACGCAAGACTTGTTTTTGCAACCCGACGTCCGCCAACAGGATTCCCACATGGTCATGACCGGCGTGCAGAAACCGCGCAAATGGAAACGTCTCAATGTCGACACACGCTTTTGTGACGATTACAATGTCAATACCAACGGCATGCTCGTGCTGGGCAGCAGTTCCAGTACGCAGATGATGCAGCAGCCCGTGGCCAATTTTAATCTGACCTTGCCCGAACGCGTCAATGAAATTCGCAGTATGCGCGTGACGCACTTGGAGCTGCCGCTAACGTTTTACAATGTCTCCGACAGTTTAGGCAACAACACGCTGGTGTTGACCAATGTCGCAACCGGTGAGAGTGCTACGGTTGTGGTGCCCAATGCGCAATATGCGACGGCCACCGCGTTGGTGGCCGCCATCAATACCGCCATTTCGGGATTGGCTGCTTTCGGAGGAGGTGCAGTCGTGTTTTCCGTGGTCAACAATGCCTGTGTCATTACCAACAATTTGGCGGGGGCGGCGGCCTTGACCGTGACGTTTGGGTCCTTGCCGCAGGGCAAGTCCGTCCCGTGTTCGGAGCGGTATGCCATGGTGAATGCCGTCCAAAGTCTCGTGCCGACCGGGGTCGCACTCAACGATGCAACGTCGGCCAATCCAAATGCGCGGCGTGGAGCTGACAATGCACTTTCCATGCGTCCCGAGGAATTTTACACGTCGTCCCAGCGCACTTTGCGGCAGGCTGCCGCTGCGCAATGTTTGAAACCTGCCACGGTTGGTGCTGCTGCCGCTGCTGCTGCTGCCGCTGCGGGGGCCGTGAATACGGGCGCCACCAATTCCAACTTGAATTTGAACATCCAGGACATGGATGCGTTGCCGTTTCGTCTGGGGTGGCTCCTCGGATTCCGGGCAACGACCTTGGCCAAGTTGTCGGTGACGGTTCCTGCCGGGGGGGCCGGGGTGACGGGCTCGGCCTTTGTGGATGTCAACGGACCGCGTTATCTCTACTTGGTGGTCGACGAGTTTTTGAATGGCAATCCCCATACCTTTACCACCATGCTCAAGACGTCGCAAATGCGCAACAATGTCTTGGCTCGTGTGTCCATTTCCAACAATGCAAACGTGGGCGGCGCCGCCTTTGGCTCGGTCTTGACCGCCAATTCGTCGAATGGTCTCTTGGTGAGCGATACCCGGACCTATTCCAACAAGGTCAATCTCCAACGGCTGAATGTGCAAATGGTCAATGAACTCGGCGTGCCCATGAATTTGAACGGGTTGGACTTTTCCTTTTGCCTGGAAATGGAGTGCGAGTAATGAGTGAGAGGGGAAAATAAGGGTTAAAAATCATGTTGCCCTCACTTCTACAAGGGCCAAAAAATATCTGAACAAGTAGTAGTGTATATGCAAAATCGTCTTGGACGAAGCGTTACGCGTAAGCCTGAGCGACTTTTGAAAACAAAATATAAAAGAAAAACTCAAAGGAGACGAGGCGGCACGAACCTTCAATGCAAACCTAATTTTGACAATGTAGATTTTTCAGAATATTTTCTGAAATCCAATAAAGATGTGGAAATTCAAGAAAAGAAAATAATTCTGCAGTCATTCGTTAACGAAATATACAATACATTTAAAAATACTGACAAGTTTTATCGTGACTTTTGGACAAAATATAGTGGAACATATAATTTATCGAAGATATTTGAAAAAATACTCGAGGTCTATACCAGGAATGATCAAAATGACTGTGTTGAATTCAAAGACAAAATTGTTCGATGCTTAAAATTTACTAATCTCGTGAAAACATACACAAATCCGCCAACTGATGTTAATAACAGTTCAGAAGATAAAACATTTAAGCCTGATCCTTTAGCTTTGGCAGTGTTTGCAATGAACCCACAGTTCACTCGGCAATACGATATTTCTAATGTCTCAAC
>Ga0209135_1000376_pt1 | contig 16044 bp, 19 predicted proteins | sample LauGreSBDMM110SD_4_FD_187570 | JGI IMG/M metagenome (GOLD analysis project Ga0209135, IMG submission 187570) | Freshwater lake microbial communities from Lake Michigan, USA - Su13.BD.MM110.SD (SPAdes) (version 3) | ecosystem: Environmental > Aquatic > Freshwater > Lake | place: Lake Michigan... | reverse complement strand
GGTAAAGAGATCGGTGATGATGGGTTGTGGGAGGGGGCTCTTCACACATTTGATAATCGTATGTCGCTTAAATTTAGCGCGAGATCAAAATCTATTGGGCAATGTAAAGATTGCTCAGGACCTGCTATAAGATTTTATGATTGTCCAAAGGTGCCATGTAACGCACTTAGTTTATTATGTGCCAAGTGTGCGCAAGGTATGAGTAGCGAGATTTGTAATCACCCACAACGAAAGTATTCAAACGCCGAACTAATTGGCTAGTAACTGCTTAGCGTGATCCTTTGGATGATTGATATAGCTTTTAAGCCATTTTCTAACATCATACGTACCAGATTCAGTATGAATACCGGCATTTGAAAGTTGCTCAACAGTTAATCTTTTTATTATTTCAACAGATACTGCTCTTGAGGCCTTAAATAAGGCAAGTGAATTTTCAATTGGTAACTCTTTATAGCCAAGCGTTAAAGCATCAGCCCACTTATTTTCATCATAACCTTGAATGACGCTACCTGGCTCAGCAATTAGCCTTTTTAACCTTGTGCAGGACTGGGACTCACTATCGGCTAAGTGATGGATAACTTGGCGGGGATTCCAGCCATCTTGCTTTGGTTTATCTAGATCAGCAGGTGAGAGCTGCTCAAATGCCTTTAGAAAAACACTAGTTGCCTCTTCATACTCAGTGGCTATTTGAATTATTTCAGAATTAGTCATGGCCATATACTACTAGCGGTGAAGAAATGTGTGAATATTTTTACTAATCTTTTTTCCTAATTTAGTACTTAACTTAACTGGCTTAATCGCAATTACCTGAGCAGAACTTGGCTCACCTGGGGTTGAAACACTATAAAGAGCTGGCGAGCTTTCATCTAGAGAGTTAGCAATAATTTTCATCTGTGAAACTAGTGATATGCAGCGAACAAATTGGCTTCTAGGTAATTGGTCATCTTTTTCAATTAATTCCTCTGTTAAGTTATCGGCTGCCAATCTTAAGTCCCTTGCAATGTTATCTATTTGAGAATCACGATTATCTGACTCTAATAACTCTAACTTCTCAGTAATCGCACTGCTTGTGGCAGATAATGCGTAAGCAACTTGACGGTCAACAATGTCTTTACGCGCTGGGTCTAATGTTGAATCAAATAGTGTTCTAGCCATACTTCGAATCTGCACCAACATATGCTCAATTGCAATACCTTGGATATACAAGGACTCTGCTTCATCTACTTCAGCAAGTGGTGACCATCTGGCATATCGCTTAGCCTCAATGGCTTGTGATCTAAGTATTGGAATTTCCTCAACTAATAATCTTGCTTTTGAAAGCCAGGCACCAGATTGTTTTTGATTAAAGCCAGCTGCTACACCCTCAGCCATTTCACTTATTAATTCAGCACTTCGTTTACCTAACCTAGATATTTGGTTAACAGTTCGCCCAGCCGGTGTGCTGGCGTGAGAAAAGTAGGAAAAGATTATTGCAACGGCTGCGCCAATTAGGGTTGAAACTAATCTGTGCTCAGCGGTGGAGCCTGAGATACCAGGGCCAATAACAATAAGAGCTGTTACTGGAACGTTTACCGATGCTACTTCACCTAACCTAAGGCCTCTTGCTACAACTGAGCAGAGAAACACAGTTAAGCCAATAGCTATCACGCCAAAGCTAAAGTAGTGAACAGTTAGCAGTGCAACACCTGCTCCAATTGCTGTTCCAACAATCTGGCCCAAACCCTCTCTAACTGATTTATAAAGAGAGATTCGAATACTAAGTGCGCAGACAATGGCGGCTACTAAGCCACCTTCAAAAACTAAATTATCACCGACTATCCATGCAGTAGCTGAGGCAATAGCTGCAACAGTTATCTGGCGTACCCAACTTCTACGATTAGAAAATAAACCGATAAACCAATTAAAAAAACGCTTCATGGTAGAAACTTAATTTTTTTAGCGCTCATTAATACTTTAAGTCTGGCAATCGCACTCTTTCCCATGCCATGTAAATCCTCTAAATCACTTTGTGAAATCTTTCTAAGATCAGAGATTTTATATAATTTTGCATCCACTAATGCCCGCCTAGCAGGGGCAGAAATTCCATACTCTCGCCATTCTCTATCAAGGCTCTCATACCTATCTAACTCGGCCTGGGAGATATCAAGGTCTTGATTAGATTTCTTAGGCTCTTTCACGCCCTAATACTACAACTTTACTTGCGCTTCTTTTTGACCATTATCTGCACCATGCGCTGGGTCATCAATTTACGCACAAGTGTCTTTGGTAGTGGTGAATTAAAGTGAAGTGCCGCTTTGCTTTGTTTATATTTAACCAAATCATTTTTTAAAGCTGCTAAAACAGATCCGCTAAATGGGTAAAAAGAGCAACCGTTATTTCGCCCAGCTAGGCCACAAACAACATCACCATCTAATTTAAATGCTGGTCTGCCATAAGAAATACCCTGTTTTAAAGTTGGTTCAATCTCTAGAATGATTTCACGCATTACTTTTAAATTACTTTTATTTGGCTCACTCTGTTGGGCAATATATGAATCAATTTCACGCTTGCTCAAGTGATTCACCCCCAATATCTCTAAACATAGGTAGATATAACAAGCCAGGAATAGATCTACTTGGCATTGGCTCACCACCTGCAATGAATCCTAACTTTTTATATGCGCTAATTGCCTGTTTATTATCAGGCCACACGCCAAGTCCTATTCGGTTCCAATCATTTTTATTAGCTAGTTGATCTATCCAATCCATCATCAACCTTGCCACTCCCTTGCCCCTGAATTCCATTTGAATCCACCATGCTGAAACCCAGCAATCAGCAGTTCTATCCTGGGTGGCTTTATCTACGGCAACTAATCCAATGTCGATACCATCTGCAGATACCAAACACCAATTGGTAATCCGGGCTGAGTTTTGCCAAAAATTTATTGGTTTTTCTTTCTCAACTTCATATTTGGCGCCAAAAGAATCTGGTGAATCACTAAGAGCTGCTAAACGAAGTGTGCGAAGGCGGTCAGCATCTACTTCTGTCGCTGCTTCAACCTTAATCTGCATTTAATTAGCGTTTAAATAATCTGCTAAATATGCCTACTTTATTAACTTCACCGGCATGGCCAGCACAGCGATCAGCTATAGCGATACCAAATAATGCATCTTCGATGTGTTCACCACAACCAGACCAGGTTGGTTTTTTACATATTTTACAAGTTACTTTTATGCACATAAAAATCTCCTATTTAGCATTAGTACGTTTAGTAATTATCAAAATCAAACTACCTACTAACCCTGAAATTATTGCGGCAAGTAGTAATCCAGATTTTACTTGATTTAGAAGTATCTCTGAGTCATAACTTAGATTAGCAATCATGAGTGAAACTGCAAGTCCCATTCCAGCAAAAGATGCGCCTGCTAATAATTCACTATTTTTGATAGTTAATTGTTGTTTAAAAATTTTACTGAAAATTAGCGCAAATAAAGTTATACCAATCACCTTCCCAAGTAGCCTTGAAAAAATGATTGAATTACCCAAAGTTGAGCTAAATTCAAAGCCCTCAGTAATTGTTGGATAGATATTTGCAAATACATAAAGAGGCAGTACTAATAAATTAACAAAGTTAATAAAGATTCGCTCAAACGGTACTTTACCTAATGCTGCACCAAGTAGTACCGCGCCAATACTTGCAATTACCTCACTGATCTTTAACGCACCAGAGTACTTTCCAGCTAAGATTAAAATAGATAAAAGGTCATCTGCTACAGCAAGTGCCAAAAGAAAAGTTTTAAGCTCCACACTTACCCGCTTACCTAACGTAAGTAATACCAACATTACTAATGCAATATCAGTAGGCATTACAAGTGGCCAGCCAGTAGATATTTCTGAATCTGAATTTAGCGATATAAATATTAGCGCTGGAAAAATCATGCCCCCAACTGCAGCAAAACTAGGAAGTAGCACCTGCTTAATATGTGTTGTTTCATTACGAAGTTGCATGCCAATTAGGAAGAAAAATGGTGCCAAGATTTGGCTGTGAGAGAAAAAATCTAACTTCATAGGGCTAGTTAATCAGATCCTAATGAAAGTGCGTTGCAAGTATTACTATAAGTTGAATTACTTAGTATTTCTTCCACTAATTGAAGTCATCGGGCATCGGGAATCTTGTTTTTGATCCTTCCAACTATCTCTAATCCAATGATGATTTGGATCATCGCAAAAACCCATACTTCTTTTTTCTGATGGTCCAGCAAGGACATTTAAGAAATACATTGGATACTCTGGAGCTGCAATTGATGGGCCGTGATATCCGTGGGGAACGATCACTAAATCTCTATCTTTAATAGTCATAGTTTCATCGATTAGACCATCGTATGAATAAACTTTAAAGAAACCATGTCCAACTTCGGCGCCGTGATCTGATTCGTTTGTACCAATTTGGAAGTAGTAAATCTCTTCATTCGTAAACTCACATCCAGCTATTCCGTCATGGCGATGCGGTGGCCAAGATGACCAATTTCCACCTGGAGTTAATACTTCACAAACTAAAATTCGATCAGCCTCTGCAAAGCTATCTGGTGTTGCAATGTTATTTACCTGCCGTGTAGCAAAACCACTTCCTCTTAGTTCAATAGATACTTGGCTCTTATCCTTATAGGCAACTGGATAAAGTTTTGAGCTTTGGGCGGTAGAAAGTGCAACTAAACCTGAGTTAGCTGAAATATTTAATTCAGAACCAACTGGAATGTATATCCAATCTGATATGCCAGCAAAAACTCCGGTGCGTCCCTGAAGTTTGAATTTTTCATTATTTACTAAAACTTCAATATTTTCCGCAGATAGTGAAAGGAGTACACCTTCCTTCTGATCCATTTTAATTGAGTAACTTTTACTTTTTGAAAAATCAAAAATCTGCATACCGCAATACTCCCAGCCTGCTGACTCTGGAGTTATTGCTGTTTCTCCTCTGCGTAACCAACTCATACTTTTTCCTTAACCATCGCCTGAACTTCACTTAAGGTTGGCATTGCGTCTGAACACATAAGTCTGGATGCAACTATTGCGCCAGCAATATTTGCATAACTTCCAATTTTCTCAAGTGACCATGAATTTAAAAGACCATGAATAAGCATTCCGCCAAAACCATCCCCAGCGCCAAGACCACATCTAACATCAACTTTAAGTGGTGGTAGTAAATACTCTTCACCCTTAGCTGATAAATAAACTCCCTGCTCACCTAGTTTAACAATTACAGTTGAGATCTGATCTCCTAAATAGTGTTCACTTATTTTCTTTGGATCTGTTAACCCTGATACAACTTCAAACTCACGGCGATTACCGACTAGGACTGTGCTCTTTGAGATCGCCTCAAGGGTAACTTTTTTAGCAATAGCTTCACTTTCCCAAAAACTTGGTCGATAATCTAAATCTAATATTGTGTGGGTTGCATTATTTCTAATAGCTAACCATGATTTTAGTGAATTACCTGTTTCACCTTGAGATAGTGCACATGCTGATACCCAAAAAACCTTTACCTTCTTTACTAATTCATCACTTAATCTAGACTTTTCTACCTTAGTATCTGGCGCATTTTTTGCTCGATTAAAGAATATTGTTGGATCAAATGGATCATCCATTGCAGCAAAAACGGCAGGTGTGAACTCAGTTTGATCAATTCCAACAAAATCCGTATTTATCTTAAAATCTTTTAGCTTTGAAATTATGTAGTCACTAAATGAGTCTTTACCGATATTTGTAACTACCGCGCTTTTATTACCCAATCTAGCCGCTGCAATTGCCACATTAGTGGGGCTGCCACCGATCGACATTGTAAAAGTTTTTACTTTTTCAAATCCTACATTTGACTCATTTGCATAGAAATCTAAACTGATTCGTCCAACGGTTATTACATCTACATTTTCATCAGACATTATTGATTAATCTAACCAATAGCCAAAGATTTTAAGTAATCCATAGATTTATTCATCATTAATGCTGGCCCGGCGCCCTCTGGCGGTAGCTCACCTGTAATTGCACAGTCTTGCTCAATCACATACCAACCTTGATAACCAGCGCCCTCAAGTACATTAATTACCTGCGCAATAGGAACATCACCTGAGCCAAGAGGAGTGAATAAACCTTTTTGTACACCGGCCATAATCGACTCTTGTCTTGCTAAAACTGGCGCGGCCTTTGAAAGGTCAACATCTTTAAGATGCACATGACCAACTCGATCTGCTGCATTTTTTGCGAACTCAACAATATCTACTCCACCAATTGCCATATGCCCGGTATCTAGGCACCACTTAACATCACAACCGTCGAGTACTCGCTCGATTTCATCCTTAGATTCAACGGTAGTTTGAAGATGTGGATGCAAAACATTAGTTAAGCCAAAATCTTCACAAATTTTATCTATCTGTGAAAACATACTAAACATATTTTTATACTCATCCGCTGATAAAGGCTTAGGAGCATCCCAATCCCAGGTATAAACCGGTGAAGAAACTAAATGTGTTGCACCCGTTTTTTTAAACAGCTTAGCTACTTTCTTGACTTGTCTTAATGTTTCTTCATTTTGATTTTTATCATGAACTACAACTGGAGTGAATCCACCAATTAAACTCATCTCAAATTCATCTAATTTTTCAGAAATTTTGTTTGCTTCACTAGGCAGAAATCCTGGTGCCCCTAATTCAGTTGCTGGAAGTCCTAAATTATTCATCTCTGATAAAACACGATCAGTTGGGAGCATTTTTCCCCAACCAGGAACTTCACATATTCCCCAAGAAATTGGCGCGGACGCTATTCTTGAATAAAAAGATTTCATATAAGTATTCTTTCACAAAGTTGGATTACTAGATAGAGTAGGAATATGAAATACACTACCGCAGAAGCCTTAATTAAGTATTTAAGCGCCCAAAAGATTCGAAGTGGTGGTCAGGTTAAGCCTTTTTTTCCATTTGCATTTGCAATTTTTGGTCACGGAAATGCACTAGGTATTGGTGATGCTCTTGAGCGATATCGTAAAGATATACCAACAATTAAAGGACAAAATGAACAAGGTATGGCATTAGCTGCAGTAGGTTTTAGCAAAGCACAACTAAGGACACAGTGTGGAATTGTTACCACTTCAATTGGGCCAGGAGCAACAAACGTTGTTACCGCCGCAGGCGTTGCAATGGCAAATCGATTACCATTATTAATTTTATCCGGTGATACGTTTCAATCGCGCAGACCTGATCCAGTCTTGCAGCAGGTGGAGCACTTTGATTCACCAACTACAACCGTAAATGATTCTTTCAAATCTGTTACAAGATACTGGGATCGAATAACTAAGCCAGAACAACTACTTAATACTCTGCCAAATGCAGTTCAAACTTTATTAGATCCCTCAGATTGTGGACCAGTATTTCTTGCATTCCCACAAGATGTTCAGGTTGAAAGCTACGAATTTCCAGAGGAGTTTTTCAAGGAAGTAATTCATGAAATTAGAAGGCCAAGAGTTGATTTAAATTCTCTTGCTACCGCTGTTGAGGAAATTAAGAAGGCTAAGAAGCCCTTAATTATTGCCGGTGGTGGTGTTCGATACAGCAAGGCACATAAAGAGTTATCAGATTTCGCAGCAACTTTTGAAATTCCAGTTGTTGAAACTGTGGCTGGCAAATCCTCACTTCTTGCTACAGATGCATCCTGGTGCGGTCCAGTTGGAGTAACTGGCTGTGATCCAGCAAATGAGCTAGCTGAAGAAGCTGATTTAATTATCTCTATCGGCACCAGACTGCAAGACTTCACGACCGGATCTTGGACGATATTTAAAAATCCTTCTCGCAAAATCATATCCATTAACACTGCACGATTTGATGCCACTAAGCGAAGTGCCATTGCGTTAATCGGTGATGCTAAAGAAACAATAGTAGATTTACAAAGTAAATTAACTGGCTATAAATCTGATTCAAGTTGGTCAGCAAAGCGCTCTACTACGCAGCAATTAGTTAAGAGCAATGTTGAAAAAAGGATCAGTAAAAAACTTGATTTACCTTCATATGCTCAGGTTGTTGCGCTAATAAATAAAGCTGCTACCCCTGAAGATTATGTACTTACTGCAGCAGGTGGACTACCTGGTGAGCTAAATAATAATTGGTTAAGTAAAAGTCTTGATTCCTTTGATTGCGAGTATGGCTACTCATGTATGGGTTATGAGGTAGCAGGTGCATGGGGTGCGGCTATTGCATTAAAGCAATCTGGAAGTAAGGGAAAAGTTATTTCAATGTTAGGTGATGGCTCTTATCTGATGTTAAACAGTGAAATATTATCTGCAGTAAATAATGGTGACTCCCTGGTTTATATTCTTTGCGACAACCTAGGGTTTGCAGTAATTCAGCGGCTACAGGTTTCAAATGGTTCTAAGAGCTATCGCACAATGTTTAATGATTCAGATCTAAATAAGCCATTTAAAGTCGATTTTGTTTCACATGCTAAATCACTTGGTGCTAATGCTATAAAAGTTACAATTGATAATTTAGCTACGGAGTTTAAGTCAGCAAAGGAGTCACCAGGAGTATCGGTATTAGTAATAGATACAGATCCAGAAATTTGGACCGAAGGTGGAGCTTTTTGGGAGGTTGCAATCTCTGGAATTAGTGAAGTTTCTGAAATCAAACAAGCTTATAAACGTTTAACTGAAGGCAAATCTAATCAGCGTTTGTAACCTTTTAAACTCTTAACACCAAGGCCGCATGCAATGCTGGCGGCTAAACCATCATTTGCTGTTGCAAAATTTGGATGAAGCTTACGTTTTTTAATTGACTCAACAAATGCATTTAATTCAGCAATATATGCTGGTTTAAACCGACCCATCCAGTCTTTATATAACTTTCCAGACTTTCGCTTTGGTAGATAAAAATCTTTAACAATTGTTAAATCACCAAGATTTTCAATAACAAGAGATGCACTCTCCATTATTACCTCCATGCCAACTTCATAGCCGTAGGTGCTATTTGCGCAAATATCTATAGTGGCTAATAAACCAGATGAGGTATAGCAATTTACTGAAATTGGGTCGAAAAGTTTTGAATTTGCCTTCGCAGTAACCTTAGTTAAATTAACACTTACAGACTTAATCTCTTCCTCTAATAACCACCTAATTACATCAACCTCGTGCACTGCAACATTTGTAAGTAACATGGCTGTAGTTGCAGTTGGTGAACTAACATTTCTTGATGTACAGCGAATTTGTAAAACTTTTCCATACTTTCCACTGCGTACTACGCGCTTTAGCTCTAGGTATGCTGGATCAAATCTACGCATAAATCCAATACCAACTATTGACTTAGATTTATTTGCGATTTGTGCAACTTTTTTAGCGTCAGAGTCATTTGAAGCTAATGGTTTTTCGCAAAGCACATCTTTTCCAGCAGCTAATGCCATAGAGAGGTGTTCGGCGTGAAGTTGATCTGGGGATGCAATGATGATTGCAGTTATTTCTTTAGACGCTAGCAAACTTTCAATTGAGTTATATACGGTAACTGGATAGCTACTAATTTTTTTAACTTTACTAGCTACTTTCTTTGCAACAATTGCATTTGCATCATAAATACCAGCAACTCGAGCACCTTTAATACTCTCTGAAATATAAAGTGCGTGTCCACTTCCCATAATTCCGGCGCCAACTATACCTACGCAGATATCGCTAGCTTTTTTCTTCATAACTATTAGAAGCCTGACCTTAAAATAACTGAACTATACGGAATGCTATCGCCGGTATGAATAACTCCCAAAGATTGACTTGCTAGTTTCTTAAACTCACTATGAGCAACCTTTGTTGTAGGGATACCTTTATGGTGGCTAATATATTTTTCAACTATCTGCTTATCAACTTTTTCCTCAAACTCATTTGCTAAAACTAAAGAAGTTACATCTAGAAATGGCAAAATTTCATCTAGAACTTGTGGAATTGTTGGCCAACCCATAGTAATTGCCAATTCAATTGTTTCTACACCTGGATAAGTTGGAAATGGACCATCAACAATTGCTATTGAATTAACATGCCTAAATCTGGCAAGTAGTGAGGCTAACTGTGGATGCAAAATTCCATTTTTAATCATGATTAAAACTTAGTCTAAAGATGCAATCATTGACAATATCTCCTGCTGACTAGGCAGAGAAGGCACCGCCCCTGCTTTAGTTGCAGCTAACCCACCAGCGGCTGAGGCAAAGGTGAGCGCATACTCAATTGGCTTATTTTGGGATATGGCGGTTGCAAATGCGCCACAAAATGCATCACCGGCCGCCGTTGTATCCACTGCGTTCACTTTATAGGCAGGTGTAAATAAATCCTTTTCCTGATCTAAGTAAATACTTCCCTGCGCTCCTAATGTAATTATCACTTTTTTCGCGCCATTTTTTTGTAATTGTTTTGCAATTATAACTGCCTCATCTTTACTTAAGTGTTCAACAGCTTTGCCAACTAAAAATGATGCCTCTGTCTCATTGGCAATTAAATAATCGGTATCTTGAAGTAATGCTTCATCAAGTTTTTGAATTGGTGCTGGATTTAAGATGGTGATTTTTCCAGCCGCTTTACTCTTTTGAATAAACTTAGCAACCTCAATAATTGGTGTTTCTAGCTGGGCTAAAGAGACGGTTACTAAAGGTGAACTAGTTAAAACTTCATCTGAAAATTTAGTTTTAGAATTAGCTCCAGCGATGATAATTATTCTATTTTCACCACTTTTTGACACTTCAATAACGGCAATACCAGTTTGCTCTGAAGTTTTGGTAATAAATTTATGATTGATATTTTCACTCTTTAAAATATCAAATAAAAAATTACCGTCTAAGTCATTTCCGATTGAGCCAACCATTAAAACTTCAGAACCAGCTCTTCTTGCTGCGATTGCTTGATTTAAACCTTTACCACCAGGAAACTTAAGTAGTTTCTCGCCAACAATAGTTTCACCAATTGCAGGCAACTTATCAGCGTAAGTAACTAAATCTAAATTTAAGCTACCAAAGACTAAAACGCTCATGAGTAAATCTTATACATTCTGATCTGATTAATTACCAGGCTGTATACCCGCCATCGATAACTAAATCGCAACCAGTCATGTAGTCTGAAACTGCAGATGCCAGAAAGACTATGGCGCCTTGTAAATCAGTTACTTCAGCCATTTTCTGCTGTGGAATTCTTGATTTCCAGACTGGCCACATTTTTTTCCCAATTTCTGTTTCAAGTAATTCCTCCACTAATGGAGTTCTTGTGTAGCCAGGTGAAATGCTATTTACTCGAACCCCTCGATCAGCCCATTCAGTTCCAAGACTTCTGGTCAGAGAAATCACGCCAGCTTTTGAAGTGTTGTAATGAGATTGATTTTGCGGAAAATTAGCAACATGTGCTGACATTGAAGCGGTATTTATTATCTTGCCATAACCACGCGTAAACATATGTTTAGCTTCATTCTGAGCACATAAAAAAACTGAATCAAGATTAATTCTCATCATTGCTTGAAAATCAGCGTAGGGCATATTTTCGCTATCAATCCATTGCCCAGTGCCAACGTTGTTGCAGGCAATTGTTAAATCCCCTAATTCACTTACAACCTCTTTAATGGTTTCTTTAACTTGTGATTCATCAGTTACATCAGCAGTAATAGCAATTGATTTTTGACTTGGATTTCTCCGCTTTATCTCATCACTTACGATTTGTGATGCCGCTTTTTCTCGATCAATTACTGCAACATCTGCGCCGGCATCAGCTAGTGCGTGGGCGAAAGCCCGTCCAATTCCTTGCCCCGCACCTGTTACTAAAGCTACTTTTCCGCGCAGAGAAAATCGACCCAGGATATTTTCGCTGTTCATAATTGGATCAATTGCCATTTTAATCTCCTGTCACAATATATTTAATATCGCCTTGGCCAGGGCTGGCCGCTAAAACAGCTGGTAATTCATCTAAGGAGACAGTTTTTGAAATAAGTAGGTCAAGGTTTAATTTTCCACTTGAAATTAACTCAGCTGCCCTTCCTTGAGTATAAGGATTTATGTATGAACCAATTATCTTCAATCCCCTAATCAACAGATCATAAACACTAAATTGCACAGTCTCATGCGATGGCGCTACGCCGAGTACAAGGACTGTTCCACCAGATCGAGTTATCGCGCAAGCTTGCTGAAAGGTTTGACTTACTCCGGCAACCTCAAATGAAACATCAATATCCTTTAGAACCTTTGTAACATCCTCTGCTATTGGATCAATCGTGCTAGTTGCGCCTAGTTTCATAGCGATTTCACGTCGTTGTTTTTGTCTAGTAATTAAAATGATTTCACTTGCTCCTGCTAATTTAACTAATTGCACAATTAACATTCCCATCGAGCCACCACCAAGGACTGCCACACGATCCCCTGCTTTTACTTGAGCAAGATCCATTCCGCGAATACAACAAGCAAGTGGCTCTACTAAACCTAAGTAAAGTGGATTTAAGTTCTTAGGAACTAAATAGGCCTGGCTTTTAGGAAGCAGAACATACTGCGCAAAACCGCCATTTAATGTGACGCCAAGGGCAGCAAGATTTCGGCAGTGAGCTGTTCGTTTAGCAAGGCAGTGATCACATGTTCCGCAAACAATGTTTGGATCAACTGAAACTAGATCCCCTACTTTAAAATCAACACCTTCACCTACTTCAGTTACCTCACCACCAAATTCGTGACCTAAAACTAAAGGCATCGCCGCTGGGTGCTCACCTAATAAAATATGTCTATCGGTTCCACAAATACCGCAGGCAAGCATTTTAATAACTAATTCATCTTTACCCGGTTTTGGAGTTGGAATTTCTTTAACTTCTAACTTACCGATTTCAGTCAAAAGGACAGCTTTCATAATTATTTAAAAAAGCCTTCCTATATCGTTAAACAGACTCTAAGATTCTAATTACCTTTAGTCTGCTATTCAATAGATAGGAAAATAAATGACTAATAAAAAGGCTTTAAAATTTGGTGGGCATGCTCTTGTTTGGGCTGGTGATTGGTCGGAGGCAAGTGCTCGAAAGGCAGCCGCCAGTGCTAAAAAAGCTGGTTATGACTACATTGAAATGTTGATGATTGAGCCAGACAAAATAGATGTGGCAATGACAAAAGCGGTGTTATCAGAGTATGGATTATTTGCTACTGCCTCATTGGGACTTTCCCCTGAGACAGATGTTACGAGTACAAATCCATCTATTGTAAAAAAAGGTGATGAGCTTCTTAGAAAAGTTGTTGATAAATTACATGCGATTGGATCAACTGAACTTTGTGGAGTTATCTATTGCAGTTTAGGTAAATATCCAGGACCTGCATCTGCTGAAAATCGAGCTAACTCAATTGCGGCAGTTGCCCGCCTTGCTGATTACGCAGCTGATAAAGGTATAAATGTAAATCTAGAAGTAGTTAATAGATATGAAACAAATATTATGAACACTGGAAAAGAAGGACTTAAGTTTCTTGAAGCTGTAAATAGACCAAATGCTTATTTACACTTAGATACTTACCATATGAATATCGAAGAGGATGGAATGTCACAGGCGGTGCTAGATGCCGGTGATGCGCTCGGTTATGTTCATATAGGTGAAAGCCACCGTGGTTACTTAGGATCTGGCAATGTAGATTTTGATACATTCTTTACAGCATTAAAGAAGATAAATTATTCAGGCCCGATCACCTTTGAATCATTCTCATCAGTAGTCGTTGACCCAGCACTTTCTAATGCTTTATGTATTTGGAGAAACCTATGGGAAGACTCAGATGATCTAGCTGCTCATGCACTTAAATACATGAAAGCTCGGTATTAATTTAGGCTATTAATACTTGCCCGCGGCTCTGATGTGAATTAAGTGCGGCAGCAAATACTTTGTGGGAATCTAAAACCTCTGCAACTGAAGCACATGCAAATCGATCCCCCAGACTTCCTTCGCGCTCTGCTAAAAATGAAGCCCACATTTGAAGTAATGCATCAAGAAAACCAAACTCAAAAATATGGCCAGTAACTACCGGCCAATTAGTGTTATAGCCTGGTTGTATTTCAGACCAAATTTGCTTGCCATCTTTAAGTGTGAAAGTTTGATAGACCGCAGGATTTCGGGTAGAAAAGCGAACCCCGCCCGTTAGTCCAGTCGCAGTAAAATAGAAAGTATTAATTTCACCTGGGGCAATTCGTTTCATCTCCCAGAACATTGGAAATTCTCGAATACTTTCAGAACTTTTTGCGCGCAATGCTAGAACTGCATTATCAAAAGTGTCACAAACAATTGATTCACCCTTAGCATCTGGGCGGTGAGTAATGATGTCATCTAAAATTGCAAAAACACTAGTAGGCCTAAAACCTAAGCGCAGTGGAATATGAGCGGCATGCATGCCAAGATCTCCAAGGACGCCAATTTCACCACAGAATTTTTTCTGGCGCTTCCAATTTATTAATTTCAATGGGTCAATATCTGAAGAATGTAATAACCCAGATCTAACCTCGACAATTTCACCTAATCGCCCGCTCTTAACCTCTTTTAGAGCTGCTTGAGCACCTGGATAGAAGGGAAACTCACTTGATACTCGAACAAAGTTTTTTTTACCAACCAAAGCATCAGAGATTGATTGAGCAGCGTTTAAGTCAATCCCAAATGGTTTTTCAGCTAAAAAATCTTTACCTGCATTAATCGCAGCTAAGTAGATTTCTTGGTGAAGATTATGAGGAACTGCAATATATACAACATCTACATTTTTACTTTCAAGTAGTTGTTTATAGTCAGAATAAGACTCACTAACTCCTGCTTTGGTAAAAAACTCACGCGCAGAATCTGATGTATCGGCAATAGCAGTAACTACTGGTCGAACTGGATGCTCAATTAACGCATCCCATCTACCAGCTAAAACTAATAGTTCACGCCCCATTAGCCCACCGCCAATAATTCCAACCTTAACGATTTTTTGAGTTAACATGTTAGGCAGAAATGATCTTTAGTGCCTCAGAAACTGATGTTTGATTATGCAGCATAGCCATCAAGGCTTTTGTAATTTTTGCAGGCTTTGGGTGCGCAATTATGTTTCTGCCATAAACAATTCCTGCCGCACCTTGCTTTAGAACTTCAGAGGTGCGATTTAAAAGTTCCTCATCGCCAACCCTGCCACCGCCTCTTACTAAAACTGGAACTGCCCCGGAAATTTTAACTATATGGTGATAATCGGCAGCATTATCAGTTGGATCAGCCTTAATTACATCGGCTCCGAGTTCAACTGCTTGGCGAACTAATGAAAGAATTTTATCTAGATCACCATCAGAGGTGTACCCACCTGCTGAAGCATCCTTCATTACTAATGGCTCCACCATTAAAGGCATTCCATAATGCTCACACTGTGATTTAAGGGTCATAATATTTCTAATGCAAGCATCCTTAAGTTCAGGCCGGCCCGGTAAGTCAAATAAATTCACAACAACTATTGCGGCATCTAATCTAACTGCTTGCAGTACTGGGTCTCCTAATAAAATACTAAAAAGATGATCTGGAATCACCTTGCCATATACATTTGCTACATCTGTTCGAAGTACTAATGCTGGTTTATTTGGGTAAGGATTATTTTGAAGTAACTTTGCTTGTCCAATAGTTAATTGAATCGCATCTGGTGCGGCTGCTACTAATGTATCTACTGCTACTTTCATATCCTCGATACCAGCAAGAAATGTAACTTCACCAAAAAACCCGTGATCGATAGCAATATCAAGACAACGCCCATTATTAAAAAGTCGCTTAAGGCGAATGGATACATCAGACATTAGGTAACTCCAATTTTTACTAGTGATTTCACCAGCTATGCCCTTATTCTAGAGCCATGCCAGAGTATTCAACCAGCCCTGAAAAGCATTTTTTCTCGGCTAAATCTCCTGCCTATCTCATTAAATGTTTTAATGAGGGTCTATTAAATGCCAGGTTGAAAGACTAGATTTAGGTTTATATGTCTAAACAAATACTCATTGGTGTAGATATCGGTACATCAAATATTAAAGCTGTAGCAACTGATACAAGTTTAAAAATA
>Ga0209135_1000367_pt1 | contig 16249 bp, 8 predicted proteins | sample LauGreSBDMM110SD_4_FD_187570 | JGI IMG/M metagenome (GOLD analysis project Ga0209135, IMG submission 187570) | Freshwater lake microbial communities from Lake Michigan, USA - Su13.BD.MM110.SD (SPAdes) (version 3) | ecosystem: Environmental > Aquatic > Freshwater > Lake | place: Lake Michigan, USA... | reverse complement strand
GACCCATTTCACCGGTAGCTCCGGTCTCACCGGTTTCACCGGTAGGACCTGTATCACCAGTTTCGCCCATAGGACCGATATCACCGGTAGGTCCCAATTCTCCAGTAGGGCCTTGTTCACCAATCGGACCAGTGATGCCGATATCACCCGTAGGACCCGTTGGACCAGTGATGCCGGTAGGGCCGATATCACCCGTAGGACCGTGTTGGCCAGTCGGACCAGTCTCACCCGTTTCGCCCATAGGACCACTCTCACCCGTAGGACCAATGTCTCCGGTTGAACCGGTAGGACCAGTCTCGCCAGTTTGACCACTCTCACCCGTAGGACCAATGTCTCCGGTTGAACCGGTAGGACCAGTCTCACCCGTTTCGCCAGTTTCACCCGGTTCTCCAGTAGAACCAATGTCTCCAGTTGAACCGGTAGGGCCTTGTTCACCGGTTGGACCAGTTTCACCAGTCTCGCCGGTGTCTCCGGTTGAACCGGTAGGACCAGTCGGACCAATGTCTCCAGTAGGTCCAGTCGAACCGGTATTTCCAGTTACCATTTCTCCCGTAGGTCCGGTAGGACCCGTTATACCAGTTATACCTGTATTTCCCGTAGTCGAAATACCCGATGGACCAGTAGGACCAGTTGCGCCGGTAATTCCGGTTACGCCAGTCGCACCGGTTGGACCAGTTCCAGCGGGACCGGTAGGGCCAGTCGGACCAGTGTTGACACCTGTCGGGCCGGTTGTGCCCGTTGCGCCGGTTGTGCCGGTGGTGCTTGGACCAGTGGGACCGGTAATACCTGTTATACCGGTAATACCTGTAATGCCGGTATATCCAGTGTATCCAGTTACACCAACGCCAGTTGGACCAGTAATACCAGTAATGCCGGTATATCCAGTGAATCCAGTTACACCAAGACCAGTTGGACCAGTAATACCAGTAATGCCAGTGTTACCGGTATTTCCGGTGTTGCCAGTTATGCCAGTGAATCCAGTAACACCAGTAATACCGGTTATGCCAGTAATACCAGTATTTCCAGACGGACCTGTACTGCCAGTATTTCCGGTTGGGCCAGTGTGTCCGGTTATACCCGTCATGCCGGTCATGCCGGTCCTGCCCGTACTGGCAGTTCGACCGGTTGAAGCAGTTGGACCAGTACTGCCTGTCATACCAGTTGGGCCAGTTACACCGGTTACGCCGGTTGCGCCAGTAGGTCCGGTTGGACCAGTAATACCAGTTATGGTAACACCCGTTGGACCAGTAATACCGGTTGTACCACTACATCCAGTATTTCCAATTGGTCCAGTATTACCGGTTACCATGGGTCCAGTGGGACCTGTTATACCTGACGTCCCGGTATTGCCGGTTACGTATGGGCCGGTAGGACCAGTATATCCGGTAGGGCCAGTAATGCCGGTCATGCCGGTTGCGCCAGTATTTCCAGTTACGTATGGGCCAGTAGGTCCTGTAATGCCGGTTATACCAGTAATACCAGTAATGCCAGTGTTACCGGATGGACCGGTTGCGCCGGTAGGGCCGGTAATGCCGGTCATGCCGGTAGGTCCGGTATTGCCAGTTATGGTTGGACCTGTAGGCCCAGTAATACCGGTTGCGCCAGTGTATCCCGTAGGACCGGTCGGACCCGTAATACCAGTAATGCCGGTACGACCGGTGTTGCCTGTCGGGCCAGTCGTACCTGTGGGCCCAGTTATACCAGTAATGCCGGTACGACCGGTTGGGCCAGTCATGCCGGTGCTGCCGGTCGTTCCAGTCGGACCAGTATTTCCGGTTGACCCAGTGTATCCGGTTGAGCCAGTCGTTCCAGTCGGACCCGTTATACCGGTATTTCCAGTAGGGCCAGTAGGCCCTGTAGGACCAGTGATACCTGTAGTACCCGTATTGCCGGTTTGGCCGGTTTGGCCGGTGTACCCGGTATTTCCCTGTGAACCGGAGAAACCCACTGGACCAGTGATACCCGTATTACCAGTTGACCCAGTAGGACCCGTTGCGCCGGTAATACCAGTAATACCAGTAGGGCCCGTTATACCGGTTTGCCCAGTTGCGCCCGTTGCGCCAGTAGACCCTGTATTTCCAGTAGGACCGGTAGGACCTGTCGTGCCGGTTGCGCCCGTTGCGCCCGTTGCGCCAGTAGAGCCGGTTGTACCCGTTGTGCCGGTTGCGCCGGTATTTCCGGTAGGACCGGTTGCGCCGGTAATACCAGTAGGACCAGTGATACCCGTAGGTCCGGTTATACCAGTTTGGCCGGTATTTCCGGTCGAACCAGTGTTGCCAGTATTACCACTGTTTCCGGTGTTGCCGGTCATGCCGGTATAACCGGTCATTCCAGTAGAACCAGTGTTGCCGGTTTGGCCAGTTGGACCGGTTTGGCCTGTATTTCCGGTCGACCCGGTATTGCCGGTAGGTCCGGTGATACCTGTATTACCCGTATTACCAGTTGGACCAGTAGGGCCGGTGATACCCGTATGTCCAGTGTTTCCTGTATTACCGGTATTACCGGTATTTCCGGTATTGCCAGTGATACCTGTTATACCCGTGTTGCCAGTATTACCCGTATTACCTGTATTTCCGGTATTGCCCGTAGGGCCAGTGATACCAGTGATACCTGTATTGCCGGTCTGACCAGTTTGGCCAGTTTGGCCGGTTGCGCCGGTTGATCCGGTATTGCCCGTAGGGCCAGTGATACCAGTGTTGCCGGTGTTGCCAGTGGGGCCAGTAATACCTGTATTGCCAGTGTTTCCAGTATTGCCGGTGTTGCCGGTTTGGCCAGTTGCGCCGGTAATACCCGTGATACCAGTTATACCAGTGTTGCCGGTCTGACCAGTTTGGCCAGTTTGGCCGGTTTGGCCGGTTGAACCAGTGGAACCGGTCATACCAGTGTTACCCGTGTTGCCAGTGGGACCAGTGATACCAGTAGAACCAGTGAGACCAGTTGGACCGGTTATACCTGTATTGCCGGTGTTGCCGGTTTGGCCGGACGAACCAGTCATGCCCGTATTACCCGTGTTGCCGGTTTGGCCAGTTGGACCGGTAGGGCCGGTAGATCCGGTGAGACCAGTTGGACCAGTTATACCTGTATTGCCGGTATTACCCGTGTTGCCAGTTGCGCCAGTGGCACCTGTAGGTCCAGTCATGCCCGTTTGGCCAGTAGGTCCAGTTGTGCCGGTCGAGCCAGTTTGGCCAGTCGAACCCGTTATACCAGTGATACCCGTTTGGCCAGTAGCACCAGTCATACCTGTTTGACCCGTAGCGCCCGTTGTTCCCGTCGCACCGGTTGCGCCGGTTTGACCGGTTTGGCCAGTAGGACCGGTGGTACCCGTTATACCCGTTTGGCCAGTTATACCAGTCATACCTGTTTGACCCGTTCTTCCAGTATTGCCCGTATTACCAGTTTGACCCGTTTCGCCAGTTTCGCCGGTTTGGCCAGTTGAGCCGGTGGACCCAGTCATACCAGTAGGACCAGTATTACCCGTATTACCAGTATTGCCGGTCTGGCCGGTCTCACCAGTAGGACCCGTGGTTCCAGTATTACCCGTATTACCGGTATTGCCGGTCTGACCAGTTTGGCCCGTTTGGCCGGTCAAACCAGTAGCGCCTGTTTCGCCGGTTTGGCCAGTCGGACCGGTAGTTCCGGTAGCGCCTGTTTCGCCGGTTTGACCGGTTTGGCCAGTTTCGCCGGTATAACCAGTCTGTCCTGTCTGACCTGTCTGACCAGTTTGACCGGTCTGACCAGTTTCACCGGTTTGACCAGTAGGGCCGGTAGTGCCGGTCAAACCAGTGGTTCCAGTCATACCCGTTTCACCGGTCTGACCGGTTTGGCCAGTCGCGCCAGTGGAACCGGTTGTTCCAGTTGCGCCGGTGTTTCCGGTTATACCCGTATTACCAATCTCACCCGTCGGGCCGATCGAGCCGGTTGACCCAGTCATACCAGTATGTCCTGTCTGGCCAGTTTCACCGGTCTGACCGGTCTGGCCAGTTTGGCCCGTTTGACCAGTAGAACCAGTTATACCAGTGGAGCCGGTTTGACCGGTTGGACCTGTTTGACCAGTTGGGCCCGTGGAGCCGGTTATACCAGTATTACCAGTGCTGCCGGTCTGTCCGGTTTGGCCAGTCGAACCAGTGAGACCGGTTTGGCCAGTTGGACCTGTATTTCCAGTATTACCGGTCTGACCGGTCTGGCCAGTATGTCCTGTCATACCAGTTTCACCGGTCTGACCGGTCTGGCCAGTTTGGCCGGTTTGACCGGTTTGACCTGTCTCACCAGTTATACCAGTATGTCCTGTGTTGCCGGTACTACCTGTTTGCCCAGTCTCGCCAGTTTGGCCGGTTGTGCCGGTTTCACCGGTGCTTCCTGTTTGACCAGTCGCACCAGTTTGGCCGGTTTGGCCAGTGGGACCAGTTATACCAGTATGTCCTGTGTTGCCGGTACTACCTGTTTGTCCTGTCTCACCAGTTTGACCGGTTTGGCCAGTGGGACCAGTTATACCAGTATGTCCTGTGTTGCCGGTACTACCTGTTTGCCCGGTTAGGCCGGTAGGACCAGTCGCACCGGTCGGACCAGTTTGACCCGTTTGGCCAGTTTGACCGGTTTGCCCGGTTTCGCCGGTAGGACCGGTTTCACCGGTTTTGCCAGTAGGACCAGTCGGACCAGGTTCGCCCGTATCACCAGTAGGACCAGTTATACCTGTTTCGCCCATAACACCACTTGGACCAGTTATACCAGTCGGACCAGTTATTCCCGTATTTCCAGTCTCACCAGTAGGTCCAGTGGGTCCAGTAGGACCAGTATAACCAGTTGGCCCGGTCTCTCCGGTCTCGCCAGTTGGCCCAGTGTTTCCAGTGTTTCCAGTGTTTCCGGTCTCGCCAGTTGGCCCAGTGTTTCCGGTCTCTCCTGTCTTACCGGTAGACCCAGTCTCGCCTGTCATACCCGTATTACCCGTCTCACCAGTAGGTCCAGTCTGACCGGTAGACCCCGTCTCGCCGGTCTGTCCAGTCGGGCCAGTTTCGCCGGTGGAACCAGTATTACCCGTCTCGCCGGTCTGTCCAGTAGGTCCAGTCATACCAGTCATACCGGTGGGTCCGGTAGGCCCAGTATGCCCTGTCATGCCAGTCATACCTGTATGACCCGTCTCGCCGGTTTCGCCGGTTTCTCCGGTCTCGCCAGTCTCTCCGGTAGGTCCAGTAGGACCAGTCATACCAGTCATACCGGTAGGTCCAGTAGGTCCAGTCATACCAGTCATGCCTGTATGACCCGTCTCGCCAGTTTGGCCAGTATTACCCGTATTGCCGGTATTACCTGTGTTGCCAGTTTGACCCGTTTGGCCAGTGTGTCCGGTTAAACCTGTCATACCTGTCATGCCGGTCATGCCTGTCATACCTGTCATACCTGTATGACCCGTCTCGCCAGTTTGGCCAGTATTACCCGTATTACCCGTGTTACCTGTGTTGCCGGTTTGACCAGTGGGGCCAGTTGGTCCGGTTTCACCCGTTAGACCAGTGGGGCCAGTGTGTCCAGTTAAACCAGTTGAACCAGTATTTCCGGTATTACCTGTGTTGCCAGTTTGACCAGTTTGGCCAGTATGCCCCGTCAAGCCGGTAGGCCCGGTTGGGCCGGTTTCACCCGTTTCGCCCGTTTGTCCAGTCTGGCCGGTTTGGCCAGTCTCGCCAGTCTGGCCGGTTGGTCCGGTTATACCAGTATGACCAGTTTGACCGGTTGGTCCGGTTATACCAGTATGTCCAGTTGTTCCTGTATTGCCCGTCTCACCGGTCTCACCGGTTTGGCCAGTCTGGCCTGTTTGACCGGTATGTCCCGTCATGCCTGTCATGCCAGTATGTCCGGTTTGGCCGGTTGTTCCGGTCATACCAGTATGTCCGGTTTGGCCAGTCTCGCCAGTTTGGCCGGTTGGTCCGGTTATACCAGTATGTCCAGTGGGGCCAGTTGGTCCGGTTATACCAGTATGTCCAGTTGTTCCTGTATTGCCCGTCTCACCGGTTGGGCCAGTTGTTCCAGTCGGACCAGTGTTTCCAGTTTCACCAGTTGAGCCAGTTGTTCCAGTTGGACCGGTTTCACCAGTTGAACCAGTTGTTCCCGTTGGGCCAGTTTGGCCGCTCATACCAGTCATGCCGGTTGTTCCGGTCGGACCGGTATTGCCCGTCTCACCCGTGGGACCAGTCATACCAGTATGACCAGTGTTACCAGTGTTCCCGGTATTACCCGTGTTACCAGTTTCACCCGTAGAACCAGTTGTTCCAGTCGGACCAGTATTGCCCGTTTCACCCGTAGAACCAGTTGTTCCAGTCGGACCGGTATTGCCCGTTTCACCCGTAGAACCAGTTGTTCCAGTCGGACCAGTATTGCCCGTTTCGCCGGTAGATCCGGTTTCGCCGGTAGATCCGGTTTCGCCAGTGGGTCCAGTTATACCCGTAGGCCCAGTTATACCAGTATTGCCAGTATTACCGGTATTACCAGTATTACCAGTATTGCCGGTTTCGCCGGTAGGTCCAGTTTCGCCAGTAGGTCCGGTTTCGCCAGTAGCGCCCGTCTCTCCTGTCGGGCCCGTATGTCCAGTATTTCCAGTGGGGCCGGTATTGCCGGTTTCGCCGGTGGGTCCGGTAGTACCAGTATTTCCGGTTTCGCCGGTGGGGCCGGTTTCACCAGTAGGACCCGTTTCGCCGGTTGTTCCGGTAGGACCGGTTTCCCCAGTAGGACCCGTTTCACCCGTCTCGCCGGTAGAACCGGTAGCTCCGGTTTTGCCAGTCATACCAGTCATACCAGTATTTCCAGTAGGTCCGGTATTGCCGGTTATACCAGTGTATCCAGTCGGGCCTGTCTCTCCAGTAGGACCCGTTTCGCCCGTCTCGCCGGTAGGACCGGTTATACCAGTATATCCAGTGAGTCCAGTTTGACCCGTAGGACCCGTTTCGCCCGTCTCGCCGGTAGGACCGGTTATACCAGTATATCCAGTGAGTCCAGTTTGACCCGTAGGTCCAGTCATACCCGTAGGACCAGTTTGACCAGTAGGTCCAGTCATACCAGTATTGCCCGTTTCGCCCGTCGGACCAGTCATACCCGTAGGACCAGTTTGACCAGTAGGTCCAGTCATACCAGTATTACCCGTTTCGCCAGTGTATCCAGTAGGTCCAGTCTCGCCGGTAGGGCCAGTCTCGCCAGTAGATCCGGTTTCCCCCGTCGGACCAGTCTCGCCGGTAGGGCCAGTCTCGCCAGTAGGTCCGGTTGCGCCGGTTTCGCCAGTAGGGCCAGTCTCGCCAGTGGGTCCAGTTTCACCCGTGGGTCCAGTCATACCAGTATTACCGGTTTCGCCCGTCGGACCAGTCTCGCCGGTAGGTCCGGTTTCGCCAGTAGGGCCAGTCTCGCCGGTGGGTCCAGTAGAACCAGTAGGGCCAGTTTCGCCAGTAGGTCCAGTCATACCAGTATTGCCAGTTTCACCCGTATATCCAGTATATCCAGTTTCGCCAGTAGGTCCGGTTGCGCCGGTTTCGCCGGTATATCCGGTATGGCCGGTTATACCAGTATGTCCGGTGTATCCAGTGTCGCCGGTTATACCGGTAGAACCCGTTATACCGGTGTATCCAGTGTATCCGGTTAAACCAGTATGTCCTATATCTCCGGTAGGGCCAGTCGGACCACTCGGACCAGTTTGTCCAGTACTTCCTGTGGGTCCTGTAGCAGATGCCATATATATTATATAAATAACTTATTACTTTTTTATTTATATAGTAGCACAATTACATAGTTTTGTATTTGCGATTGGATACCATTTCATTATGTTCTGTTTGGAAATAGTTCCAACAGCGGGGGTCCGGAAAGACGGGACAAAATCAGACGAAGGGTCTGGACGATTCGGTCGCTGGTCCGTTCCACTACAAAGTGTAAATGTTGGCTCGGAGGAAGCGCATGGTTTCACCATTCCGAATACAACGGGAGTATTGGGAGGGACTACTTTTAAATAGCTCGGAGCCGTATTGATGATTGTGTTCTCTAAAGAGAATTTTTTATACGAAACATAGGTGTTCATGTTCAATACAGCTGGCATTTTCGGAGAGTTCTGATTGAAATCGGCCAATTGCCTCGACGTTCGTTTATATTCAATGTAATCGCTCTGAGACATTATATATTTCGTGTACAAATATATTTTTGCCAACGTTTTGCTTTTACCTTCGCCATTACCACGTTTTTATCAGTAGTTGTCGCCGTAGCCACGCGTGCAGTATCCACACAACCCCATAAGCCGAAGTTGCGCCAAACATTCCACCCACCGTGAGTTGGTGTATTGTATGGTATTTTTGCCGGTATCGTTCATACAACGCAATTGCTCCGAATAAACCCAATACATACATAACCTGCCATGTGAATTTCAGCAACCAAACATATACCAATGTGAACGCAACGTGAATCGCATGTCCCGACGGCATTCCGTATTGATGCACGTCGCCCACCATATCCGCCGGTGTATCTGGACGCGGCGTTCTCAGTATGGGTTTCAGTATGCGCACGATTCCTTCGATGAAAATCATGGCAACAACGTATGTCCAAACAAGGACCGGCTGTTTCCACAAATAAAACGAAACAATCGCGGTATTGATAAATATGATATACGTCTCGACCAAATAAAACACCGTTACGGCGTGTTCGTTGTCCAGCATGAATTATAAATTAGCTTTATACAATTGTTCGCAAATGAGTGAAAACGACCAGTCGGAATTGTTCAAATCAACCAAGTCGCCTCGGTCATTCAGCAACTGAATCGTCATTCGGTGGATATTGACGGGTCCGAAATACATCCGATCCTGATTCTGTAACGTGCCACCGAATTCGACATAGCTCGTGCCGTTTGTCAAGCCCGCGGTTTTCATCGGAATCAAACCGAAAATGTCTTTGACGAATGGCCCCGACGAGTAGCTTTTTTCTTTGACTTGCGCGGATTGGACTTTCTGGTTGAATGTGTAGAGCTCCTTCTTACTCATCCGCAAATACGCATTGTCGGTTAATTTGCTGGTCGGTACCGCAATCATGGTAGAACCAGACGTCGCGTAGGGATCACACACAAACGAATAGGGTTCGACTTGAAGCACGGTGTCCTGATTCGTGATGGTCACCAACCCGTCGTTCAAATGATTCTGGGTATAATCGTCCAGCTTGATTAAAAAATAATTGTACAGATTCGTGCTGACCGTCGTATCGCCAACTAACACGCAATTCGACCGCTGTTCCAGGTCGGTGTAATACGCATTGGTTGTTCCATTTGGCGAAGCATATTCGTCCAAATAATAGATGATGTTTTCTCTAAACCCGAGTATCCAACCAATCGTCGTATCCCACGTTGCGTTCTTGACGGTTTTATTTCCTTTGCGCGTAGCACCGCTATAACAGCTGACGAAACTAAACGGGTCGTAAAATACCAGACGATAATCTGATGTCCGGAATGTCTTGTTGATATTGAATCGGAACACCGTTTTTCCAGCGTCTGTTTTGTATACTTTCGACCCCACCGAGAGTGGATTGGCCGCAAACGCATCATTGATAAACTCGTATACTTCTTCGATGGTATATTGATTCGACTCCGGGTCGAATGGAAGCGTTATTTTGATGTCGTATGTACCGGTCGAGGTCAATCCGTCTATTTCCGGGTACGAACGAATATAAAAATAATTGTTTGAATTGTCCAGCGAAATCTCGTTTCCGCGTATCTGCGTATTGTTGGTAATGACGCCGCCGGGAACCGTTTCGTAGACTGGATTAAACCCCAAATAAGCCACCCATGCGTTCGAAACATCCCCCACGTATTGATTACTTACAAACCGGACGCGATAATCAGAATACGTCAACATTTTATGGATAACAACCGTGAGTTTCAGTTTGCCCATGTTCTTACTCCCGTTGTCCGATACGTTTGTTCCATTGTTGATATTCCCGCCAACCAACAACGGTGTACTTCCCGGCAAGTCCGTATACGACGAAATACGACCGTTTATATAATCAATAATCCCATCACGTTCTGATGTGCTGTATAGCGATTGAAACGTCTTTTGACCAACGGAATTATCCACTAACTGTAGTACGAATGGAAGAGGTACATCGACACCACTTTCTTGGTGCGTATACTTGGGAATAATGATCAATTGGTCGGTAGTATCAAGAGTAACCAATGATCTGGCGGTAGTGCCGATAAATGTATTATTGACGTCTAAATCGATTATCTGATCGCCGGTTTGTCCGAACAATTGCGGGAAATTGTTGCCTTTGAACATAACATTGTATTTGGTGTTATCGAATACACGGTTTACGTATACATTCAAGTTCAATCGCCCGTTTGACGTATACATTCGCGTCCCGTTCGCGTCAGAAACATACAGTTGACTATTTGTATTTACATTCAGGATGGAATCGCCGATGGCTTTCAGGTATTCTTCCAGCGTGTATCCATTTTCATCGGATGCCGGGATAGGTATATTGAAATTGTTTTCGGGAGTAATATATCCCGGGGTTTTACATTCCAGTAATATACTATTATATATGCTGTTGGATGCATCGGCTTGAATCAAATAATCCGTTTGTAATATGGGCGTCTCCGAAATAATATCGCTGAGTTCGATGACTTGCGTTTCAAACCCAAACAGGGCAGTATTTCCCACCCATACAACCGGGTCCGCCGGGAGTATAATGGCCACCTTGGCGTTTTCGTAATTCTGAATAAACTTGCGTGTTGGTTTGACATTCATTTGAATATACGAAAATCCATACCCCTGTTGTAATTTATCGGTCACGTCCACCACACTGAACCCAGAACGTATCGCATCCACCGCCGGGTTTGCCAACAATTTCGCGTTTATTTCGGCAATCAGTGCTGTCCAGCTATAATCCACTTTCTGGGATATAACCACATTGGCTGTCGCCACGACCGCGCTGGGGTCATACGCGTCTCCCCCATACACTACAATTTGGATGGTATTGTTGGAGGAATCGATGCGAATGGGCGGGACGTTAGTGGTTTGGATGGCTCGCTTCGACAGTGCGCCGGAACCGCAATTATATACGGTATTATTGTATCCGAAATATCCCGCCAAACTGGTTAAACGCAGTTCATTGTCAAGCGGCGACGACCAGGTGGGAAATTCCAGATAATAATTGGATTCGCCGAATACTTCCCTTATATTGATGTTGATTGTCGACAATACCGTCGACGAATTGTATGAAATACTGGTATTGCCAAAATGAACATCCGGGTATGTCGTGGACAATGCGTTGATACTGGATTGAATCGACGACTGGAGAGTTACTGCCGTATAATTTCCAGACGGAATTTCGACTTTGTAATCGTGATTTCCGTTATCGATTCCCGGACTGTTTCCTTTGATATAAAAAAAGTTTCCGCCAAAACTGCTATTGATGGTATACCACGTGTACGGAATCTGTACCGAATAGAGTTTGAGAGAAACCACGTCTCGCAATGGCTCGGACAAATTAAAGGTGAAATTAGTGGAGGACGATTTTTTGTTTTCGCGGTATTGACTGTCTATACTAATTGTGCGTTTGATGGTCTGCTTTAATAACGGATTGAGACTGTCCTTGGTATAATCCACTTGGTTTGTAATCTGCGTTTGTTTTTCGGGGGGACCCTGAGGTGCCGGTTCTTTCGGCGCACTTGCTGTAGGAGCTGACTTTGTCGCTGGGTTTGCGGGTGGATTCTTTGTCTTTGGATTTGTGGCAAACCCTTCTTTTGCACTGGCTGGAACATCCTCCTCGTCTTCATATACGTCGAAAAAACGCGTGTACATATCAATAAAAAACTGACTCATTGTGTTCGACGCGTCGTTCCCAATACGATTGTATTTATCAATCATCGAGAGTATTTTGGCTTCCAATACTCGGTCTGACGGATTGTCCAGCTCTAAAATGCCGTATAACTCGTTATCGGTATACGTCGAAACATCATATAAATCGGGTTTTCGGGTAGATTTACTCATTATACGGGATTATACAAAAGATTTATATTTTTTGCAGAGGTATTGTTTTATTTTTTGGTTGGTTGGTTTGTTTGTTCGTTGGGTTGGGTTATTGCTTGCGAGAACGAAACATGTTTCGCACAAAATCAACTAAATCGACCTGGTTTTTCATACATTTATAGAGTATCTCCGCTGGAAATGCAGAGATACCGTGCCCGCGTTTCAGATTCCGGTTGCCTTTAAAACAAATCGTATCCATCACCTTCATGACGGCCTCTTCTTCCTCCGTCATGTCGTCGCGACCAATCCGCATTTTGCCTATATACACATTGCGATTGTACGACGCATTCTCATAAACCTTGTATTTGTTGATAATGGGACGATTGCGGACCATACCAATACCCATGATTCGATTGCGTGTATTGTTCATTTCCAGCACAAATACCACCATATCAAGCGGCACTTGTTGACTGATTGGTGTGGGGCAGCAATATATACACCCGACTCCCGGATTCTGTTCGCGAAATAGGGCGTTGTTCGAAAAGGTATCGTCGTTAAATCGACTGGTCATCAACATATTCTTCATCGTTTTTTTATATTCTCGGACGCCATGATTGAGTTCTTTTTTTAGTCGGGCAAGTTCGGCAACGCTGGGACCTTCCATGTTTGTGCGTGAGTTTTGTTTGTATCAATAAATAGGTGGGTGTTTTCATACCGGTTTTTGGATATTCGATAAAATCAATTTTATGCACATTGGTATAAATAATATACTGTAGGGTGTCTATAGTATATTATGGCTTCCTACGATATTCGCGACGATGATTTACAATCCGACAATCCCCATGTTGGACTCTCGATTTCTCCTGATATAGGACTGGATGAAGTATACCAAGCGGGAGACGAAATGGAAGAAATGCCGTTTGTCTCTCGGCCTCCGTTCCTTTCGCAGCCATTTCTTTCTCAAATGAACAACACACTCTCGAATTTTCGACGACCCATTGTAAAAACCGACAGTCTCGTGTTTTCGCACGTCGACCTCTCCGGCAGCCGGTTCGCGGAATACGACCAAATGACACGAAACAAACTGGAAAACATGCTCGTCGTCAACAATAGTCCCATTTCGTCCTCCTATAACAGCGATACCGAAGACGGAACCGGCGTTATTGGGCTCGTGGGGCCGAATGATTCGTTTCGGTTGGTCGAAGAAGAGGTCGAAAATGCATTCCATCATACTATCAGCGGACTGAATTATCGCAAAATAACCTTCGAAGAAATCGAACGCTCACTCTCGAAATACTACGACAAAAACAACAAATACTCCAATCAAGTCGACATTCTCATTTCGTTTATGCGCGGCCAAAAGCACCTGTATCGCCAATCCTGCTATATCACACAAATGAAACTATACGCGATTACGATTACGGCACTCTCGCTGACTTCGCTCATTACCGTCATTACTCCCTTTATCCGCGAAGCGTACTGGAGTATCGTCATCATTTCCGGAGGCAATGCCATTGCCACTGTGCTCATAACCATACTGAATTATTTGCGGTTCGAATCGGCGTGTAATACATATACATTCTTGGCCAACCACTACGAGCAATACGAACATACTCTCGAACTCACCAACAACAAACTGATGTTTATGGAAAACGAAAGCGAACAGAATAAAATAGTATTGGAGAAGATCCGCGAAGTGGAGTTCAAGATGGGCGAAACCCGCGAACTGTGTCCCATCGTCATCCCGGAAGAAGTCAAACGGGCGTTTCCGGTTATCTGTAATACCAACATTTTTTCACTTATTAAAAAAATGGATATGCAGCGCAAACTACTCGTCATCAAGTTCAAAGACATCAAAAACGAGATACGCTATATTTTACACAAATGGGAAACCAATCCGGCTTCCAGCGAAGCCACCACGCAAAAACTACACGAAAAAACGCGACTGCTCTACTTGATGGAAATGAAGGACAAAATCAAAACAGAACTGATTGAGTTCAAAGACGTATACAACCAGATTGACTCTCTCTTTACGCGCGAAATGAAATATGCCGAAGTCAATAATAGCATTTTCTGTTTCAAAAAACATATCGATTACGAATCCTTCACCAACTCCGTTATTCGCGAACATCTAAACAACATTTTCGTCTAATAATAGCGGAGGCGGGTTAGGTGGTTGCTGTATCTCCGGTCGGTACGTCGACACGCAAATCCAATACCACGGGTCGGAATAAACCAACTTAATGTTTTGACCATTGGTGAACCGGTCCATAATGTACTTGGTTCGCTCATTCTTGTTCCATTTGATTTTGATTAATATCTTGCGATAGTCTTCGCTATTTCGCGACGGAACCTCGGTGATGCGTTCAATGAATCCCACCTTCAGCGCACAAAATATACCAAATATATACTGCTTTGTTATTTTTACATCTACGCGCGGAATACACACCGTCGAATGAATTCTACACAGTTTTGTTAATTCCTCGTCTACGTCCATGTCGGTATTATTGATTCGTTGGGGTATGTGTATACTATCTATCGTGCCGACTTTTTATATTGTTTGGTGGTCCGTTGGAAATTATATCATTCATGATGATATAATTTTCTACTACGAAATCCTCTGTGAGGTAGAGGACGCTGTCTCCAGTATTTGGGGGGAGGGGAAATATTTACATGTGGGAGGTTTAGAGACAGAATAGAGTGTGGTTGTCCTTTATATTGTTTTTATACATTGTTGTTTATCCAAAAATACTTCTTTGGTCAACCGTCGGATGATTTTTTCCTGGTTCTTGGCGGTTTTTTCTTCGGTTGTTCCGCCGAGCCCGCCCAGCGACTGAATCATGATTTGGATGCTCAATTCGTTTTCTTTCGAATTGATGTTGTGGATTCCCGGATGTTCTCGCTGCCATTCGGGAATCTTGTTCATGTTCTTGTTGGCCACGCGTTCAATCATACGTCGTGTGTTCTCTTTGTTTTCGGTGTCGCGTTTCCATTCGTCGCTGTCCTTGATATAGATGGTTTCGCGTTTCGTATCGGTACAATGGATTGGTCGGGCATAAACATCCATTCGGTTCAGTTCGTTCAATACAATGCGCGATATTCCCTCGACGAACCCGCATTTGCCGACCATCTCGACGTCTTCCATGCTGATTTCCAGATTGTGGATAAACTCATTCATGTTGATGGCCTCTTTACAATGCTCATTTAAAAACACATTAAAACTGATGTGTTGATTGTTCTGCTGGTTGTTTACGACCGTCGGGCGATTTGCGTATTCCGTTAGCTGTAGTGATTGGGTAGTAAGTTGCTGGCCTTGGTTGATGAGCAGTTCTTTGATTTCCTGGTTTTGTTTCATTAGATCGCGTATAACCCCCAACAAATCCGTCATGGTTATTTTTTTGTTCACGTCGCTTTCTTCGTCGGCGTCCTTCGCATACACTGTTAATGCCTGGTTCTGAGTTTCCGCGTTCTGTTGAGTTGAATTTAAATCGGAACATGACTGCTGATGTTTCCATAAACCACTACGACATTTGTATACGCGATAACACGCCCCGCATTGGTTATCGGCGATTACAACCGGGTATATCTTTCTGGATTGTATATGTTTTTGGGTTCGTAAATGTCGAGCATAATTTGCTGGCCGTTCGCTTGTATAATTACAATTTTTACACTCAAACATAGTTGCTAATGAATGGCTTATTATCTTCAAGTTCTTTGAGGTTATATATATTATGTGTTTCCATTTTGTTTCCATTTTGTTTCCATTTGGTTTCCTTACCATTTTCAGTGTGGTCCTAATTGGTTAGAAGAGTTGTCCTTACCATATTATCGAGCTGCTCGTTTTCTGCTCGTTTTCTGCTCGTTTTCTGCTCGTTTTGGAAACAAAAACGAGCAGCTCTGGAATTTCCACGTTTTTTCTTATGCAGTCAGGCTGTTTTTTCTTGATTCGGCCGCTCTGCGGCCAATCACAAATTTTTTTTTTGCGAATAAAGGGTCCTATAAAATGAAAATGGACAAGAATATTTTTGTCCTTTTTTGTTCCGTTGGGGGTACTTTGTTTTGATGTTTTTGCAGTATTGGTTTTAAAAGTTGACTTTTGTGTTTATAAAGCGGACTTTTCAACGGCCCGAAGGGCCGGCTTTGACGGTTTCCATTTGGTTTCCATTTGGTTTCCTTACCATTTTCAGTGTGGTCCTAATTGGTTAGAAGAGTTGTCCTTACCATATTATCGAGCTGCTCGTTTTCTGCTCGTTTTCTGCTCGTTTTGGAAACAAAAACGA
>Ga0209135_1000366_pt1 | contig 16256 bp, 16 predicted proteins | sample LauGreSBDMM110SD_4_FD_187570 | JGI IMG/M metagenome (GOLD analysis project Ga0209135, IMG submission 187570) | Freshwater lake microbial communities from Lake Michigan, USA - Su13.BD.MM110.SD (SPAdes) (version 3) | ecosystem: Environmental > Aquatic > Freshwater > Lake | place: Lake Michigan... | reverse complement strand
CCCAAAAAGAGCGAGCAAAGAAAAAATACGGATAGGATATTATTCAGCAGATCTTTATTATCATCCCGTCTCTATTTGGTTGGCAGAGCAAATAGAAAATCACGACAAAAATATATTTGAATTATTTGCGTTCTGTATGAAGTCAGTTGTTGATCCTATGAGAACTCGACTAGAAAATGCATTTGATCATTGGATAGAAATTGAGAGTATGTCTGATGTGCAAGTTACGCAGCTTTCTCGTGATTTAGAAATTGACATTGCGATTGATTTAAATGGACATACAGCTCATAGTCGACCTGGAATATTTGCAGCAAGAGCAGCACCAATTCAAATCAATCACTTAGGCTTCCCAGGAACAATGGGGGTAGAGTATATTGATTATTATATTTCTGATGAATTCTTTGTTACTGAAAATATCAAAAAACACTTCTCAGAAAAGATAGCTTATGTGCCGTGTCCTTACACCTATGACAGGCGGCGAAAAATTAGTAAGGATTCATTAAATAGGCAGCAATTTGGCTTACCAGAGGATGCTTTTGTATTTACTTGTCAAAACTCATATCAAAAAATTATGCCAGATGTATTTGATATTTGGATGCAAATATTAACGGCAGTCCCCAACAGTGTTTTGTGGCTAGCTGATCAAAATCAATTAGGTAAAGATAATTTATTAAAAGAAGCTGAGCTAAGGGGAGTTGATAGAAATCGTTTAATTTTCTGTAAACGTGACCTCGTACTCAAGGAATTAGAACAAATCCGAATAGGACAATATTTAGCTAGCTATCAACTCGCTGATTTATTTCTGGATACTTGGCCATATAACGCGGGTACTACTGCAGTAGACGCGCTTTGGGCTGGATTGCCAGTACTAACAAAGGCTGGCGTATCAAGCGGAGCAAGAATGGCTACTAGCGCCTTACATGCAATTGAAATGCCTGAGCTAATTGCCAGTAATCAAGAAGAATATAAAAACCTAGCAATAAAATTTGCAAATGATGATGAATATTTAAAGCTAATTAAAAATAAATTACAGCATAATATTTTAACTACCAAGTTATTTGATCCTGTTGGTAATACCAAAGACATTGAGAGGGCTTATATTGAAATGGTTAGCCGCTATCATGCAGGACAAAACCCAGAAGATATTTATATAAAGAATTGAGTTTTCCTTAATTTATTAGAAAAGTGTAATTTATGAAAGCAGTGATACTTGCAGGTGGTTTAGGTACCCGCATTTCCGAAGAGACAGACCTCAAGCCCAAGCCAATGATTGCAATAGGTGGAATGCCTATTCTTTGGCATATTATGAAAACGTATTCACACCATGGCATCGACGAATTTATTGTTTGTTGTGGATACAAAGGCTATGTGATCAAAGAGTATTTTGCCAATTACTTTTTGCATATGTCGGATGTGACATTCGACATGTCAGACAACCGGATGACTGTACACAATCAAAATGCTGCCCCTTGGAAAGTCACCTTGATAGACACCGGGGCTCAAACAATGACTGGAGGGCGCCTTAAGCGTGTGGCAGAGTATCTAAGGGGTGAGGACGATTTTTGTCTCACTTATGGCGACGGTGTCAGCGATATCAATATCACAGAGCTAATTGCTTTTCACAAAGCCCAGCAAGTCAAAGCCACTTTAACTTCGGTTGTGCCGCCAGGACGTTTTGGGGTGCTTGATATTCATGGAAATAAAGTAATGAGCTTCCAAGAGAAGCCACAGGGGGATGGAGCCAAAATCAATGGTGGATTCTTTGTGCTTTCGCCCGAGGTGATCAATTACATTTTGGATGACCAAACCATATGGGAGCGAGAGCCTTTAGAGAGATTGGCTAAAGAAGGCAATTTGGCTGCTTTTCAGCACCATGGCTTTTGGCAACCCATGGATACCTTGCGAGACAAAATTTACCTTGAAGAGCTTTGGCAAAGTGGAAAAGCTCCTTGGAAGGTATGGTCGTGAGGGCGGATTTTTGGCGCGGCAAACGCGTATTTTTGACCGGACATACTGGCTTCAAAGGCAGTTGGTTATCTCTTTGGTTAGAAAGCCTTGGCTCAGAGGTTACAGGCTTCTCTTTGGCTCCTCCAACCACACCCAATTTGTTTGAGGTGGCTAATGTGGCAAGGGGCATGACTTCTTACATATCAGACATACGTGATCTTTCCTCGCTTCAAAAAGCCATGCAGGAAGCAAAACCTGAAATTGTGATCCACATGGCCGCCCAACCCTTGGTTCGCAAATCGTACTCAGACCCAGTTGAAACTTATACTACCAACGTGATGGGTACTGTTAATTTACTGGAATCAGTGCGTCAAACGCCCTCAGTCAAAGCTGTGGTAGTTGTCACTACCGACAAGTGTTATGAAAACAAAGAATGGCCCTGGGGCTATCGTGAAACCGAGCCCATGGGAGGGTACGACCCTTATAGCAGCAGTAAAGGTTGCGCTGAACTGATTACTTCAGCCTACCGTCGCTCTTTTTTTCAGCAACACGATATAGGAGTAGCAACCGCTAGGGCTGGCAATGTCATAGGTGGTGGTGACTGGGCAGAAGACCGCCTCGTTCCAGACATACTCAAAGCTTTTGAGGAAAACCAAGCTGTTTCTATCCGCAACCCTCTAGCAACTCGCCCATGGCAACACGTGTTAGAACCACTAAGCGGCTACCTTACTTTGGCTGAACACCTTTATGCACAAGGACAAGCATTTTCCGAAGGATGGAACTTTGGCCCAAATGATGATGATGCCCGGCCAGTCCAATGGATTGTTGAGAAACTGGCCAGCAACTGGGGTAACGGCGCAAGTTGGCAAATAGACACGGGTCAGCACCCACATGAAGCCAACTACTTAAAGCTTGACACATCTAAAGCCAAAGCACGGTTAGGATGGCGGCCATCATGGAATTTGCAAATTGCCCTGCAAAATATCATTTTTTGGCAACGCGCATGGCTTGGCCTAGAGGATATGAAAAAAGTGTGTCTTTCGCAGATACACCAATACAATATTGACATGTACTATAAAATAAAATGAAAACATCACAGACTCAACCATCATCAAAAACCGCTGACTCAATTCGGCAAGAAATTGCTGGGCTTGTCCAGCAGTATGCTGATATTGCTCACGGATCACCAGTTTTTTTCCCAGGTGTTAGTACAGTGCCACCCTCTGGAAAGCTCATAGGTGCCCTTGAGCTCAAATACATGGTGGAGGCTAGCCTTGACGGTTGGCTAACCACCGGAAGATTTAATGCCGAGTTTGAAAAAAAACTAGCTGCCTTTATAGGCATAAAGCACTTGATAACCGTAAACTCTGGATCTTCTGCAAACTTGGTTGCATTCAACACGCTTACCTCTCCAAAATTAGGAGTGCGAGCAATCAAAAAAGGTGATGAAGTTATTGGTGTGGCGGCTGGGTTTCCAACCACTGTCAACCCCATCTTACAATTTGGTGCGATTCCCGTATTCGTGGATATAGACCCACAGACGCATAACATCGATGTTAGCAAGATCGAAGCGGCTATTAGTCCCAAAACCAAGGCTATTATGTTAGCCCATTCGTTAGGCAATCCCTTTAACTTGGATGTCGTCACAGCGCTTTGTAAAAAATACAATTTATGGTTGGTAGAGGACTGCTGTGATGCACTTGGGAGTACGTACCATGGACAGATGGTGGGTACTTTTGGGGACATTGCAACACTTAGTTTCTACCCAGCACATCACATCACTATGGGAGAAGGTGGTGCTGTCTTTACTAATAATGAGGAACTTAAAGCCATTGCCGAGTCGTTTCGAGATTGGGGACGTGATTGCTACTGTAATCCTGGTAAAGACAATACCTGTGGCAAGCGATTTTGCCAACAGCTTGGAGATTTACCGTTAGGATATGACCATAAATATACATACAGCCATATAGGTTACAACCTCAAGATAACTGATATGCAAGCCGCTTGCGGTCTGGCACAGTTAGAAAAAGCGTCAGAGTTCATTCAAGCTAGGAAAACCAACTTTTCTTTTTTGAAAGCCCGCCTTAAAGATTGTGAACATTTCATCAGCTTGCCCGAAGTTACTGAACATTCAGACCCATCTTGGTTTGGCTTTCCCATAACGTTAAAAGAAAATTGTCCTGTCACACGACTTGACTTGCTTACTTACCTTGATCAAAACAAGGTGGGTACCAGATTGCTATTTGCCGGAAACCTTACCCGCCAACCCTACATGATTGATGCAAACTACCGCATCAGTGGAGACTTGGTAAACACTGATAATGTGATGAACAATACTTTTTGGATTGGGGTACAGCCAGCATTGACACCAGAAATGCTTGAGTTCTCAGCACAAAAAATTGAATCTTATCTTGGCATCAATTTCTAGGAGTTTAATAATTTATGAAATCTTAAGACTGATTTGCGCTTATAGAGTCAGACCTTCTTTAAGGTAATTCATATATTTCTTTAACTCACCTAAATTCACGATCCTATTCACCTTACTCTGGACTTATATATGAAGAAGCATGCATTGATATTGACTTGGAGCGGATTCCAAGATCACGAGTTAGTCTATCCTTACTACCGATTACTTGGTGACAGCTTCAAGGTCAATATTGTTGCGGAAAAGCGAGACGAACAAGGTCGCGTCTATGGCATCCTAGGTTTAAATATGCCGTGTCATGTTCTGATGAAGGACTTCAGTAAAGACGTAGACCAGTGGTTTGAAAAGTGCGACCTGCTGGTTTTGCCTGGCGGCGTCAAGTCTTTGGAAAAACTACGTCAAGAAAAAACTGTCAAGGAATTCATCGCAAGATGGGATTCTGCCGGCAAGTTGATTACTTCTACCTGCCATGGCGCGCAGTTGCTGATTTCGGCCAAGGTCTGCAAGGGACGAAAGATTTCCGGCTATTATTCTCTGGAAGACGATATCAACAACTCGGGAGCGACATACGTCAACGAACCGGTTGTTATAGACCGCAACATCATCACATCACCCCACTATGACCACATGGGTGTCTGGATGGAAGAAACTTTGAAAGCTTACTATGCGACTCAAAGATAAACATAGGGCTGTAGTTGTAAATAAGCCCTGGGGTTATGAGTATTTGATGTACGAGAACACGCATGTTGCTTTATGGCTACTACACATCCGCCAGAACCAGCAGACGTCAATGCACTGCCATCCGACTAAGACGACTGGACTTGTGGTGCTTGAGGGCGAAGCTGAGCTATCATTCTTGAGCGACAAGAAAATAGTGCGCGCTCCAGAAAAGCAGATGATACGCCGCGGTTTATTCCATTCAACACGAGCCATCTCCGATGGCGGAATCTTTATGTTGGAGGTTGAAACTCCTAACGATAAAAATGATTTAGTTCGCCTTTCGGACAAATATGGCCGAGCCTCCAGCGGTTACGAGACATCGGAACATGAACTAGAACGTACACCAGAATGCATTTGGATTGAAGAGCCGTCCCCAGGTAAGAAAAGCAACTACGAAATTGATCAGATCAAGTTCAGCGTTAGTAGCCATACTTCACTTGACTTACTCGACCCACTCAAAGATGAAGACATCATAATATTTTTGCGCGGTGGCGCTGGTAAATTTGTAGATGGTCGTAAGCACTTAGCAACCATACCAGGCGATGTGGGCCGCGTTAAAATTGTTAAACAGGTTATCCGAGAGATGGAGTTCCTCGAAGAAAACACCTTAATCCTAAGTATTGCGGTATGAGAAAAATAGATAACTTTCCACCAGGTTTCTCTGATGAGAGCAATAATTTAAGTATAGACTTCGATGGAGTTGTACACAACTTCAACAAGGGATACCATGATGGCACCTGCTATGGTGATCCACTCCCCGGCTCGATCGAGGCGCTGCGCTTGTTGTCTAATAAATACCGAATTATTATTTTTACCGCGAAGGCCAAGGCTAGCCGCCCGCTTGTAAATGGCATGACTGGAATCGAGCATGTCGCCGACTGGTTGGAGCGGCATGGTGTTCGTGATTGCGTTGCTGAAATTACTTCGGAAAAGCCAAGAGCTTTCCTCTATATCGACGACAACGCCTACCGATTTACTAACTGGACTGATACATTAGAATTTGTAAAAAGTATAAGGACTGAATTTGAAAACTAAAGCCAGTGATTATCTTTTTGAGATGCTCAAGTCTCGGGGCGTTGAGACAGTATTTTGCGTCACCGGCGGTGCTGCAGCGCATCTTATGGAATCAGCACGTATTTCGGGTATGCAAAACATCCATTGCTATCACGAACAAGCATGCGCAATGGCAGCCGACGCTTACGCACGTATTAAGAAAAGGCCTGCAGTGGTATTGGTTACAAATGGACCCGGGGCCTCAAACACCATCACAGGTGTACTGGGCGCCTATCAAGATTCGATACCTATGATAGTAATCTCTGGACAAGTGCCTAAAGCACAAACAATTGCACAGTCTGGCCGTCCGCTTCGCCAGTTTGGCGTGCAGGAAGCTGACATCACCAGGTTGGTCGCTCCGATAACTAAGTATTGCACCACTATTACAGACCATTCAAACTTTGCTGCAATCGTCGAAGAAGCTTGGATTGCAGCCACAACCGGGCGAATGGGCCCCGTATGGTTGGAGATTCCGCTTGACGTGCAGGCAGAAGTGATTGACACCAGTATTACTAAGTCAATCAAACATCCAACAAATCAACAAAATTTTAGAATCGAAGAAGTCATCAAGGCTCTGGGTATTTCGCGCCGCCCGGTGATCGTCGCTGGAGCCGGGATTCACTTAGCGAACTGTGAAAACGTCTTTTTAGACTTGGTTCGGCAGCTTGGAATTCCGGTTGTTAGTACTTGGAATGCCAGCGATCTTTTTAACCATCATGACCCACTTTATGCTGGGAACTTTGGCCTGCTCGGAGAACGAGCCGCCAACTTTGCTGTTCAACACGCTGATCTGTTATTGATACTGGGAAGTCGCATGTCCATTCCTAATATTGGATATGCGACTGCTCTATTCTCGCCTGGGTCGACCAAGTTAATGGTCGATATAGATCCGGATGAGATGTGTAAGAAATCGCTTTCGATCGACCTCCGCGTAGAAGCCGATCTAGCAGGCTTCATCCCTTCACTGTCAGCTAGAGCGCCTAATGTTGGTTACTCGCGCTGGGCCAAGTTGGTGAACGTATGGAAGAGCCGCTTTAATGTCTTTAATGAAGAACATCTCCGTAGCGAATGCGCTATTAATTCGTACGACTTTATGAAAGCCATATCTGAACAGTTGCTAGCTGGTGATGTAGTTGTAACAGACATGGGAACTAGCTTTACGTGCACCATGCAGTCATTGAGAAATACTGGCGCTAATCGGCTTTTCACATCTAGCGCCTGTTGTTCTATGGGCTTTGGCCTTCCTGGTGCGATCGGCGCGAGCTTTGCCGACCGATCCCGACGGGTGATTTGTATAGCTGGCGACGGTGGGTTCCAGATGAACATTCAAGAACTACAAACCATAGCGCATCACCGCCTGCCGATAAAGACATTTATATTGAACAGCAATGGCTATCTGGCGATATCGTTGATGCAGGATAACCTCTTTCAAGCTAACTATTTCGGTTCAACCCCAGAATCGGGAGTAAGTGCACCACAATTCTCAAGTATCGCTGAAGCCTACGGCATTACATCGTTCAAAATTGATTCTCCTGACAAGCTTACTCCTCAAGCACTGGCAGAAATAATGGCTACGGATGGTCCAGTTCTTACAGAGGTGATAATCCCGTCCAACCAGCTCATGATTCCGCGCGTGCAGTCGTTGCGTAGCGAGGAGGGAAAGTTCATATCCGGAAGTATTGACCAGATGTTCCCCTACCTGACTGACGAACTGATTGCACAAGTATTAGGAGAAGTCTCAGCCGTTTAAATTGTTCACTCAAACGGGAAACCTAAGACCAGACCCAGATAACAAGTATGTTTGAATGCACTGCACTGCACTGCACTGCACTGCTTTGGTTCTGGTGAGTGATTACGTTATAAATAGTAAAGATTAGTGACAAAATGAGCCTCAAGCATTCGAGTTCATCGCACTAAAAGCCGGGATGAAAAACTACAAAATAAAATTTTATCGTCCATACAATAAATTGACGTAAATAGTACAAATTTTAATTTTCTTGGCGATGATCCAAATCACCAAATTTTAGAGTTGTCCCCAACGCTTTTTAGGGAGAAACGATCAGTAACTTAAACATACCGGCGGTACTGGAATACAGGGTCAAGACCAATTAGATTATATTTTCGCTAAAAGAAATTTAATTTCATAAGGTGAATTATAAATTGGTGCATATACTAATTTGCTTATGTTGAGAAAAATGAATAGCCTTCTAGTAACCGGTGGAACTGGGTTTTTCGGACGAGCGATCTTGCATCACTTGGAATCGTTAAGACTCCCAAGCGGAGGTATGACTTTTGAAAAAGTCACGGTGGTTTCTAGATCGCCCAACAAATTTATACAGAAATATCCATCAATTGCAAATAAGCCTTGGATTATTTTGCATAAAGGAGATGTTCTCTCACCAAGTACGCTTCCTCAAAATGGAAACTACAGTTTTATTCTGCATGCTGCTACAGACTCGACAGATATCTCAGCTTTGTCGCCGCTCCAAAGCTACAGGCAAATTGTTGAGGGAACAGAGAACATGTTGAAATTTGCAGCTACATGCGGTGCGCACCGATTTTTATTGACAAGTTCAGGCGCTGCCTATGGCCCTCAACCCCCAGAGATGGAATCGATCCCTGAAACACATAACTCAATGCCAGACCCATTAAATCCACTCAATTCATACGGTGTGGCGAAACGTCAAGCTGAGCACTTATGCGCATTGTATGGACAGCAATATGGTATCGAGACAGTGATAGCTCGGTGCTTCGCTTTTGTGGGGGCAGACTTACCAAGGGATGCTCATTTTGCAATTGGAAACTTCATACGTGATGCCCTTGAAAGACCTGAAATAACCGTCAATGGAAATGGCAGCCCCATAAGGTCATACATGTATCAGACTGACCTTGCACATTGGCTTTTGACGCTGCTGCAACATGGGGCCTCTGGCAATGCATACAACTTGGGTTCAGATGAGGCTATTAGCATCGCTGATTTAGCTTGCCTCGTCAGGGACATTTTGGCGCCAGAAAAACAAGTTCACTTAAAAGGTGAAGCGCTTGCAGACAATGGGTATCGGAATAGATACGTACCAGATGTATCAAAAGCAAAAATGGATCTGGGGCTTCAATTAACTGTGCCTCTGGCAAAAGCAATTAGGTTAAGTGCAAATGCCGGCCTCGACTTTGAGTAAATTTTTTAAGTGTCCTTGAGTGAATCTTGATACTTTACGTTTACCTCTTAGTTTGTTTTTGTTTTTCAAGGACTTCATTTCGTTTTAGGGAGATTTAATCGCAAATACTTTATAAGTTAACAACTCTGTAATGTTCATTTTTCAAAAGAATTTCAGGACATTGCTATCATCTTTAAAACCAATTAATTAAATGGCAACCATCTCGTCAAGACTTGCTGGGCTTTCCAAGCCCTTGGCTCAAGCCGGCGTGCCGGTTATGGTGCTGCTTATCCTGGTCATGATGCTGGTGCCATTGCCGGCGCTCCTCTTAGACCTGCTATTTACTCTCAACATTGGCATGGCCATCATGGTTTTGATAGCCGCCTTGAACGTCAAAAACTTTAAAGACTTTGTCTCTTTTCCCACGCTCCTACTAATAACCACCCTCATGCGTTTATCGCTCAATGTGGCTTCTACGCGCATTGTGTTGTTAAACGGCCACTCAGGCACCGATGCAGCGGGCAAGGTGATTGAGTCGTTTGGGCAGTTCCTGATTGGCGGTAATTTCACGGTGGGGGTGGTGATCTTTATCCTGATCACCATCATCAATTTCGTGGTCATTACCAAGGGCTCGGGGCGTGTGGCCGAGGTATCTGCACGTTTTGCTTTGGACTCCATGCCCGGCAAGCAAATGGCCATTGATGCCGACATGAATGCGGGCCTCATTAAGCAAGAGGAAGCTAAGCAGCGGCGCCAAGAGGTGGCCCAAGAGGCTGACTTTTTTGGCTCAATGGACGGTGCGTCTAAGTTTGTGCGCGGCGATGCCATTGCCGGCATTCTCATTTTGGTCATTAACCTCATTGGCGGTTTGATCATCGGCATGATTGCGCACAACATGAGCTTTGACAAAGCGCTCACCATTTACGGCACGCTCACCATTGGCGATGGCCTGGTAGCGCAGGTGCCTGCGCTCATTATTTCTACGGCGGCTGGTATTTTGGTCACGCGTGTGGCCACCGAGGACAATTTCTCTGAGCAGCTTTCGAAGCAGATGAGCAGCAACCAAAGCTCGTTGTTCATTGCGGCGGGTGTGCTGGGTTTGTTGGGCGTGTTGCCTGGCATGCCGCATACCATGTTCATTTCATTTGCATTATTTTTTGCTGGCTTGGCTTACATGATTCAGCGCAAAGCAGCCAATGTGGTCAGCGACGCTGCTGCACTCAACAAGACAGACGAAGCTCGTCAAGAACTTGGCTGGACGGACGTGCCGGTGGTGGAACCCTTGTGCCTTGAGTTGCCTTATCGCCTCATTCCCATGGTGGACAAGGGCGAAGACAGCGACCTGATTAAGCGCATTCGGGCCATTCGGCGCAAGTTCATTACCGATATGGGTTTTCTGACACCCTCAGTACACATTCGAGATAACCTTCAATTACCACCTGAAACTTATCGTTTCTTAATTTATGGTGGTGAAGTGGGGCGCGGGCAGTGTTTGCCAGATAGGTTGTTGGCAATTGCCCCCGAGGGTGTAGACCCTATGCCTGGCTTGCAAATTCGCGATCCTTCATTTGGCATGCCAGCTACTTGGATTGAAACCAGCAGTCGAGAATTTGCCATCAGTCGTGGTCACACGGTGGTGGAGCCTGCAGTTGTGATGGCCACGCACCTAGACACCCTTATTCACCGCCACGCTTCCGAGCTACTAGGCCGGCAAGAAACACAAGAATTGCTGGACCACTTTAAGGGCAGCTTTCCCAAACTGGTGGAAGATGTGGTGCCCAAGGTAGTGCCTTTGGCTTTGCTTCAGCGTTTGCTTCAGTTGCTGCTAGAAGAAGGCATCAACATCAAAGACCTGCGAACCATTCTGGAAGTAGCCGCAGAACACGCGCCCAAAAACCCCGATCCTTTGGACATTCTGCCCATGGTTCGCCAAGCCCTGCGCCGAACCATTGTTCAAAACGCCTTGGGCAGTGGCCAACAAGCCCGAGTTTTGGGCGTGCAGCCAGAGTTTGAACGCCTCATTGAACAGGCCATTGGCACTGCTGCAGTAGCGCCCGATGGCGTGATTGAGCCCTCGCTCATGCGACTGTTGGTGCAGGAAATTTCTACGCACGTGGACGACATGGAAGCCAAAAATCTGCCCCCAGTGATTGTCTGCAACCCCCGAACACGACTTACTTTTGCAAGAATTGTGAAGAAAATTCGCAGTCAGGCCCATGTGTTGGCGATGACAGAATTGCCGCTAGACACCCAGCTCACATTTGAAAAATTCTTGTGTTCGCAGGCAAGCGCTGGCTAAATCTCATATAAACACTACAAAGCGAAATAAATCTCTCAAATGGTCCCCCACAAAATCATTGCAGCCACCACCACAGAAGCGCTCAAGCTGGTTCGCGAGCAAGTGGGTGGCGATGCATTGGTTTTGTCCACCCGCGATACTGCAGAGGGTGTCGAAATTGTGGCCATTTCACCAGAAGCACTGGCCAAGATGTCGCAGCGTCCTGAGGCCAAAGTGGCACCAGTTGCAAACACAGCCGCAAATGCCTCAGCTTCAAATTCAAGCAACTTAAATAACTCAAGCAGTGCAAACAACTTAAGCAGTCTCAATGCACCTGCAACTAGCGTATTTAAGTCACCAGGCACAGGCTATTCAAATAACGCTTCTGCACCTTCATTCAGTGGCTCGGCCCCCGAAGACAAACGCGTAGACAAATTGTTGGCCGAGTTTTCAGAAGTGAAGCAACTGTTGCAAACGCATCTGTCAGCCCGCGCTTGGGATGACATGCAAGCACAGTCCACAGAAAAAGCGGAGGCACTGCGGGTGTTACTCAATGCAGGTTTTTCTCCACAACTGTGTGGCGAAATTGCAGACCAACTCAGCGCCGACCCCTCCGATGCGCCTTTGATGGACCGCTTGCAAGTCTTGCTTGAATCCAAAATTCAAACGCTAGATCCGCTGTCTGTTTTTGACCCAGGTGGCGTGTTTGCCTTCATCGGCCCCACAGGCGTAGGCAAAACCACCGCCATTGCCAAAATTGCAGCGCGCTGTGTGTTGCGTTATGGTCGCGACCAATTGGCCTTGCTCACCACCGACACATTCCGCATTGGCGCGCAAGAGCAACTGAAGGTTTACGCCAAAATCATTGGCGTGCCTGTAGTGTCTTTGCGCGACAGCGATGACTTGGCTTCTAAGCTCAGCAGCATGAAAGATCGCCGCGTGATCTTGCTTGACACCGCAGGTGTGAGCCAACGCGACACACAAATGCTGGAGCAATCTCAATTGTTGCTTGAAGGCGCACCCGCACTCAAACGCATTTTGGTGATGAGCAGCACCACCGATTTGCGCACGCAAGAAGATGTGATCTTGATGTACCAAATGGCCGAGAAGAATGAAAAGTCTCGCGCTGTAACTGCTGCCATCATCACCAAAACCGATGAGGCTGCCCAAATTGGCCCCGTGCTAGATTGCCTCATTCGCCATCAGTTGCCTCTCATGTTCTTGGCCAATGGCCAGCGCGTGCCCGAAGACTTAAGCCAAGCGAACACCGCTTACCTTAGCCACAGAGCATTGCGCCCGCGCATGCTGTCTAGCAGGTTGAACATTCCAGACGATCAAATTCCTGTTCACATGGCCGATCAGTTGAATGACTGGATCAAGGCTTCATGAGCGAGCCCGCCACACTGAACGGGCTCAAAGACCAAGCCGATGGTCTGAGAGAGCTGTTTGGTCAATCGCCACCGCCAGTGCACGTGGTGTGCTGCCCCAGCCGGCCTTCTCTGGCTTTGTCTTTGGTCAGTGAGCTTAGCCAAAGTTTGGTGTCTTTAGAGCGCACCGTCATGTGGGTGGATGAAATTGATTTTGCCAACCGCGAGCAGTGGCCTTTGCCCTGCAAAGTGAAGTTTGATTTGTCTAAAACCTTGCAAGGCTTTGTAGACCTGGACCAAAGCGTATCGCCCCTCAAACCCACGCTTTGGTATGGTTTGTCATTGCACACCGGCCGAATTCAAGACAGCGTGCAAACTTTGTCCGACCGCTTGATGCGAAGTGGTGTTGAGTTTGATACCATCATCGTCTCAACGGCAGCTCTGAAAGCTGAGAGCTTCAAGCACTACGGTGCCCGCATTCACTGCACGGCCTTAACGGGCTGCGAGGCGAAAGAGCTGAATCAAACCTTTGAATGGTTGGCACACACCCAAGATCAAACGCCGGTGGCTTCTTGGGGCTTGGTGTTGGCCGGAGAAGCCGGCAATTCTGAAAACACAGTGGGTTGGGCTGAAGAAAAAGTCAAAACCAATTTAGGGCCTAATGTGAAAGTACTGGGCCATATTGAAACTTCTGTTGCCAAATTGCCCTTGAACAGTGGCTGGAACAGATGGCCCGAATTGACTGATAAACTTACCAATCACCTTTTGATTCACTAGCATGCCGCCTAAGTATCAACAAGATTTGGGCGAGCAGCTCAAACAATACCAACCGCTTGTGCGGCGTATTGCTTCGCGCATTGGCTCGAAGTTGCCGGCCAATGTCATGTTGGACGACTTGATTCAAGAAGGCATGACGGGTTTGTTGGATGCCTTGCAACGTTATGTGCCCCAGCAAAACCAGAGCTTTGAGGCCTATGCCAGCATGCGCATTCGGGGCGCTATTTACGATGCTTGCCGCAAAGAAGATATCTTGCCGCGCAATCAACGCGACCAACTTGACTTGCTAGAAAAAGTTACCCGTCGTTTGGAGCACACTTTAGGCAGGCTGCCCACAGAGCTGGAAATTGCCAAAGAAGCGGGTGTGTCGATTGACGATTATTTTGTGGTGATCGACACGTTCGTGAACGTGATGCCCATTGACGATGTGCCCGAGAATTTATTGCCTACGGACTTTTCTGCAGATCCTTTAGAGAAGGTCTCGGGCCAACAATTCTTAGGGCAGGTGGTGGATATTTTAAAAACGCTGCCAGAAAAGCAGCGCTTGGTGATGGCTTTGCATTACCAAGAAGATTTGTCTTATCGAGAAATTGCGGCGGTGCTAGACCTTACGCCAGGTCGCATTAGCCAGCTGCACACGCAGGCCATGATTGCCATACGGGCCATGCTCAATATTGAGCTGAACACGTAATACAAAAAATCTGATGAGTTGTGCTCGAGCTATGCGCTTGAGCTCTGAAGTTATGACTTCAGAATTTACCAAGCAACTGGCCACCACCCAAAAACGAAACGCCGCCTTCGCTGGAATAAGTAGCGCCGGCAGAAGACTGCGCGGCATAAGCTTGAAGCGCTGCATTGCGTTGCATGGCCAAACGAATGAGTTCGCCGTTCAGGTGATGGTCTGAACGGGCCTGCGCTAGGCGGTCGTTCAATTGTTTTTGTTGTTCTTGGGTGTAGGTGGCAATCAGTTGTTTCAAACCGTCTACGCCACCGGGATGATTTTCTAAACTTTTGAGGGCCATTTGGCTGTTAACGATGGCCGTCTCTAACCCTGGCAATGCGTGATTCTCTAAAGTGATGCGCAACTCACTCACGGCCTGAGCCACTTGCTCTACAAGTGCGTGAGTGCTTTCAAATGTCATGTAGCCAAGGCGTTACTGGGAAATTATTGGGGGATTAGTTGGACTTTACTTGCGACCTGCGCGAACCGCAGCCACTGCATCGCCCAACAAGTTGCCAGCCACCTTGTTGTAGTCAATTTCAAAGGTGCCATCAGCCAAACGTTGGCGAATTTCTTTGACCAACTCAATGTCCAGCTTGTCGCCTGCATTGGCTTGAACTGCAGCACTGGTGCTGGCATTGTTTTGAGCAGCTACAGCGGCAGCCGCATCACTGATGCCAATGCGCACTGCTGGCTCAGATTTGTTGGGCGTAGGTTGTTGCAAAGACGCAGCAGTAGGCCCACCCTGAAGGCTAGGTGCCTTGGGTTGTGCCAATCCACGAATGTCATTTTTGATTACCATGATTACCTCATTCCATCACAACTTCAACCAAACCCTGCGAAACAGCGGTGCCTTGGATAATTTTGCCATCAGATATGCGTACTTTAACTGATGCCCCCAAAGCCGCGTCAGCCAGAGCTTGTCCTGACGCATCGATTGCAAATCCGCGGCCCAATATAGCCACACGAACTTGGTCTCCCGATTTGATTACGGACATTTGGCGAAAATCGTTTAGTCGAAGGGGGTTTCCGGCCTGTTGAGCACGGCTAAGTTCCATGTTTTTGAGCAAATCTGGGCTGTCCACCATGCTGTCGCCCATCTTGGAAAGGTCGCCATCCACCCATTTCCAGTCGCCGGGCGTTAGTACTTGGCCAGGCTTTAAGGGCCTGGCGGCCACCAAATACCTGCCTTTAACCAATACATAAAGGCTAACCGGCCTGGCCCATACCCGGCCCGATTCACACCTCAAATTCAAAATCAGCTTGCCCCAAGCCTTGTCTTTTCTTAAGAGCTCCACATTGGGCTTTTTAGGGCAAACCGGAAACTCCAGCTTGCTCTGCTCCCACTGAATGCTGAACTCTTGGCCCTCCAAAGAAGGGTGTTGATCTAGAAACTGTTTTACGGCATCTTCCGCCTGAACGCTTAATGCGGCTTGAGCGGGGCTGGCCAAGCAGAAAGCCAAACACAAAATAGATAACAAAGTACGCATAAATTAGCTGGTTAATCCAAGCTCAGGCCATGCTCAAGCAGTAATAAATTTCACCCATGGCGTCCAAAGCCACGCCCGAAACACCCTCAGGCTTGGGAATATCTGGCGGCACAGCAAAAATATTCATATTTTGAGCCGGCAACACGCGCTCAACTTGAAGGGTTTGGTTGGCAAGGCCTGAGCACAAAGTGAGCAAGCCCGTAAAGCCAGTGCCGTTGGCATCTGGGTCAAACTGAATGAACTGCCCCGAACCCACGGCATAGCGCTGGCCATTTTGAACATAAGGCGTCATGCGCATGCGCGATAGGCTACACGGAAACACC
>Ga0209135_1000365_pt1 | contig 16297 bp, 16 predicted proteins | sample LauGreSBDMM110SD_4_FD_187570 | JGI IMG/M metagenome (GOLD analysis project Ga0209135, IMG submission 187570) | Freshwater lake microbial communities from Lake Michigan, USA - Su13.BD.MM110.SD (SPAdes) (version 3) | ecosystem: Environmental > Aquatic > Freshwater > Lake | place: Lake Michigan... | reverse complement strand
ACCATAGTCGAGTCATTTGATATATATATATATATATATATGACATGAGATTTTTTTCCTTACATATTCAGTGTTTTACTTTTTCACAAGCATGCGGTCTGCAGACAATTTCTCCTCGCTGTTGGCCCACCACGCCGGACGGCGACCCACGCCCATCTTGCCCTGCTGCTCCAGGTACTTGCGTTTGTACGCCTCTCTCTCCGCGAAGGTAGGCATCTTGATGTTCGGATTTATATTTTGCTGCTGCTGCTGCTCATACCCATGGTCGACGAGACGCACGGATGCCGTGCACATGCGCTTTGCCTTGGGGGTGTCAATTTTATCCTCCTTCTCCTCCTCCTCGCGTGCCATGCGTGGGCGTTTTTCCTTGGGGGATTCCGCTTTACGATGGATGATGGGAGAAGTCTTGCGCGAAAGTTTATTCCGTGGGGATTCTCTTTCCTGTTGTTGGAGTTCAGGAGTGGCCTTTCGTTTCACTCTGAGAAATTCAATCGCAGCCTGCCCACCGCGAGGGATGGGCACGACTTTGGGCCCGACTTTGGGTACTCGGGCCTCTTGAATTTCCCCGTTGACGGCATCCTCGTGCTTGTGCATGTCCGCGGCCGGGATTGCTGCGACAGCCGCCGCAGGGATTGCTGCGACAGCCGCCGCAGGGACTGCTGCGACAGCAGCTGCAGGGATTGCTGCGACAGCCGCCGCCTCGAGTCCGTCCTCTGCCGCAGGCATTTCCACGGCCGGAATTTCCACGGCCGGAATTTCCACGCCCGGGATGTCTGCTGGGACAGCCGCCGCCTCGAGTGCGTCCGCTGCTGCTGGGGATGCTAGGGAGCTGAGGAGGAGAAGTCCAGTAGCTTGTTGTACTACATGTAATTCGAGGTTGCGAGTGGCAAGCAAGCCGGCCATTTCCTCCGTTTCCTTTGCCAACGCAGCAATTTTGACCAGGTTCTCACCCATCCTACGTGCCAATGCATGCACATCCATATCGTGAAGCTCGCTCATGGTGCTTGTTGGCGAGTAAAATGAGCGTGATGGGACCGGTCCCTTCGGCGAAGACCTGCTTTACATGGACGGACTCTCCTGCTCGGACACGTCTACTGTTGACTAATATATCCCAAAGTCTGTTGCGACACAGTCGTGGAATGGATTCGTATAGCGCGCTGGTGCGTAAACCAGAGGCGACAAGAAATATCCGTCCGTCTTAACTAATGTTCTTTTCGTCGGTTTGCATATTTTTAGTCGTCGTTTTGCTGTACATTTACCTGTGCCATCAATGGAAACACAACGACAATTTAGAAGTGTTTGAATTGGACATGGTGGAAGGGCACGCCCACGTCCAGGAAGCCTGCGAGTTGCGACAGCCCTTCCTGTTTCCTCTGGGCGTCCAGGACAATCTGTGCCTCCTCGCATCCGCCGACATGTGTATCAAAGATGTGCGCGACTATTTCAGTCCAGGCAAAGACAAGGACCCCGTGGAAATGCCAGTGGAGCGCGCGTTGGCCATGTTGGAACAAGCCCCGCCCCACTACTTTTCGGAAGGCAACTCCGACCTGTGGATTCATTCGGGCATATCACGCGCCACCCTTCGGGGAGATGCAGATGCGTGGTTCAAACCGGCCTTTACGGTGTGGGCGGATTATGACCTGTGGACGGGGGCACGGGGAACCCAAACCCCGTTCCGGTACCACACGGCCTTTCGCCGATTTCTGTGGAACAACAGTGTGACGGAAGAAGGGGGCACCGTCAAGGTGCGACTGGTGCCCTGGAAGGATATGAGTCATGGTAGTCAAAAAGACTATGAATGGTTCGAGTTTTATTCCAACCCTCCACCGTCGGACAGGGCGACGGGGAGTCGGAAGGGAGTGGACGTGCTTGTCCATGCGGGAGATGTGCTCTATGTGCCCCCGTACTGGTGGTATTCCGTCGAGTATGATGCAGCGGGACCCCACACGCGATTGGTGGTATGTACGTATCGCACCGCGATGAATGTCGTGGCCAATGCCAACGACCTGGCACTCTTTTGGCTCCAACAGCACAACATTACCCGGACGGCGAAGAAGAAAGATGTCGGTGTAGAGTATAGTATTCCCCCCGCACATGAGGAACAAGAGAGAGACGGTACGACGTCGTCGACGAGTGCACTTCCAGACGCCATCCCCGCAGACGACAACACCTCTTCCGACACCCCCTCCTCAGAACAAGAGCAAGAGTCTGCGAAACCGACGGCCGACACCGGGATTTCGACGTCAAGCGACTTGTAACAAGACGTATTTGGTGCGGACCCTGTTGAACATGGTGCGACTGGTCAAAGTGTATCACTGGAGCACACATTCGCACAGTCATCACAAGGCGACGGATGAGCTCTATGACCGTATGAATGAAAAGATGGACCGTTTCGTCGAAGTATTGATGGGCAAAGACGCGAAGCGGGTGGTGGAGTGGAATCGACATATGGAACTGATGCACGGCGACGATGGCCTTGGTCCCCCGCAGCAGGACAAGAACCACAACAACAAACCATCCTTTTTAAAGTATATTCACACGTTTCGCGAGTTTTTATTGAATTTCGACCGCTGCATGGACCCCGCGCAAGATTCGGACTTGTTGAATATTCGCGACGACTTGATGGGGGACGTCAATCAATTCCTGTACATGTATTCGCTGCACTAAGGGCTAAGAGCATGCCACGCAGTTGAGGTACATGGGCATGGGTTTGCACATGATGCCCAAGTTCGCGTCGTCGTTGAATCGACGGTGCGTACTGACGAATCCACTGTTGCCGTTCCCGCAACACGCGTTTCCATCGACGTTGGACGATGCGCAACCAGAGGGTCTTGTCGCAGACGGTGTACATTTCAAAGCCGTCGGCATCCATGGTCACGCAGAGTTGCCAAATGCGGGGCGGCAACAACACGGGTTTCATGCAACTGTACGCGTACAAATACATGACAATCTTGGAATACGGGAATTGGTAAAACGTGCGGGCGCCTACCGTGTTTAACAGAATTTCCGAGGGGGAGGCTACCCCCAAATAATACTTGCCGTGGATGAACGTGGGAGGGGCGTGTTGTTCACGTTGGAAAATCAAGTCGGCGACATCCTCGTCATCGTCGTCGTCCATTTTGGGCGGTTTTGTGCAAACTGGGCAATTGCTGAAGCCCGAGCAATTTTTGCAAACTGGGCAATTGCTGAAGCCCGAGCAATTTTTGCAAACTGGACCCGAGCAATTTTTGCAAACTGGGCAATTGCTGAAATCAACGCTTAGCACGGTGCCATCGGCGGTGTTTTTTTAAAAACAGGAAACAAAAATGGTGTGTCCCCGACGTTCCTCGACCCAAAATCGCACGGGCGAAGGCAGGGCGAAGGCAGTGCATCGCTTCGCAGAAGCCCATATACTGCATTGGAATCTCCTCCGGTGGTGATGCACACCCTCGAACACACCCGGGATGCGGCCAAACGGGCAGAGGTGACGCCATTGTCCAAGGAAAAGCAGCATGCGAGATTTTTGTCATATCAGATTCGTTTGTTGGACATTACTGCGGAGCAGTTGGAGACGGTCGTGGCGACCCTGGACGCACTCGGCGTGTGTCATCACATCAAGAAACCCTATGCTGAGAAGACGCAGCTGGAGATGGAAGACCAGGTGGACGACGAGAAGAAGAGGTTCAAGCGGATGCGAGAAGAAGACGAACAGGGCGAGTGGATTGAGATTCTCCGGCCCTTTGGGTAAACCAAACGCGCTTTAGACATACAAACTTTGACACGTGGCAACATATTTTAAAATCGCCCCGTCCACCAAGGACAGTTTGTGCAAACACTCCAGTTGACAGTGCGTTTCGGCCATGGCCGCGAGTTCCTTGGCCACGGTAGACAATTTGAGCATGGCCTTGGTGAAATCGCCAGCGGAGACGCCCAGGGTATCCTGAATATCGGCCAAAAAGACGCGGCACGACAATTCGTCGTCGCAACGTGCCCACCGCATGACCCATTCCGCAATGCTGAAATTCAAGTCTGCGACTTGCGTCATGCGTCCCAACAAGGCCTCCGACTCGACCGTTTCGTAGTGCACATACGCGTCGTACACGTCTTGAATGCACCGTTTCACCGCGGCGTCGTGTTCGCAAAACGGACGGTCTCGGCGTTGTTGTTCCAACACCTTGACGTCGGTAAACACGGACAAGATGCCGACGAGTTGCGCGACGTCGTGTATATGCTCCAACCAGTTCCATTTCAACACCTGTTGGGCCAAGACCACGGGATGGGCTTCGGCCAGACTGGCAGCCATGGTGCCCAAGGGTGTCGACAATCGATATCGACCGGCACCACCCTCCTCCTCAAGGGCCGACGACAACAAAATCCCCTCGTGGTGTAAAATGTCAAGAACCTGTTGCAATTGTTCACGTAAATGTCGCTCCAAGAGGGTGACCTGGCCGCGGAGCTGTTGGACCTGGCCATGGAGCACAAGGAAATCGGCCACGCGTTTGGCATCGGCCATGCAGGTGGGGTATTGCTCGACCATCCCACGCAACTCGCGTTCCAGCGTTTTGCGTTTTTTATTGACGGCGTGAGCCACATCGCGTTCCATCTGGAGGTAGACGTTGCAGACCTCGAGCGGCGTCTTCAACGTGGCCTTCAGAGCGAGTTCGATACGGTCCCGTTCGGCAACCTTGGCTTCCAGTTCGTCGAGGCGATGTTGGACCTCGGTGTCCATGTCCAGCCGTCGCATGGACAAGTTGGCAAAGGCGCAGCAGTCGTCCAAGGTCAGACCGGCACCACCACCACCTTCTGCAGTCGTCGACATCAAGTTCAACACGAGACTGTAGGAGACGGTAAACTTGGAGACCAATTGTTGCGGTTTGCCGCCGAGCAGGAGGCGATATTCGGTTTGTGACGGGAAAAACAAGTTGGAACAATGGACGACGTGGCCCACCGTGTCGAGCCCCCGTCGCCCCGCCCGTCCGGCCATTTGGGTGTATTCGTGGGCATGCAAGAGGCGTTCGTATTGTCCGTCGAATTTGGTCAGACTGGTAAAGACGGCGGTTTTGATGGGACAGTCGAGGCCGATGGCAAAGGATTCGGTGGCAAAGAGGACTTTGACTTTACCGCGGCCAATCATGAGTTCGACCATTTCCCTCAAAATGGGAATCATGCCGCTGTGGTGAATGCCAATGCCCTTTTCCAGCAATCCGACGACGAGACGGTATTCGGGCATCTGGAGATATTCTTGGAAATTGGTCAGCTTTCGCAACATCTGTTCGCAATCTCTGGCAATGGTATATCCGACCTTGCTGTCGTCTTCCAACACGGGAATGGTGACTTCTTGGGCGCACGCCTCGACGAGTTTGCGACTAAAGGTGAAGAAAATGGCGGGCAACATGCCGCGGTCGCGCAAAAAGAGCAACAGATGGTTGAGAACAAATTTGCGGGGGGTGCGAATGTCCTTGTCGTCCAACAAACGCACGAGCTTTTGCACCTTGTGAAACTGAAGTTCCTGGAAGACGCCGGTGGGCGAGAGCAGTGGAATCAAGTCTTGGGTGGATTCGCGGACGGAGGCCTCGACGGTCTTGTCCTTGAACGTTTTGAACCCGGATTCGGGCAAGGTCACATAGGCATAATGGGTCAGGGGTACCACGCGGTGGGTGGTGGAGGCCAAGACGACCTGTTTGGGCGATTTGGTGGTTTCAATCCACGTGGCGAAGCGTTGGGGGTCGTCGATGGTGGCACTCAGCATGACCATTTGGATGTGATTGGGGAGCATCAAGATGGTCTTTTCCCAGACGTGACCGCGGTCGGCGTCGTTGATATAGTGGATTTCGTCGAAAATGACGCAGGCCAAGTCGCGCTCCACGTCCAGATGGAAGGACAAGGTTTCGTTCCGTATTTCTTGACTACTATTTTCGGTTCTTCTCTTGAAGAGTGCATTCATGAGAATTTCCGTCGTCATAATGAGCACTTGGGCATCGGGATTGGTTTTAATGTCGCCCGTGAAAAGCCCAAAGGAAATGTGGGGATATTTGCGTGAAAATTCGGCATATTTCTGGTTGGAAAGGGCCTTGATGGGACTAGTGTAGACGACTTTTTTCCCCAACAAATTATGAGAGCCGCCGCCCGCAAAATGTTCAATGGCAAATTCTGCCGGCAAGGTTTTTCCCGAGCCGGTGTGGGCCGTGACCAAGACGTGATGTCCATCGAGAATGCCTTGAATGGCCTCTTTTTGAAACGGACTGAGTTCAAACGGGTACTTTGAAAAGACGGCGTTCTGGAACATGATAGTAGTAGGATTACGATGTGCGCCCAGCAGTGTTTCGTGTGTCTGAATACCCAGGTCTAATACGCACTCTGGACGTTTTTGGCCAACCAAAACAAAAGAAACACGCCGACGCACTTGACGATGACTTCTGTCCGCGAAAATTGTTTCCACGGCCGCATTTTTGAGTTGTCGTCGTCGTTGCCGAAACGCATGGTCCACACGACCAATCCGAACAGGGTCACATTCATGAAGAATGATCCAATCAAGTAGGCATTTACGGCATGATATTGTTGGACTTGTTGGAACAGAGTCAAGGACTGGTCGTCTGCCGTTGAAACTTGGGTCGAGAGTGCATCGCGCAATCCGGACAGGACGCCGCGGGCGGTCAAAATGTTGCGCAACGGCGTTGCGTTCATAGCGTGTACCTGTCGGAAAGCACGTTTTGCATAACGGCGGCAGCAGCGGTGTGTCAAGAGAAGTGCAATAGTGCAAACAGGGAATGAAACTTGAATACGAGTGTGTATACAGTATTCCCAACTACTGTACGACACATTGGGTTCCACCTCCTATGAACGTGGAACTGCATACGCCGGCCAAGGCCGAGACCTTTGCGGCACTGTTCCAACACATCAAGTTGTTTACGGAACACATTAACATTTTGTTTCAAATCGACAAAATGTTTGTGCAGGGGATGGATTCGTCGCGCGTGTCCATTTTCGAAATCAACTTGCCCGCAGCGTGGTTCGACAAGTATGAATTGACCCAGGATTGCGACGTGACGATTGGGATCAATGTCAACATTTTCAGCAAGGTGTTGGCCACGCGGGACAAGTCGCAAATTGTGCGTCTTCAACTGCAAAATCTGGGGGACGACAAACTCTTTGTGGATTACGTGTTGCCTCCAACAACAGCAATCGCCGAACCTGCTGCTGCGGCTGCCGCTTGTGCCAAGAAAAAGACTGCGGCATCGTACGACAAGAGTTTCGAAGTGCCTCTCCTCGAAATTGAGAGCGACATGTTGATGATTCCGCCGATGGAGTCACAGGCAGAGTTTTCGGTGCCCTCGGTCAAATTCGCCACGATTGTGGACCAACTCAAACTGTTTGGCGACACCATTGACTTGGAATGTTCCGAGACGGCGATTCAGCTGTCGGCCAAGAGCTTGGACCATGGGAAAATGTCGGTGGAGATTCCCATCGACGACCTCCACTCCTTTTCCATCAATGAGGGAGAGTCGCTCACCCTGTCCTACAGCTTGGCGCACTTGCACAACATTTGTCTGTACAGCAAGATTGCCCCGGAAATTACCATTTACGCGTCGTCGGATTTCCCCATTAAGATGGTGTTTTCACTGAGTTCAAGCGTAGACGTCGTCGTGAGTGCAGAAGCCCGTACCGAAGCCCAGATTGTCTTTTATCTGGCACCCAAAATGTCCGATGAATAAATCGTTATATCCGTGAGTGTGAGTGGTTTGGTAAGAAATTAAAAAGGACAAAATCCCTTGACAAACAAATCAAGGGTTGCGCTCTGCCAGGAGACGCAGCGCATCCTGTTCCTCGTCACTGCCCTTCCATGCGGCAGGCGGGCGACCTTGGGGTTTCCCCGCAGCCAATAAAAACTTGGCTTTGTAGTCCGACATCAGTTTCAGATTGTACCTTGGATGGTCTTTGCCTGGAGGATGCACCACCTTGGGTTTGGCGGCCTTGGCCACTTTCGCAGGCGTGACCGCCTTGGCCGCTTTCATTGGCTTGTCCTTGGCCGCTTTCGCAGGCTTGTCTACCTTTGCAGGTTTGGCCGCTTTCGCAGGCTTGTCTACCTTTGCAGGTTTGGCCGCTTTGCGAGGCCTGCCCCTAGGGGCAGGCTTGTCCCCATCGGCCGCTTTGCGAGGCCTGCCCCTTTTTGCAGGCTTGTCCGCCGCCTCTTTGGGAGGCGCCCCCCTTTTGAGCACTTTCGGCTTGATAGCCTTGGCCACTTTGGGCCTAGGTTTGGGTTTTGGGGGAGCACGCCTGAAAATCGCAGGTGGTGGTGGTGGTGGTGGTGGTACCGGGAGTCTCACTCCGTCGCCCCCTGCGATAGCTCGCTCTCCGTTGCCCTGTATGACAGCGTCCTCATTGTCAACTTCCGCGTCACCGCGTTGTAGCAGCAATCTTTTCAGGGACGCATGCGCCTCGAACGCCGTACCTATACTAGCTTGAGTGCTATCCAGCAATCTTTTCAGGGACGCATGCGCCTCGAACGCCGTACCTATACTAGCTCGAGTGCTATCCAAAGCCCTGTTCAAGTCATTGTATATATTCACCAGTTCATCTATATGTAAATCGTCCATGTTTACACACCGCGAAAGCTTTCCACGGCGAGAAATTTGCCGGGCTGGCAAGGAGGCTAAAAAAGTGCACAGTCAATTTTCTCCGGCATTCCGGTGTTATAAAGGTGAGCTTGTTATCGAGTTGCAACAGTAGTCATTGTTATCGTGCGTGACAACGTCGTACAACTGCACAGGCTTTAAGCGATTGCACATTTTACCAAAATCGGTTGGGGGGCAAATCCGCCAGGTCAGGGTTTGTTGGACGCACAAACCAAGTTGTAAAGATATATGTCATGTAATGGGTGGCCTCGTAAAGTCGACAAGACAAAACAATCCGCCTAGGACAAGAGTTGAACGAAGTCTTCTTGGGAAAATCGAATGGTCTAGTGGTCTGCCCACGTTTTATGCGCTACACATTTCACAAATCTCGTCTTCATCGACATATCCTCCTTCCGCAGCAGCAGCAGCAGCAGCAACCGGTTCAATGGTAAACTGTTGGGCCTGATGGCGACCGCGGCGACGCAAATAGTAAATGCCCGTCTTCAGCCCTTTGGCCCAGGCATAAAAATGCATCGACGTCAATGAGGCGTACGTCGGGTCCTCCATCCACAAATTCAGACTCTGGCTCTGGCACACGTAGGCACCGCGGTCCGCGGCCATGTCAATCAAGGCGCGCATGGGAATCTCCCACACCGTCTTGTACTTTTCACGCACCTCGGGGGGTATGACCTCAATGTGTTGGATGGAACCGTGGTTGGCAATAATGTTGTTCTTCACCTTGTCGTTCCACAGTCCCAAATCCATGAGTTCGCGCATCAAGTACTTGTTGGCCAAGATGAACTCGCCCGCCAAGGTGCGGCGACTGTAAATGTTGCTCGTAATGGGCTCGATGCACTCGTTGTAGCCCAAAATCTGGCTGGTCGAGGCCGTGGGCATGGGCGCAATCAACAAGGAATTGCGCAGACCATGTCGCTGGATGCGGGCCTTCAACGCAGCCCAATCGTACCGCGAAAAATGTGAAGGAGTCACGTTCCACAAATCAAACTGCAAGAGACCCTGGCTCGCGGGGGAGCCGGCAAAGGTCTCGTAGGGACCGTGACGTTCGGCCAAGTCGCACGATTTGTTCAAGGCTGCCCAATACATGGTTTCGAAAATCTGGCGATTGAGTTCGCGGGCTTCGTCCGAGGCAAAGGCGTAGCCCATCTGGAGAAACACGTCGGCCAAGCCCTGGACGCCGAGTCCCACGGGACGATGCCGCAGGTTGCTGACGCGCGTCTTGGGGGTGGGATAGTAGTTGCGGTCAATGACGCGGTTCAAATTGTCGACCACGATGCCCACCATTTTTTCCAACATGTCAAAGTCGAATCGCACGCGAGGGATGGGCACGGGTTCGTAGAACTTTCGGTCGTGCGTGGCTTCGCCAACGCGCCACACCGTTTCATGTAGAACAAAGGCCGGCAAGGCCATGCTCGCCAAGTTGCACACGGCCGTCTCTTCAGCATCCGAGTACTGCATGATTTCGCTGCACAAGTTGCTCGACTTGATGGTGCCCACATTCTTCTGGTTGGATTTGGCATTGGCGGTGTCCTTGTAGCACAAGTACGGGGTGCCCGTCTCCATCTGCGCATCGAGAATCTGGAACCACAACTGACGGGCCTTCATCGTGACGCGGCCTTTCCCGGCGGCCTCGTACTGGGTATAGAGAGCGACAAAGGCTTCGCCATAGACGTCGGCGAGGCCGGGACACTCGTCGGGGCACATGAGCGTCCAGTCGGCGTCGGTTTTGACGCGTTCCATGAACAAGTCGGGAATCCACAGGGCATAAAACAAGTCGCGGGCCTTGAGTTCCTCGTCGCCGTGGTTCTTGCGCATTTGCAAAAAGACTTCAATGTCGGCATGCCAGGGTTCCAAGTAAATGGCGAAACTGCCGTTGCGTTTGCCGCCGCCCTGGTCCACGTACTTGGCCGTGGCATTGTAGACGCGCAGCATGGGGACGAGACCGTTGGACACGCCATTGGTGCCGCGAATGTGGGAACCGCGCGCCCTCAAGTTGTGAATGTGGAGTCCGATGCCCCCGGCCCACTTGGAAATCATGGCGCAGTCCATCAACGTCTTGTAAATGCCCTCGATGCTGTCCGACTCGAGGGCCTGGAGGAAGCACGAAGAGAGTTGTGGGTGGGGCGTGCCGGCGTTGAACAAGGTGGGCGTGGCGTGGGTGAAATACTTGAGCGACATGCCGTCGTACGAGTCGCGAATGCGGTCCAACAACCCCGGGAGGTATTTTTCGACGTCGTCTTCGACGTCTTTTTCGACGTCGTGGCAATGAATGCCAATGGCCACGCGGAGCCACATGTACTGCGGTCTCTCGACAATGGTCTTGCCCACCCGGAAGAGGTAGGCGCGTTCCAACGTTTTGAATCCGAAATAGTCGATTAAAAAGTCGCGGCTGGAGTCGCACATGGCGTTCAAGACGGGGCCCTGTTCCACCACGAGTCGCCACAGACTTTTGGAAATCAAGGGGGACGAGGCGCCCTTTTGGTCGCGGAATTCCCACAACAAGGTCATGGCCTCGGTAAACGTCGGGGGCGTGTTTTTCTGGTGATTCGAAATAATAATGTGTCCCGCCAAGGTGTTGTAATCCGGATGCGTCGAGGCCATGGAGGCACACTGGTCGGCCGTGACTTCGTCGATTTGCGTCGTGGTGATGCCGTCGTGGAGCTGGTCAATGACTTTCATGGCCACGGCCGTGTAATTGAGTTGTTGGATTCCTGCCTGGGCACCGGTGCTCTTGATGCGGGTCAAGATTTTGTCAAACGCAACGACTTCTTTGGAACCGTTGCGTTTGACGACGTACATTTCTGTAGTGTCATCGGGAGTGCTGGACATGGTGCTGACGAGGACCGATTGTCAATCACTATATAAATTTGAAAACCCTTACATGGTTAAGTCTTTACAGTTTTGATATATATACCAATAATGTAGAATTAATACCGTCCTGTTAAATGTCGTGTAGTCTACATCATCTCCCTATCTTATAACGGTAAAAAATCATTATTTATATTTACACCAAGAGTTTTACCCGAGTTCACATCAATAATTTTTAAAGTATCATCTCGGTCAGGTTGAACTCTGTATTTGTAAGAGACGCCGTCACCAAAATATAATTCTGGTGTGTTACCAGAATAAGAAGAATCGTGCAATTTACCTAGGTCAACATCTCCAAGTTTAAAATGTTTAAAACGATATGCGTATTTCTTTTTTTCCCAGCCGTCGCTGTGCAATTCTTTGAAAGTTATAACCCCCCCCCCCATTCTTCGCATGGTTTTCCTAAACTTGGGATTGTTTTCCAACGCCCGCAACAAACGCATTTGTTTCATGGCATTCTTCTTGGTGGAGCACCGTGCCTTGACTTTTCCCGTCTTGTTGTTGACGACGCGGTAACACGGTTTGTTGGAAACTTTGCGCATGGTGTACGGCATCTGTTTATTCTATAAGGTTATACAAAATATTTATTGGGGATACTTTGCAAACCGGTCACGTGACTTTTGTTTTCCGAGACTTGAACTTGGTATACGCATTGCATACGTTTCCAGCCTTGGCGGGGGCATTCAGACAACTTCCCGGTCCGAAAGTGGAATATAAAACGATGTCAGGTGCGTGTTGTAAAACGGCGGTAAATACGGGTTATCCGAAATGGCCACGTGTTGCATCTGATTAGTTCCGCGATTGAACAAATCCACGCACGAATCAATCTTTTTTTGTATTGAATCCACGTCAGTGTACTGTTTTGAATTGTATTCTTGGTGCGCAAAATTCTCCAATTTATTTTTAATGAATTGCGAATCGCCAAAATAACTCAAGTGCCATCCGCCCTTCGCAATGGAATCACAACTGAAGAAACGAATGGAGTTGCACGACATGTTTAACTCCTTGTATTTTCGGAAAGTGAGTATTTTGCAGTAATACCAAATTTCATTGCGCTTGCTGTTCAAATTGTAATAATAGAAATCCTGTTCCAAATTGTAGATTCCGAGAGGCAACAATTCATAATGATTTTTTATATTTGTAAGGGTGGTTGGGTCCGGGATTTCGTCCAAATCCGCTATAATGATTGCATCACGGTCGTCCAAATGCGCCGCGATTTTTTCAAGGCCGCTGCCTATGCAAGTTCGTTGAAATCTCTCGTTCGTCCATTGGTCATCTCGCGAAGTGTCCACATTCCCGGCCAGGTGAGGCAAGTCCACCACAATGTGAATTATTTTTTCAGAGAATTGGGCAAATTGTGGCTGATGCTTGTTTTCCTCGTAATGCAACGGTTTATCGACTCCAATATGCGTTTGGCGCGCCTCAACCAAGATGAAATAGTCCACGATAGGACCCAACACGTGGAGCCGATACGCCAACATTTCGAGCTCATTGTAGAATGTGAAGCAGTCTATTATTTTCCGGGGGTTGGGCTTGGTTCCAGCAATTGCATTGGCGACAAGTTGGTCGCCAGTTTTCTCTGCATTCAATGGGACATCCATATTCATATGAACTCCTAAAAGAACACAATTTCGGCAAAGGAACGCACATGTATTCTTAGCGAGGGAACCCAGATCTGACGAGTCATTCCAACACAGACTTCAGTATATCGAAAACACCACACCGCATATCACTACAGACAGCTTGTATATGGTCGCAATCACCCGACAAACCACATCGTCGTCGTTGCCTCGACGAGAGGCGGCTCTTGCACTCGTCAACCTCGGATTCGAAGCCTGTGTTCAGAAAGCCACGTCGTCGCGGAATCGACCGAAAGCGATTCGCCAGTTTTTGTTGGACATTGGGCTTTCCAAAGGGAGTGAATCCATGGATTACCTGTTGTTGCACGCCGCCGCCGCAGTTTCCCAACAAGAATTTGAAACGGCGTTGCGGAAATATGCAGAAATTGCACGTGCTTAGCAATTGCACGTATTGCAGAAATTGCACGTATTGCACCTGTCATTCAAAGTGAATCTTGTCCCACAAAGCACTGCTCATGAGCGGTTGCAGCAGGGTCAACATGGCACGTAAATACCCATTGCCATTGACAATGATGACCGAGTGCAAACGTTGGCCTACATCTTCGCTTCGGAACAATGCCAACAAATCCATGGCCACGCCAAATTCCAATGCATGACGTACAGTAAACCCCTGGGCATCGAATTTCCAAATCCACTGTGGGGGAAACCCGTGGTCCGCCAACACATTGCGCATGTGCGACACGATGCCGGTGCCGTCCCAATACTCGGACGCTTGTGCAGGACACGTGTAATACACGGGAATATGGTCGACATGATGTTCGAGTTGCACAAAGGAGTGCGCGCCGGGGTGTAGTACGCAAATGGCACAAGGCATGGTTTATTATTTACAAACAACATGTTGATTGAAAATTCTGCAAAACGGGCGAATTGCCGCACCCTGCGGGTGCCCGAGCAATTTTCTGCAAAACGGGCGAATTTGCCGCACCCTGCGGGTGCCCGAACAATTTTCTGCAAAACGGGCGAATTGCCGCACCCTGCGGGTGCCCGAGCAATTTTCTGCAAAACGGGCGAATTGCCGCACCCTGCGGGTGCCCGAGCAATTTTCTGCAAAACGGCTAAGCACGTGCAACATTTGACAAATCGTCTACACTCGCGTCGGACTCGATGGCGGCCACGAGTTCGTCCACACTGGCTGCGGCAAACAGTTGGGCCAAAGCTGCCCGATTTCGTGCGGCTTCGACACCGTCTGCCGGTTCTTCAGCCGTCTTGGACCGCGATTTGGGCGCACGATGCTCGTACCCCGTGAGACGTTCGCGTTCAATGGTGGACCACGTCTCTCGCAGATGCGGAAGAGCCGCCCGGAACCACATGCGGTTGCGTTGCACGAGGACACAGGACATTTCGTCCAAGTACCAATAAATGCTTCGAAACAATCTCCATCCGCCGTCCTTTCGCAACCGGTCTTGCACTGCATTGACCCATAGCAAGACCGTGTCGCCATCCAGACTGACGTCAATGGGAAAGTACTCGTAGCGATGTTGTAGACAGGTGGAATCGAGAAACAAGAGCATGACGCCCATGTACTCGGGTTTTTCGGCGGGAGCACCGGTTTCGTAAAGAGCGTCCAAAAACGTGTCCAAATCGGCATATTCGCGAAACCGTGTTTCGAAAAAATCGCACTCGTCCAAATCGCACACTTCCTCCTGGAGTTGGACTTGCATCCAATACTCGTCTTTTGGAATGCCGGTAATGTCGCGATTGACCACATTTTTGATTTCCAACATGCGGCCATACCGTGGGGATGCGGGGTCCACATTGATGCCGTCGGGCGAGGCCGCGAGAAACGTGTAGGTAGGATGTTGGATGCAACCAAAGGCGCCAACCTTGGTCCGATACTTGTGTTCGTAAATCATGACCGAGAGCGGTTCGTACTTTTGCCCCCAATGGAGCGGACTGTCAAAGTTGGTAGAGGTGGACGTGGACGAATCGGACAGCTGTAGACTGTGCAAAGGCTTGCACTTTTCGTAAATCAGACTGTTGCGCTGGGCGTCGGATGCAAAAATTTTGCCGACGGAGCTGGCCGTAATCACATTGTGTCGAAACTCGTACCAGGCCCTTGTCCGCTGCTCCGGTTGGGATGCATTCTGCAAGTCGTGAAGAATGTCCCGCAGCACGTGTTGTCGGCCGGCTTCTTCTCGGTTGGACAGCGTCATAGTCGCCGCCGCCGTAGTCGGTTCGGAACGTCGCGGACAAAATCCAAAACTAAAGTATTCATCCACCAATTCTTCGAACCAGGACTGGACGATTTCGTGTTGTTCCACATCAAAGGCGAGCCCAAACGAATCCATTGCGGCATCCACAATTTCAAAGAGAAAGTCGGACGAATATATGCGCACGGCATGTTCTTCGACATAGTCGGCAATGAAATGCAGGACATCGCATTGCGTTTGTTCACGCTCTTCCTCCGAAAAAAAAACCTTTTCCAACGCCGTCGCAAAAGTGGTCGCGGAGGATGTCGTCGTCGTGGTGTCTTCTTCATCCGTAACGTTTTGCAAAAATCGCTCGGGCTTTGGCGATTGCCCGTTTTGCAAAAATCGCTCGGGCTTTGGCGATTGCCCGTTTTGCAAAAATCGCTCGGGCTTTGGCGATTGCCCGTTTTGCAAAAAATCATCGTCCTGCACTTGCGTGCCCTTTTCCAACAATGTGTTGTCCATGGTGTGCAAGAGGGTGTGTTTAAAGGTTGCGCTCCCACTGTGAATACTCCGGAGGAAGCAAGCCCCATTGTCCCAGGGCGAGTGTGTGTCTGTGGGAACTTTTGAGTCTTGTTGGAATGTTGGAACGACCTTGTCGGAGCCTGGGAAAGAAACTCCCCGTCCGAATGACGAGGAGTCACTGGGCAAGTGAAACGGCTGGTGCAGGAACCAGTCGTTCCAACATTCCAACAAGGAGCTTTTCAAACATTGAAGATTTGGACGGGGCGAGCGAAGCGAGCCTGTGTGCAAATTTTGGGAAAGACATGTTGCATACAGGCTCGCTTCGCTCGCCCCGTCCAAGGAATCCTTTGAATGACTTGTTGGAATGTTGGAACGACCTTGTCGGAGCCTGGGAAAGAAAGTCCCGTCCAAACGACGAGGAGTCACTGGGCAAGTGAAACGGCTGGTCCGGGAACCAGTCGTTCCAACAATCCAACAACAGAGTTGTGGGAATATTTGAACCAGGTTTTAAAAAAAAAGGGTTTAA
>Ga0209135_1000364_pt1 | contig 16311 bp, 15 predicted proteins | sample LauGreSBDMM110SD_4_FD_187570 | JGI IMG/M metagenome (GOLD analysis project Ga0209135, IMG submission 187570) | Freshwater lake microbial communities from Lake Michigan, USA - Su13.BD.MM110.SD (SPAdes) (version 3) | ecosystem: Environmental > Aquatic > Freshwater > Lake | place: Lake Michigan... | reverse complement strand
CTAACAAACCTCACCCCTTATCCACCCCCCACCTAACATTATCTCTCCCCTCTTGTACTTATAAGTACAAGAGGGGAGAGATAATGTTAGGTGGGGGGTGGATAAGGGGTGAGGTTTGTTAGGGGGTGTGTTAGAGAGGGGTAAATATTGGGCTTTTTACTCGAGGGGGGTGTTCGTATTTTGTGTAGGGTGCCTGAGTGATTGTAAAAATGAGGCTTTTTTGAGGGTTTTTTGTCGCTTTTTAAAGGGGGGTGTTGATAAATTAGGGAGTTTGCTTTATAGTGGGTTTTGTGGTATGTAAAATGAAAAATGAGAATGCTTCGCTTTTTGAGTTGAAATGACGTGCGAATGACATGTCACTTACATGTTTGGGTATTATGGTGGGTTTTAGCCGGTTTTGTCTTTAAAATAGCTCGTTCATTCCTTCTTGGTGTGGCTATTCTTGATAACTCGCAGCAACTTTCGGGCGTTTAACAGGTTAGCGTTGTCTAAACCTTGAAAAGTCTGGTATAGAGGGTTGTAAAAAACTCTAGTGCTAACGTATAATGGTGGGCTTTTAGTTTTTTGGTAACTTAAAACAAGCATTGAAAAATGAAAATATTACTTAAAATATACATGAAAATACTAGGCAAAAAAAAATCCGCCCCAAGCGCCCCAAGACAAAATTATGCGCCCCAAAATTTTTGGGGCGGCTGTAACCATATTACTTATGCGGGTTACAAGGGTGTTTTTTTTACCCGCCCCAAGCGCCCTATAAAAAACAATCAAAGTTTTAAATATACGTACAACGCGGTATCGTGTACAACTGTACAATTTCTATGAGAAAAAATAGAAAAATTAAAGGAAATATTAACTAAGGGGTTTGTTTTATATTGCCCTATGTTTAAAAAGGCTGTAAAGTAACTAAAGCCGTAAACCGTTATATATATTTATAAAAAAAGACACTCAAACTTAAGTAATAGTGGGGCGGTGGGGCAACCATATAAGATAAGGCTTACAAGGTAGTTTTAACCGAAAACAAGAGTGAACTCGCTCTAATTCTTTCCCTGTTGGTTTTCTTGTTTTGTTCGAGAGAGTAACAAGGGCACGAGGGCGGAGGCTTGTGGAAGGCGCTAGATGCCTCGCTGCGAAAGTATAAAATGATAAGCTAAAGGACGAACAAAAGGATAGAGCCTATTACGCAGGAATGAGCGAGGGTTTACAGGGCTTATAAAAAAGGAGTTTTGACATTTTGAGAGCCTATAAAAGACGGCTACATTTTGGTTGGGGTCTATAACAGGGGTAGCCCGAAGCCTCGTACATAAGGTAGTATCTAGCTTACGAGCTTTTTTTAAGCAGAAGAAATAAGTCCAACCAAATCGAGGTATTCGGAGCTTGTAACATGCATAAGCAAGGTGCCATGAGCTATTTGTAAGGAATTTTGTTTACGTACTTGATCTCTTTAACTTTAAATTGAATTATTAACTAAATTTGTTTAAATTAAATTTCAATTTATTTTAATAGGTTAAATTTATGAGTGCATCAGATAGTGAAGATTTTATAGTAAATAACGATGGTCTGCTTGATATTACAGACGATCTCCACCTCACAAATCCTACAGAAACTTGTGATATACTATCACAGCTGCGTTCATGGCATAGTAGCAATGTCAGTGTAACAGTTGGCGGGGTAAAAATAGAAATGGCTAATCTTAATAATACTTTACTTACATCTATAATCAACGAAATGGACGACTTTATAGTTGATCATGATAAGAACCATGGGCAGGCTTGCTACGACAGGGGCGGTCACGACAAGGTATGTTTCGATAGAGCCAGACCTTAATTATGAAATCACTGAATATTGTTCTTAAAACAGTAGAAAGATGCAATTTAAATTGTAGTTATTGTTATTTTTTTAATAGCCTTGATCAAAGTTATGTAGGGAGACCTAAATTTATATCTATAAGTACTATTGAGCACATTGTTAATTTTATTCGTGTCGGCATAGATGATTTAGGCTTAGAAGAAGTAACAATATCTCTTCATGGAGGGGAGCCACTTATGCAACCCAAACATGAGTTTCGGTTGATGTTAGAATCTTTTAACTCACTTTCCTCATTAGTAAAAATCGACTACGTAACTCAAACCAATGCAACTCTTGTAAACCAAAATTGGATTGATCTATTAAACGAATACAATGTTGGTGTTGGTGTAAGTATAGATGGTTCACAGGATTGCCATGACAAGTATAGACTAGATCATTACGGTCGCGGAAGTTACGATTCAGTGTTACGGGGTATTGAGCTACTAATGAAAGGCTTAAATGACACTCCTGGCTCGCTTACTGTAATTAATCCAGAGTTCTCAGGAAGAGAAATATATAAACACATAGTAGGATTAGGATTCAAAAGGCTTGATTTCTTACTTCCTGATATGAATCATAACTTACAACCAAGTTTTTCAATAACTAGTTACTCTAACTACTTGATTTCAATTTTTGACGAGTGGGTTCTAGATAATAATCCAGAAATCCATGTTAGGAAATTAAAATCAATGATAAGGCAAGTTTTAGGCAGGAAATCATTAACTTACGCCTCTGGTATAATGTCGGATGATCATATTCCATTAATATCCATACGCAGTGACGGGGCAATCTGTTCTACAGATGAACTAGTTTCTACTGACCCAAAGACAGTGTTATTTACTGGAAAATATGTTACAGATACTAGCCTTAAAGAAGTCATTGATAGCAGCAACTTCAGAGAGATCGCTATCGCGCAAAAGACAGCACCTCAAAAATGTATGAGTTGCAAATGGTACATGGCTTGCGGAGCGGGTAACCTCGTACATAGATTTTCTGATGATCAAAGATTTAACAACCATTCTATATATTGCGAAGCTTTACAAGATATTTATACACATCTGTACCAACATCTAGTTGTATCAGGTGTACCAGAAGACGGGATCAAAAACTATCTTTCTACTCATCCAGGAGCACTTATATGAATATGCATTCCATACGTTTATTAGTTCTGGCATACGGCGTTATATGCAATAATGTGCATGCTGATATTGTATACAGGATAAAACACACAGGCAATGATATCCTGGTTCAAGCTCAATTTAGCGGTTGTGACAGCGCTACTAAAATAGAAGAGCTATATATACCCGAGAGAATATGGGGCGCAGACTATAGTCAACAGATCAAAAATGTAAAAGTAATTAGAGGTCCTTACTATAATCCTAATTCTTTTATAGCCAACAAAAACTCTCAATCAGATGTAGATTATAGCGGTTATAGTATTGAATATAATATTACAAAATTAAAATATGATGATTTAATAGATACCTTTGGCAATCGCTACCATCATTTCTTTGATAAAGACCAGTTTTTTTTATTTGGACTTGGGCTTTTTGTATTACCAAAAAGTTTATTAGAACAAAAAGATAAGAAAGTAAGTATTATAATTGATTCTACAGTTAAACAAATCGTATCAACGATTACACCGTATAATAGTAACATTATCGAAACAACTGTTGGCGGTTTAGATGATATAGTAATTATCGGAGGCAAAAGATTAGATCAATCACAAGATAAAAACCTAAATATCAATATCATTGTGCCACATTTGGATGATAAATTTTTTAAAAAAATTAGCAATATGGTGTTAGAGACAGTAAAAAAAGAGCAAGATTTTTTTGATGATAAGTTTACTAAGTCAAAGTTATTTTTGTTTGTTCCCGCCCCATTTTTAGATACTGGTAAAAGAGTTTGCGGGGGTACAGTAATCGGGAATGCTACTATCATTTTTATAAACTATAATGCTGTAGATGATAATGATTTGTCAGAAGTTATAAATCACGAGAGTTTACATTTTTGGATTGGAAACAAGGGAGTAATTAATGGTCCACCTTGGGTTAGAGAGGGGTTCACAGATTATTTAGTAGATAAAATTAATTATTACTACTCTGGAGATAAATTAGCTTTTATAAATAAATATAATCAAAAACTGAAGAAATACTTCATTACTATGGTTGATGATATACCCGATAATGTCATAAATGACAATTATTTGAATTATACGTTAACTGAAAAAATATATTATTTAAAAGGATACATCATCTTAGGACAAATAGATAATATCATTGATTTGCATAGTGCGCTAAAGTCTATGGTGAAAAATTGTAAAGCTGCTAACAATATTTGTGAGTTTTCTACAAAGCTTTTAGCTCAAAACATTGATATAAACGCACATACAAAAAGTGAAATTAAAAATATGATAAGTGGTTTTAGCGTCAAAAATCTTAATCAACAATTTTTTGGTGCTAAACTTTTAAACAAACATATACAAGTGGAGCAAATACCTAATTTAGCTAACGTAATTAAGAATGGCTATATAAAATCAGCTCACATAGATGACCCCAAATATCATGGCAACCAATATGTACACGAGATATCGCGCAAAGATTCTGGGAAGCTCGATATATACATACGTGTTGGTGAAGATGTTCGACATATACCGCTTAAAGTGAACAAAACTACAATAGAAGTTCCTTATTATGAATAGTTTCGTGGTCAGTGATATCCTAGCAATTGATAATAAAAGCATACAAGTACAAACAAATCCATTCAAATATTTTGTTGCAAAAAAATTTTTTACAGAGGAATACGCCAATCATTTACTTGAATGGGCTCAGAACCATACGTCTTGGAAAAGAGTTGTAGAGCATTTCTATGATCAATATGAATTTAGAGTTAACGAAAACGATTTATTACCAAGCTTTATCAAGTTTTTAATTGAGGCAGAATTTTTACAAAAAGTTAAAAGGTGCGCTGAATATGCATTTAAAGTTGATTTAAAAAATAAAGTTGATGTAGATTTCCATAAACTGCTTCCAGGTCAAGCGATAACTATACATAATGATTATACTAGTAATCCAGATTATGAAACTCATAGAATTGTTATACAACTCAACAACAATATGACTACAAAAAATGGAGGTATTTTGTGTACTTTTGGCAGTAATTCTATAGACAATATCGATAAAGCGATTAAACCAACTCATAACAGTTGCTTTGGTTTTGAAATCAGCAAAGATTCATATCACGCGGTATCGCCTGTGATTTATAGAGAAAGATTTACTTTAATATTTTCTATGTATAAAAATTAGATTGTTATTATTTCAAGTTGTTACTTGCCAGCGACAATATCAAACTTACTTAAGACTTCTTTGTGCTTTTCGATTAGTTTCTCATTTTTAGTAACTAACTCATCCCATTTCTCGTTGGTCAGCCTAACAAAATCAAAAATAGCTGTTTTGTTATTTAGAAATTGACGATTCATGTCTTTGATGAATTCGCCTGATACTATTGTGTACTTATTGCTAGTTTTAACCTCAATGAACTTGGTAAGGTTTACTAGGTTTGAATCTTTAAAGTTGTTGGTAAAATCTTTAATTTCTTTGTAAGTATAAAAATTTTCTTGTTGGGACATAATCAACCTCATTAGCCTTTTAAATTAGGTGCTAGGGGGTCGCAGCAGTTACTGAAAAACAACAACTACCTACTGTCTTCATACTAGAGGTACTTATAACAGTAGCTCCCTAGCATAAGACTAAGAGATTGATTTGCAGTAATGGCTGCGACGACATCACTAACTGTAGCGGCTCGCTTTCGAAATGGCACTGGCTTGCTTTCATCCGCAAAGACCGGCTCAAATTAAATGACTTTGAAAATTCAGTCTGGCTCGATTTGATTGACCACGAAAATTCTTTGGCTCACATTAACTGATTCTATATTTTCCTCCGGCTCACTTTATTTGACTCTATTCATTCGATTTATTATCGAATGAATGTTTAATTTTGATGATTTATTAAATGATAACGCTCGTTATTCAAATAATAAAAATCAAAACAAAGTCACTGTCAATTTTATAATAATTGTTATGAGATCTTAAGTATAATTAGGTTTTCTTTAAATAATCAGTTTATTATAAACCCAACTCAGCAAGATTAAAGCTTATTTGTTTAGTCAACTCATTACTAATAAATGGGCGGAATTTAATAAAAAAGCTTATAAAATAGGAATAATGTAGTAAATATTTGTCCAAAAAAAGATAAATCTACAGAATCAATACAGTGAGCCAGTAAACGATATAAAATCAATTAATGTGAGCCAAGAGAATTTGACGGTCAATTAAATCGAGCCGAAGTGAATTTTTAAAGTCAGTTAATTTGAGCCGATTGTTGCCGATAAAAGCAAGCCACTGTCATTTCGAAAGCGAGCCGCTACAACTAACAGTCTTAAATTATGTACAATAATGGCAGTCGTCAAGAACTATTTGAAATATTCAGCTTTTTTTGATATCATATTTAATATGTTTTTTAATATGTTTTTTAATATGACAAGCTTATCAATTACCTTACCAGATAATATAGCTCAAGCAAGTAATGAAACTGCAAAAAAGCTAGGAATCACCAGGACTGAATTTATACGGCAAGCAGTAGTACATGAACTAAAAAACGTACAATCTAAACTCGAGCAAAAAGAAGTTATTGACTGCTTTAATAATATGAAGTTATCGAGGGTGTATCTAGAAGACGCAGAGCAAACAATAGAAGAATTAGATATTAATATATCTGAGGAAAAGGACGAATGGTGGAGCAACAAATAACTTTAACTCGTGGCGGGATCTATCTAGCAAAACTTAACCCAGCTAAAAGCGGTGAGGTCGGAAAAATACGTCCTGTAGTAGTATTGAATTCCCAGGAAATATTAAATGCCAATCCGCCTGTTATTTTTATTTGTCCTTTAAGAAGCCAGTCGCAACCTGAATTTAACGCCCTTCATTTTGAACTAAGCGTCAGGGATAATCTAAAAGTCAAAAGTTATGCTTTGGTAGAGCATTGTAGGTCTATTACTATCGGGCGCATTATTAACCCTAGGGTAGCTCAAGTAACTTTACCTGAGTTAAATAATATTCTACATAAGTTGCAAGTACTAATTGGTATATAAACAAGCGGTTAACATTACTTTGTTTGTACCAATAAGCTACAACTCATATAACATCCCTACTTTCATACGCTGGTCTAATCTTTTGTACAAGTAATTAACCTTTCCACTTCTACGTAATATCTTGATACGTTCCTTGTTGACTCCTACGACTTCGTCTCCTTGGTGCAGTAATAACAATAAACCCATGCAGTCAACTCTAACAAATGGAGCAACTTTATTGCAGCCGTATACATCCTCCAACGACCAGCCGTTATTTATGATGAGCTTCAATAAAGCAAAATCGTCCATATAAAGCTGAGTACATGCAGATTTAATCTCCAGCCATGAAGTTTGCGATATCATTTGCGGTCTCTCAATAGATCGAAGTTTGACGACAGCGTCTGCCCATTTAAATGGTAAATTCATATCATTAGACAGTATACAAGACCTTTCATGGATTAATTCAGAAGTTGCAGAAGTATTTTGTTCTGTTGGTCTATCTATAGCTTTTTTAGGTTCGTATTGGAAGATTACCGCTTTAGGTTTTTCGCGCGGGGCAACGAGTTTTTGACGAGTATCAGCGTTAGCACGCCAATACTCGTCAAATCCCTTTAGGAAGGAAGCCACTAATCCTCTTCTGGTGAGAGAACCGAAACATCAACGACCATAAACCTTTGGCGATCTACTTTTGTTGATTGTCTTTTTATATCGTATCGATCGCCTTCTTCCTTTAAATATTTTTCTTTCACCAACAAGGGATAAAAGATTTTTTTATCCCGTCCTTTTAGTACATCCCTCTCAAAGACATTTGGGTAAATCCAACTCTCTTTTTTTTCTGCGTGCCAGTATCCCGCTATTTCTTTAGGTTGATTCTCTCTTTCATCTTGAGTTGGATTAGCATTACAGAATCTTGCATATTTATGTTCTATAACCAACTCGCGGAGGTCTGCTACTATAGCCTTGAACTCGTAAGAACTATCGCCGCCAAATCGCTCAAGCCAGTTAGTAAACATAGCGCTTACGCAATCGTCTACATCTTTCAGGGTGAGGGGTAAGATACCTGCATTAACAGCTATGACACCACTTGCAAAGATAGTAGAAAATCTTCTTGCCATTCTGGTTACTTCTGCCCCTTCCTCGCCTGTAAACTTGCGTTGCAACCACTCAGTCTTAGCCACCTTTAAATCGTTTACATAACCATCGGCATTCGGTACGACTTCTTTTAAGAGGCTATCAATAATGACGCCGTAATTTTCCCTAGCGTGAACTTTCAAGTATTCAGCTTGCTCCTTACCGCTGCTAAATAACTCACCAGTATCTGGATTAATATTAAGGACATCAAAAGTCTTTAAACCTTTGCCGCGGTCAGCATCAAGCTCGGCCATTCTCATCAGTTGCCCGCCTTTAGCTTTTTTATTCTTCTCTGCAAGTTTTGCTTCAAGCCCAACTTCTCCCGTGCTTTGGGCAAGAACTGTGAAGTGAGCGGTAGCCTTAGCGTTGCCCCCTCTATCAGAGCGTCCTTTAGTTGAGCCGTTAGCTACCATATAGACGATGTTAGAGAGAGCCTCAGGGGCAACTTCCCCTATCTCGTCAAGAAACAGCATCCCGTCGTTAGCATTTTTGCAAGTATCTTCTAAAGCGTTATCCGTAATCCTGAACGAGCCTAAATTTTCAAAGCCCCAAACGGATTTAGCCACATGCAGAATTGTACTTTTACCTATCGAAGTACTGCCGACATAATGAATAAAACCTCCTTCTTCCCCAAGTAACTTTAATGCTGGAGCAGTGAGTGCCGCAAGAACTGAGAAAGTATGCAAGTGATTACCTTTTATAATCGCCCCGACTGTCCGCTGCCATTCAGCAAGTGTGCCTTTTCTTTTTAACGAACGTGTAATGACACCCTTTTGTTGAAGAATATAAGTTGTTGGTTTTTTACCCTCTTTTATGCAGGTGTAACTGTTGCGGGAATCATCGGCAAACGGAAGTATGTAAGTTGAGTTGTCGTTTTGCCAGCCAACCATATCAACGCCTATCGCTTTAGCTTCGGGGTTAAAGTTGTTGAGGTAGAAGTTCAAAGCATAGCAATTTTCAGCTCTTAAATTAGGAACAGCTAGACCTTTGGAGAGTAACAATTTAGTAGTATCTTTTTCCGTTGCCATCTCTTCCCTAGCAAAAAAACACTCTACCGTTTTATATCTTCTAGTAACTATTTGTACTAGTAAGCCATGATTACCGTTTACGTCTACAGTGCAGTGAGTGGGTTTAATGTAACCAGAAAGAGTCATCCAAGTTGAAGTCGTATCACCGCTTCTGCGATCGTTTTCTACCTTCTCCCACCATAATAAATTACTATTACGGTCTAACTTGTAGTTTTTTCCCGCAATATAAATAAGCTCTTCACCTTCTTTCGGTAACTCTCTAATAGTTTGTACGTCACTCGCTGCTTCAAAAAACGGGCTAAAATCTGTGTGATTCTTCCACTCTGCTATTAACTCTGGTGTCCAGCCGTCATCAACACTATCGGCTAGATCATATTTATTAGGCACTGAGTCATTTCTTCTGGTGGGCTTACCATCCACAATAAGAAACCGCCCTAACTTCTTAACATCAAACCCGCTAATGCTTTTAACCTCTACTTTAGCCAGGATATTATTTAAGGCTCTTGCGTATTTAGCACCATTTGTATCATTATCAGGCGCAACGATAACGTCGCGACCTTTCAAGAATACCCAATTAGTTTGATTAGCAGACGCCGCCCCCATGCAGGAAGTAGTAAGAACAAACTCAGGGAACAAATGCTTTGCTTGTTCAACGACTTTCTCCCCTTCGACGATCATTACTGGTTTGTCAGGGTGAGCTATTACTTCTTGTAAGTTATAAGGCGGTTTACTATCCCCGCCCCAACTAGCCTGCCACCTTTGATCCGTACGATTATAAGAATATTGAGCAAAAGCTTTAGGTTTATCATCGTCATCAAAGTCGCATCTAACAACACAAGCTACACGCACACCTTTACTGTTATAATAATGAAAAAACTTAAGCTCTCCGTCCTTAAACCTTTCTTTAGTGCGTCTGCCTATTAAGTTTTTAGTAAATTCAGGTATTGCAAATTGAGGGGAGGTCTCATTGTCAATACTGACACTTTCCTCTGTTGGTTTATCTTCTTCTGGCTCATTAAGAGGATTAGGATCAACGATAAGAGTCTTAATAGTATGTTTGTCCTCTAAACTTAGTATCGACTCGCCACTGGGTTTTAAAGTGTCTTTCTCATTATCTTTAACTCTGGTATTCTCAGGACGTGCCACTCCAATATAGAAACAAGCCTCAAGCTGAGTGATGCCCTTAATATAAGCCGTCAAACCTATTAAATCATTGCCTGCTTCACCGATGGCAAAATCTCCCCATTTACCAGTATTGCCGTTAACCGAAAAAGAGCCTGCTTTGGTATCGTTACGCGCGGGGTTTTTCACTATCCACTCGGCTCCCTGCCATTTACCACCAGGCAGTAAGTTTTGAATATAAGACTTGTAGCCTTGCTTTTTTAAAAGTTGGTGAGCCTCAAGAAAGTAATCGCGTTTGTAGTTTGTTATAGTCATAAATTTACTCTGTTTAATGGTTAGTTAAAGTAGAGAAGGTACGACTTTTTAAAGCTTAAGAAACAACAGGTAGTAATATTGCTAACAAGGGGGTAAATAAAAAATACTTGAAAAAATAGGAGTTAGATGCTAACTTAAGGGAAGCAAATAAAAAAGATTTAGTCATTTTTTCCTTATTTGTGTTGTGTCTTGTGAATTAAAAATCTTTCTATCGTTCAAAATTTTGGATTCTTAATTCAGCTAAAAAAGTCGTTAAACTTTCTCCTCTAATAAAAATTGCGTCGTACTATTACGGCGCTTTTTTTATTTTAAACGGGTTATAACGCCGCCTAGTTACAACAAGTTAGCATCCTCACTACATTAATACAAGATTATTTCGCTCTCTGGAGCGTTTTTACGCTTAATAAACAAACCTTACAAAAATTCAAAGTTGTTGCTGTATGAGCTTTAAACGAAGCCCACCACCCATTCCAAACGATTATCGATCTATTATCTTATTAACTTTGAGTTTCGCTGCATTAAACCGCCTTTTATAGGCTGGCAAAACTGTCAAAATGGCAGCACGATGCTGTTACTCAAAATTACTTATCAGTCGAAGGTAATATGCTAGAAGACGGATCACACGTAAAACTATGGATGATAAACAACCAGTTTAGTCGGAGGAATTTACCTACCGAGACACGCCTTGCACTTGCTTACAAGTTTAAGGAATTTGAGGCTGAAAAGGCTAAGGCAAGGCAGAAGGCAGTTTGCTACACTCAAACAATTCTCTGGAGAAGAGCAAATAATAGGAAGTGAAGAACGGTTTACCGATGCCCAACTAGTTGGGCATCGAGATGAATTAAGTAAAGAAGAAAGAGGTAGGGGCGCTTCAGGTGAAATAGCTAAACGTGCAGGAGTTGGTTATTCAACAGCTTTCCAATACGATGCTACCCAACGCAAAGGCACTTAAGAACAAAAGCTATTCTAACCCCAACTGTGTTTAAGGATTCAATTTTAGTAACTGGTCTAATGAAGGTTTATCAGTACGGATTTGATAACTAATAAGCCCTGCAAACAAGTGAGTAAAGGCATTAACTGGAGATCTGTGCCTATGGTGTATTAACGTACCTAAAAGTTTTATAGATGAGAATATAGTCTCAATATAAGATCTTTTCATTAGCATCATTTTATCAGTTACGTCCATCAAACAATTTTTCATTTTCTTAGTTATCTTGGTAATCAACGTAGCTTTTTGTTCAAATAATTCAGCAGATAATTTTTTAGAGATATAACCTTTATCACCAATAAGTTTAGCCGATATGTCTTTCATTAGATTCATGACTGGAGAACGATCATTTACATTGCCACCGGTAATTTGCATTCTTACTATTTCACCATGGGTATTAAAAATAAAATGAAGTTTAAAACCAAAGAACCAACCCGTAGAAGTTCTACCTTTTTTAGCTAATCCCTTAAAAACCTTATGTCTTCTTTCTCGTAAATTATGACATACGGCCATTGGTGTGGCGTCTATGAACAAGTATTCAGTAACTGTACCTTCAAGCGTTTTGAGTAAACAAACTAAAGCTGGAAAGGCAAGTTTTATCAACGCTACAAATCGATCGTAATGTACTAAATAACTGAATAGATTTTTATAATTTCTCATAAGTTCAAGATAAAAATATTTAAAGCAAGCCATGCCTGATTGATGGAAAGCTATCAGAATTGTTATTATTTCTGATAAGCTCATTTTACATTGTCTATTTCTCTTTTTTGTACCACAGGTAAGTAGAGATTTTTTATACCAAGGCTCAAATCCTTTGTAAAAATCATCGACAAAACAGAACAAACTATCGTAATCTATATTCATTAGGGTAATCTTTATTGGTTGAAAACTCTAGAATACCCTAATATCTACAGCTATTCAGCTCCTTTCTTAAACACAGTTGGGGTTATTCTAGTTCGCAGAGATTCTAAAGGGTCTTTTTTATAGGCTTCGGAAACTCCAGAAACTACCAATTTTAGAACACATACTTGTTGTCTCTGTCTCTTTCTTTTATTGTTTCCAGGTATTTATTTTGTTCTTTCATCTTAAAATACAGATCAGCAATTATTTTTAGCGAACTGATCAGGTCGGAAGGGTACGTACTATTTATATCTTCTTGTTTCAGCGTTACTTGTTGCGTTATATCTACAGTATAAGTAAGCATTAATTTTTGGAGTAATTGTTGCAATAATATATTAATACGCTTTGATTCATCTTTAAGGCTTGCGATATCCAGTTCTTTCAGTAACTGAGCCGCTTTTTCTTCTATGTTATTCATTTCAGGTTCTCATTTCTGTATATTCTATTGCTACATTTATTCTTATTCTTCTGGGCAACAGTTTTATTAATTTTTTGCCAAGCTGGTATGTGTTCACCAGTGACTTCAATATATTTCTTTTTCCAGCGGTAAATATTCATCATGGAGACATATACTCCAAATAGCTTTTTTATATCTTGCGATATTTTATTAGGCGAGCTGCCGCCCTTTAATTGCTTTATCGCCCATTCTTTTATCTTTGTGGGCTTAGACCATTCAAGCTTTGTGGATTTATACGGGCTTTTTTCTTTAGGCGTTTTATCAGTCATTATTTACCCCTTTTCGTTGCCTTAAGCCTCTCGTAGTGTGCTATAGCATTATGATTCGGTGTTAGCTTATGTTCTTCGTGGTGTTGCCTAATTTGCTCTTTGTGACGCTCCAAGCATCTCTCTAGCACTAGTTTGCCGCTGATAATAGCATCGGGGTCAGTCGCTTTTTGTTTTGCCGCATAATCCAGTATTGAGGTTTTTGTTATGAGAGTTTTGTCGTACCAATGCTTGGCATCTTCATTGTTTTTAAATATCTGTTCAATAAGAGCGTCTGCCCTTGCATCTGCCGCTTTTGCAGAGTTTTTAATTTTTGTATTAACGATAGCCTCGGGCTTGTCTTTAAGACTTATCAAGTGTTCAGAGTAACGCAGCACCATTTTTTTTATTTTTTTGCCCAAACTATTAGGCGCAATTGCGTTAGCTTCTTGCATTATTACACTCTCTTCCTCGTTGAGCTCAAAAGGAAAGTTTAGGTAGTGATAAAATATTTCTGCAAACAACTTATTGTGAGTAAATTTTTTGCTCATTGCTAAATCAGAAAAAGCTTGGTGCAAGACTGGGGGAACATTACTAATTGATAGTATTTCACGCTTTTTAACTTTAACAGGCTTAACTTGCTCAAGCCTGCCTTTAGCTATTTTTTCTTTGTTCATGAATCATGTCTTTTTAATTAGTTATAAGACAAGTATATATAAATTAAACCCCCCTGTCAATTTTTATTTACTGCGCTTTACTGTAGGAGTGCAGAAATCTATATAAGAGCCGCAGGTTACGACGTCATCAACGCTGTGACCTAAGATACTCGCAAAATACTTGTTGATCGAGATAGTTACGAACTCATCACCTTCTTGTTCGCAAAACATATCAAAAGCCAGCAGCGCATAAATTGCTCTTAGGTCTTTAGTTTTAGGCTCGCCTTCAAATAGACCTGTGAAGTGTTTTTTAACTTGCTCGCTTAGTCTACCTGAGGCTGTTGCATTAAACAAAGCAGGGTTACCCGCAAATTGCGGCTTGGTTTCTTGAATATTTTTAAGGGTCTTAACTATAGCGTCGTAGTCATGTAATAAAGGTATCACGTAAGGTGTAACGTCAGTGCGTTCCTTGGTCTTTAGCTGTCCTGTAAATATTGCCTTGAAGTTATCGTCTTCACATCTGGCAAGCTTTGCCGTACAGGCAATCTCAGCTACCCTGCGCCCAGTCAAAGCAGCAACCCCCAGAATTCTATCATACACGGATACAGCACTAAGCAAGCCAAGCGCAATGCTTATATATTTATCAACGTCGTATATTTTACGCAAAGTGCCTTGCGCTTGGCTTATTTCTCTGCGTTGTTCTTTAGTGAAACTAGCTTGTTGCGTCTCGTTAAGCCTTAAGGTCTCAAGCAGTAAGTCAAGCAAAGGAACACCCGACGCTAAAAGCCTGTTGTCGAGTTTTTCCTTTAGAAAGTTACGATACTTAGAAAAGTACCGCTTGAGGCTTCCTACTGACCCGCATTGCTGCTGCAAATAATCAACCTCTTGTTTAGTCCTTTTTAGGACTGCGTCTTTTGTTTTGTATTTTCGTATGGAATCGTAGAAGTTTTCGACCTGACATATAGACATATTCAACCTTTTGTTATTACTCGTTATTATCCGTTTATCAATCGACTTTCCTTTTTTATAGACTGCGGAAACTGCGAAAACTCCTTTAAATTTTAACATAAAGTAGACTCTTTACAAATGTTTGGGAAGCCCTACTATCTCTTGGTTACAAGCTCCGAATACCTCGATTTGGTTGGACTTATTTCTTCTGCTTAAAAAAAGCTCGTAAGCTAGATACTACCTTATGTACGAGGCTTCGGGCTACCCCTGTTATAGACCCCAACCAAAATGTAGCCGTCTTTTATAGGCTCTCAAAATGTCAAAACTCCTTTTTTATAAGCCCTGTAAACCCTCGCTCATTCCTGCGTAATAGGCTCTATCCTTTTGTTCGTCCTTTAGCTTATCATTTTATACTTTCGCAGCGAGGCATCTAGCGCCTTCCACAAGCCTCCGCCCTCGTGCCCTTGTTACTCTCTCGAACAAAACAAGAAAACCAACAGGGAAAGAATTAGAGCGAGTTCACTCTTGTTTTCGGTTAAAACTACCTTGTAAGCCTTATCTTATATGGTTGCCCCACCGCCCCACTATTACTTAAGTTTGAGTGTCTTTTTTTATAAATATATATAACGGTTTACGGCTTTAGTTACTTTACAGCCTTTTTAAACATAGGGCAATATAAAACAAACCCCTTAGTTAATATTTCCTTTAATTTTTCTATTTTTTCTCATAGAAATTGTACAGTTGTACACGATACCGCGTTGTACGTATATTTAAAACTTTGATTGTTTTTTATAGGGCGCTTGGGGCGGGTAAAAAAAACACCCTTGTAACCCGCATAAGTAATATGGTTACAGCCGCCCCAAAAATTTTGGGGCGCATAATTTTGTCTTGGGGCGCTTGGGGCGGATTTTTTTTTGCCTAGTATTTTCATGTATATTTTAAGTAATATTTTCATTTTTCAATGCTTGTTTTAAGTTACCAAAAAACTAAAAGCCCACCATTATACGTTAGCACTAGAGTTTTTTACAACCCTCTATACCAGACTTTTCAAGGTTTAGACAACGCTAACCTGTTAAACGCCCGAAAGTTGCTGCGAGTTATCAAGAATAGCCACACCAAGAAGGAATGAACGAGCTATTTTAAAGACAAAACCGGCTAAAACCCACCATAATACCCAAACATGTAAGTGACATGTCATTCGCACGTCATTTCAACTCAAAAAGCGAAGCATTCTCATTTTTCATTTTACATACCACAAAACCCACTATAAAGCAAACTCCCTAATTTATCAACACCCCCCTTTAAAAAGCGACAAAAAACCCTCAAAAAAGCCTCATTTTTACAATCACTCAGGCACCCTACACAAAATACGAACACCCCCCTCGAGTAAAAAGCCCAATATTTACCCCTCTCTAACACACCCCCTAACAAACCTCACCCCTTATCCACCCCCCACCTAACATTATCTCTCCCCTCTTGTACTTATAAGTACAAGAGGGGAGAGATAATGTTAGGTGGGGGGTGGATAAGGGGTGAGGTTTGTTAG
>Ga0209135_1000351_pt1 | contig 16582 bp, 6 predicted proteins | sample LauGreSBDMM110SD_4_FD_187570 | JGI IMG/M metagenome (GOLD analysis project Ga0209135, IMG submission 187570) | Freshwater lake microbial communities from Lake Michigan, USA - Su13.BD.MM110.SD (SPAdes) (version 3) | ecosystem: Environmental > Aquatic > Freshwater > Lake | place: Lake Michigan, USA... | reverse complement strand
GTCGATGCTCAGCAGTACGATCCAAGGGATGGAGGTACAGCTCGCGACCATCGCGACGCTCAAGTCGTTTATGGCGGCTGGCTCAGCGGGTGGCGCCAACGCTCAAGCGGCCGGTGCGCAACCGGCGCCACCTAGCTGGTTCAGTGGTTGGCCGACAGCACCTGCGAAGCCTCAGTCTAGTTCAGAACCATATGCTCAAGCTGAAGCTCAGCCGCAAGCACACGCCCAACCCCAAGCCGCTACCGCCACCGCTACCTCTACGGTCGCCCCAGCCGCGCAGGCCTGGTGGGATATGTTGCAACAGCAATTTGGTCAGGTTGCGGCGGCCACTGCCGCCAGTATGGCGCCAAAGCCCAAGCAAGCCGCAGGTCAGGCGGCGGCTAAAGCCGCGAAAAAAACGACAACAAAAGCTTCGACTAAAGCTCCGATCCAAGCTAAAACAAAAGCAGCCACAACTGCAACAAAGGCCACTAAAAAACCTACCGTTAAATAACCTTTTTAAACAAAAATAAAAAGCAGCGCTTAACTACACAGTCATCACACAGATCATGTTGAATATCGTCATTTTGGCCGCGGGCCAAGGTAAGCGGATGCAGTCTAGCCGCCCAAAGGTGTTACACACCATTGCAGGTCGTTCGATGTTGGCGCACGTATTAGAGCGTGCGCGTGCGCTTGCAGCGGATAACATTGTGGTGGTGATTGGCCACGGTGCCGAACAGGTGCAGCAGGCATTTGTTACGCAACCGGATGTGCAATTTGCGATCCAGCAGCCTCAGCTCGGCACGGGGCACGCGGTGCTGCAAGCGGTGGCGCAACTTACAGAAGATGGTCGCGACGATGTCACGATTGTTTTGTACGGCGATGTGCCTTTGGTACAGACCGCAAGTTTGCAGGCGTTGTTGCACGCGCGCGGGCAGGGCTTGGCCGTCTTGACTGAGCTCTTGCCCGACCCCACAGGGTACGGCCGCATTGTGCGCGACGCACAAGGTCAAGTGCAGGCAATCGTTGAACATAAAGATGCTTCTGCCGAGCAACGCGCGATCATCGAAGTCAACACAGGAATCCTTGCGGCACCTACCGCACAGCTTAAGGACTGGCTGGCTAAGCTCACCAATAACAACGCCCAGAAAGAGTACTACCTGACAGATATCATTGGCATGGCGGTGGCTGAGGGGTTGACCGTGAATGTGGCGCACCCCGGTGCGGCCTATGAAACCTTGGGGGTCAATAGTCGCGCGCAGCAGGCGCAGCTTGAACGCCTTTGGCAACTTGAACTTGCGCGGCGGCAGCTTGAAGCTGGCGTCACCTTGGCTGACCCTGCACGTATCGACATACGCGGAAACTTAAGCTGCGACCAAGATGTGTTTATTGACGTTGGTTGTGTGTTTGAGGGTAACGTGAGTTTGGGTGCTGGCGTATCCGTTGGTGCGCACTGCGTATTACGTGATGTGACCATTGGGGCGGGTACGCGCATTGAGCCGTTCAGCCATCTTGATCAGGCGGTTGTGGGCGCCGACGCAAAGATCGGGCCCTATGCTAGGTTGCGCCCGGGCGCCGCCCTCGCTGATCGCACACACGTGGGTAACTTTGTTGAAATTAAAAATGCCCGCTTGGGCGTTGACAGTAAAGCCAATCATTTAGCCTACATCGGTGACGCCGATATTGGCGAGCGTGTCAACATCGGCGCCGGCACGATCACTTGTAATTACGATGGTGTCAATAAGCACCTAACCGTCATTGAAGACGACGCATTTATTGGATCGGATACGCAACTCGTTGCGCCGGTACGAGTGGGGCGTGGCGCCACGCTTGGCGCGGGCACGACACTGACACATGATGCACCCGCTGAGAAACTGACCATGTCGCGTGCCAAACAACTCACCATCGAGGGCTGGAAACGGCCAGTTAAAAAAGTTTAAACATGTCTGAAGCACAAACAGCGCGAGCACCCGACGCGATAGAAGGTTTGCCCACGGGGCGTCGACGCAAGGCTGCCTTTGCGCTAGGTATCGGTTTGATGTTGTCGGTGCTCGATGCCTCGATGTCTAACGTCGCGTTGCCCTCCATTGCAAAAGATTTGAATGAATCACCGGCCTCAGTCGTGTGGATTGTCAACGCGTATGGCTTGACCGTTGCTATGCTGCTGTTCCCGATGGCAGCGGTTGGTGAGCGCATTGGTTTTAAGCTGTTGTTTCGTTTTGGTTTGCTGCTGTTTACCTGCGCCTCGGTCGCGAGTGCCTTGGCGCCGACGCTACCGTTGCTTCTGGTTTGTCGTGTCGTGCAGGGGCTTGGTGGTGCGGCCATCATGTGCTTGTTTGCTGCCTTGCTTCGGCATATTTATCCGCCACATCTGATCGGGCGCGGGATTGGCTGGAACTCGATGACTGTCGCGGTGTCCTCGGTGATGGGGCCGTCTCTAGGCGCTTTTATTTTGTCGTTTGCAAGTTGGCACTGGATCTTTGCGTTCAACATCCCCATGGGGCTACTCGCATTGTTGGGCGTTAAATATTTGCCAGACGTTACGCCAATCAAATCTCGGTTTGACTGGGTATCCGCCCTGTTAAGCATGACAACCATTGGTTTGCTCATTATCGGAATTGATTATTTAGCAACCTATACGTGGCAGGCGTTGACGCTGATTGCGCTCTCGGTTTGCGTGGGCATTTTGTTGATTCGTCGCTCAAGCGCGCAGCCGGCTCCGTTGTTTCCGGTCGACTTGTTTCGTATCCCCGCCATGCGTTTTGCGTTGGCCGCATCGGCCAGTACTTTCTCGGCGCAAATGGCGACCTTTGTCTCGTTACCCTTTTATTTACTGACAACGTTGCAGCGACCACAAATGACGGTTGGTGTGCTGCTCGCGGGTTGGCCCGTGGGGGCCGCAATGATCGCTGCAATTGCGGGCCCGCTGTCTGATCGGTTTCCAGTTGCGATCTTAAGTGGCATCGGTGCCGCGGCGATGGCGCTGGGTTTAACCCTGATTGCCTTAATGCCGGCAACTGTAGATAACACTTGGTTGTTTTTTGCGATGATGTTGGCGGGCGTGGGTTTTGGTTTTTTTCAAACGCCCAATAACCGCGTATTGATTGGCGCTGCGCCACGCAACCGTGCAGGCGCCTTAGGTGGCTTGCAGTCTACAACGCGTGTGTTTAGTCAGACCTTTGGCGGTGCGGTCGTTGCGATGGTGTTTAGTATGGGTTTTTCGATGGGGCCCTTGCTTGGTTTGTGGGTCGCCATTTGTTTTGCCTTGGTCGCCGTGAGTGTCAATGTGATTCGATATCGTCAAGCGCCGCACTCGGGCCAACATGGCTGAGACGGCCCTGCGCATTTTGCAGATCAACACCGAGCGCGGTTGGCGCGGCGGCGAACGGCAAACGCTATTGACCGCGGTTGGTCTGCGCGCGCGTGGCCACGACGTTGAGTTGCTGTTGCGCAAAGGCAGTGCACTCGCCGAACGCGCGCGAGCGCTTGGCTTGGTGGTGCACACTGCGGATGGTGGCTTTAGTTTTGGCTGTTGGCAAGCCTTACATGGCAAGCGCTACGATGTGTTGCATGCGCAAACCGCTAAGGTGGTGGCCTGGGCAGTTGCAGCTGCTTTTGTGAATCAGCGTCCGGTGGTGTTTTCACGTCGAACGAGTTTTCCGGTCGGTGCAGGCGTTTGGCTCACACGCCTGAAGTGGCGCTGGCTAGATCAAATGGTGGCGATCAGCGAAGCGGCGGCTGATGCCCCACGCGCGCTCGGTGTGTCAACACAAGTGATTTCAAGTGCGGTCTTGCCCATCGCCATCGATGCTGGTCGCACCCAACATTTTTTGAAACATAGGGCACTCGAGGGCAAGCGCCTGGTGGGCACGGCCGCAGCGTTGTCGGTTGAGAAAGATCCAGTCACCTTAATTCATGCTGCTGCAAAAGTATGTGCGCAATTTGAAGATGTCGTGTTTGTACATTGGGGCGCTGCAGGTGCAGCATCGCACGCAGCCCAACAGGCGATTGCAGAGCTGGGTTTGCAAGAGCGTTATCTGCTGCTGGGGTTTGAGCCTGAGGTCGAGCAACTGTTTGCTGCGCTGTCAGTCTTTGTGATGGCCTCGCGGTATGAGGCGTTGGGTAGTAGCGTGCTGGATGCCATGTTGCAAAACGTGCCGGTCGTATCGACCGATGCCGGTGGCTTAAAAGAAACGGTGTCTGCAGGCCGTGGGCTGGTGTGCGCGCCGGGTGATGTGGCGACGATGGCTGCGCATATCTCGTTCATGTTGGCGCAACCCGACCAGGCGCAGGCAATGGCTGAAGTCGCGTACGCGGCCGTGCGTGCCGAGTACGCTGTCGATAGCATGGTCGAACGGTATATTGAGGTGTACCGCGAGGTACTCGGCACGTAAGTCGTTACCCTAGCGCGATGCCGGTGTTGAATTTACTGCGATGGATTGAAAAAAATGTTCGTACGTTACGGACATTCATTTGCGCGGTCAGGGCGCGATGCACTAGCGCGTGATACGCCGGCATATCAGTTACTTGTGTGATCAAAATAAAATCCGGACCAGAAGAGACTCGGTAGCATTGCAATACCGCGGCTTCAAGAGCGACCGTGCGTTCAAACTGCTGAAGGCTTTCGGCTGACTGCACGTCTAGTGTGACCTCAAGAATGGCAGTCAGAGTACTGCCTACTTTGGTCGGATCAACGATCACAACTTGTTTTTGAATGATGCCCGACTCAGTGAGCCGGCGTACGCGTCGCATGCAAGTGGGGGGCGACGCGTGTACCAGCTCGGCGAGCTGTTGATTTGTGACGCTTGCATCTTGCTGTAACTGCTCAAGGATGCGGAGGTCAAGGTCGTCGAGTGCGTCAGCAATCATTGGAAAAGAAAGAAAGTAAAAAAGGATAGATTGGAAAAGAATTAAAGAAAGTAAAAAAGCCTGGCAATATAAGTAAAGAATTAAGAAAGATAAAAAATGATATATATGGAATTATATTTCATTAATAATAAATATTAACCATTAATTCCAAAATAATTAATAATTAGACATAAAGTTTCATCATAAATTTGTCACAATGCCAGTAAGACAAGGAGATTTTTATGTGCGGCATTGTGGGTGCAGTTGCTTCTAGGGACATCACGCCAATTTTGCTCGAAGGGCTAAGCCGTCTCGAGTATCGCGGCTATGACTCGTGCGGTGTGGCGGTGTTTGACAATGGAGTTTTGCGTCGCGCCCGCAGCACCGAGCGTGTGGCTGAGCTTTCAGACACGATTGCACGCGAGCGCATCACTGGGTTTACTGGCATCGCGCATACACGTTGGGCCACACACGGCGCCCCTGTCACGCGCAACGCCCATCCGCATTTTTCTGGGCTAGGCCAAGAGGCGCCTAGCATTGCTCTGGTGCATAACGGCATCATTGAAAATCACGAAGAATTGCGCACCGAATTGCAAGCGGTGGGTTATCTGTTTGAAAGTCAAACCGATACCGAAGTGATCGCGCATCTGGTGCATCATCTGTATCACGGCGACCTGCTCGAAGCGGTTCAACAGGCCGTGAAGCGGTTGAAAGGCGCCTACGCGATTGCGGTGTTTTGTCGTGATGAACCACACCGCATTGTGGCGGCACGCTACGGGTCACCACTGGTGATTGGCCGCGGAGCAAACGAAAACTTTTTGGCCTCGGATGCTTTGGCGTTGGCGGGTACGACGGATCAAATTGTGTATCTTGAAGATGGTGATGTGGCCGACCTGCAGCTGGGCAATGTCTGGGTCATGGATGCAACGGGCAAGCAGGTCAATCGCAAGATCAATACGGTGCACGTGCATACCGGTGCGGCAGAGCTTGGACCCTATCGTCATTACATGCAAAAAGAAATTTTTGAGCAACCTCGCGCTGTCGCTGACACGCTTGAAGATGTTGAGTCGATTACCCCTGAATTGTTTGGTGACAAGGCGTACAAGATCTTTAAACAGATTGATCGCGTATTGATTTTGGCGTGCGGTACAAGCTATTACGCGGGGCTCACCGCCCAATACTGGATCGAGTCGGTGGCAAAGATCCCAGTGTCAGTTGAGATTGCAAGCGAATATCGATACCGCGATAGCGTGCCCAACGCCAACACCCTTGTGGTCACAATCTCGCAGTCGGGCGAAACGGCCGATACGCTGGCAGCGTTAAAACATGCGCGTTCGCTTGGCATGCAGCACACGCTAACGATTTGCAACGTATCAACGAGCGCCATGGTGCGTGAGTGCGAGCTTGCGTACATCACGCGCGCGGGCGTTGAAATCGGGGTGGCATCCACCAAAGCGTTTACTACCCAACTCACGGCGTTGTTCATGCTGACACTGGCCTTGGCTCAGGTACATGGCAAGTTAACCGAGCAACAAGAGGCCGAGCATGTCAAAGCCTTGCGCCATCTGCCGGCAGCAATTAGCGCCGTGCTCGCGCTTGAGCCACAAATTATGGCGTGGGCTGATCGCTTTGCGACCAAAGAAAACGCGCTGTTTTTAGGCCGTGGCATGCATTACCCGATCGCCCTTGAAGGCGCGCTCAAGCTTAAAGAAATTAGCTATATCCATGCTGAAGCCTACCCAGCGGGCGAGCTCAAGCACGGCCCCTTAGCGCTGGTGACCGAGCAAATGCCCGTGGTGACCATTGCACCCAATGATGCGTTGTTAGAAAAACTCAAATCGAATATTCAAGAGGTGCGCGCACGCGGCGGCGAGCTGTATGTGTTTGCCGACATGGATACCCGGATTGTGAGCGCAGAGGGTGTGCACGTGATTCGGATGCCCGAGCACTATGGGCTGCTGTCACCGATTTTGCATACCGTGCCGTTGCAGTTATTGGCATATCACACGGCGTGTTCACGCGGCACCGACGTCGATAAACCACGTAATCTAGCCAAGAGTGTGACGGTCGAGTAACTTCGAAATCTCCCTATGACGGCGAAATAAGTCGGCTGTTGTCGCACCCTAGCGCTTCCAAGAAGCGCAGGGTTTTCCCTCTTTGCGCAAAAGACACCGAAGCGATCCACTGTGACCGCTTTTGCACTTGTTTTCACTCTAAGGTTACGTTGGGGTATCTGCCCTAGCGTATTTGGGTGTGGTTGTTATGGTGTTCTTTGTCTTGATTCAGACGGGTAGTCGGTTCGGCGCTCAATGCGTTGATGTTGGCTCGCGCTTGTCTCAAACTGAGCAGGGCTGCTAATGGCCACCGCAGCCCCCGATTCGATCCTGATACAAAGCCTGGCCGACTCGCATTCGGGTATTGGTCAAAATATTGAGGGCAGTGGCGCAGCCGCTGGTAACCCTAGTGCAGGCGCTCAGTCGGTCAATGGGCAATACGTCTCGAGTGGCGCTATCTCGGGTGGCGGTCTTGGCTCGGGCGCCGAGGTTAGCGTGACGCCTAGCGAAGGTAATGTTGGGTCGTTGAGCATCGCCGCCAATGGTAGTTATACGCTTTCAGTGTCGGATACCGCTGCGCAACAGTTTGCACCGGGCGAGGCGCACACAGAAACTTTTGTTTTACAGAGCGCGGATGGCAGTACCCATCAGCTCAGCTTCACTGTGCAGCAAACGCCAGAGGGGGTCTCGATCGGTGCCCCTGCGGTTGCTGTGCCAGACCCCGTGACGGGGATGTTTACGGATACCCAAACGGCTACTGGCTCGTTTCCGGTGAACGCCGAAGGCCAAGTGCCGAGCGTACAGTCATTGCTCGGTGCAGGCGAACCGTCGCTTGGCATGCTGTCGATCTCTGACTCGGGGCAATACACCTACAGCGTATCAACCTCTGCTAGCCAGGCGATCAACGCAAACGATACGCGAGCAGAATCGTTTAGTGTGCAGACGCCTGATGGCGGCAATCAGCAAATCAGTTTTACAGTGCATGGCGCGGGCCAGGATGGCGGCATCGCTCAGCAGCCGATTTCGGTCAACGTGTCAGGCAATGACGCCGGCGATGGCAGAGTCTTGCCTGACGATGCTGCACTGACGGCACTGGATGCGTCTGCCGTCGGCTTTTTTCGTGTACCGACGGATGGTCCGGGCGTGGCGGCTGCGAACACGGCGATTGCCTCTGCGCGTGGCGCGGCGACAACTGGGATTGCAACCGCGTCTTTGGGTGCGGACGCGGCACGTTCGGCTGCCGTCGCAGGTCTGTCTGACGCGGGCGATTCGGGGCCACCGATTTCAAAGGCCGGTGTCCTGCAAGACGATGGGGCGGGGCTTGATGTTGATGCTGAGGTCAGCGAGCCAGGGTTGGCGTCGCCGCCGGTTGCGCCGCTCGCGCTGAGTAATCCGATTGTTGTGGCCGCCGAAGTGCCTGCTGCGGCGGTCGTGCCTGACCCACCCCCGGAGCCAACGGCTGAACCCGCGCCCGCACCCACTCCTGAACCTGCGCCTGCGCCGGCTGTTGCGGTGGCGCCAGAGCCCGCGGTGCCGCCAGGCCCACCAGAGCCACCGGGCCCGCCTGTTGTGTTGCCCGTGCCAAGTGTGATCGGGGCTGTATTTGGCGCCAGTGTGCAAGAAGACGTCAACGTTCAGTCAGGCAACCTTCTGGCGCGCACGGGCTTAATTGAAGTCACCGCGTCAACGCCAGCCTTGGCGACATTTAGTACAAGTGTTGTGAGTACTGGTGGAAACCTTGGCACGCTGTCGATTGATTCGCTGGGGAGTTATTCCTACAACGTTTCAAATGCCATCGTGCAGTATTTGGGTGTGACCGACTCAAAAGTCGATAGCTTTACCATCGCGACGGCCGACGGCACGACCAAAGAGGTGCAGTTCACCATCTTGGGGACAAACGACGCAGCAACGATAGGCGACTTGTCGTCTTCGGCCGTCACGGAAGACTTCGGTGTCATTGCCAACCAGTTGCGTGCAAGTGGAACGCTGACAGTTTCAGATATTGATCAAAATCAGTCCGTTTTTCAGACAGCTGTTACGGGTACCGTTGGCAATCTGGGCACGCTGGTGTTGGCAACGAACGGCAATTACACCTACAGCGTGGCGAACGCGGCCGTGCAGTATCTAGGCGCGGTCGACAGCAAGATTGAAATATTTACCGTCAAAAGTTTTGATGGCACCGAAAAGGCTCAGCAGGTCACAATCTTTGGTGTCAACGATGCGGCCGTGATTGGCGATTTGCCCGTGGCGAGCGTGACCGAAGATTTAGCCGTGGTGGCAGACCAACTTTTCGCACGCGGCACGATTTCGATCACGGATATTGATCAAAATCAAGCAAGCTTTCAGACCGTTGTCGGCAGCACCGCGGGTAACTTGGGTACGTTGACGCTGGCGACGGATGGTCAATATACCTTTAGCGTTGCAAATGCAGCGGTGCAGTATTTGGGTGCGCTCGATACAAAGCTTGAGACGTTTACTGTTACCAGTTTTGATGGCACCACAAAAACCGAGCAGGTCACGATTCGCGGCGTCAATGATGCTGCGCTGATTACAGGACCCGCAACGAACACAGTCACAGAAGATATTGCGGTCGTAGACGGCAAGCTGGTTGCAAGCGGTTCACTGTTGGTCACCGACGTCGATCAAAATCAGTCAAGCTTTCAGACCGCAGTGGCGCCTGTTGGCGCGACGCTTGGGAGCCTAGCGCTTGGTGCCGACGGCCTTTACAGTTTTACCGTACTGAATGTTGACGCGCAGTATTTGGGCGCGACTGATTCTAAGGTGGATACCTTTACCGTCAAAAGTTTTGACGGCACCGCAAAAGATGTGAGCTTCACCACCTTTGGTACCAATGACGCCGCGCTCATTGGTGACCCGACGGATGCTGATGTGACAGAAAGTTTTCAAGTCGTGTCTGGAAACTTGCAGGCGAGCGGAACAATTTCTGTCAGCGATATCGATCAAAATCAGTCTGGTTTTCAGACGGGTGTGACCAGCGCCTCAGGCGCACTCGGCAACTTGGTACTGTCCGTGAACGGCGCATACGTGTACAGCGTTGCGAATGCAGCTGTGCTGTATTTAAGCGATGCCGAAACCAAAGTGGATACGTTTACCATCAAGAGTATTGATGGCACCACCAAAGACGTCTCGTTTACGATATATGGGGTGAACCAAGGTGCCACAATCGGTGACCCAAGCCCAGCGGCTGTGATTGAAGATCTCAATCCAATCCTCGGCCGCCTCACTGAGACCGGTCGAATTAGCATCACTGACCCGGATACTGGCGAGGCAAAGTTTCAGACCGCAGTGACCGCAGCAGCAGGTGATAAAGGCCAGTTGGTGTTGGCGGAAGACGGAACCTACACTTACAGCGTTGCAAACGCCGACGTGCAATATTTGGGCGCGGGCATTGTCAAGACCGATACCTTTACGATTAAAAGTTTCGACGGCACCTCAAAGGCCGTGTCCTTTACGATTACGGGCGTCAATGATGACGCGGTGATCGGCGACCCCAACCCAGCGAGCGTGACGGAAGACTTAAGTGTCGTCGCGAATCGGCTGAGTGCGAGTGGTCAGCTAACAGTGACCGACGTTGATACTGGAGAAAGCACTTTTCGTACGAGCGTGACCGCGGCGGCTGGCGACAAAGGCCAGCTGACCTTAGCCACGGATGGCCGTTACACCTATAGCGTGCTCAATGCCGATGTGCAGTACCTGGGTGCAGGGATCACCAAGATTGAGACGTTTACCGTCAAGAGTTTTGACGGTACAGCTAAGGATATTAGTTTTACGATTATTGGCGCGAATGATGCGGCGGTCATGGGTGGGCCCGTGCCGGGTGCCGTGATAGAAGACCTGAATCTAAATGGGTTGGGTCGCTTAACTGAAACCGGCCGCTTGACCGTGAGCGATGCCGATACTGGCGAGTCAAGCTTTCAAACTGGCGTCACGGCAGGCGCAGGCGACTTAGGCCAACTGACCTTGGCCACTGATGGAAGCTACGCCTATGGCGTTGCGAACGCAGATGTGCAGTACCTGGGTGCTGGCATCACCAAGACCGATACCTTCACGGTTAAAAGTTTTGACGGCACTGAAAAAGAGATTACGTTTACGATCACGGGTGTGAACGATGACGCTGTGATTGGAGGGCCAAGCCCTGCCGCAGTCACCGAAGATTTGAGTGTCAATGGCGCGGGTCGTTTGGTTGAGTCAGGCCGCCTCACCGTGAGTGATGTTGACACCGGTGAAGCGTCTTTTCGTACGGCAGTCATCGCAGCGGCAGGCGACAAAGGCCAGCTGACCTTGGCCACCGATGGTAGCTATACGTACAGCGTGCTAAACACTGATGTGCAGTACTTAGGCGTTGGGATCACTAAGATCGATACGTTTACGGTCAAGAGTTTTGACGGTACTGCAAAAGACATTACTTTTACGATTACTGGTGTGAATGATGCTGCAGTGATTGGCGGGCCCGTGCCGGGTGCCGTGAAAGAAGATTTGAGTCCTAATGGATTGGGTCAGCTAACCGAAACCGGTCGCTTAAGTGTGAGCGATGTCGACACGGGTGAGTCAAGCTTTCAGACTGGGGTCACGCCAGGCGCGGGCGACCTAGGTTCACTGACGTTGGCCACCGACGGAAGCTACGCCTATAGCGTGGCGAACTCGGCTGTGCAGTACCTCGGTGCAGGCATCACTAAGACCGATACCTTCACCGTTAAAAGTTTTGACGGCACCGAAAAAGACATTGCTTTTACGATCACGGGCGTCAATGATGCTGCTGTGATTGGCGGGCCAAGCCCTGCCGCAGTCATCGAAGATTTTGGTGTCAATGGCGCAGGTCGTTTGGTTGAATCGGGCCGCCTCACCGTGAGCGATGTTGATACCGGCGAAGCGTCGTTCAGCACGGTCGTAACAGCCGCCGCAGGCGACAAAGGCCAGCTGACCCTGGCCACCGATGGCAGCTACACCTACAGCGTGCTGAATACAGAGGTGCAGTACTTAGGCGCTGGCGAGACTAAGACCGATACTTTTACTGTCAAGAGTTTTGACGGCACAGCCAAGGATATTAGTTTTACCGTGACAGGTGTCGACGACGCCGCTGTCATTGGCGAACTGTCTAATAACCGCGTGACCGAAGATCTTGCCCCGGTCGGGCTCAATCTGCAGGCGGTGGGCACCATCACGGTGTCGGACGCCGATCAAAATCAAGGCTTCTTTTCAACAACGGTCGCGCCGACGTCAGGCAATATTGGTACGCTGGTTTTAGATCGCAACGGCAACTATGTGTACCGTGCGCCGAATCAAGACACGCAGTATCTCAGGGCAACAGATGTCAAGGTGGATACCTTTAGGGTATCGAGCCTAGACGGCACGAGTAAAGAGGTTAGCGTCTCAATTCAGGGTATGAATGATGCCGCGAGCATTGGTGCCCCCACGGTAGCCGTTGTCCGCGAGAATGAAGACGTTTCGCCTGCCGGTTTTTTGTCTGCCACAGGCACGATTTCAATCAACGATATCGATCAGTTTGAGTCTTCTTTTTCTACAACAGTCGTCGCGGCGGCGGGTACCGATGGCAGCCTGGTGCTCGCCGCGGATGGAAGCTATACCTACCAAGTCGAAAACAGCCTTCATTTATATTTGCCGCTCAATCAGGTGAAGACTGAGACTTTCACAATCAGTAGTGTCGATGGCACAACTAAGAATATTGATTTTACGATCCGGGGTGTAAACAACCCCGCTCAAATCGGTGCGCCGAACCCAGCCGCTGTAACCGAAGACGCCCTGGTTGGGCTCGACGGCAAGCTCACCGAAACAGGCCGCATCACGATCTCTGACCTGGACAACGGAGAAGCGGCTTTTCGCACTGTCGTCGAGGCCGGTGCCGGGGACAAAGGTCAGCTCACGCTCACCTCTGACGGCGCGTATAGCTATAGCGTGGCGAACTCTGCGGTGCAGTATTTGGGTGCCGGCATGACGCAGGTGGATACCTTCGTCATCAAAACGATTGACGGCACCGCTAAGACGGTTAGCTTTACCATCACCGGTGTCAACGATGTTGCGACGATTAGTACACCGACCCCCGCGCGAGTCACCGAGGATATCGGCGCGGCCGATGGCTATCTCAGGACCGGGGGCATACTCACCGTAACAGATGCCGATGCTGGGCAATCGTCTTTTCAAATCGCGGTGACGGCTTTGGGCAGTCCTATTGGTGCACTTGCCCTCGCTTCAGACGGCACATACCAGTACAGCGTAGCGAACGCGCAAGTTCAGTATCTTGGGGATGGCGAAACAAAGGTTGAGTCTTTTACGATTAAAAGTTTGGATGGCACGTCAAAGGACGTGAGTTTCACGATTATTGGCGTGAACGACGGTGCCATCATTGGTGACCCGACAAACTCGGTTGTGATTGAAGACACCAGTCTCTTTCGCAGCAACCTCGTTGCAAGTGGGACGATCTCGATCACGGATTCGGATCAAGGGCAGTCGAGTTTTAAAACGACCGTCGTGCCCTTGGTCAATACTTGGGGCAGCTTGACGTTAGCAACTGACGGCGCTTACACGTATTCGGTCGCGAATAATATTATCGCGTTGCAAGCTTTAAACGAAGGACAAACGAAGGTCGATCAATTTACGATTACGTCGTTTGACGGAACAAAAAAAGTTGTCGATTTTAATATTAAAGGGCTCTTTGATGGTGCCTCAACGAACGTCACACCCGTGGTGGGCCCCCTAATTCAACAGTCGTTTTTTGTCGGTGATGCGCAAAAAAATATCGCAGTAGGTGGGCCAGACGAAACGCTTGCTAAGGACTCACAAGACGGGGTCAATCTAAACCGTGGCTCGGCAACCTACTGGGTGGATGGGAAGCCTGTCAGCCAGCTCCCTAGTTGGATTAAATTTGCCGGCTTTGAACAGGTGATTAATGTCGACCCGTCTTATATCAACGCAGATCTATTCAACTTAGCAACGGGCGCCACAAAAGTTGTCGATATCAATTACATCATTTCTGATAACAACGGTGGAAAAGTTGCGCAAAGTGCAATGATCACCGTGACGGGGAAGGATATTTATACGCCTGCTTTTTCGAGCACCAGTGGTTTGACAGACATTTATAGCGCAGGCACAAACACGAAAAGTATTGATTTATTGGAGGGCGTCGTTAAGAGTCCTGGCGGAGTGTCCATGTCGATCAAGAATGTGGTCATTTCTTTAGATGGTGTGGAAGTGCAATCTTTGCCAGGTGTCAGTGGCCCTATTGGCGGCTCAACAACCGCGTTCAGTATCGACACCTCGGCTAGCGCCTACACCAGCATGGCAACAGGGCAATCCAAAACCGCCGTCATCAGTTACGACGTCGTCAATACGGTGACGGGTAATGCAGACCTTTTTAAATCGATGGTTCAAACCGAGATTATTACGATCGTGAAAGGTGCCGCTGTCGCACCTTCAATCATTACCGGCACCTCGCGCTCTGACGTGTTGAGGGCCGGGGACTCAGGTCAAACGCTGATCGGCGTTGGGGGTAACGACACACTGATCGGTGGCAAAGGAAATGACACCTTGATCAGTGGGGGTGGCGGTGATGTGCTGACCGGTGGCGGAGGTGCTAATACTTTTAAGTATGTCTCTTTAGCTGACAGCCCCAAAAGCTCCGCAACGGCCACCGACACCATCACCGACTTCAGTAAGTCGCAAGGTGATAAGGTTGACCTTTCAGGCATTTTGACGAGTTCGTCAACGGTCACATCAACCATCAATATCGATCAGACGCTAAGCCCAAGTAGCACGACGATGACGTTGACGGTGGGTGGTGACACTTACCAGGTCGCGACCCTAGCAGGACAAGAACTCAGTACGCCAGATATCTTGGCAAACTCGGCGAGTGGTACGAACTTAACCACTGCCTTAAACGGCGCAAGTTGGACCACGGTTGTGGATGTCTCAGGTTCGAACGGTGCGCCCATTTCTGTGACCGCGTCAGGCGCGACGGCTTCAGTGTCGGGTGCCTCGGCCAACCCAACCGGCAATTGGACCGAGGTAGTGACCTCGGGTGCTGCAGTGGTAGATACGACGGCACAACAAACAACGTTTACCACCGCCGCTGCTTCAAACGCAGTGACGATCACGACAGCGGACACGGCGGTTCATACGGTCGCAAACGTCAGTGTTGTCCAGTGGCATTTGTAATATTCATGATACGCAGCATCGCTAGAGGCAATTAAGAGCAGCATGACAGCTTCATTCGTACCAATTATTTTCAATTTTTTCGCAGCCTTCTCGATCGTGCTCGGTCTGGCCATGTGCTGGATTTTCAAAGAACGTCTCGACACCTCAGTGCGCTACTGGATTGCCGGCACTTTACTCACCGGGTTTGCGGCGGGTATCGCAGTCTATCGAGACGCATTTCCGCCCCTCGTGACGATTGTCTTGGCGAATGCCTTAAATTTTGGAGGCTATTTTTTATTTGCTTATTCGTTACGCTGCTTGCTCAGAGGCGCTCAACAACCGTCCTTTCCGAAGCCGATTCTTTACACTTTATTTATGGTTGCCTATTTTTGTGTACTCGCGGTGCTTGTGCAGCAAGCCCCGCCAGTCGTTCAAAGAATAGCAGTGGCGCTGACCGCGGGCGCGTGTTGTTTGTGGGTAGCCTATCAAGCGCGTTTAGTGCAACGGGTTCTCAATGACACCTACCTAACGGTTTTAGGATATGTCTTTATCCTGCAGGCGCTTTGTTGGTTTGTCAGAGTCATTGATCTGTATTTTGGAGATTTGCCTTCGCCGTTTGAAAGTAACGTGACCAACATCCTTATTTTTATGAGCCTGCTAGTGTTGGGTGTGTTGCGGATCGTTGTCTATATTGCCTTACGCTTTGCATTGTTCGCCTTCGAGACCAACGACTTGCGTAAGCGCAATCGTTTGCTTGAAAACATTGTGCTTGAAAATAAGTTGCACGCAGCATTGCGTGCAAAAACGATTGTGCCGCATTACCAATCGATTGTTGACTTAGTATCTGGCAAAGTTATTGGATTTGAAGCCCTGGCGCGCTGGCACGATGAGGATCTTGGCCCGATTGCGCCTGATACCTTCATCCCGATTATCGAAGAAAGTGAGCGCATTGAAGAGCTCACTGATCTCATGATTGACCAAGTCATGATTGATTTGCCGACGATTAAGAAAAAATTTCCGGGCGCGCTTGTATCGATCAATGTATCGAGTTTGTTATTCGCCGACGAATATCTTTTGAAGCTGTTTGGCCAACGTCTTCTAAGGTTTAAAAGCGAGTATCCGTCTTTAATTCTTGAGATTGTCGAAGGCAAAATCATCGAAGCCAACGCGCAGGTTGGCTCGCAAATTACTCAGCTCAGAGAGTGGGGCCTGGGGATTAGCATTGATGATTTTGGCAAAGACTATTCATCGCACTCACGCCTGATCGCGTTGCCGTTTAATCATCTCAAAATTGATCGTGAGTTTATTCACCAATTAGGCAAAAGCAAAAACGCCGATATTGTTGTAAAAAACATTATCGACCTTGCACAAAACCTTGGTATTTCAGTGACGGCAGAGGGTGTTGAAACCCAACAGCAACGCAACGTGCTGGTGCAGCTGGGCTGTCATTGTGGGCAGGGCTGGTACTTTGAAAAAGACCAGCCGTTAGATCGCTTACATGGCTTGCCTGCAACGTTTGGACCGTCGGTGAT
>Ga0209135_1000349_pt1 | contig 16592 bp, 17 predicted proteins | sample LauGreSBDMM110SD_4_FD_187570 | JGI IMG/M metagenome (GOLD analysis project Ga0209135, IMG submission 187570) | Freshwater lake microbial communities from Lake Michigan, USA - Su13.BD.MM110.SD (SPAdes) (version 3) | ecosystem: Environmental > Aquatic > Freshwater > Lake | place: Lake Michigan... | reverse complement strand
ATCTGTTTCATGGTCGAGTTGTCAGTTTTTTAAATTCAGTACCGCAAGTCCAGCTTGGGCAATTTCTTCATCTTGTTGTTCGCTACCACCAGATACGCCAATACCGCCAATACGGTTGCCCTGGTGAACAATGGGCAAGCCGCCGCCAAAGGCGACAAAACGAGGGCGCAACACCAAACCTTGCCCAACAGCGGGCGAGTGGTGTTTGAGGGTTTCGGTCCACTGGCTGGTGGGTAAACCAAAACTGGAAGCTGTGTAAGCCTTGTCCAAAGCAATATCGATGGAATGCAAGGGTGCACCATTCATTCTTATAAAACCCACCATGAGGCCAGCAGCATCGGTAACAGCAATATTCACCAACACGTCCATCGCTTGCGCTTTGGAGGATGCACCAGCCAGTGCAGTTTGCACGGCGGTGAAGCTGATGTTGGAGCTGCTGACAGAGACGTTGTTGTCGCTCATGGTGTGCCTTTCAAGTGTCGGCCGGATTAGGTGTAAACCTCGGTGAATGAAGGTACAGCGTCACCGGTGTGATAGAAGATACCGGTCCACAATTTGTCTTCAGTCCAGGTGGTGACCGGACGATCAGGTTGAGCCAAATAGCCCAACCCAGAGAAGGTTTCATTGCGGTTGCCACTCGGGTCAAAGAAGTAAATCGTTTCACCGCGTGTGATGCCATGGCGTGTAGGTGCAACATCAATCTTCGTTTTGGACTTGGCCATGACGTCAGCTGCTTTCAGTACATCATGCCAAGAGTCAAGGAAGAACGACGCATGGTGGAAGCCTGCGCGTTGCCCCCCTACAAAGGCGATATCGTGAGGTGTGTTGGTGCGTGTCATCCAAGTAGCCGCTTGAATTGCGCCATTGGGGCCGACCACCACTTGTTCAACCAAATAGAAATCTAACACTTCGCTCATGAACTTGGTGTTGTCTGCCACATGGTTGGTACCTGTTTCAGGATTGAGTTCACACATCAGCAATACGTGGTCCAACCAGTGTGCGCCTGCACCATGGATGGAATCGGGCCAGGGATCAGGGTTGGTGGTACCGACTTCGGTACCCACATACTCTTTCATGGCATAAAGACGCATTTCATGGCCGCTGGGCAAATGAAACTGCAGCATGCGGCCTGTTGACGGCAAGCTACCCTCGGCCAACATCACGGCTTTGATGCCATATGCTTGTATCTTGCTTTGCAGGGCATCTAAGTCGGAATCTTGCCTAACCTTGTACGCCACATGGTCCATACCAGCTTGGTCGGAAGGTTGCAGGATGACCGAGTACTTGTCCCACTCATCCCAGCATTTCAAATACACGTTGCCGTGCTTGTCTTCCATGGTTTTGATCATGCCCACTACTTTTTCGTAGTGCTTGACGGCAGCTGCCATGTCCATCACTTTGAGGGCTACGTGCCCAATTCGCATCACACTCATCTCAGTCTCCTGGTTTTTTTCAAGTTGCAATTTGGTTTGTTTGCACAAACCCACGGGAAAACGGTTTTTCAAATTTGCCAGCCACTTCAAGCTTGATGGCGCAAGTAGGTGCCACGCGGCATGCCAAGGTATAGCCTTGGGCTTGCTCTTCAGCCGTGACATGGGCTCGACTCACAGGGCCCAATGCCAAGGTAGTGCCTTCCAAAATCTTCACTTTGCAAACACCACATCCTCCATTGACACAGCCCACTGGTATGCCTTTGCGACCTAAACGCAACATGCCTTTGAGTAGACTTTCGTCGCCTGCACATGGAAAGCTCTCGTTGGTTTGTGCGATATGCACTTGCACTTTGGGTCGGGTGTCGAAAATCATGTGCGAATCCTCAAACTCGCTTAAATAATGGACTACGTACTTGTTCAGCGTCCGCAGCTGACAAAAACTTTTCTGTGTAAATATCCCGCTCGTACAAACGGCCTTGCATCAAGGCGGCAATACAAGCTTCAATCATCACGGGCGGGCCGCACAAATAAGCCTTATGTCCGGAAAAGTCACCCTTAAAGTGAGCCTTGGCCACATCGTGAACAAAGCCTTGGGTTGTTTGCGGGCCACTGCCTTCAGACAAAGCGGGCACATAAGTGAAATGGGGATGCTGCTCTGCCAAGGCCTTGAATTCGGCGTCGTAGTAAAGCTCGTCTGCGCAGCGTTGGCCATAGACCAAGGTCATGGGTTCGGTGCTGCCGTTCTCTAGCAAATCCAAAATCATCGAGCGCGGGCTAGACAAACCCGAACCACCGGCCATGAAGATAAGGGGCTGCTTGGCACTCTTGCGAACCAAGAAGCGACCGTAGGGGCCTGAAATTTTCAGGCTGTCACCCACCTTCAATTGGTTGTGCAACCAGGTGGTGGCTTTGCCATCTTTCAAGATGCGCACATTGAGTTCTATTTCACCAGTTTCTTTCACTTGGCGTGGCGAGTTGGCAATCGAGAAAGCACGCCCACCTTCCATGCCGGGCACCTGCACCTGCACATACTGACCTGCTTGAAAGTGCAGGTGCTTGTCTAACTTCAAGTAGATGGCTTTGATGGTGGGCGTCAAATCCACGATGCGCGAGACCGTGGTGGCATGGTCTTGCACCGGAATGATTTCGGCATCTGGGTCTTCGTCGATGTCGGCTTCAATCGTGGTGTCTGAATTTAGCGTTGCACAACAAGCTAAGGTTTTGCCGGCGTCACGCTCAAAGTCCATCAGTGCAAACGGATTGGCTGCGCCATGATCGACATCCCCATCCTCAACAGAAACTTTGCAAGTACCGCATAAGCCGTGACCACAAGCGTGGGGTATGTAAATACCTTGACGCAAAGCGGCATCCAAAATGGTTTGTCCTTCTTCCACTTCAATGGTGGCACCCAAGGGTTCAAGCGTGAGTTGATAGCTCATGGTGTGTCCCTAGAAAGCCTGTCGTCCAGCACGTACTTCGCGTTTGATGCCGTTAAGCGCGGGTGTTTTGAAACGGATGAGTGACTTGTGCCCCAAGCCATGGTTGTCTAGCGATTTACCAAAGTCAGGTTTGAACTTTTTATTCGAACTGGTCCACTCCACCCGTTGCCAATCAATTTGTTCAAACTCGGGATGATCGCCATATAAATCGGGCAAGACGTCCCGCACCAAAGCCCCAAAGGGCAGATCGGGTGGCAGCGGCACACAAAACGGCGCGCAGTACATCAAGTGGTTGTCCCAGCCCAAGTAGATGAGGCGATTGCCGTAGAACAAGTCTTCGGTGTCGGCTTGTCGCAAGGGGTAGTCCCCGATGGTGAGCAAACCATCTGGTGGTAAGACGGCTGTGCGGTCTGGCATATCCCTACTCATCGCTGGCTCCTTCAGGGGCTTCTTTGCCACGCCATTTGCTGAAGTTGGATTTGTCTTGGCTGGTGCTGAAGTCACCGTTGTCTTCGCCGCCATTGACACCGTAGAAACGCAAAACTTCACGCACAGGGCTGTCGCCAGGTGAGGCCGGGTTGATGTCATCTGGGTAGCAGTTGCCTTGGTAAATCTGGTGCACCGGCAGCCAAGCTTGAACATACTTGCGTGGTTCGTAATCGAATATTTCTTGGCAATGACTACTGCAGAAGTGGTATTTCATTCCGTGGTAGGCTGATTCGCGATAAGCGATTTGCGTCGGGTCACCGGGTTCGGTGAACATCATCGGCACCGTGCACACTTGGCACAACATGGGCAGTACTTGGTTGAACCAGCGACCTTCTTTTTTCTGCTCTTTGGACCAGTGGTCAAAGCGCGAACGGTAGTAGCGATCAAAAGTGTCTGGATAGCTTTCAGACAGCCACTTCATCTCGTCTTCACTGGGAATCCAGGTGTGAAAAGCAGCGGCGTGGCTGTATTGGTAGAACGTCGCCCAGGCTTGGTGGCTGATGTGATCTTTGCCTTCACACGCATCTTTCCAACCTTTGGGCTCCCGAATACCGTAGCGTGCCAAGTCTTTGAACAAAGCGCCGCCATTACTCTCTGCATACATTTCCCAGGCTTGTTTCCAACTCATCACGCGCTTGGGCAGCATGTAGTCTTGCATCATGGCCACCAGGGTGAGAAGGCGGTAACCGCGCCAGAACCACTTGTCTATCCAGCGCTGCACGATGGGTACGTTGGCTGGGTCTTGCTCCAACATGAACTTAATGCACTCAATGCCCAAGGTCATGTGGCGGGACTCGTCCGATTGCGCAGAAAAACCAAAGGTGACGGTGGAGATGTCGCCGTTGTGTGCTGCGCCCGACATGAAGGGTACGAACAACAAGTTGGTCAGCACGTATTCAAACGAGAAACTCACCGCAGTCAAGAACTCGAACGGGCCGCCGCTGAAAGCGTCTTCAAAGAAGGACTTCGGCACGGACAAATACCACATGTTGTCAAACCAATGGTTGGCCGAGTGCATGCCGTTGAAGTACTTGTTGTAGTGCGAAATGGCGTGCGTTTCGGTTTGAAAGTGACGCAATTCATCGATGGCTTGCATTTGAGCGGCCACCCGAGCACCGGCACCTGTGAACTGACGTCCGACGTGTTGGAAACCACGGTGGGCGTAGTACTCCAAGGGTGTCACCCCTTGAATGAACAGTTTCAAAGCGTTGATGTAGCGCGCATCACTCACGCCCAACTGACCATTGTTTTGCGCGAAGGAGTCGATCACCGCGTAAAGCTTCTTGTCCTTTTCGCCCTGGTATTTCCAGTAGGCGTCCATGGTTAAGCGGAACGGGTCTTCCCATTTGTCCCAGTCGTGGATCTTGATGCCTTCGTACTTGTCATAGGGGAACACCTTGTCCATGGGCTGGTAGGTGGTGTCCCAATGCAAGCCACGCGTCATCGCGGCATAGCGGTCTTTTAGACCTAACTTCTTCTTTTTTACGGGTGCGTCCATGCGGGTCTCCTGGTGGTTTTTGTTTAGGCAAGGCCAACCGCTTCGCGGTCGCTGATGGGGAAATAGGCGCGGTGCAAGATGTCCGGATCGGCTTTCAAGTTGTCGGGTCCGCCGTCGTATGACACACGACCCCTTGACATCACATACACATGGGTTGATAAACCCAATGCCAATTGAGTGAACTGCTCGATCAACAAAACACCAATGCCGTTGGCAGCGATCTCGCGGATCACCGGTACCAAGCGGCTGACGATGGACGGGGCCAAGCCAAAGGACAACTCGTCAATCAGCAAATAGCGCGGTGACACCACCAAGGCTTGAGATATGGACACCATTTGTTGTTGCCCACCTGACAAATCGCCTGCGGCTTGGTTCAAGCGGGTTTTCAATTCGGGGAACAGTTCCAACACCCGTTCAATGGACTGGTTCAAGGCACTGCTGGACAACCCACCACCGGCGACTTGCAGGTTTTCTTTGACCGTGAGTTCGCGCAGCACCTGATGGCCTTCGGGTACTGTGGCAATGCCGTGGCGGCGAATCTCGTCGCTTTCCAAGCCTTTGAGGTTGCGGCCATCGAGCCAGATGTCACCGAAGGCGGGCTCGACCACACCTGAGAGGCCCAGCACCGTGCTGGTTTTGCCGGCGCCATTAGGGCCCATCAGGGCAGTGACCATGCCAGGCTTGACTTCCAACTTGATACCGTGCACCACGGCCTTGGTGCCACGCACCATGACCAGGTTGTCGATTTTCAAAACATCGGCGGATGTGCTCATGCGTGGGCTCCCAAGTCTTCGAAACTCCCCAAATACGCTTTTTGCACTTCAGGGTTTTGCAATACATCGTGGGTGGGGCCAAGTGCCAACAATTTGCCAAAGTCCAACACCATGGTTTCTTCGCAGCAAGCGGCAATCAGTTCCACGTCGTGGTCGATCAAAAACACTTGCGCGCCGCAATAAGCAGGAATACCACGAATGACGTTTTCCAAATGCTTGGTTTCGGATTCAGACATTCCAGCACCTGGTTCGTCCAACATCACCAATTCCGGTTTGCCAATCAAAGCTTTGGCGATCTCAGCCAAATGTCGCTCTTGCGTGGACAGGTTGCTGCCTTTGCGGTGAATGCGTTTGCTCAGTCCCACGTAGTCAATGGCTTGTGACACCGCATGGTCTGACGTGTCTTTGTCGATGAAGCCTGCGTGGTCGGCAATCGCTTCAACGTTTTCCCAGAGGGTCAAGTCATCTGCAATTTGATCAGTTTGGAAGGTGCGGCGTAAACCAAACAAAGCGCGTTTGTGTGGTGCCAAACCGGTGAGCTTGCGGCCATTGACGCTGACACTGCCTTGTGTGGGTGTGACAAATCCAGACAACACATTCAGCAAGGTGGTCTTGCCGGCACCGTTGGGGCCGATCAGGCCAGAGATGCCGCACTTCAAAGTGACGGTCAATTCGTTGATGGGCTTGACGCCACCGAATTGCACTGTGAGGTTGTTGATGTCAATCATGTGGTCAAGCCTTCAACGGTAAGAAGCAAAGGGTTTGGGGAAGCGCTGGTCGATGCGTTGGCGGATTGGCAGCACCAAGCGGTAGCTGGTAATTTCAATCACCACCTTTATCAGCATGGCACCCCAAATGATGGCCAAGGCCACGCTGTGGTCCACATCAAACACGCCGTGGGCAATCCACGCCACAAAGTAGCCAATGAAGATCCAGTTCAACAAACGCTTGATCAGGCGGTGGTCGGGCATCACGCCCATGCGCTCGATTAGTCGAGACAAGCGCAGCGACACCCAGGCTTCGGCGTCTTCCGCAGCGTCTTGAATCTTTTTGCCAAAGAAGCCCAGCAACAGCCAGCACACGCCTGGGATGACTATGCGAAACAGCAAGGCGATGAGCGCGATGAAGAAGGAGCCGGCGAAACTGGCTTGCTCGTAATGGGCACACAGCAGCCCCACCGCGATGGCAATGAGTCCCCAAGTGACTGTGCCTTCAATGATGCGGCTCATGCGCACGAATTTGTAATAGTCGGCCAGTTGACCGGCCAGGCCTTTGCGTCCTTGGATCAAAGAAACCAACAAGGCGAAACCAAAAAACACATTTGACAAGTTGCCATCGACACCGTGGTCGTTGAGCAAAGCGGGCAGGGCGCGAATGAGCAAGCCAGCGAACAAACAACCCACCCAGTTGTAAACACCACCGACCACCACCAAGGCGTACAGCAAGATGGATTGACTGACAGGAAAACCGGTGTTGTCTAACTGACCATTCAATCCAGCCAATAAGCCACCAGCTAAGCCAGCTAAAAAACCACCAATCGTGAATGCCCAGGCTTTGTAACCAAACACGCTGACACCAGCTGCAATCGCTGCTGCTTCTGATTTGCGGATCAAGGCCCATGAACGTCCCGATTTGGTGGCGCGTTGCCATTCCAGCCAACACATGCCGGCGGCCAACCATGCGACGGTATAGCGGAAATAACTGCCGTCGCTCACGGCGATCCAAGGGCGTTCAATCAATGCGCGTTGACCATCCACCACTTTGCCTGTCCAACCCGGGCCGCCATCGGGGAAACCAATCACGTTGACCACGACTTGAAAGGCAGCCGCCACCATCAGTGTCAGCAAGGCCAGGTACAAACCGCGCATGCGCAGGGCAGGCAAGCCCACCACCAAACCAACCGCAGCAGCCACCACTGCGCCCATGACCAAGGCTAATTCAAAAGGCATGGCCATGCCGTGAACCAATCGCAAACACACCCAACCGCCCACGCCGCTGAGGGCGAATTGCGCCAAGGACACCATGCCCAATTGACCATAAAGCAAGGACACGGTGGCGGCAACCAAACTTAGGCAGGCCACCGTGGTGAAAGTATTGAGCCAGTAGGCCGAGAACAAATAGGGACCCAGCAGACCAAACACCGCCAATGTGATCAGGATGGGCGTGATGCGACGCAGGGGTGAGCCTGGTGGGATATCGGGTTTGTCTTTATCGCGTGCCATGGTGTCTGTTCTGCAATCTGGGGTTATTCGAGATGGCTGTTGTCACGTGACAAGCCAATGCCTTTGCGCTGTTGCCACAAGATGGCCAAAATGGCCACCACAAAACCTGTGGCAGAGCCATAGCGAGAAATTTGCGGCAACAAGGTGGTGAGGGCTTCAATGACGCCAATCAATAAACCACCCAACACAGTCATGGGCAAGGACACCAAACGACCCACCACAGCCGCTGCCATGGCGGGGATGACCAAGAAGGTGAGAACGGTGGGGTTCAATCGCACCATGTTGCCCATGAACAAACCAGTGATGCCAGCAAAAACACCGGCAATCGTCCAAGCCCAGGTGTCGACGTTTTTCACGCGCACACCCAGCAAGCCACTGAGCACACGGTTGCTTTGCAAAGCACGCATGCGCAAACCCAGCGGCGTTTTAGCCAACAGCCACAACATGCTGATGGTCATGGTCGCTGCCAACACCAAGGCCAGCAAACGCGTGTAGCTGATCAGGCGGCGACCATCGAATTCGAGTCCACCACTGTCGGTGGGCAATACCAAACGACGGGGATCATCACCCCAATACCATTGCGCCATGCCCATCACCATCAAGGCAAAACCTAGGGTGGCCATGGCCCGCACAATGCGGTCTTGATGGGTCAAGCTGGGCGCGATGAAGCGCCCATAAGCCCACGATAAAAATGTTGCCACAAAAACACCTGCGACCCATCCCATCCAATCGGCGTATTCCATGTCGATGATTTGCCAGCACACCATGGCGGCCAAACCGCCCAATGCGCCGTAGGCAAAATTCACCACACCGCTGGCACGGTAGAGCACCACCAAACCAACGCCGGACAAGGCGTACACCGCGCCGACACTGATGCCGACAACGAGGAAGGGAAGCAGGGTTTCCATGATTTCAGTCTTCTTGAGTTGACGTGCGCTTACTTGGCCACGCCTGTCTTGGCTTCATAAGCCAAGACATCGGCCAAGTCAGCATCCTTGGCTTGGAAGCAATTTGGGGTTTGCAACTTGAAGCTGCCACCAGTCAACAATGCCACACGGCCGTTGTGGTTGGCTTGATGGCGTTCACCTTCACCAAAATACCAAGGTGCGCACAACATGTCTGTTTTTACGTTCTTGATGCCGCGTGCAGCGTTAAAGAAAGCTTTGCGGTCAATGTCGCCTTTGATGCCCAGCATGGCGTTGGTGGCCACTTGTGCAGACAAATAACCGGCTTGCGAGAAAGAGTCGATCGGGTCTTTCTTGTTGCCGTACTTGGCCATCACTGCCAACCAGTTTTTGGTGTCAGCACCGTCTTTGTCCAGGGGTTCGAGTTCCATGTGGACATACAACTTGCCGTCCCAGTATTTGCCAGCAGCCTTGGGCATTTCGGTGTGGTAGGCCGATGTAGGCAGACCCCACTTGATGGATTTGCCCATGTCTTGCTGTTCAGCAGCTGTCAAGATGGGCAGCATCATGCCGCGGGGCATGCCCAACACAATACCGTCAGGCTTGGAAGCTTGTGCTTGCAAGACGATGGCATTGCCGTCGAGTTGACCTGGATCGAAAATTACTTGCTTGACGGCTACGCCATTGGCTTTACCCCAGCTTTCAACGCCGCCACACACCCAGTCGCCAAAGCCGGGAATGCCGGGGGCGATACAGGTGATGTTTTTCAGCTTGAAGGTGTCAGCGATGTACATGGCAGCGCTGATGGTGGATTGGCGCGGACCTTGGTTAAAGGCTGCGTAGTTTTTGCCATAAAAGCAAGCACGGGGCACGCCCACACCAGCAATCACGGCCACGCCTTCTTGTTCGTACATTTTGTTGTTGGCACCGCATTCCACAAAAGACGTGGAACCCACCATGCCGACCACTTTGGTGTCTTTCACCAACTTGGAAGCGGCTTGTGAAGCCACTTCAGGATTCCAGGTGTCGTCTTGAACCGTGTAGTTCACAGGACGGCCATTAATGCCGCCGTTGGCGTTCACACATTTGAAATAGGCTTCAGCAGACCGTGCAGCAGAAGAGAAATCTTCAGGACCGGTTTTGCCCACGATAGCGCCAATTTGAATCGGTTCGCCGGTGGCTTTTTTACCATTACCCAAACCACAGCGATCTTGCGCTTGCGCACTGACGCTGAAGCTTGCAGCAACTACTAAGCCCAATGCAAGAATATATTTTTGTTTCATTTAAAGGAGTCTCCTGTTTGTTTCTTGAGCCCAAAAAGTGGTTATGACACGCGAATTTGGGCTAAGCACCCGCGTGAAAGTTTGGTGTGCGCTTCACGGGTGTTGCATCCCACCATTCCATTCTTCAAAGTTGTGTTGATCTTGTGAACCATCGAATAAACCGCTGTCTGACGATTGGGTGACAGGCATGGACCAGGCATGACGTTGCAGGCTGTAAGCCGCTTGTGCGCTGTGTTTTTCGGGTTCGAGATTGAAAATATGTTGGCAGGGCAGACTGCAAAAGCAACGGCCTTGCAAGGTCTTAGCTTGTGAAAGCGCAGTAGAACCTTCCATTCCGGGTACGGGCAACTGGCACGTACCACACAGCACAGGGGCGGCTTTTTCTTGCGGACGTTGCCCTTGCGCAATTTGATGAGCCAAGCCCATCATGTGCGGTCTGAACATAGCGTCAAAGGTGCCAGGGTATTTCTTACTTAACCAGTCCAGTGCAGCCGCATTTGGGGCCCAAACATGCAGAGGCAATCCTGCGCTATAACGGTACAAGCGCAACCATGTTTGATGACTGACATGGGCTTGTTGTTCACAAGCTTGTGGCCAATTGCTGGGTAAAGTCAGGCCCAAAGGTTTCCAAGTCTCAAAAACTTTTTGCAGTGGTTGCTCCACATACATAGCCCACACTTCTTGCCAACTGTGGCTGTGAAAAGGCAGCATGTAGTCTTGCATCACGGCCACCAAACTACTTAAACGCACACTGCGCCAAAACCATTTATCGATCCAGGCTTGCACGATGGGCAGATTGGCCGGGTCCTGCTTTAACAAGAATTCCACCAAGGTCAGACCGGCAGCTTGATGCCGAACTTTGTCAGATTGCGCGGTCAGCCCAGCACTGGAGGTGGACATATCGCCGTTGTCAGCCGCTGCAGACATATATGACACATACAGCGTGTTGCTGATGATGGGGTTGAAGCCCACAGCCATGGCTACCAAAAATTCAAATGGACCGGCACTCAATAGATCATCTGCATACGACTTGGCCACGGACAGCATCCAATGGTGATCAAACCATTCGGTGTAACTGTGCATGCCATTGAAATACTTGTTGAAGAGTGAAGTGGCGTGTATTTCAAGTTGGTTGTGTCGCAGATGGTCTGCGGATTGAAACGCAGCATCGGTTAAACCGAGTTGTCGTGCGACGCGTGCATAACCCCTGTGGGCGCTGTACTCGATCGGGCTGAAGGCTTGCAGCAATAACTTGATCGCATTGGCATAGCGAGCGTCTGACAGACCGAGTTGACCGTTGTTCTGGGCAAAAGCATCAGTGATGGCGTACAAGCGCTTGTCTTTGTCGCCTTGCAATTTCCAATATTTTTCCAGTGTGGGCTGCAAGGGTTGACGCAGTGCCGACCAATCATGGATGCGGATACCTTCCAGGCTACGCGCTGGAAACACAGCCTCGGGCTGGCGGACTTGCCAGGCCAAATCGCGTGTCAGGGCTTGCATGCGTTGGTTGCGGTTCATGGCAGGTTGTTTGACCGTGGTGTCCATCTTGAAGACCTGTGGCTCAGTGGTTCCAGCTCAGCGTGAACTGGTCATCGTCTTCATCGATATGGCCCGACAAGGTCACCAGGTTCACTTGCATTTGTTGCAAGTCATAACGCTGGCCCAATTGCTCTTCAATGCTCTCGCGTTTGATCACCAAGCTGTTGGGCGCATCAATCTTCACCAAGCCGGGTGAATACACCGCAGTGGCATTGGGGTTGTCGGCCAAGATGGCATCCACCACTGGGCGGGATTCTTCATTGACTTGGAAAGCGATGAATACGTTGGACATGACAGTTCCTTGAAGAGGGAGACTCAGGCGCTGAGGCCCAGTTTTTTGCAGCGGGCTTGGAATTGCGTGAACACGTCTTCCAAGGTGGACGCGCCTTTGTCGCCCAGCGCCATCTGCGCAATAGGCACCAGGGCGTCGTGCATGCGTTTGGACCAGGCGTGTGTCCATTCGTTGATGAGTGTTTTATTGGCTTCGGATTCAGCTGCAGCGGTTTTCACCACGGCGTCTACCCAGCGGTTGGACTCTTCGTGCCACTCGACCATGAAGGCACTCAGCATCGAAACGGCCGTACCGCCATTCAAAGCCACATGGTCGTCAATAAAATGCCCGAATATCAAGGGGTAAAGCAAACCATCGATGGCCAGGTTTTGAGCGACAAAAATCTCGAATGGATCACGCACCACAAAACTGTCTTCCACCAAATGACGCAGGGCTTGCCACTGAGGGGCTTTCAGCCAAGCTTCTTTACCGGCATCCAAACCACTGGGTTCGTCCAGCGCCAAACCAAGGCGGGTGATGTACTGGGCCACGCCCAGTTCGTCCATGGCGTGCAAGCTGGCGGGTGCGGTGAAGGCCGTGCCATAGCCGTAGGCGGCGATCATGCAGTTGTTCATGTTGCCGCCCCAAGCCACATGGCGCAACGGGATGATGACTTGGCACACTTTGTCGCGCAAATCGTCAGGCATTTTGTTGATCAGGTCGCGCGATTCAACGAACTGGTAACTCGACTCCATCGCGTCTTGTTGACGGGCGCGGGCCATGGTCCAGGTGCCGTAATAAAACTGGCGTGGGTCTTTCAGCACATACCAATCGGCCAGCACCACTTTGGAGCGCGAGGCGTCAAACAACTCGTACTCGGGGTCCCAAGTGGGGCGGTAGTGGAAGTTGCTGGTGGCTTGGGCACCAAAGGTGGCTTCTTGGTAGCGGGTCGCCGGTTTGTCGTCGCCGACATAGCGCGCCACATGCGAAAAGGTATTGCGAAGGGGTTGAATTTCCCGTGCTTGCAGATCGACGGTCATGGTGTCTCCGTATTGCGTAAATCGTTGAGGGAAGGAGCGCGTTCGTCTTCAGGGCCCAGGAATTCGACTTGGTGTTTTTTGCAAAACTCATCAAATTGATCGCGTTTCAGCGTCAACTCGGCGCTCAGGTCGGGCCAGCCGATGGCGAACTCGAAATGGACAAATTCGCTGTCCTGGGGGCTGGTGACGCGCACAAATTTGCGGTGCAGCACGGGCGACTCTTCGGCAGTCGTTGTGGTGGCAGTGAATGGTTGTGTTGACATGGCAACCTCTTTTTGATGACTGGGTCTAACAGCACAGATTGCGCCAGCTCCGCCCAAGAACGGCTTTTTTATCGATAAAACAGGGTTTTCACTAATCCAAACCTCTCAAAACAAGCTTGTTTTGATTAAAAACTCGGATATCTGGCATTTGGCTATGAAGAGCTTTACAAAAAATGTGATTTTTTGATGAAAACATGCATTTTTGACTTCATCATTTGATGAAAGTGCCCAAAATAAGGGCTTACCCTTGGCGAAAAATTATGAACTTATCTCGATAATTTGAGTATGAGCACGGCTTTGCCCCCTTTGCCATCTGACGCAGATTTGCGTCGATTGGTGCAGTTTTCCAGCAGTGATGGACGCATTTGGCTGGCCGGGCAACGCATGCTGCTCATGCATGCTGCGGCGTTGGGTTCCTTGCGTCGAGAGTTGATGCAAAGTATTGGTCATGAGAAAACCCGCCGCTTATTGATGCGAACGGGTTACTCGGCTGGTGAAAGTGATGCAGCATTGGCCAAGCAAGTGCGTGGCGATGCGCCCATGTTCAACATGTTTTCAGTAGGACCTCAATTGCACATGCTGGAAGGGGCTGTTCAAGTCACACCCATTAAATTTTCCCAGGACATGGAAAACAACCAATTTGAAGGTTTGTTTCGCTGGGATCATTCTTGGGAAGTTGAAACCCATGTGCGTGACTTTGGCTCACAGGAACATCCAGTGTGTTGGATGTTGTTGGGATATGCCACAGGCTATACCAGCGCTTTTTTTGGACGCCGTATTTTTTTTAAAGAAACGCAGTGCACCGCCTGCGGCTTTGACCACTGCCTGATTGAAGGTCGCTTCAAAGCCGATTGGCCTGACGGTGATGAAATGGAGGCGGGTTACGCGCCCGATGCCTTGTTGATTGAGTTGCAAAACCTCAAGCAACAAGTAGAGGTTATGCGCGAAAATCTCCCGCCTGAGGATGACTCTGGGCCTTTACTAGGGCGTTCCAAAAGTTTCATGGCTGCCACGGATTTGCTTCGCAAGGCGGCGGGTACGCAAGTCACTGTGCTGCTAACTGGTGAAACCGGAGTGGGCAAAGAGCGCTTTGCAAGAGCGTTGCATGCTTTGAGTGACCGCGCCACTCGACCCTTTATTGCGATCAATTGCGCAGCCCTACCTCCTGATTTGATTGAATCAGAATTATTTGGCGCTGAAAAAGGCGCTTACACGGGTTCTGGGGCGGCTCGTCCTGGTCGATTTGAACGCGCTGATGGCGGAACGCTGATGCTGGACGAATTGGGTGAATTGCCATTGCCAGTGCAATCCAAACTGTTGCGGGTTTTACAAGATGGGTTAGTGGAGCGTCTTGGGGGGACGGTCACACGTCGCGTCAATGTACGAGTGGTTGCGGCCACTAACGTAGATTTAGCTACAGCTGTTGCGCAAGGAAAATTTCGGCAAGACTTGCTGTATCGTCTGAATATATATCCGATTCGTGTTCCTTCTTTGCGAGAGCGCGGTGAGGATATTGAAGTATTGGCAAACCATTTATTAAAGCGTTTTTCAGAGCGTCACAACAAAGGATTAGCCGGCTTTAGTGATAGAGCTCTTGAGGCTTTGCGCAACCATGATTGGCCTGGTAACGTGCGTGAACTAGAAAATTTAATTGAACGTGGTGTTATTTTGACTGGCGCAGGAGAGTGGGTGGATGTTGAGCGATTGTTTCCCTCCTACCCCGCGCAATCTGAAACTCCAACCAGCAGTGTGGTCAACAAAACCGGCCGTTTATCCAAAGGTGGATCCAACCAAGGTCAGGCATTGCTTAATGAGTTGGTAGAGCGCAAACTTTCTATCACTCATATGGAGCACATGTTGATTCAAGAAGCCGTGGATCGCAATAATGGCAACATTTCTGCTGCAGCGCGGCTATTAGGCTTGACCCGACCACAACTAAGTTACAGACTGGGCAAAATGAACGAGGACAATGGCTAATTTTCAATTGATCAAATCATTCAATGTCTAAGCGAGCTTTCATTCCTGATAACGACCTGGAAATTCAACCCGATACCGCTGTAGGCAATGTGATTGAGCTGTCACGCACTTTGATTGAGCGGACGTATAACCAATTGCGCCTAGACATTGTGGAAGGTCGATTGCCGCCAGATGAAAAGCTTCGCGTTGAACACTTAAAAAGTCGCTATGCAGTGGGTTCTGGAACCTTGCGTGAAGCAATGTCTCGACTGATCAGCGACAACCTCATCTTGGCTGAGGGTCAACGTGGATTTCGGGTGGCACCTATTGCCATTGAAGATTTAGAAGACATTACCCGTATGCGCACACAGTTGGAGGTAGAGGCTTTGCGGCAATCTATCCAGCATGGTGACAAAGTATGGAGTGATAAATTAACTCAAGTACATGATGAATTAGATGCATTAGGCAACCCGGGAGAAACGACTGACCGCAGGCAATGGGAGTTCATGAATGCTCAATTTCACGCAGTGTTGATCGAGTCTCATGCATCACCTTGGACTTTGCGCTTTTTAGATTTGTTGTCTCGCCATGGCGAGCGCTACCGAAGATTGGCGATTTCACTCAAACTGCCAGGCAGAGATGTCCAATCAGAGCACAGAGATATATTCAAAAGCGCAATATCAGGCAATGACGTTAGGGCAGCTTTAGCGCTGGAAGCCCATATTCGTGCGACAACTGATGTCTTACGTACCGCCATACATAAAGGTGTTGATGTTTTCGGTAGTTGATTGACAGAGCACGTAAAGTTAAGAAATTTTGAATTTACTTCTACAGTAGATGTCTTAATGAACAAGCTTGATTAGATAAAAATCCTCTTGACTCGAGACATCCGCCGTGTAATATTCGTGCGATAACTCGATGAAATTTGAGGGCAAAAAGTCACCCAGAGGCCCTCAGCGCGACAACTAGTTGCGTAAAAAAGGAAAAAACATGGCTTGTGACCATGTTTTTTTAGGTGGCTCCTCGACCTGGGCTCGAACCAGGGACCTACGGATTAACAGAAATCCAGGCTCGTCAAAAACCTATATAAATCAATGACTTACACGTAAAAATAGCCACCGTGTAATATTTCGTGTAATTAGCCAAGAGTTGCATATTGCAACTGGAGAGGTGAAAACCTGGTTTTTCAGGTTTTGACCCCTGAATTTTGACCCCAAAACTTGGACGACAGGCTTGGGACTCGATCCAGTTATGGCCTTTTGTTCGGATCTACATCCGGGTGTTTCTGCAAGGCATTTGTTCTTTACTGACTGACTTATGCTTTTATTATGAATAAGTAACATTGACTATGCTGAGGGTTTAATTGCGTTCTCAATGTTCATAAAGATAGGCCTGCCATCTGGCGTGTTGAGAGGAATGATTTTTTCTTGTTCTTCTCCCTCGGCTGGTATCAATGCACATAGGGTGGGGCTTGTTTGGAT
>Ga0209135_1000345_pt1 | contig 16690 bp, 13 predicted proteins | sample LauGreSBDMM110SD_4_FD_187570 | JGI IMG/M metagenome (GOLD analysis project Ga0209135, IMG submission 187570) | Freshwater lake microbial communities from Lake Michigan, USA - Su13.BD.MM110.SD (SPAdes) (version 3) | ecosystem: Environmental > Aquatic > Freshwater > Lake | place: Lake Michigan... | reverse complement strand
CCCTTGGCGGGGTAGCTCAGCTTGGTAGAGCAAGCGGCTCATAATCGCTGTGTCGTGGGTTCAAATCCCGCCTCCGCTACTAATAATCAAGTGCGAAATACGCACGGATTTCACCATTGAAGGGCGCTCGGGTAATCTGAGCACCGCTTAGAGCAACATCTACGAAGGAGTTAAGACCATGGCAAGTAAGAGCGCGGACGTACGTCCAAAAATCACCATGGCATGCGTGGATTGCAAAGAGCGTAACTACATCACCAAGAAGAACCGCCGCAACGATCCAGACCGCATGGAACTCAAGAAGTTCTGTCCACGTTGCAAGTCTTCAACTCTTCACCGCGAAACCCGCTAATGCTCAACCCCGATTCGGTCGGGCGCACCTTCGCCGGTACAGATGTAATAACAATTTCTCAATCTGAAATAGATGCCTTCTGCGCCGTCATTGGCGAAAGCGACACAACGATTGCTCCCCCTACATTTTCTATCCGCATCACTCTTTCGCAATACGAAAGCATTCTCACTCAACCAGAAATTGGTCTTGATTGGTCTCGCCTAGTTCATGGTGATCAGAAGTTTGAAATCATCGAACCTATCAAAGCCGGCGATGCGCTGACATGTGCGGCAACGATCGAGAACTACCGAGTTGCTGCCGGCAATGAAATCGTCACCGTTCGCTCTGATCTACATCGGGGGGCTGACCTAGTGATCTCTTCCTGGTCCACATTGGTGGTGCGCGCATGATTGAAGTGGGCACAGTGTTGCCAGAACAAATCTTCTTTATTGATCGTGCGATGCTCAAAAACTATGCCGACGCATCGGGGGATCAGAACCCAATTCATCAAAATGAAGAGTTTGCAGTCTCTGTGGGCCTTCCTAACGTCATTGCACACGGCATGCTCACCATGGCACTAGTCGGTAAGTACGTCTCTGACTTTGCCGGTGGTGCTGGGCAAGTTCTAGAATTCGGTGCTCGTTTCACCAAGCCAGTCATTGTTGCCGCAGGTGAAAAAGTTGATCTCACTGTCAGTGCAACGGTGAGTGAAATAGTCGATGGAAAGATTTCATTAACCTTAAGTGCAACATCTGCTGGCGTGAAAGTACTTGGAATGGCGAAAGCGGTGGTGCAAAAGTGAGTGCACCAGATTCGGTACATGAGTTAGCCAAGGCTCGTTTAGTTGCTCGCGCGGAAAGAAACTTTGCCCGCTCTGATCAACTCCGCGATGAGATTGCAGCTCTTGGTTTTGAAGTTGTTGATGGTGCTGGGGAGTATGAACTACGTCCCAAGAAGCGTTTTCCAGTCTATGAATCCACTCGCGATATTCGCCCGATAAATTCAGGTAAGTATGAGATTACGGCCGCAATCATTGTGGAGGGATTCCACGAGGATGCAGTCACATGCATTGAATCGATTAAGGCCCATAGCCAATGCGCCATTGCCATCCTGGTAATTGGTGATCCTGGGATTCTTGTGGATCAATTAGATTCACGTACATCGCTGGTTCAAGTCAATGAAAACTTTGGCTGGGGCGAGAATGCCAATGCGCTACTGCGCAATGTGACAAGTGAATTTATTATCATCATGGATCCATCGACAACCTTCACCGGCGATGCAATTGCTCCAGTGCTTGCCGAACTACAAAAAAGAGAATTTGTAGCTGTTGGCTGGCGCGGGGGGCTGGTAAATCTGGCAGATGAATGGCGCAGCACAGAAGATAAAGGTGCTGGCGAGGTAGATGTTCTCTTTAGTTACTTTATGGCGATGCATCGCGAGGATGCTTTGGCCGTGCGCGGGTTTAGCAATCGCGCACTGTTCTACCGCAATGCAGATATCGAATTCTCGCTCAACTTACGCCATGGAAATGGCCGCTTACTACAGATGGACTTACCCCTAGAACAAGGGCGTCATCATGGTTATCACGATAGCGAGCCCGAATATCGTGAGTCACAATCGAAGAAAAACTACGACCGTATTCTGGAGAGATTTAGAGGCAAGACTGCAATATTGAGTCCGCGCAGGTAGCCTAAGCACATGGCCGATTTACGCGATTACACATCACTACGCGTAGGCGGGCCTGCCAAGAAGTTTGTCGAAGTAGGTACTGAGGCAGAGATCATCGCTGCCATTGAAACTGCTGGTGAATCCCCGATACTCATTATTGGCAGTGGAACAAATATTTTAGTTTCAGATACTGGCTTTGAGGGCACCGTTATTCGAATTGTTAATCACTCACTGCAAGCCGAAGTCGATGCATGCAGCGGTGCAACGTTGACCATTGGAGCTGGTGAAAATTGGGATGATTTTGTAAAGACCACACTTGAACGTGGCTTTGCCGGCCTGGAAACCTTAAGCGGAATTCCTGGCAGTGTGGGAGCGGCGCCTATCCAAAATATTGGCGCCTATGGACATGAGGTTGCAGAATTTATTACTCGGGTGCGCACCTATGACCGTCAGAAGAAAGAAATTAAGACTTTCACCAACCTTGAGTGTGAATTTGAATATCGTAATTCTCACTTCAAATCCCATCCTGGTCGCTATGTCATTCTTGATGTGCAATTCAACCTTCGCACAGGTGAGATGACAACACCGATTACCTACTCCGAACTTGCCACAAAGTTAGGAATTGAAGTTGGCGAAAAAGCACCCGTTGCGGCCACTCGCAAAGCAGTACTGGAGCTGCGTGCAATGAAGGGAATGCTACTCAATAAGACAGATCGCGATTCTTGGTCTGCCGGTTCATTTTTTACCAACCCTATTGTTTCGCCAGAAGTTGCCGCAAAGCTTCCACCTGAGGCGCCGCAGTGGCCAACATCTGATGGTCGCGTGAAAACAAGCGCTGCCTGGCTAATTGAAAACTCAGGAATACATAAAGGTGATGCACATGGTGGCGCGCGAGTTTCGACAAAGCATGTACTAGCACTTACCAATGCCGGCAACGCAACAGCTAACGATATTGTTGAGCTTGCCCAAGATGCGAAAGAGAAGGTCTATGCCAAGTTCGGCATTACGTTAGAGGCCGAAGTTAATTTAGTGGGAGTTACTCTGTAAGTAACTTCTTGATTCGCCCAATACCTTCAACGATATCTTCATCACTTGTTGCGTAGGAGAATCGCAAGTATCCAGAAGGCCCGAAAGCTTCGCCCGGAACAGCGGCAACTTCAACTTCTTCCAAGATGATTGTGGCCAGCTCTGCCGAAGTATTTGCCACCTTGCCCCGGATAGTTTTACCCAGTGCACCCTTTACTGATGGATAGACATAGAAAGCACCTTGGGGTGTGGGGCATTGAAAACCAGGAACCTCATTAAGTAGGTCAACAATTAACTTACGGCGACGGTTAAAGGCTTCGCCCATCTTGTGTACTTCATCAAGGTTGCCGGAAACGGCTGCGATAGCTGCGCGCTGTGAAACATTTGAAACATTTGAAGTTAGGTGAGATTGCAGATTTGTTGCTGCCTTGATGGCATCTTTTGGCCCAATCATCCAACCCACACGCCAACCAGTCATCGCATAGGTCTTGGCAACACCATTGATGATGATGCAGGTATCAGCAAGTGCTGGCACTAAAACTGGAAGTGATGGAGCCTTTGCATCGTCATAGAGCAGGTGCTCATAAATTTCATCTGAGATAACCCACACGCTATTCTTCACCGCCCATTCGCCAATTGCTTTCGCTTGCTCAGGTGAATAGACCGAACCAGTTGGATTTGAAGGTGAGCAGAACAATAAAGCTTTAGTCTTTGGGGTTCGGGCCGCTTCTAACTGTTCAACTGTTACTAAATAGTTTTGTGATTCATCTGCAAATACTTCAACGCTCTTTCCACCAGCAAGCTTGATTGCTTCTGGATATGTGGTCCAAAATGGTGAAGGGAGAATGACTTCATCACCCGGATCAATAATTGTGGCAAATGCCTGATAGACCGCTTGCTTGCCACCGTTGGTAACAAGAACTTGATCTACAGTAATTTCATAATTTGAGTCACGCTTTGTCTTTGCCACAATTGCTTCGCGCAATTCGGCAAGACCTGGTGTTGGTGTGTAGCGATGATTTGCGCCAACACGGGTTGCAGCAGCAGCTGCCTCGATAATGTAATCCGCTGTTGGAAAATCTGGTTCACCAGCTCCGAATCCAATGACAGGTCTACCTGCTGCTTTAAGCGCTTTCGCTTTTGCATCTACTGCCAATGTGGCTGACTCTGCGATAGCTGAAATTCGTGCGGAGATTCTGCTCATATGCGAAGTCTGCACCATGGCCCACATCTCTGGCACGCTCAGAAATGGTGGCGCTGGCCACCTCAGAATTAGCCAGTTTTACTCCGGCCGCCCCCTGCCCTTACACTTCAACGCTCACGATGATTTTCTTCCTCGCCTTGGCGCGCCTGAAAATTCGTCGCGAAGGGCAGTAGCTCAATTGGCTAGAGTTGCCGTCTCCAAAGCGGCCGGTTGGGGGTTCGAGTCCCTCCTGCCCTGCAAGATGTTTTACACCGAAGTGAACCGATTGAAAGAGAGGCAAGATCATGACTGATGCAGTTGAAGTTACCGAGGAGAAGCTCGGGATTTTTGCGCGCGTTGGACTTTTCTACCGCCAAGTTCTTTCAGAGCTAAAGAAAGTTGTTTGGCCAACCCGAAATATGTTGACCACCTACACCGCCGTTGTGCTCGTATTCGTAACTTTTATTATTGCTGTGGTTTCAGTTATCGACTTTGTTCTTACCAAAGTTGTCTTCTGGGTATTCGGATAAGGAATTGAGCGAGATGACTGAAGAAATTACTTCAAATACTCCGGCGCCAGATGCCTTTGAGGCAGCCCTTGCCGCTAACGCTGATGATCTCGCGACTCCAGTTGCTGAGGTTGTGCAAGCATCCATCAGTGACTTTGTGCCAGAGGCGATCTCTGAATCAATCGATGACCAGTCATCATCTGACCAGTCAACCTCAGACTTGGCGCTCGCAAGTGATGAAGATGGCGATATTGAATCTGATGAGAATGATCCCAACGCCGAATTCCGCCGCACACTTCGTGCCGCAATCGGTGATTGGTATGTCATCCACTCTTACGCTGGATATGAGAAGAAGGTAAAGGGAAACCTGGCCAACCGTATTCACACCCTGAACATGGAGGAGTACATCTTCCAGATTGAAGTTCCAGAAGAAGAAGTTATGGAAGTTAAGAATGGTGCGCGCAAGATGGTTAAGCGCAATATCTATCCAGGCTACGTCCTTGTTCGCATGGATCTCACCGATGAATCTTGGTCAGTTGTCCGTAATACTCCTGGAGTCACAGGCTTCGTTGGTAACGCACACAACCCAAGTCCACTGAGCATGGTTGAGGTCGAGAAGATTCTTGCACCACGTCCAAAGAAAGCTGCAGATAAAGCAGATATCAAGCTTATTGATTTCGAAGTTGGCGAATCAGTCACCGTGATGGATGGCCCATTTGCCACACTTCCAGCATCAATTTCAGAGATCATGCCAGAGCAGGCAAAGCTCAAGGTATTGGTCTCTATCTTCGGTCGCGAGACCCCAGTAGAACTTTCATTTACCCAAGTACAAAAGCTCTAACGAACTTCACGGAAATACGAATAGGAAAAGAGAGAAGAAATGGCACCAAAGAAGAAGGTCACCGGCTTTATTAAGTTGCAGATCCAAGCTGGCGCAGCAACACCTGCACCACCAGTAGGTCCGGCACTCGGTCAGCATGGTGTCAACATCATGGAGTTCGTCAAGGCATATAACGCTGCGACTGAATCACAAAAGGGCCAGATCATCCCGGTTGAAATCACCGTCTATGAAGATCGCTCATTCGACTTCATTACCAAGACACCTCCAGCATCACGTCTAATCCTTAAGGCAGCTGGCGTTGAAAAGGGATCAGCTATTCCGCACAAGACTAAGGTTGCAAATATCACCATGGCTCAGGTCAAGGAGATTGCAACTGCAAAGATGGCTGACCTCAATGCAAACGATATCGATGCAGCAGCAAAGATCATCGCCGGCACTGCCCGCTCAATGGGAATCACAGTCTCGTAATTAAATTTCTTCTTGCCACGGTGGCGAGAAGATGTGGGAGAACCGCGCTGGTTCGCTAACCACAACCGAAAACTTGTAGCGATACAAGAAAGAAGGAAGAAATGAAGCGCTCAAAGAAGTACACCGAAGTAGCAGCGAAGGTCGTCAAAGACCACCTCTACACACCTCTTCAAGCAGTAACCCTTGCTAAAGAGACAACAACAACTAAGTACGACTCAACTATTGAAGTTGCACTCGTACTAGGCGTGGATCCAAAAAAGGCTGACCAAGCAATTCGCTCAACTGTTAACTTGCCACACGGCACCGGAAAGACAGCACGCGTCTTGGTATTTGCTAACGGTGAGCGTGCTGAAGAAGCTCGCGCAGCTGGCGCCGATATCGTCGGTGGCGATGAACTCATTGATGAAGTATCAAAGGGTCGGCTAGATTTCGATGCAGTTGTTGCAACACCAGATTTGATGGCCAAGGTTGGTCGTCTCGGTAAGGTTCTTGGAACACGTGGCCTGATGCCAAACCCAAAGACAGGAACAGTGACAACAGATGTCACTAAGGCTGTTAACGACATCAAGGGTGGAAAGATTGAATTCCGCGTTGATAAGAACTCAAACCTTCACTTCATCATTGGCAAGGCATCATTTACTGCAGATCAACTCGCAGATAACTATGCCGCTGCCCTGGAAGAAGTTCTCCGCGTGAAGCCAAACTCATCAAAGGGTCGCTACATCGCAAAGGCTGTTGTCTCATCATCAATGGGACCTGGAATCGCGGTAGATCCAAACCTCACACGCGAACCATCAGCTAACTAAAGCGTTTAAGTGAAAAGCCCCTCCCTGCGGAGGGGCTTTTTCCATATGCTTCGCGCATGTCATCTATCGTTGATACGGCACCCCTTGTTTTAAATATCGGGGTTGTCCTCAGCGCTGCAGCAACAATGGGATTTGCAGCCCGCAAGGTTGGACTCCCTTCGGTTATTGGATACCTCTTTACCGGGTTACTCGTTTCACCTTTTACTCCAGGATTTGTTGCCGACAATAATCAATTAGCGCTGTTGGCTGATATCGGCATCGTCTTACTGCTTTTTGAAGTTGGAATTGAATTGGATTTAAAGAAGATTAGCCGAGAGCAGAAAGCTCTATTGTGGGGAGTCCCCGCACAGATGGGATTTGGAGTACTTATTGGAACCCCAATATTTCTGGCGCTAAATTTTGAAATCTTCCCAGCCCTCTTGTTATCACTTGCTATAGCCATGTCATCGAGTGTGGTGATTGTAAATATCACCAGAAGTCCACGTCGCCGAACTGATGCACAGACTGAAGAGGCGCTCTTAGGGTGGTCACTCGTGCAAGATTTAGTTGGAGTAGCTGCTGCCGCGGTGATTTTAACTTTCTTCGGGGCGAGCGATAAGCCTCTTATTTTTTCGATTGGTGGCCTATTTGCTTTTGCTGTAATCGCAATCGTTGCTTCCAGAATTTTGCCAAGAGTTCTACAGGCAGTGCGATGGGAGAAAGATCTTTTCCTTATTTATTCCGTTTCATTCGGTCTTGTTCTAGCAGCGCTTGGGACAGTGATATTTGAAATACCTATGGCGCTAGCAGGGTTTGTCGCGGGTCTTGCAATCAACCATAGTCAGGATACGGATGAAGTGAGAAAGTCCATTCTTCCATTCCGTGATCTATTCGCCGTCCTATTTTTTGTTGTTGTAGGAACCTTGATCCGCCCAGATGAGATTATTGGTGCCGCGCCACTTGCACTCCTCATTCTCTTCCTAATGGTCATACTCAAAACTTTCCCAACGATGTTTTTGGCGCGTCTTGGAAAGCTGAAGGTTAAGCCTGGACTATTAGGGATTGGAGTTAGTCAGATTGGTGAGTTTTCTTTCGTGTTAGGAAGCTTGGCTTTTACCCAGCAGTCGATTTCCCGTTCCGAGTACACCAGCCTGCTCCTGGCGGTGGTGCTATCGATAGCAGCTTCCACCATTCTGGTCAGAAGAGTCCCGCGCCAACGGTAATTTGACCGCCGGCGCTGCCCCCGCGTAACCTAGGGCCATAACCAAAGACCGCAGGTCTTAAGCTCGCAAGAGCTCAAGATAATTGAGGAATCTCAGCCCGCGTAGGTGTTCACATTAATCCGTGCGCATTTACGCGTCACGGATTTTTTTATTGCCTGCGGTCACCTTGAACAACTAACGAAAGGTGAACCGAATGGCTCGCCCAGATAAAGCAGCAGCAGTTGCTGAACTGACTGAAGATTTCAAGTCAGCTACAGCGACTTACCTCACCGAATATCGCGGTCTAACCGTGACTTCGATGAAGGCGCTACGCCGCAGCCTTGGTTCAGATACCAAGTACAGCGTCGTAAAGAACACACTTACCAAGATTGCAGCAAAGAACGCTGGCGTTGAGATCTCTGATGATCTCCTTGCTGGCCCATCAGCTGTTGCATTCATTAAGGGCGATGCAATCGATGCAGCTCGTAACCTCAAGAACTTCCAGAAAGAGAACCCACTCCTAATCATTAAGGGTGGAATCTACGAAGGAAAGTTCGTTACAACAGCAGAAATCATGAATCTCGCAGACCTCGAGTCTCGCGAAGTACTTCTTGCAAAGCTTGCTGGTGCAATGAAGGGATCACTTGCCAAGGCAGCGCGTACTTTCGATGCACTACGCATCAAGATGGAAGCAGGAGCACCAGCTGCAGCACCAGTTGCAGCGGCAGCTCCAGTAGCAGAAGCGGCACCAGCTGCAGAAGCTCCAGCGGAGGCACCAGTTGCTGAAGCAGTTGTAACAGAAGAAGTTGTCGCTGAAGTTGCTGCAGAAGCAACAGATGCAGCAGAAACTCCAGCGGAATAAAGAAAAGGACAATAAAAAATGGCAAAGCTCTCACAAGCAGATTTAATGACTCAGTTCAAGGAAATGTCACTTGTTGAACTCTCAGAGTTCGTCAAGGCATTTGAAACAGAGTTCGATGTAACAGCAGCAGCACCAGTTGCAGCAGCAGCAGGTGGCGCAGCAGCAGGCGGCGGCGCAGCTGAAGCACAAGATGAATTCACAGTAATCCTTGAAGCAGCAGGCGGACAGAAGATTGCAGTTATCAAGGAAGTACGTAACCTGAACTCAGCACTCGGTCTTAAGGAAGCAAAAGATCTAGTTGATGCGTGTCCAGCAACCCTGCTTGAGAAGGTAAATAAGGAGACAGCAGATAAGGCAAAGGCAGCCCTCGAGGCAGCTGGCGCAACGGTCACTGTTAAGTAATTTCTCACCTAAAAGGCCCGGCTCCCGCGTGGAGCCGGGTTTTTTTATCCCCAAAGGGCAGACAAGCGGGGGGATTTGGGGGTATAAGCACTCGGTTTGCCCCAACGGGGGGTGAGGAGTTACTCTTCCCCTTCGCATATTTTTCTAGAGGTCTTTGCATATAGCGGCGGCGACCTTCTAATTGTGCGTGTCCACATAAAAGTGAATTTTGTCTGGAAGGACATCTCTTGGCCGCGAAAAAGAGTTCAACTGCCCCCCGTCGTATTTCGTTCGCAAAGATCCGTGAACCGCTAGAGGTTCCTAATCTGCTCGCGCTGCAAGTTGAAAGCGTTGACTGGTTACTAGGAAACGATTTATGGCGTGCACGTCTTGCACAATCAACCAACACAAATCGAGGAGAACTTCCTTCTAAGTCCGGTTTGGAAGAAATCTTTGAAGAGATTTCACCAATCGAAGATTTCCAAGGGACGATGTCACTTTCATTCCGTGATCATCGCTTCGAGCCACCTAAGCATTCAATTGCTGATTGCAAAGAGCGCGACATGACATATGCGCAGCCACTCTTTGTGACTGCAGAATTTACAAATAACGAGACCGGCGAAATCAAGTCTCAGACAGTCTTCATGGGTGACTTCCCGGTAATGACACCGCGTGGAACATTCGTTATCAACGGAACAGAGCGCGTAGTTGTTTCACAGATTGTTCGCTCACCTGGTGTGTACTTCGAACGTCAGATCGAAAAGACTTCAGATAAAGATGTATTTACTTCAAAGATTATTCCTAGCCGCGGTGCTTGGCTTGAATTTGAAGTTGATAAGAAGGATCTTGTTGGCGTTCGTATCGACCGCAAGCGTAAGCAATCCGTCACAGTATTCCTTAAGGCCCTTGGTTGGACCGATGAACAAATTCGTGAAGAGTTTGGTGACTTTGCTTCCATGATGGCAACTCTTGATAAGGACACTGTAAAGACTCAGGATGAAGCACTTCTTGATATCTATCGCAAGATGCGTCCCGGTGAGCCTCCAACTAAGGAAGCGGCACAGAATCTGATTGAAAACCTTTACTTCAACCCTAAGCGTTATGACTTGGCTAAGGTCGGTCGCTTTAAGGTTAATAAGAAGCTCGGTCTTGACCTTGAGCTTTCCCAGAGCATGCTCACCATTTCAGATATCGTGGCAACACTTCGCTACCTGGTAGCGCTGCACCGCGGAGATCTCACAATGGATTACGGCCGCGAAGTTCGCGTGGAGAAGGACGATATCGATCACTTCGGTAACCGCCGACTTCGCACAGTAGGCGAGCTCATCCAGAACCAAGTACGTATCGGACTCTCACGTATGGAACGTGTTGTTCGCGAACGTATGACAACCCAAGATGTGGAAGCAATTACTCCTCAGACTTTGATTAACATCCGTCCGGTTGTTGCATCAATCAAGGAGTTCTTCGGAACATCTCAGTTGTCACAGTTCATGGATCAGACAAACCCACTTTCAGGACTAACACACAAGCGTCGTCTATCAGCGCTCGGACCTGGTGGTCTCTCACGTGATCGTGCCGGCTTTGAAGTGCGTGACGTTCACCCATCTCACTACGGACGTATGTGTCCAATCGAAACTCCGGAAGGTCCAAACATTGGTCTTATCGGTTCCCTTGCCACATATGGTCGCGTTACTGCATTTGGATTTATCGAAACTCCTTATCGCAAAGTTGTCAAGGGTAAGGTCACCGATCAGGTTGACTACCTCACAGCTGATGAAGAAGATGAGCACATCATTGCGCAGGCAAATGCGCCATTGACAGATGACAATCACTTCGCAGAAGCACGCGTACTTGTACGTCGTCGCGGTGGCGAAGTTGAATACATCATCGCCGATGAAGTGGATTACATGGACGTTTCACCACGTCAGATGGTTTCTGTTGCAACAGCAATGATTCCGTTCCTCGAGCACGATGATGCAAACCGCGCACTTATGGGCTCTAACATGATGCGTCAGTCAGTTCCTTTGATGCGTGCAGAAGCACCATTTATCGGTACTGGTATGGAATTCCGCGCCGCTGTCGATGCCGGTGACGTTGTCATGGCAACAAAGGCTGGCGTAGTTACTGAAGTTGCTGCTGACGAAGTTAAGGTCATGGGCGATGACGGTACTTACCAAACATATTCACTCGCTAAGTTCACCCGCTCAAACCAAGGTACTTCCTACAACCAGAAGGTTGTAGTTACTGAAGGTCAGAAGCTTGAAGTTGGTTCAGTAATCGCCGATGGTCCATGTACTGAAAACGGCGAAATGGCTCTTGGTAAGAACCTACTCGTGGCATTTATGTCATGGGAAGGCCACAACTACGAAGATGCGATCATTCTTTCTCAGCGCCTTGTGCAAGACGATGTACTTACCTCAATTCACATTGAAGAGTACGAAGTTGATGCCCGCGATACCAAGCTTGGTGCTGAAGAAATCACACGCGATATCCCTAACGTCTCTGAAGAAGTTCTGGCAGACCTCGACGAGCGCGGAATCATCCGCGTTGGCGCCGATGTTGTGCCAGGAGATATCTTGGTTGGAAAGGTAACTCCTAAGGGAGAAACTGAACTCACGCCAGAAGAGCGCTTGCTCCGTGCAATCTTTGGTGAGAAGGCTCGCGAAGTTCGCGATACATCTCTTAAGGTTCCACACGGTGAATCAGGAAAAGTTATCGGCGTAAAGATCTTTGAATCAGAAGAAGGATTTGAGCTTGCAGCCGGCGTTAACCAATTGGTTCGTGTCTATGTTGCACAGAAGCGCAAGATTCAAGATGGTGACAAGCTTGCTGGTCGCCACGGTAACAAGGGTGTTATCTCAAAGATTCTTCCAGTTGAAGATATGCCATTCCTTGAAGATGGAACTCCAGTTGATGTTGTCTTGAACCCACTTGGTGTTCCAGGACGTATGAACGTCGGACAGGTTCTGGAAATGCACCTCGGTTGGGTTGCAAAGACAGGTTGGGATGTTTCCGGAGTCTCGGAAGCATGGGCAGATCACCTGAAGGAGATCGGCGCCGAAAAGGGTGCACCAGGAACAAACCTGGCAACACCGGTATTCGATGGTGCACTTGAAGATGAAATCTCAGGTCTGCTTTCATCAACACTTGCAAACCGCGATGGCAACCAACTTATTGGTCGCTCAGGAAAGGCTCGTCTATTCGACGGTCGTTCTGGCGAGCCATACCCAACTCCAATTTCAGTTGGATACATGTATATCTTGAAGCTGCACCACTTGGTCGATGACAAGATTCACGCACGTTCAACTGGTCCATACTCAATGATCACGCAGCAACCACTCGGTGGTAAAGCTCAATTCGGTGGTCAGCGATTTGGTGAAATGGAAGTGTGGGCACTTGAAGCTTATGGCGCCGCATACACACTCCAAGAGTTGCTCACAATTAAATCTGACGACGTTCTCGGACGCGTCAAGGTTTACGAAGCCATTGTTAAGGGCGAGAACATTCCAGAACCAGGCATCCCAGAATCATTTAAGGTGCTTATCAAGGAAATGCAATCACTCTGCCTCAATGTCGAAGTTCTCTCTTCCGAAGGTGTCGCAATTGAAATGCGCGATAACGATGAAGAGATTTTCCGTGCCGCCGAAGAACTAGGTATCAACTTGTCACGAGTTGAGCCAAGCTCAGTAGAAGAAATTTAAGGAGCGAATCAAACATGTTAGATGTCAACTTCTTTGATGAACTACGAATCGGTCTTGCATCGGCTCAAAATATTCGTGATTGGTCTTTTGGCGAAGTAAAGAAGCCAGAGACAATCAACTACCGCACACTCAAGCCAGAGAAGGACGGACTCTTCGACGAGAAGATCTTCGGACCAACTCGTGACTGGGAATGTTATTGCGGTAAGTACAAGCGCGTTCGATTTAAGGGAATCATCTGCGAGCGATGCGGTGTTGAAGTAACACGCGCAAAGGTTCGTCGCGAACGTATGGGTCACATCGAGCTTGCTGCTCCTGTTACTCACATCTGGTATTTCAAGGGTGTTCCATCACGCCTTGGCTACCTACTTGACCTTGCACCTAAGGATCTTGAGAAGGTTATCTATTTCGCTGCTTACATGATCACAGAAGTTGATGCGGAAGCTCGTGAAGAAGATATGCCACAGCTTGAGAAGAAGCTGGCAAATGATCGCAAGAAGATCGAAACAAAGCGCGATGTTGATGTCGATACTCGTACCAAGAAGCTCGAGGCAGATATTGCTGAACTCGAAGCTGAAGATGCGAAATCAGATGTGAAGCGCAAGGTTCGTGAATCTGCAGAGCGTGAACTCAAGGCAATTCGTGAGCGCGCAGAACGCGAACTCACCCGCCTGGAAGATGTCTGGTCACGCTTTAAGAACCTCAAGGTTCAAGATCTCGAAGGTGACGAAAACCTTTACCGCGAAATGCGTGACCGTTATGGCATGTATTTCAAGGGAGATATGGGAGCTGCTGCAATTAAGAAGCGCCTGGAAACTTTCGACCTGGAAACAGAGCATGCAATGCTCACTGACCTTTCAGAGAACGGCAAAGGCGCGAAGAAGACTCGCGCTATCAAGCGTCTGAAGGTTGTTAATGCATTTATGACAACGAGCAACCACCCAGCATCAATGGTGCTCGATGCGGTACCGGTTATCCCACCTGATCTGCGCCCAATGGTTCAGCTAGATGGTGGACGCTTTGCGACTTCAGATCTGAATGATCTCTATCGCCGCGTTATTAACCGTAACAATCGTTTGAAGCGCCTTGCTGATCTTGGCGCTCCAGAAATTATTGTGAACAACGAAAAGCGTATGTTGCAGGAAGCTGTAGATGCGTTATTCGATAACGGTCGTCGTGGTCGTCCAGTTACTGGCCCAGGAAACCGTGCGCTGAAGTCACTTTCAGACATGCTTAAGGGTAAGCAAGGACGTTTCCGTCAGAACTTGCTCGGAAAGCGCGTTGACTACTCAGGTCGTTCCGTAATCGTTGTTGGTCCACAGTTGAAGTTGCACCAGTGCGGTCTGCCAAAGCAGATGGCGCTAGAACTCTTCAAACCATTCGTAATGAAGCGTCTAGTAGACCTTAACCACGCGCAGAATATTAAATCTGCAAAGCGCATGGTTGAACGTGCTCGTCCAGTTGTTTGGGATGTTCTTGAAGAAGTTATTGCAGAACATCCAGTGCTTCTAAACCGCGCTCCTACACTTCACCGTTTAGGTATCCAAGCATTTGAACCACAGCTGGTTGAAGGTAAGGCCATTCAGATTCACCCACTCGTATGTACAGCATTTAACGCTGACTTCGACGGTGACCAGATGGCTGTCCACCTTCCATTATCTGCCGAAGCTCAGGCTGAAGCACGCATCTTGATGTTATCTTCAAATAACATCTTGTCTCCAGCAAATGGTCGCCCAATTACATCTCCTACACAGGACATGGTTCTTGGTCTCTACTACTTAACAATGGATCGCGAAGGCGTACTTGGCGAAGGCCGCGCATTCAGCTCTATCGCTGAAGCGATCATGGCTCATGATCAGCACTCAGTTTCATTGCAAGCAAAGGTAAAGATTCGCGTTAAGGGAGAAACTCTCGAGACAACAATCGGCCGCGCACTCTTTAATGAGGCGCTACCTGAGCAATTCCCATTCGTTGATCACGATGTGACTAAGAAGGCACTCGGTGCGATTGTTGACAAGCTGGCTGAGTTCTATCCAAAGGTCACCGTTGCACAGACACTCGATGCGCTTAAGTCACTCGGTTTCCACTGGGCAACTCGCGCTGGTGTAACAATCGGTATCGAAGATGTTGTAACACCTCCTCGTAAGCGTGAAATCCTAGAAAGCTATGAAACACAGGCTGACAAGGTTCAATCACAGTACGAAAAGGGACTCATCACAGATGACGAGCGTCGCCAGGAACTCATTGAGATCTGGACCAAGGCAACAGCTGAAGTTGGTAAAGAGATGGAAGAGAACTTCCCTCGTCTAAACCCAGTTTGGATGATGGTCTTTTCAGGTGCTCGTGGAAATATGATGCAGATTCGTCAGATCGCAGGTATGCGCGGACTCGTTGCAAACCCAAAGGGTGAAATTATTCCTCGCCCAATTAAGTCCAACTTCCGGGAAGGCCTCTCTGTGCTCGAGTACTTCATCTCAACCCACGGTGCTCGTAAGGGTCTGGCAGATACCGCACTTCGTACCGCTGACTCTGGTTACCTCACACGTCGTCTTTGCGATGTTGCCCAAGATGTAATCATTCGCGAAGAAGATTGCGGAACCGATCGTGGTCTCGTACTTCCAATTGCTACTCGCATTGAAGCTGGCAGCCTGGTTAAGCATGATCACGTTGAAACTTCTGTCTATGGCCGCACGCTGGCTGAAGACATTACTGTCAACGGTGAAGTCATTGCCCAAGCTGGTGCCGACCTTGGCGATCGCAACATTGACGCACTCGTTGCTGCAGGAGTAGATGAAGTAAAGATTCGCTCAGTTCTAACTTGCGATAGCAAGGTCGGACAGTGCGCAGCTTGCTACGGTCGCTCCCTTGCTGCCGGTCAACTCGTTGCAGTCGGTGAAGCAGTCGGAATCATTGCCGCACAGTCAATCGGTGAACCAGGAACGCAGCTCACAATGCGTACCTTCCACACCGGTGGTGTTGCTGGTGATGACATCACTCACGGTCTTCCACGTATCGTCGAGCTCTTCGAAGCACGTACACCTAAGGGTGTTGCGCCAATCGCTGAAGCTGCTGGCGTTGTCTCATTCCGGGAAGATGCAAAGGGTAAGAAGATCATCGTGACACCTGATGATGGTGGCGAAGAAGTTGCTTACCCAATCACACGCCGTCAGAAGCTACTTGTAGATGAAGGAACACGCGTTGAAGTTGGCCAGAAGATGGTCGTCGGCGCAATTGATCCTAAGCAGGTACTTCGTATCCTCGGACCACGTGCAACTCAAGTTCACTTGGTTAACGAGATCCAATCTGTTTATCGCTCACAAGGCGTAGGCATTCACGATAAGCACATCGAAGTTATTGTTCGCCAGATGCTAAAGCGCATCACCGTGCTTGAAGCTGGCGATACTGAAATGCTTCCTGGTGAACTTGTTGAACGCGGTCGCTTCGAAGCTGAAAACCGTCGCGTTGTGACAACTGGTGCTAAGGCTGCATCTGGTCGCCCAGAACTTATGGGTATTACCAAGGCATCCCTTGCAACTGAGTCATGGTTATCTGCGGCTTCATTCCAGGAAACAACTCGCGTACTAACTGATGCAGCACTTTCTGAGAAGTCAGATCCGCTCTTGGGTCTGAAGGAGAACGTCATCATCGGTAAGTTGATCCCTGCCGGAACAGGCCTTGCCCGTTACCGCAATATCCGCGTTGAACCTACTGAAGAAGCAAAGGCAGCGGTCTATGCCGC
>Ga0209135_1000344_pt1 | contig 16712 bp, 16 predicted proteins | sample LauGreSBDMM110SD_4_FD_187570 | JGI IMG/M metagenome (GOLD analysis project Ga0209135, IMG submission 187570) | Freshwater lake microbial communities from Lake Michigan, USA - Su13.BD.MM110.SD (SPAdes) (version 3) | ecosystem: Environmental > Aquatic > Freshwater > Lake | place: Lake Michigan... | reverse complement strand
TATCCTTCATCGCGACAATAACTTCTGGCGCAATCTCAAAATTAAGTTGGCTTGCAAAACGTGCAGCACGCAACATACGAAGTGGGTCATCGCTAAATGAATCCTCTGGTTTTCCTGGTGTGCGTAATACTTTCTTCGCTAAATCAACAAGTCCATCAAAAGGATCTATAAATACAGGTTTTTCACCGGTAAGTTCCAGCGCCATTGAGTTCACTGTGAAATCACGGCGTGAAAGATCACCTTCGATGGAAGTTCCATAGATAACATCTGGTTTCCGTGATTCACTGCTATAACTTTCGCTGCGGTATGTAGTTACTTCAACAGTTGTTTCTCCACGTTGACCAGCGACTGTTCCAAATTCAATTCCTGTATCCCAGACACTTTCTGCCCACTTCTGCAGAATTTTTTTTGTCTCAAGTGGTGGCGCACTCGTTGTGAAATCGAGATCGTTTCCAAGTCTTCCTAAAAGTGCATCGCGTACTGGTCCACCAACGAGAGCGAGAGTAAATCCCTTCTCCTTAAAAGCGGCAGCAAGTGAACTTGCTAGCGGAGCGCGCTCAACCAGGGATGCAATCGCCATCTCACCGGCAGCACTCAACCCCGCCTGTGAGGCTGGTGGATTTTGAGATGAAGACATAATGGCTAAGGCTAGTCCTGAGCACTACCCTTATGTCATGAACCCGGCACCTGGTGCGGGCAGCGAAGGCATTAAGAAGAAGCGCAGACGTAAGCGTCCCGCACATCGCGCCCCACAGAATCACACCTCTGGCGAGGAAGGCAGCACTACCGCTGCAACAAAAGTGAAACCGCAAGCGAAAACTCAACCTAAGCAACAACCAAAACCAAACCCTAAACCATATGCAAAACGTGTAGATGAAGTCAGCGCCGGCGGTCTAGTTATTGATTCAACAAAGACCAAGGGTTTACTCATTGGTCGACGCGACCATAAAGATACAAGTGGCACTCGGATACTGTGGTCACTTCCTAAAGGACATATTGAAGAAGGTGAAACTCCTGAGCAGGCTGCTATCCGAGAAGTAGCTGAAGAGACTGGAATTACATCTGAGATCGAACGTTCTCTGGGTGTTATTGATTTCTGGTTTATGGCTGGCGGGAAACGAATTCATAAAACTGTTCATCACTTCCAATTTAAAGAGGTGGGCGGGTTTTTAGCAGCTCAAGAATCTGAAGTTGATGAGGTGGGTTGGTTTCCACTCTCTGAAATCGTTGGTCTTCTTGCATATCCAGATGAGAAGAAATTAATCGCCCGCACCAAAGCATCGGAGGTGGGGCAGTGAAGAAGTTTTCAGTGGTCATGCTTCTGCTTCTCTCTATCGGAATTTATCTTCCGCAGAGCGCTAGTGCTGTTATTCGCAGTGTTGAACTTGTTGAGAGACCACATCAGCTACTTGATGGAAGATTTATCGACGATGAACTTGCAACCCTGCTCTCACCCGAGGGTCGGCTAGGTTCACTTGTCTACACGCCAACAGTTGTCAAAACTCGATGGTTTATCGATGCCGCACTCCTTGATGAAGTTGCAGATATGGCAGATGGATATGAGCTTGCTAATAAAGAAGATGGTGTTGGAGTAGAAGCCGCTACCGCTTGGCTTGCCCAACTTCGTATTGCTGTAGCCGGTGCCATCATTACTCCGATTGCATATGGAAACCCGGATCTACGCTTGGCCAAGCGCCTAGCTCCTAGTGAGCTCAATTTCTATCAAAAATATGGGGCAGATCGCGTTGCTTTCCACTTAGGTAGAGCGATCACTGCAGATAAAAAGGTTTTTAAGTCTTCTGTATCTAAATTGAGCGGGCCCGATCGAAAGAATTACACAACCAATCGCCAAGCTATTTCAAAGCTTTCAACCGTTGTGAGCGCTCCAGAGTTAGAACTATTCCGCGCACGATTAGCAATTTTGCTCACACCCTCTATTAATGGTCCATCAGCGGAAGTTTTTGCGCAGAGTGCAATTGATGGGGTTATCCAACAGCAGAACAAGTTACGCGTTAATCCGGGAAAGTACGCACTTACTTCAGAATCTGGAAATGTTCCTTTAACACTGGTTAATGGTTTCACTACACCGGTGAAGATCAATCTGATTTTCCGCGCATCAAATATTCGTGTGATTGTCGATGACATACGAGAAATAACACTTGAGCCACAATCTCGAACCCAGATGGCACTTCCTTATACAGTCATCACTTCAGGTTCCACCCAAGTAAGTGCAGTCCTTACTAACTCCGATGGAAAGTGGCTTGGCCCTTCTTCTAGGCTAGCGCTGAGTATGACTTTGATTGATTCACGAGTGGCGTGGTTTACAACAGCGGCTGCAGTTCTACTCTTTATCGGTGCAGGTGCACAGACATATCGTCGCATCAGAAAGGGGCGTCAATGAAGAATAATGAACTCTTCCGCGCCTCTGGAATTATGGCGATCGGAACAATTCTCTCTCGCATCACCGGTTTCTTCCGTGCAATTTTAGGTGTTGCTGTACTGGGTACCGCTCTTCTTGCAGATACGTATAACGTCGCAAATACGATGCCAAATATTCTCTACAACTTACTCGTTGGTGGAGCGCTCACTGCAATCTTCGTCCCACAACTTGTTCGATCATTCCAGGATGAAGATGGTGGAGATGGATTTGCTTCGCGGCTGGTAACAACCATCTCAGGAATTTTGTTGCTGTTGGTGGTTGTTGGAGTGATTTTTGCTCCTGCACTTGTCCGCCTTTATGCCCCAGAATTTTCTACACCCGGTTTTGAGGCAGAAAATCAGATCGCAATCGCCTTTACCCGATACTGCTTGCCGCAAATCTTCTTCCTCGGGCTCTTCACAATGCTCGGTCAAGTTGCCAACTCTCGAGGATCTTTCGCTCCCTTAATGTGGGCACCGATTGCAAATAACCTCGTGGTTATCGCAGTCTTTGCTGGGGTTCTAGTTTTACAGGAATCTATAACTATTGGGACGATTACAGATTTTCACATTCAACTTCTTGGGTGGGGAACAACGCTAGGAATTGTGGTTCAGGCACTGATTCTGGTCCCTGTAGTGAAGAAATCTGGAATACAGCTCCGCGTCAAATTTGGGCTCCATGGTTTAGGTAAATCTTTCTCACTTGCAGGGTGGACTCTGGTCTATGTTCTTATCTCACAGCTTGGTTACTTGGTAACAGTCAATGTGGCAACAAGTGCTGCTGTACGAAGTGACCTAGAGGGAATCACAACAGGTGTTGGTTTCACACCATTTACCAGCGCTTACTACATCATGTTATTGCCGTATTCGATCGTCACAATCTCAATCGTAACCGCGCTCCTTCCTCATCTATCTAAGCTTGCAATCGAAAAAAACGTTGAAGAAGTTCGTAAACAACTCATTCGCGCTATCAAAATGGTTGGTGTGATCACTATTCCAAGTAGTGTTGCCTTCCTCTTCTTCGGTGCTCTGATGACCGAGGCGCTCTACTTTGGAATTTCGCTAGAGGATTCTCGATATATTGGTCATGTACTTTCTGCTTTAAGTCTTGGCTTAGTTGCATTCTCCATTAACTTAATTTTAATTCGTGGTTTTAACGCATTTGAAGATACTCGTACACAAGTAATTTCGATTTTAATTATAAATATTATCTCTGTCGCACTTTCGTATGCCTCCCTCGAATTCCTTGATAGCCAACAGGTAACAATTGGGTTGGGCTTAGCATTTTCAGTGAGCTACATTGCTGGGTTATTTATTACACTCTCACTCCTCAAAAAACATACGGGCAAACTTGCTTTCTCTTCCTTCGCCGGCCACCACGCAAAACTTTATATAGCCTCAATTCTTGCTATGGCCCCGCTATTTGCTCTGGTCTATCTCTTTGAGTGGGAGAGTGTGGAGTCTTCTCTGATTGTGCGTGCTCTACGCCTTGGACTTATTTTGGCTCTTAGTGGGACCTTCTATCTCCTCTTCGCCAAACTCTTTAAGGTGGCAGAGATCGCAACCTTGGCTGAGTTTGGTCGTGGGTTGCTCAAGAAAAGGAAAGGTAGGCTGGATCCATGATTCGTGATCTCGTTATTGTCGGTTCTGGCCCTGCTGGATATACAGCAGCTATCTACGCCTCTCGTGCACAACTCACTCCCGTGCAATATGAAGGTTCTGTGACAGCAGGCGGTGCCTTGATGACAACAACTGAAGTAGAAAACTTTCCAGGATTCGTCGATGGCGTTATGGGCCCAGTTCTTATGGAAGATATGCGCAAGCAAGCCGCTCGTTTTGGTACAGAACTCATCACAGATGATGTTGTTGAAATGGATTTAAAGGGCGATATAAAGACAGTAAAAGATGGCAGTGGAAATGTTGTGCAAGCTCGTGCAGTAATTCTTGCAATGGGTTCCGCTTACAAAAAAATTGGTCTTGCTAACGAAGATCGGCTATCTGGGCGTGGAGTTTCATGGTGTGCAACATGTGACGGGTTCTTCTTTAGAGATCAAACTATCGCTGTTGTTGGTGGTGGAGATTCTGCAGTTGAAGAGGCAACATTTTTGACAAAGTTTGCAACCAAAGTGGTTTTAATCCATCGTCGTGATTCATTGCGTGCATCAAAGATCATGGCAGCTCGCGCGCTTAATCATCCAAAAATTGAGATGCTCTGGAATACAGAAGTTGTCGATATTCTCGGTGCAGAGAAAGTCTCTGGATTGGCACTCAAGAACACTCTTACCGGTGAACTATCTGAACGCGATTTCACAGGCCTCTTCGTCGCAATCGGACATATCCCTCGTAGTGAATTAATTATTGGTCAGATCGATCTCGATAATGAGGGTTATGTGAAAGTGGAAGCCCGCTCTACACGTACCAACCTTCCTGGAGTATTTGCATGTGGAGATCTTGTAGATCACACCTATCGACAAGCGATTACAGCTGCGGGCTCAGGCTGCCAAGCGGCGTTAGACGCTGAAAAATTCCTCTCGCACTAGTAAAGTGGAGTTTTCCAGAGACAAATGAGAGATAAATAGGAGTAGCCATGGCCACAAGCAAAGTAACCACAGCTGATTTTGATGAAGTAGTTCTCAAGAGCAGCACACCTGTCCTTGTAGATTTCTGGGCTGAATGGTGTGGGCCATGCCGTGCAATTGGTCCAATTCTTGAAGATATTTCAAATGAGTATGGTGAAAAGCTCAAGATCGTAAAGCTCAATACTGACGAAGAGTCTGCGATTGCAATTAAATATGGCGTTACATCAATTCCGATGCTCAATGTCTATGTCAATGGTGAAGTTGTTAAGACAATTATTGGTGCAAAGCCAAAGCCAGCTCTTCTTAAAGAGCTTGAAGCATTTATCTAAACCATAAGAACTTTCACTCATGCATTCACAGCTATCACCTGATGAGATTCGATCTTTTCAGCAAGAGCGTGGATTAAATGTCACCGGCACCTTAGATGTTGCTACCGAGCGTGCACTTGAAGATGCTCGGTGGAAGCTAGGAGATCGCTCTCTCTACCTTCAATCATCTCCCTTCATGCATGGCGATGATGTCGCAGCACTTCAATCACGTCTGACAGAGATGGGATTTGATTGTGGCCGCGTTGATGGAATCTACGGAGTGCGCACTGAAGGTGCTGTAAAAGATTTCCAAAAATCGGTGGGTGCAAAAATTGATGGGCGTTGTGGCCCAGCAACAATTATTGCTCTGATTCGTTTAACAAAGATTGTCTCTGGTGGCGTGCCATCGCAGTTACGTGAAAGTGCTGCAGCTCGTACGCGCGGTCCTGCTCTTGCAAATAAAGTCATTGTTTTAGATCCAGGTAGTAATGGTGATGAAGCAGATGTTGTTTATGACATTGCAGTCCGTATTGAAGGGCGTTTACTAGCACTCGGTGCCAGCGTCTTTCTCACGCGCGGAGCTAAGAATATGCCAAGTGAATCTGAACGAATCGCCTTTACAAATACCAATGCCACTGATCTATTTATTTCGCTGCACACAGATACTCATAGCAATCCCAGCGCGCAAGGCGTCGCAACCTACTTTTACGGAAGTGATGCCCATGGTGTCCACTCGGTTGTAGGCGAACGTTTTGCCTCTTTAGTGCAACGTGAAATTTGTGCCCGAACAAATCTTCTTAATTGCAGAACCCACGCAAAGACATGGGATGCACTCCGTCTGACGAGAGCTCCCTCTGTCCGAGTAGATTGTGGATACTTAAGCAATTCACAGGATGCCAAGAATTTATCTACTCCGGAATTTCGTGACGCTTTAGCTGAAGCATTCATTATTGCGATTCAACGCCTTTACTTAGCGGCAGAAGATGATGCCAAAACAGGTACTTTGCGGATTTCAGATCTTCGTAGCGCGGGTATCCGCCGTTAAATAATTACCCCAGCATTGCGGGCTATGTGGGAGACTTCTCCCTATGTCTGAGATCAATACTCGATTCCATACAGGTGTTCCGCAGAAGCTTGAAGAGCGCTTTGCTGCTCGCGCTGCCGAAATGCTTCCGAGTGAAATTCGTTCACTCTTTGCAGTTGCCTCACGCCCTGAGATTGTCTCTCTCGCTGGTGGAATGCCAAATCTTTCAGCGTTACCGATGGATATGATGGCAAGTGTTGTTAATGAATTGATTCTTACCAATGGCGCTGAAGCTCTTCAATACGGCAGCGGTCAAGGCCATCCCAAGCTTCGCGAATTGATCTGCGATGTCATGGCACTTGAAGGTATCCGCGCTAATCCAGATGACATTGTGGTGACGACAGGTTCACAGCAGGCGCTCGATCTGATCTCTCGTATCTTTATCGATCCAGGTGATGTTGTATTAGTTGAAGCACCTTCATATGTCGGCGCACTTGGAACATTCCGCCAATATGAGGCAGCTGTTGTCCATGTTGAGATGGATTTAGATGGATTGGTTCCACAATCACTTCGCGATGCCATCAAGGTCACTCGCGCAGCCGGCCGCACAATTAAATTCCTTTATCTCATCCCAAATTATCAGAATCCGACAGGCGTGCTCTTGCCTGCGGAGCGACGTACTGAGATTCTGGCAATCTGTCGCGAAGAAGGAATCTTTGTTGTTGAAGATAACCCTTATGGACTTCTTGGTTTTGATCGCCCATCACCGAATGCAATGCGCGCTGAAGATTCTGAAAATGTTATCTATCTTGGATCATTTTCGAAGACAATCGCATCAGGGTTACGTATTGGCTGGGCCCTTGTTCCGCAATCACTGAAAGATAAATTGGTTATTGCGTCAGAATCTTCAATACTCTGCCCATCAAATTTCACACAGTTAACAATTGCTAACTATTTAACTAACCAGCCATGGCGCGATCAGATTGCAAGCTTCTGTGAGGTGTATAAAGTCCGCCGCGATGCGATGCTGGAATCGTTATCCGAATACTTCCCTCAAGAAGCTACCTGGACCAAACCTGGCGGCGGCTTCTATGTATGGGTCAATCTTCCGCCTGAAATTGATACTAAAGCGATGATGCCAAAGGCGATTGTTGCCAAAGTTGCCTATGTTCCAGGGACTGCCTTTTACGCCGATGGTTTCGGATCATGGTCGATGCGTCTTTCATATTGCCATCCGACCCCGGAACGTATCCGTGAAGGTGTGAAGGCGTTAGGCCAAGTTGTGAAGCAAGAGATGTCTAGGCGGGGTTCAGCACTTAATTAACCTTCGATTAAATCGACGATGCGCTGAAGATCTTCATTTCCGGCGAATTCGATAGTGATTTTTCCTTTTCCTTTACCCTGTTCAATGCTTACACGCGTATCTAAGTAATCACTTAAGAGTTCGGCGGAGGCAAGAGCTGTTCCTGAAATTCCAACTTTTGTTTTAGTTTTGGCGCTCTTCTTGGCAGGTCCTGCAATAGCCACGATCTCTTCAGTCGCACGAACACTTAAACCTTCTGCAACGATCCTGTTGGCTAGCTTTTCAATCTCTTTCTCATCGCTTAAGCCCAATAGTGCGCGTGCATGTCCGGCCGAAATTACACCTGCGGCTACTTTGCGTTGAACTGTTGGTGGGAGATTAAGTAAGCGCAACATATTTGAAATTAAGGGGCGCGATCTTCCTAGTTTTGTTGCTAGCTCTTCGTGTGTGCAACCAAAATCTGTAAGTAAGCCTGCATAGGCAGCAGCCTCTTCTAGGGGATTGAGTTGGCTTCTATGAATATTTTCAATAAGCGCTTCGCGAAGTAATTCATTATCTGGAGTTTGGCGAATAATGACAGGAATAGTTTTAAGTCCGGCAGCTTTTGCTGCGCGTAATCTGCGCTCGCCCATGACTAATTCGTAGCGACCTTCTGAAACTTGACGAACTACAGGGGGTTGAAGTATTCCGATCTCTTTGATTGATGCTATTAATTCGTTGAGTGCATCTTCATCAAAAACTGTACGTGGTTGGCGTGGGTTAGGTGCGATTGAAGAGATAGGAACTTCATTCTGTTGAGCGACTTCAGTATCACCAACAGTTAACGAAGTTGGAATCAGTGAATCTAAATTTGTTCCTAGTCCCCCACGTTTTGCGCTCATGCGATCTCTCCATCTTTCTTGTAATGAATACTGACAACATTTGAATCAAAGTTCTCTTCATCTGTAGCTTTACCGCGCTCTGCAATCTCTCGCGCAACTTGCATGTAAGCGATCGCTCCGGGTGAAAGTGGGTCATATGTCATTACTGTTTGGCTATAAGACGGTGCTTCAGATACACGTACTGCGCGAGGAATCGGAATATCAATAAGTTCCTTTGGAAAGTGTGATCGCACATTTGCTGCAACATCATTTGCAAGACGAGTACGTCCATCAAACATTGTAAGAATAATTGTTGAAAGGTTAAGTGTTGGGTTTAATCTCTTCTTCACGACAGCAAATGTTTCAAGGAGTTGCGATAAACCTTCAAGTGCGTAGTACTCGGCTTGAATTGGAATAAGTAACTCTTTAGCGGCAGCAAATGCGTTGACAGTTAATAAACCAAGTGAAGGTGGGCAATCGATAAATATGTAGTCGTAATTAACGCTAATTGTTTCTAGCGCTTCCTTAAGTTGTAGTTCGCGCGCGACCATTGAGACTAAATTAATTTCAGCGTTAGCAAGTGATGTATTAGATGAGATGCAATCTAAAGATGGAAAGCCGGCAACTTTCTGCACCACCGATGAAATCTCACGGCTTCCCATAAGCACTTCATAGATTCCAGCGTTATCACGATGAGGAACACCTAAAGCTGTACTGGCGTTGCCTTGTGGATCTAAATCAATAACGAGGACGCGAAGGCCCCCCATAGAAAGGGCTGCTGCAATATTGACCGTTGTGGTCGTTTTACCGACCCCACCCTTCTGGTTGGCTACAGTGAAGATTCGAGTGGAGGCTGGTTTTGCCATCGCCTCCTTGAGGCGGCGGACTCCTATGACTTTTGGTGTTGGGGATGGTGTTGTTGACGCCGGTGTTTCACGTGAATCATCACCGCTCTGGTTCATTGACCTATCTAAGCACCCTTTTTAATGGCGACGATGCGCCCAAGCTCAATTCCCTCCAAAGTTATCTCATGGAGCGTTGCTCCCTTGACCCCTTCCATCTCCGCCGAGGCTGATTCGCCCTTCATGGCAAGGAGGCTGCCACCGGTTTTAACCATATGCCAGCTCATCTTCCTCAACTTCTCTAAAGGAGCTACTGCGCGAGCGGTGACAAAGTCAGCTGACTTCTTCACATCCTGAGCGCGGCCACGGATTACCTCGATATTTAACCCTTCAACAGCCTCAGTCAGAAAGGAGACTCTGCGCTCAAGAGGCTCGATGAGAGTGACTGAGAGATCAGGTCTGGCTAGTGCGATCACAATTCCTGGTAGCCCAGCCCCTGAACCGATATCAAAGAGGGATGCCCCTTGTGGTAGAAGTTGGGTGACGGGCAGGCAGTTAAAGATATGGCGCTCCCAGATGCGCTCGCCTTCGCGGGGGCCGATCAGCCCCCTTTCGATCCCTGCCGTGGTGAGAAAATGGGCATAGGCAGCGATCTCATCGAGGCGCTCTGGAAAGTAGCGTTCAATCAGTGTTTCACGGGAAACATCGCTTGCCGACATGGGTCTTTACGCTGGATAGATGACTACGTAGCGACGTGGGTCTTCTCCATCAGATTCGCTGGTAAGCCCTAAATCCTGGATCGTGTCATGGATAATCTTGCGCTCAAAGGCGTTCATAGGCTCAAGTTTGATGGCATTTCCAGTCGTGGTCGCCTCTTCCGCCTTCTCTTTCGCCAGCGCCGATAGTTCGGTGCGGCGGTTGGCACGGAAGTTATCGATATCGAGCATCAAGCGGCTACGGTCTCCGGTAGCTGTCTGGACGGCTAGGCGAGTGAGCTCCTGGATTGAATCAAGGACCTCCCCTTCTTTGCCTACAAGGTGGCCGAGCTTTCCGCCGGCGATAGCTAGTGAGGCGCGTCCATTTTCGACATCGATATCGATATCGCCATCAAGATCTGCAATATCTAGGAGGGCTTCGAGGTAATCGGCGGCAATATCGCCCTCTTCCTCAAGCTTTGCCACAGTCTTAGGCGGCTTAGGCGCATCTGGTGCCCCTACCTCTTCTGACTGGACTTCTATCTCTTCTACAACTGTCTCGTTCTCTGACATCTCTGCTCCTTGGTTAATTAATCCCTTTCAATGGGATTTAATGCTATTGATGCTAATTGTCCGAATTACTTCTTCTTCTTTTTCTTCTTCTTTGGTTGTTCGCGTTGGCCTTTAGCCTCTTCAATAGGTGGGGTCGATGGATCGTTCGGATCCGGCTCGACTACCCCACTCTTCTTTGCCCGCTTACGTTCTAACTCTTCAAAGGCTGGTGAGCCCGGCGTTGGGTTTCTCTTGATGACGTAGTACTGCTGACCCCATGTCCAGAAGTTTGTTGTCGACCAATAGATCAATACACCGACTGGAAAGTTCACACCGGAGATTGCAAAAATAACTGGGAATAAATACAACATGATTTTCTGCTGCTGCAACATCATATTGTTACTTGAATCCATCTTTGGCATTCCCTTTGTCATCAATTGACGCTGGGTTGTAAATGTTGTTGCCGACATTAGGAAGATGAGAAATACGGTGACAAGTTTTACCTTTATATCATCGCTGCCCAAGAAGGTCTCAGAGATTTTTGCGCCGAAGAATTTAGCTTGCGCCGCACTCTCTAAATATTCACCTTTAAGGTATCCGCGCGCAATCGGTGCAGATACTCCCGCATCAGTCTTAGCAGCAATTCCATTAAGTACTGTAAAGAGTGCGAAGAAGATTGGTGCCTGGGCAAGAATTGGAAAACATGATGCAAGCGGGTTTGTTTTATGCTTTTTGTAAAGCTTCATCATCTCTTCTGATTGCTTCTGACGATCATCTTTATACTTCTTCTGAATCTCCTTCATATGTGGCTGAAGGGCAGTAAGTGCGCGCTGGCTCTTAATCTGTTTTACAAAGAGTGGGATCAAAACGATTCGGATGATTACCACAAGACCCATGATTGAGAGCGACCATGTGACACCGCTATCTTTTCCAAAGAGCGGTGAGAGAAGATTGTGGAATAGAACAATAATTCCAGATACTAGGTTGTAAAGTGGGTTGAGAATAGAGCCCATAGTTATGCCGCCGCTTTCATGCTCTGAAGTGATTGCTCTGTATTGGTTTTAACGTAATCGACTCCGCCATCTGACCATGGGTTGCATCGCAAAACTCTCCATGTAGCTATAACAACTCCTTTAAGCCCGTAACTTTGAATTGCGGTGAGCGCATAGCTTGAGCAGGATGGGTAGTACTTACAACGTGGAGCAAATGCAGGGGAGATAAACTTTTGATACACAGTAATGAGAAGAGTGAGTGGGGATAGAAGAAACTTCATTATCGGCTCACATTCTTTTGGCTACGTGAAAGTAAACCTGAAACCAATTGTGTGAGCTCGTTCGTGTATTCAGGTGCGCTCTTTAATACGCGCACAACAAAAAGTGAGTTGGCGGGCAAAGTATCAACGATTGGTACAAGATCATGCCGAAGTTGGCGAGCGATGCGGTGGCGCATTACCGATCCGCCGACCGATTTATTGATAATAAGTCCGCACTTTGCCGGCTGGTCAGGATTTACTAAATTATTTACCGCAGGTTGAATGTAAAGATATCCAACAAGGTTTCCTGAAGTGAGGCGAAGTCCGCTCTTTGTTGCCTTAGCAAAATCTTCGCTTGTAGTAAGACGTGCCTTCTTTGGAAGCACTTGATTGCTCCGCGTTCTTCTAGCTTTTACGCTGAAAGACGTGAGCGACCCTTGGCACGACGGGCGCCAAGAATGGCACGACCGGCACGTGTTGCCATGCGAGCGCGGAATCCGTGCTTTTTGGCGCGACGACGGGTATTAGGTTGGTAGGTGCGCTTTGTCATGGGTGGAACTCCTTCGTGTTAAATCTCTTTCATCGATCGAGCCCAGTTCGGCCTCGGATTCATAAATGCGGGGGAAGCAAGGAGGTAACGGTAGAGGTGTGGATACGCGCGGGTCAAACTCGCTCCCGCCTCCACGCCCAAGCTCGAGAGCTAGGGGTGGGGTGAGGGGGCGATTGTGGATAACTACTTGCGCTTTTCCCAAAAGAGCTCTACTTTTCGACTTCTCCACAGGCTATCCGCCGAATTCGGGATTTTGTAGGGCTCAACCCTTACTTTAGACCACAGCCTGTGGATAACTTTGTGGATAACTCTGGAGGCACATGTGGCAGTAGTAGACGTTGAATTAGGCGCCTTATGGGAACGAGTTATTGAGCATGTCTCTCTCGGAGAACCTCAACATCGCGCATTTTTAATGATGACTAAGGCCCTTGGGTTGATTCAGAGTGAAGATGGAACCAACCTCCTCGTCGCAGCTCCTAATGCATTTGCAAAAGATGTCCTTGAGTCGCGCCTTCGTGTTGTTGTCAACGAAGTATTGACGCGTGAATTAGGTGAGAAGACGAATATCGCTGTGATGATCGATGAGACGATCGAGCTCGCCGATCTTCCTGCGCCAACTGTCGTTGTTGAGAACACATCTGTTGCAACAGCGCCGAAAACATTAGGTCGCGATGCATCAAATTCTCCTCGAAATGAAGAGGCTTCGCAACTGAACCCTCGTTATATCTTTGAAACTTTCGTTATCGGTTCAACAAACCGTTTTGCTCACGCTGCAGCAGTCGCTGTAGCAGAAGCCCCAGCAAAGGCTTATAACCCGCTCTTTATTTACGGTGATTCCGGTCTTGGTAAGACCCACTTGTTGCACGCTATCGGCGCTTACGCTAAAGAGTTATATGGCCACGTCCGTGTGCGTTATGTATCTTCGGAAGAGTTCACCAATGACTTCATTAATTCTATTCGTGACGATAAGGCATCTGCCTTTCAGCGCAGATATCGCGATTTAGATATTTTGCTTGTCGATGATATTCAATTTTTGGAAAATAAAGAGCGTACCCAGGAAGAGTTCTTCCATACATTTAATACTTTATATAACGCTAACAAACAGATTGTTATCTCATCAGATCGCCCACCTAAGCAATTAACAACACTTGAAGATCGTTTACGTAGCCGATTCGAATGGGGATTGATTACTGATATTCAGCCACCTGAACTTGAAACACGTATTGCTATTCTTCGTAAGAAAGCTGCGCAAGATAAATTAAATGCACCCGATGATGTTCTTGAATTTATCGCAAGTAAAATTTCAACGAATATCCGCGAGCTTGAAGGTGCACTTATTCGTGTGACAGCTTTCGCATCCCTTAACCGCCAACCGGTTGATATGGGTCTTGCTGAAATAGTCTTGCGTGATTTAATCCCTAGTGATTCAACCCCTGAAATCACCGCCCCAACAATCATGGCTGCCACAGCTTCATACTTCAGCCTGACTATCGATGATCTCTGTGGAACCTCTCGTTCCCGCGTTCTCGTTAACGCCCGCCAAATCGCGATGTACCTCTGCCGCGAACTCACAGAACTTTCTCTTCCAAAGATTGGCCAGACCTTCGGAGGGCGCGATCACACCACTGTGATGCATGCCGACCGGAAGATTCGCCAATTGATGGCGGAGAGGCGATCGATCTATAACCAGGTCACCGAGCTCACCAATAGAATTAAGGTGGCTGCAAAAAATTAAATAAAGGTTGGATTAGGTAGAAATGTCCATATTGGACGGCTTTACCCCCAACTGTGGAAAACTTGTGGATAACTGTGGGTAACTCCTTCGTTTCTGTGGGTAAGGCGCGATAAACGCCTCGCCTACCGTGAGCTCAAATGAAAAACTTTGAGTGTGCGAGGGGTTTATCCACATAAATGTGGTGGTTACCCACCGCCTACCCACAGAGTGATTTTTGGTTATAAAGATGTAGAGCAGGACTTTTATTGATTATGGAGCGCTCCTCCACAAGAAATGTCTCTGGTTACTACTACTACCTTTATATATAGAAATCCTCTCCACACACGAACATTTCCAAGTCGGCATAGGTGTGTCAGACTTTCAAGCAGAGAAGAAGGCGGCAAAAAGTGAAATTTACAGTTGACCAGCAAATGCTCACTGATGGCGTGAATTGGGTTTCGCGCAGCCTCTCAACCCGCCCTATTAAAACTGAACTCCTTGGCATTGTGATCGATGCGACCGGCGATGAAGTATTTCTATCAGGTTCAGATTTAGAGACCTCAAGCAAAGCTCACTTTGCTGCAGATATCGTTAGTAAAGGAAAAGTTTTAGTTCCAGGAAAACTCCTTGCTGAAATTTGTAGATCTCTACCAAATAAACCGATCACTATCGCACTAGATGGCACACGCGTACTTATTACATCAGGCGCAGCTAAATTCACACTCCCTACACTTTCCATCGATGAGTACCCACACCTGCCTGAACTTCCAGAAGGAACTGGTGTCGTAGCTAGCGACACCTTCGCACAAGCAGTAGCACAGGTGGCTATTGCCGCAGGACGCGATGACTCACTCCCTACACTCACAGGCGTACATGTTGAGATCACAGAAGATAGCGTCACACTCGCTGCAACCGATCGTTACCGTTTAGCGGTCCGTGAATTTACATGGCAGCCTTCACAACCCGGCGTATCAACAACTGCGCTATTACGCGGTCGTACAATTGCTGAAGCAGCTAAATCACTTATCGGCGCAAAGAACGTTTCACTCTCTATCGCACCTGCAGTAAATAGCGATCGCCTAGCCGGTTTTGCTGGTGCAGGGAAAACAATGACATCACGTATGTTGGATGGAACATTCCCTCCATATCGCCACCTCCTTGATCAAAACATTATTTCAACTGCCGTTGTTGAAGTCGCTCCATTCTTAGATTCTGTGCGACGCGTCGCACTTGTTACAGATAAGACTGTTCCGCTTCGTCTGGAATTTAGCGGTACGACAGTCTCTCTAGAAGCAGGCGCGGGAGAAGAGGCGCAAGCAACTGAGGCAATCGATATTTTGCTTAACGGTGAACCAATCTCCATCGCATTTAACCCGACCTTCTTAAGTGATGGTCTGCAAGCTGTTGGAACACCATTTGTTCAAATATCTTTCACTGGATCAAATAAGCCAGCAATTTTGATGGGTAAAAATGAGGCCACCGGAAATGTTGTAGAAAATTACCGCTACCTCCTCATGCCTATGAGATATGCATCTTAAGAAGTTATCACTCACACATTTTCGTTCATATGAAAACCTTGAACTCTCTTTTGAACCAGGTGTACATACTTTTATCGGCGATAACGGCTGCGGCAAAACCAATATTGCTGAAGCTCTCATTTATTTAGGCTTTCTTTCTTCACACCGAGTCTCAACTAACGCACCTTTAATCCAAGGTGAGGGCGACCAAGCAATTATCCGCGCTGAAATCTTTAGCGATAATAGAACTCTCACGGTGGATCTAGAGATCAATGCCAATAAAACTAACCGCGCTCGCATTAATCAAAACCCAACAAAGTCACAACGTGAGATTCTCGGCGCGCTGCAAGTTATCTACTTCTCCCCTGAAGACCTCGATCTTGTACGAGGTGAACCCACACAACGTCGTGATTTCCTCGACAAGTTACTTATAACCCGCACCCCTCGCCTTGCTGGCGTGATCTCTGATTATGACCGTGTGGTTCGACAGAGGAATACACTCCTTAAAACCCGCGCACCGGAAAGTTCACTTGCGCCATGGACGGAACAACTTATTTCACTTGGGGCCCAACTCACCGCAGAAAGAATTTCGTTAGTTGAAAAACTCAACCCGTATGTCGCTGCGCACTACGCAAAACTCAACGAGGTAAAAGCAGCCTCCATCGCTTATAAATCTTCCACGGATGGTTTAACAACAGATGTAGATAGCAATATTGCGACCCTCACCAGGAAACAAATAGAGGTAGCACATAACGAGAGCGAACGCGGTGTTAGCCTCATTGGCCCGCACCGTGATGACTTACACTTACACCTTGGAGATTTTCCAGCAAAAGGATATGCAAGCCACGGCGAATCATGGTCGATGGCGATTGCTCTACGGATCGGATCTTTTACACTTTTGCGCGACGAAGGCTCTTCACCCATTCTTATTCTTGATGATATTTTTGCAGAGCTAGATACTGCTCGCCGCGCACAACTTGTCGCCATCACACATTTAGCAGAGCAAACATTTATCACAGCCGCTGTTGAAAGTGATCTCCCTGCAGATTTAGTAACACAACGTTTCTATGTCACACCCGGAAAAGTTTCGCGCGAAGC
>Ga0209135_1000342_pt1 | contig 16751 bp, 14 predicted proteins | sample LauGreSBDMM110SD_4_FD_187570 | JGI IMG/M metagenome (GOLD analysis project Ga0209135, IMG submission 187570) | Freshwater lake microbial communities from Lake Michigan, USA - Su13.BD.MM110.SD (SPAdes) (version 3) | ecosystem: Environmental > Aquatic > Freshwater > Lake | place: Lake Michigan... | reverse complement strand
TTATGAGCTTCTATATTTAACAATGGCTGCCAACTTATGGTATGACTCGGCTTTGAGTAATGATTCTAAGGGTGCACTTCTAAAAATTCAGTCATTAAGTGGTCCAATTGAATTTAATGCATTCAATTCACCGGTAGTCAGAGATAATGAAAACTCGCAGATGCTTGCAACGGCTTTTGAAGCGATTGAAAAGTGTAAGAAACTTTCATTTAAATACAATGGCAATCATCGTATTGTTGAGCCATTAGGCATGTTTATGAGCTCTGGATTCTGGTATTTGGTTGCTCAAGACGACAAGATAGTTAAGTCATTCAAACTAGTTAGAATCGAATCAAAGATTGCAATGGATGCTGGATCCTTTCAGAAGCTGGAAGGCTTTGATCTGTCTAGTTATTTGAAAAGATATAGTGAAGAAGAAATAATTCAAGCAGAAATACTTGTGAGAAAAGAGCAAGCGTATTCGTTGAGAAGTAAGTATTTGGTAAAGGAATTTGATTCTGAGTGGGACTTAATGTCGATTCCATACAGTTATGAGCCAGAAATGATTGAAATATTATTATGGCACGGTCAGAATATTATTGTAAGAAACCCTCAATCACTTCGGAATTCGATAGTTTCTCGATTAGAGGAGTTTATTAATGGTTGATAATGCAGCGATACGCGCACTTAGAACTATGGATCTTATTCCGTATATCTTGGAAAATCCTGGGGTATCAATTAGTAGTTTGGCAACAAAGTTTTCTGTTACTCAAAAGCAGATTGAAAATGATCTGCAGTTAATTTTTATGTGTGGTTTACCTGGTTACACGCCTTACGAGCTCATCGATATAGTTTTTGAAGGTGGGATTGTCTCAGTAATTGATCCTCAAGTACTCGATAAACCAAGAAGATTTAACAAGAGTGAATTAATTGTAATTGCTCTAGGACTTCAGATATTAATTGAAATCAACAAATCTAATCCAGTTCAGCTTGAGAAATTACAGTCTTTATCCAGAAAAATCTCCAAATTAGGAAGTAGTAATTCGATAACATTTAACCCAGTTGAAACTAAGTCGGTTTTTCTTGATCAAATTACGAAAGCTATCTCAGAGAGAAAACACTTAAATATTGAATATAATTCACTAATAAAGGACAAGAAGACAAACAGAGTTGTAGACCCTCAGCGTATCTACTTTCTTAACGGCAACCTCTATTTATCCGCCTTTGATCTTGAGGTCAGGTCCGATCGTGTTTTCAAGGTGAACTTAATTGAGGATTGTAAAATTGTTGATTTTAAAGATCATGTGAGTATTAGTGAGCCAGCAAAATCATTTGAAGTAGTTTTAGATGTAAGAAAATCTCATCGAAGTTTCATTGAGCGAAATTCATCAATAATTTCTGCTTCGAAAGAGTTTGGGGATAGATTTGAAGTTCATATTCAAATAAGCAATCTAGAGTGGCTAAAGCGGAGCATTCTAAGTAATGCTCCAGGAATATCTATTTCGTCTCCAAGTCTGCTAGCCAACGAACTGCTTGAGTCCGCTAATACCGTCCTAGCCCTATATCAGGCTTAGTTTCGTATTTAGGGTAGGATTTATCCATGAACTCACTTAAACCTTGGCATTTACTTGTTTTAGCAGTTGTTTTTGTTGTGCTCTTCGGATCCAAGCGATTACCAGATTCAGCTAGATCCTTGGGTAGATCACTCCGCATCTTCAAGAGTGAAGTAAGGGAGATGAACAAAGAGGACTCAGCAGAGGATAAAAAATCAGATCCAAGCTCTGATAAGTAATTCTTATGAGTAAGCGCCGTGGCGACAAAATGCCACTGCTAGATCACGTTCGTGAGTTTCGAGACCGATTAATCAAATCTACTTTTGCTGTACTGCTCGGTTCTATTCTCGGCTGGATTTATTATCAGAAAATAATCCGTTTGCTCACAATGCCATTTTGCGACATTGGAGTCTCTGCAACTCCAAATTTGGATAGTTGTGGTGATTTATATGTAAATGGAATTCTTGGCCCGTTTAATTTACAAGTTAAAATCGCGTTACTGTCCGGCTTGATATTTTCCGCACCCGTATGGATTTATCAAATCTGGGCATTCATAACTCCTGCTTTGCACAAGAAGGAGCGAAGAGTCACCATCGCATTTGTATCTGTCGCAACCCCTTTATTTTCGTGCGGGGCCTATCTTGCATATTTAATTCTTCCGCACGCAGTAGATGTTTTGCTTGGATTCACACCTAATAATCTTGGAAATCTTATTCGTTTTGATGAGTATCTTGATTTTGTTCTGAGGCTTATTCTTATATTTGGTATTGCATTCATTTTGCCACTATTTCTAGTGGCGCTTAACCTGTTAGGTGTTTTATCTGGCAAAGCAATTCTTAAGCCATGGCGTCTTGCAGTATTTTTGTGCTTTGTTTTTACTGCATCCTTCACGCCTACGCCAGATCCAATCACTATGACGTTACTAGCTATTCCTCTTTGTTTATTGTATTTTGCTAGTGGCATTTTTGCACTCCTTGTTGATAAAAGGCGAAATAAAAAAGATATTGATAAAACGGGCCTATCCGCAATTAATGAACCTGAAGAAATATAATGTGGCTGGTAGTTTGTAACTCAAGTGCAGGCAAGGGAAAGGGAAGCACCCTTGCTCGTGATCTAATTAAATTGTTATCAAACAGTGGTCTAGAGAACAAGCTCATCGATTGTCACACTTTTGCAGAAACAAAGATCTTGCTGGAAAAAGAGATTCAAACTAATCGTTATAACTACCTAATTGCAGTTGGTGGGGATGGCCTAGTTAATCTATGTCTGCAGATGGTGGCCGAGAAACCGATCTGCCTTGGAGTAATTCCGGCCGGAACTGGCAATGACTTTGCAAGGGCTACCGGGTTTAATGGCAAATCAGTTAACGAGATTTTTTCAATAATTTCTAAATCAGAACCTACAAAAATTGATCTTGGCAAAGCAGTATCGACGGATGGGTACAAATGGTTCGTACAAGTTTTAAGTACAGGATTTGATGCAATTGTTAATTCGCTAGCAAACAGAATGGCTTGGCCCCGAGGTAAATCAAAATATACTATTGCGACAATTTTGATTCTTTCGAGATTTAAATCAATACCTTATAAGGTTGAAATTGATGGAAGAACTATTGAGCAAAATGCAATGTTGTTAGCTGTTGCCAATGGTGAGAGTTATGGTGGAGGCATGAGGATATGTCCTGGAGCATCCAACTCAGACGGGATATTTGATATTTTAATCGTAAGGCCTGTCACAAAAATTGTGCTACTAACAATTTTTCCAAAAGTATTTAGAGGTAACCACATTCCACACCCAAAAATAGATGTATATAAGGGCAAATATGTGAAAATATCTGGCCCAACTGTTTCTTATGCAGATGGAGAGTTTGTATCCCAGTTGCCTCTTGAAATTACTAATGTTCCAAATGCTCTTACAACATGGCTTGCGCCATGACTCTTTCTCCTTCTGAAAGTTATGCTCGCGTCAAAGCTAATGGTAAATTTCCTAAAACTAGAAAATTTGCCGAGGGTTTTCCATTTGAATTAGATGAATTTCAGATCAATGCTTGTCATGCACTTGAGAGCGGTAAGGGAGTGCTAGTTGCTGCACCAACTGGTGCTGGTAAGACAATTATTGGCGAGTTCGCAGTGGACTTGGTGATAAATAGTGGTGGAAAGTGTTTCTATACGACGCCGATAAAAGCATTATCTAATCAAAAATACTCTGAGTTAGTTTTAAAATATGGTGAATCTAAAATTGGGCTTTTAACTGGTGATACATCGATTAATTCAGAGGCACAAATAGTAATTATGACAACAGAAGTGCTGCGAAACATGATTTATGCCAATTCACAAACCATTAATGATCTTAAATATGTAGTAATGGACGAAGTCCACTATTTAGCTGATAAATTTAGGGGAGCGGTTTGGGAAGAGATTTTGATACATCTTTCCGATGCAGTACAGATCATTTCACTTTCTGCAACTGTTTCTAATGCTGAGGAGTTTGGTGAATGGTTGCAAACAGTCCGGGGCGATACAGAGGTAATTGTTAGTGAAATTAGACCGGTTCCACTGTATCAGCATGTACTTTTTGGAAATCGTCTGCTTGATTTATTCGGTGAAAATCAAAAATTAAATCCTGAGCTAACACGATTAGAAAGAGATTCTTACCGGCAAGTTAGAGGAAATTGGCGAGATAAGCCAAAGGGCCCAAAACCTCTTTCGCGCTCAGAAATAGTGGAAAAACTTGATAGAGAAGGCTTACTGCCAGCAATTACATTTATCTTTTCTAGAAACAATTGTGATGCTGCAGTTAGACAATGCTTAGCAGCCGGCTTGAGATTGACTAATTCTCAAGAAAGATCAGAAATTCGTGCTGTTATAGCTAAGAACATGAAAAATCTTGCTGAAGAAGATTTAGTTGTACTTGGCTACTATGAATGGGCGGATGCACTAGAGCGAGGTATCTCTGCTCACCACGCCGGTTTGTTACCAGCATTCAAAGTCACAGTTGAGGAGTTGTTCCAAAGAGGGCTTGTTAAAGCAGTTTTTGCAACTGAAACTTTGGCGCTAGGAATTAATATGCCAGCACGGACTGTGGTGCTTGAGAAGTTAAGTAAATGGAATGGTGAAGGCCATGTGGCAATCTCACCAGGTGAATACACGCAACTAACTGGCCGAGCCGGGCGACGGGGAATTGATATTGAAGGCAATGCAGTAATTTTGTGGAACAATGATTTAGATTCAACCTCGGTTGGTGGCCTGGCCTCTACTCGTACATATCCACTAAAAAGTTCATTCAAGCCGACATACAACATGAGTATTAATTTAATATCGCAATTTGGTTCAGCTCGGGCTAGAACTTCGCTTGAGTCTTCACTTGCACAATTTCAAGCCGATAAGGCAGTTGTGGGTTTGGCTAAGCAGATCCGCAAAAATGAAAGTGCTCGAGATGCTCTTCTTAGTGAGGCAAAATGTCACCTTGGTGATTTTACGCAATATGCGCAGATGCGGGCTGATATTAAGAAACTTGAAACTGATAGTCGAAAAAATAGAAAGAAACGCATTGAAATTGAAGAGGAGATTGGCAGCATTCGTAAAAGAATAAAGGCTCATCCTTCCAACAGCTGTCCAGATCGCGAAAATCACTCTCGAATAGCAGAGCGTGCCCATCGTTTACAGCGCGAAATTGATGGTTTAACTGAGCGAATTAATAGTAGAACTAATGTAATTGCGAAGAGATTTGATCGAATAAAGGTGATTTTAGATAAATTTGGTTATATAAATAATGATGAGATAGCAAAATCTGGAAAGATGTTAGCGAAGATATACGGTGAAACAGATTTGCTTATCGCTGAATCTATTCAAGCGGGTGTTTTTGATACGCTCACACCTGCCGACTTAGTTTCAGTAATATCAAGCTGTGTGTATGAGTCAAGAAATGAAGAGGTTACAAAAGTTCCCAGGGGTGATGTTCAGATCGCACTAGCAACAATTTCTAAAATTTATGGAAAGATTTATGATGCAGAGAGTGATTTAAATCTGGAAACTATGCGGGCGCCAGATTTTGGTTTCTGTTGGGCATCAAATAGGTGGGCAAGTGGTCAGTCCTTAACATCAATATTAAAAGGTAGTGAATTAACTGTTGGTGATTTCGTTAGAAACATGAAGCAAATTATTGATTTGTTAAGACAGTTAAGAGCTGCTGCGCCACAGCTGCAAGAAGTTATAGACCAGGCTCTAACTAAAATTGATCGGGGAGTTATTGCTTACGCTGGGGCAGCTGTATGACATTGATGCTTTTAGATAGTGCATCTCTTTGGTATCGCGCTTACTTTGGAATGCCAGATACTTTGGTTTCTCCCGCCGGATTACCAGTTAATGCCATTCGGGGTTATTTAGATATGACTTCGAGATTACTTGTTAAATACAAGCCAGATCGGTTGGTTGCATGCCTAGAAGGAGATTGGCGACCATCTTGGAGGGTAGAACTATTTCCAGATTACAAACTTAATAGACTGGATGAAGAAGGCGATGAGGAAGAGCCAGATACATTAGGTCCTCAGATACCAATTTTGCTAGATGTGATTGATGCTCTTGGCATAGCGATGGTTGGTGTAGATGATTACGAAGCTGATGATTTAATGGCAACTTTTAGCGTTAAACAACAAGGGCCGATTCGAATCGTCACTGGAGATAGAGATTTATTCCAATTGGCAGATGACAAGCGGGATGTGAAAATCGTTTACCTTGCAAAAGGTATCTCAAATCATGATTTAGTAGATTTAAAATGGATTGCAGATAAATACCAGATACCTGGTGATCGGTATGCATTATTTGCGATGATCCGCGGTGATTCATCGGATGGATTGCCTGGAATCCGTGGAATCGGAGAAAAAGGAGCTGCCAACATTGCCAATCAATTCACATCACTATCTGACGTCATGCAAGCAGCACGTGAAGGCGATGAGCGACTAACAGCAAACATTCGTAAGAAATTATTGGAAGGCGCAGATTATGCGGCAATTGCTCCAAAATTAGTTAGTTGTGCACTTGATGTTGCGATACCAGAGATGCAAATTATGATTCCTAAGCAGCCAAAATCAATGAAGAAAATTGAAGATCTAAAAAACGAATATGGATTAGGTGCAAGTATTGATCGAATAATTAGTGCTCTGGGGTGGAACTAAGTGAATTACCTTTTTGCAGTTTTATTCGGGTTGATATCTTCTACAGCCTTTGAGCCATTTTCTTTTTGGCCTTCAGCATTTGTGGGTTTGGCCGGTTGGTACTTTTTACTAATACGTGCACAGCTTGGGTCTAGGGTTCTAATTTCATATGTATTTGGTTTATCACAGCTATTAGTTGTTCAACATTGGACCGGAATATATGTCGGTAGTTTGCCATGGTTAGTTCTTAGCTTCTGCCAGGCAACATTCTTTATTTTGCCAGCATATTTTGTTGGGAAATCTAAGCGATATAACCAATTCGCATTTGCAACATCCTTTGTGATCGTTGAATTATTACTAAGAACTATTCCGTTCACTGGGTTCGGGTGGACTCGTATTAGTTTTACACAAGTTGAATCCCCATTATCTAATCTTTATAAACTTGGGGGAGTAGTGCTAGTTGCCTTCTTTATTGCAGCAATATCAGCTAGCAGAACACTGATTACTGGATCAATTTTGCTAATTTTGGTAGCACTCTCTGCATTCATTCCAAACTCTGTTAGTAGTGGGCCCAACGTTAAAATTGCACTAATACAAGGTGGAGTTTCTAATCTAGGCTTAGATTTCAATGCTAAACCCATGGAAGTATTTAATCGTCATTTTTCACAAACGGCTAAATCGATAAAGCCAAGCGATGTAAAACTTATAATTTGGCCTGAAAATGCTGTTGACGTAGATATAAATACTTCACCAACTGTGGCAAGTAAAATTGCTCAAATTTCAACTGATTTAAGGACTCCTATATTGATCGGGGGAGTAACGAAATCAACAGCCGGTTTAAGAAATCAATCCATCCTGTTAAACCCTACTGCGCAGCAAATATACACTAAACGCTATTTGACACCTTTTGGTGAGTATATGCCGCTGCGAAATATAGCTATAAAATTCTCAAGTTATGCAAATGATGTTACAGATTTTGTTGGCGGTACAGATGATCATATATTCCGGGTAAATGGATTAACCTTTCAAACACTAATTTGTTATGAGCTCTTAAATGATTCATTTCGAAATCAGATTTCAGGGGATTTCTTAACTGTTCAGACCAATAATGCAACTTTTGGTGACACATCTCAACTTGATCAAGAGCTAAATATTGCAAAAGTTAGAGCGATTGAAACTGGAAGATTTATTCCTTATGTTTCAACAACCGGTGTCACTTCTTTTATCGATAATGATGGTCAAATTTATAGCGAATTGCCTAAATTTAACTCGGCAACTTTAATCGATAATGTCATATTAGTTGAGGGCAGGACATTGACTCAAATATATGGAAGGTACCTGGAAAGTATTAGTGTAATTTGGCTATTGATCATTCTGTTGTTAAGGAGAAAAGTTTCTAAATGAAGTCTGTCCTTATACTTATTCCAACCTATAACGAGTCTGAAAATATTAAAAATTTGCTAAGCAGATTAGACGCAGCAAGAATTCACTTGTCTAAAGAGTTTGCAGTGGAATTTTTGATTATTGATGACAGTTCACCCGATAAAACAGCACAAACTGCAAAGTCTGTAGCTATCGAAGGATTATCAATACTAATTAGAGATAAAAAGACTGGCCTAGGACCTGCTTATTTAGCTGGTTTTAAGCAAGGATTAACTGGTAATTATGATTATTTTGTTGAGATGGATGCCGATTTAAGCCACCAACCTGAACAGTTGATTGACCTTTTACATGCAGCTAATGAGAAAAGTTTAGTAATCGGAACTAGGTGGATGCCCGGTGGGTCTGTCGTTAACTGGCCGGCACGACGAAGGCTAATTTCTAGAGTGGGTACCTGGTATGCATCCTTTGTCCTAAAACTGCCGTACCAGGATTTAACTTCAGGTTTTCGGGTACTACCAAGAGAGTTGCTTGAAACAATAAACTTTAATGAGATTGAAACTAAAGGGTATGGTTTCCAAATTGAAATGGCATTTAAAGCGATTAAATCTGGTTTTGAAATAAAACAAGTGCCAATAACATTTGTTGAACGTAAAAATGGGCACTCAAAAATGACCTTTTTGATAGTTCTGGAAGCGTTCACAACGGTTAATAAGTATGGTTTTAAGCGTATATATCATCGCCGATAATCTACATTATGTAAAGTAGAAAAGATCTAGTTAGAGGCTAACTCCTCGATCGGCAAACAACTGCACACTAGATTTCTATCCCCATAAACGCCATCAATTCTTCCTACGGTAGGTAAATACTTTCCGCTTCTGCCAATACCAATATCTTCTCCAGTTGGAAATGCGGCAACTTCTCGTGAGTACTTTCGATCCCAATCTCCACTTACTAAATCACCCATTGTGTGTGGTGCGTGGCGCAGCGGTGAATCTTCAACAGTTATTTTGCCTGCCTCAACATCAGATATCTCACTGCGTATGCTCTCCATAGCAGCTAAAAATCTATCTAATTCCCTTATATCTTCAGATTCAGTTGGTTCAATCATCATGGTTCCTGCCACTGGAAAACTCACTGTTGGCGAATGGAAACCGTGATCCATTAATCTTTTTGCAATATCATCAACAGTCACACCAGTATTCTTAGTAATCTCACGAATATCGATAATACATTCATGTGCAATATGTCCATTTTGACCACGGTATAGCACTGGAAATAATGGATCAATCTTTTTAGCTAAGTAATTTGCTGAAAGTATCGCCACCTCAGTTGCTTTAGTTAGGCCAGATCCACCCATCATTCGGATATACATCCATGAGATTGGCAAAATTGAGGCTGAACCAAAAGGCGAGCTAGATACTGGTCCAGGTCCAGTGCTAGGACCGGCTGCTGCATTTGCTGGATGGTTTGGTAAAAATGGTGCAAGATGTGATCGAGCAATTACTGGACCAACTCCTGGTCCCCCGCCGCCATGTGGAATACAAAATGTTTTGTGTAAGTTCAAATGCGAAACATCAGCCCCAAATTTTCCAGGCTTAGCTACTCCTACCAAAGCATTTAAATTTGCACCATCAACATAAACCTGACCACCAGCTTCATGGATCAATTCACAAATTTCAGAGATTGCTGATTCAAATACGCCATGTGTTGATGGATAAGTAACCATTAAAGCCGCAAGACTAGATCTGTACTCAGATATCTTTGCTTTCAGATCTGAAAGACTCACATTTCCGTCATCATCACAAGCGATTACAATAACTTTCATTCCTGCCATTACTGCACTTGCTGCGTTTGTGCCATGTGCACTAGATGGAATCAAGCAAATGTCTCTTTCGCTTTCACCTTTATTGTCTAAATAATTTCTGATAGCTAATAAACCAGCAAATTCACCCTGGGAACCGGCATTTGGTTGCAATGAAACTGCGTCATAACCAGTTATAGAGGTTAGCCAATTACTTAGTAACTCAATTAACTGTGTATACCCAGCAGATTGATCAACTGGCGCGAATGGATGTATTAAATTAAATTCTGGCCAAGTTACTGGAATCATCTCTGATGTGGCATTTAATTTCATTGTGCATGAACCAAGTGGAATCATTGTTCGATCCAGCGCTAAGTCGCGGTCAGATAATGATCTTATATATCTAAGCATGGAGGTTTCTGAGTGGTAGGTATTAAATAATGGATGCGTTAAGAAGCTACTCCCCCTGGCAATAGCTGAGCTGCCTGAGCTGTGCTTAACAGATTTTAATCCAAGGATACTTAGGACTGTTGCAAAATCTTCCAAAGTTGTTGTTTCATCAAAGCTTACGGAAATTTCATCCTTTGAAATTAATCTAAAGTTAAAGCCACTTTGAACTGCTTTTTTCAAAAGCTCTTCTGCTTTAGATGTTTTCATTAGCACCGTATCAAAGATTTCATACTCACCAACAGCAAAGCCAGCATCTTTAGCAGCTGACCTTAAGTTATACGCAAAGTGTTGAATACGTTCTGCGATTGCTTTTAAACCCTCTGGCCCATGCCACATTGCATAGAAAGCTGAGATAACTGCAAGTAGAACTTGGGCTGTACAAATGTTAGAGGTTGCTTTATCCCTTCTTATATGTTGTTCGCGGGTTTGCAGAGCTAATCTGAAAGCTAAATTGCCGTGTGAATCTACTGATTGACCAACCAATCTGCCAGGAAGTGATCTTTCTAAACCATTTCTCACCGCCATAAACCCGGCATGTGGACCACCAAAACCAACAGGAACGCCAAATCTTTGCGCTGAACCCACCGCGATGTCCGCACCGTACTCTCCTGGTGATTTAAAAAGTGTAAGTGCTAGAAGGTCACAGTCAACTATCGCTAGAGCGCCTACTTGTTGAACATTTTTAACAATATTTGATAAATCTTTAACTCTGCCAGTCGTCTCTGGGTATGCAATAACAGCAGCAAATATTTCAGATTCAAACTTTGTTTCAGTAAAATCACTCTCAATAACCTTAATTTTCAGGGGTTTTGCACGAGTGTTAATAACATCTTTAACATGTGGGTGTAAATTTCTATCGATTACGAATGCTGCATCATCACTTCCCTGCCAAACTCGTCTTGCTAATGTCATTGCTTCAGCTGCAGCAGTTGCTTCATCAAGCATTGAAGCGTTTGATATTGGTAAACCAGTAAGGTCAGCAACTGCAGTTTGAAATGCAAATATTGCTTCTAATCTTCCTTGACTAATCTCTGGTTGATAAGGAGTGTATGCGGTATACCAGCCAGGATTTTCTAAAACATTACGCAGAATTACAGCTGGTGTGATTGTTCCGTAGTAGCCAGATCCGATTAAAGATTTCATTACGCGATTTTTTGAAGCAATCTCTTTGATTTCAGCAAGTGCTGCTACCTCAGAGATACCTACTGGAATACTTTTTTCGATCTCACCCTTAATATGTATATTTTGTGGGACAACTGATGAGATAAATGAATCTAAATCTTTAAATCCAAGCTCAAGTAACATTGTTTCAACTTGATATTGATTGGGTCCGATGTGACGATCGACAAACTCAGATCGGTATGACATGGCTCCCCCAATCAAACTATATGAGGGAAGAATTATATTGGTTAGGCGCCTTTGAGCTTTCTACGTTGGGCCAATTCATCGTTACTTTCACCACTAACCACAAGGCTGCCATCGATAAGATTCTCACCTTGCAGCGTCGAAAGTGAACCCTCGACCTCACTCCAAACCTTGCCAATTGCAATACCAAATACACCTTGGCCACCCTGAAGTAGGTCAACGATCTCATCCGGGCTGGTGCACTCATAGATTGATGCGCCATCACTCATTAAAGTTATGCTTTCAAGATCTGAAACACCACGACCACGAAGATGTTCAACCGCAGTTCGGATATTTTGCAATGAAACACCAGTATCTAGAAGACGCTTAACAATTTTTAACACCAAAATATCGCGGAAACTATAAAGTCTTTGTGAGCCAGAACCTGCGGCCCCTCTAACACCTGGTTCAACTAAACCGGTGCGAGCCCAATAATCTAATTGGCGATATGAAATTCCAGCAGCAACACATGCGGTTGCTCCGCGGTAACCGATATCTGATGAGGTGTTCATGGGGACTCAATTCTATGGGGAAGGCTTAATTGTAGAATAGGCCGCTTGCTGAGCCTATGAGCGACACGAAATACTTTAACCCAAGGTTGAGGGTTGGACTTAACCGAGGAAATCTTCTGGATTTATCTGGTCTAAAAACTCCTTGAACCGTTCAACTTCATCCTCGGCCTGATCTGGGATCTCAATCCCAGCCTCTGCCAGTAAATCCTCACTAGCCAAGATCGGTGCGCCAATTCTTAAAGCAAGAGCAATCGCATCACTTGGCCGAGCAGATACAGCTGGGCCTTCTTCAAAGTTTAATTGGGCATAAAAGACGCCATCTTTTAATTCAGTCAGGTATACGTTGTTTAGTTTTGCACCTAATTGCATCAGCACATCTTTAAATAGGTCATGAGTTAATGGCCGAGGTGGTGAAACCTCCTGTTGAGCAAAGGCGATAGCTGTGGCTTCAACCGCTCCTAGCCAAATTGGCAGATACCTAACTCCATCTAATTCTTTTAATAAGACAATTGGTTGATTGGATGGCATTTCAACCCGAACACCCATTACCTCAACCGGGTGGTAATTTTTCATTAAAAATTATTTAGCGCGGTGCAAGCCGGCGCGAACAAGTGAAGCATGCAATCTAATTGATAGTGATGCTAACTCACGTTCAACCTCTTCCGCCCTAGCTTTTGATTCAGAACCTTTTTGGCGAAGTAGCGGCGTTGTTACTTGTTCAACTAATCCAATTTCACGATCAGCAGCAGTTTTAAAAGCACGAAGATGTCTTGCCCCAATACCAAAAGCTGAAATCTCTGCCACTGCCTTAGCAACTGCAAGGCCATCACTGTCGTAATGTCGACCACGAATAGTCACTAATCCATAAGATTCAATCTCAGTTAGCTGCTCATCAGTTAGGTTTGAAGCAGCGAGCATTTCAGATCTAGTAAGGCGCAGATCATTATCACTTGCAAATTGGTCAGCGGTTAATACGCCATCAGCTGCAGCAAGACGTGGGGTTGCAACACCACCAACTGCTTTAGCTGGTGTTAGGCCACGATCCATTGCATCTAAGTTCTCTTTAATTACCTTAAGTGGCAAATACTGATCACGCTGAGCAAGCAAAACAAAACGTAATCTTTCTAGATCATTTGTTGTAAATTTACGATATCCGCTTGGAGTTCGCTGCGGTTCAATTAATCCTTCAGATTCTAAAAAACGAATTTTAGAGATAGTAATATCAGAAAATTCGGCCCGAAGTCTGGTTAAAACTTCACCGATACTTAAATACGCTCGTGCTGGAACGGCCATTACTTATCCCCCACAAATAGAGTGAAATGGTACTTACCAATCTGAACTTCATCACCTGGATTAATCTTTGATTCACGCACAGCAACTGCATTTATATATGTGCCATTTAAGCTTCCTAGATCTTTAATTGAATAACCATCAGATTTAGAAACTAATGCGTGTGATCTGGAAACAGTAATATCATCTAGACATATCTCATTGTTAATATCTCTACCAATTTTAATTTCAGCGCCATCTAGAAGATATCTGCCGCCAATTCCAGCACCTTTAAGCACTAACAGAATTCCAGCACCACTTGGCAACTTGCTAACAACATCTTGTTGCTCAGTTGATAATGATTTATATAGGTCATCAGTTCTAACTGATTCAGGAATAGCGCGTAATTGACGAAGATTAAGCGTTGAGGTCAGGTCATTTGGTGGTGTTACTTTGTCTGCCATCACTCCCCCAACCGTTATGACCTTCAACTATAGGCTGACACTATTGCCTGGCCGAAATATGGTCAAGCCGTTAGATTTTGGTAATCCTGCGCAGAAAGTAGGGTTTCAGAGAGGGCGGCGCCTGGAATTTCAATCTCAGCAATCCAGCCTTCGCCATAAGGGTCAGCATTAATTACCTCAGGGTTTGACTCTAATTTCTTATTCACTGCAACAACTTTGCCAGTAATTGGGGCATAGATTTCTGAAACAGATTTAGTTGATTCAACCTCACCGCAAACCGAGTTGGCAGTAACTGAAGAATCTGATTTCGGCAGCTGAATATAAACAATGTCACCTAACGCACCTTGCGCAAAATCTGTAATACCAATTCGAAATTTGGTCGGAGTAATCTCCTGGACCCATTCGTGCTCTTTGGTATAGCGCAGATCATCTGGAACTTTTGACATTATCTCCCCTTTTTAACTGCACTGTGCGATGTTAAACCTCGGTAAAGGTATTGCAAGCCAGTGTAGAAGTATAGTGCCACTCCCCAAATAGCAAAGGCCCAACCTAAGATTGAACACCATGGACCGATTAAATTAGTATCTTTTAGTAGCAAGAATGGGAATGCATAGAGAAGATTAAATGTGGCAGCCTTACCAAGGTATGTGACCTCAAGAAATGGCATTTTTCGAATCTTTTGATAAATAACTACCAAGAGCAGAATAAGGTCCCGCGCAATAATGGCGATCACAAGTGACCAGGGTAGATAATCTTTACTTGCTAAGGCCAAGATAACTGCGCCGATATATAGCCGGTCTACTGACGGATCAAATTTGGCACCAAACTCAGAGGTCTGATTAAGCGCTCTAGCTATTTTGCCATCCAAATAATCAGTTACACCACCAACTGCAATAACTATAAAGCTAAGAACTGGTTTATCAGCAATTAGAAATAGATAGAGAAATAGTGGAACTCCTAGCGCTCTAAGCAGAGTCAGCGCATTTGGAATATTAATCATTGTCACGATCCTTCAGTTTAACTGCAACCTCGATTGGAGTTCCATCAAAGCCAAACTCCTCTCGCAACCGCCTTTCAATAAATCTGCGGTAGGCAGTTTCAAGAAATCCAGTAGCGAAAACAACAAACTTTGGCGGACAAGTTCCAGCTTGGGTCGCAAATTTAATCTTAGGCTGCTTGCCAGAGCGGACCGGCGGCGGGTTTGCCCCTACCAATTCACCTAAGAATGCATTCAACTTTGCGGTTGGAATTCTCTTCTCCCAATTAGTAAGTGCAGTTCGAAGAGCAGGGGCTAGGCGATCTCGATGCCAGCCAGTTTTTGCTGACAGGTTTACGCGCTGGGCCCATGGGTATCGCTCAAGCTGGCGTTCAATCTCTTTATCTAAAACTAATTGCCGCTCTTCATCTACCAAATCCCACTTATTCATTACTACTACTAATGCTTTACCAGCCTCATCTGCCATGCTGACGATTCGAATATCCTGCTCAGTTAAAATTTGGGAAGCGTCAAAAATAACTAATGCAACCTCTGCTCGTTCAAGTGCAATCTGGGTTCGAAGTGATGCGTAGTAATCAGTTCCACTTGCTTGATGAGCTCGGCGACGAATTCCGGCGGTGTCGATAAATCTCCAAGTTGATCCACCAAATTCAATTAGCTCATCAACTGCATCTCTAGTGGTTCCTTCAGCATCATCTACTAATACTCGTGGGGCACCGGCTAAAACATTTAACAAACTTGATTTACCAACATTTGGCCGGCCAACTAGTGCGACTCTTCTATAACCATCATCAACCTGTTCAGAGCCAACCTCAGGAAGTTGAGCAATAAGTAAATCAAGTAAATCACCGCTACCTCTACCGTGCAGCGCTGATACAAATCGTGGTTCGCCTAAACCTAAATTCCATAATGCATATCCATCTGCTTCATCCTCAGCGTTATCAATCTTGTTTGCAACCAAAATAACTTTTTTGCCGCTTTTGCGAAGTAAATCAACTAGTGATTGATCTTCATCTAATGCACCAACCTGAACATCTACTACAAACATAACCAGGTCTGCTTCAGCAATTGCTGCTTCAGCACCCGCTGTAATCTTCTCGCTGATTCCCTCTGGCTTAACTTCCCAGCCACCAGTATCAATTAAGAAAAATCTTCGTCCATTCCACTCAGCTTCATACTTAACACGATCTCTAGTAACGCCGGGGGTATCTTCGACAATCGCTTCACGGCGACCAATCATTCGATTTACCAAAGTTGATTTGCCAACATTAGGCCTGCCAATCACAGCAATTGTTGGTAATCCAATTAAATTTCTTTGCTTAAGCCATTTCCAAATTTGGTCTGTTACCTCTTGCAATGTCAATCTTGTTGAATCAATTACTGCCGCATCATCTGCTTGCATAAGAGGTGAAATCTTCCGTGTTGAATCAATCTCATCTCGGTTCGCCAATGATTTTCCAACCCCCTCAGAGCCAATGTTTTCGCTCATTTCAAGCTCTCGTCGTTCAGCTCTAGTTGAAATATCTGCGTGTAAATAAATTTTTAATTGCGCATTTGGTGCAACTACTGTGCCAATATCCCTGCCTTCAACCACAATACCAATCGGAGCTTCAGCAATATATTTGCGTTGCATATCCAATAATATTTTTCTTACCCCAACCATTGAACTAATTTGGCTAACTAAATCATTAATTCTTTGAAATCTTATCTCCTCGGAGATATCTTTACTATCAAGATATATTTTTGGATTAACTGGGTTTGTATCAAATGTAATCTCATGAGAAGTTAAT
>Ga0209135_1000336_pt1 | contig 16932 bp, 17 predicted proteins | sample LauGreSBDMM110SD_4_FD_187570 | JGI IMG/M metagenome (GOLD analysis project Ga0209135, IMG submission 187570) | Freshwater lake microbial communities from Lake Michigan, USA - Su13.BD.MM110.SD (SPAdes) (version 3) | ecosystem: Environmental > Aquatic > Freshwater > Lake | place: Lake Michigan... | reverse complement strand
GCGCCGGAAAATCGCGGTCGGGCTGGTACCGCGCCATGCGTGTTTGTGCGAATTGTTCAAGCCGCTCGTGGGCGGCGGACGTGGTTGCGGGCCACGCGTTTTGTAAACCTTCGGGCGTCACACTTAAGAGCGCATTGAGCGCCTCAGGCAAGTCGTCTGAGGCGGGCAAGCCAGCGCTAGACTGTTGCTCGAGAGCAGGCGCAAGTTGATAGGGTGCAGTCCGTAGCTTTTCTTTGCACGCTTTCGAAAACGGCGTGAACACGCGGTAAAACGCATCGGCACCGGTCTTAACGCTACCGGGTACTAACAACGTACCACCATGGTGGCCTTGCAGCGCAATCTCGTGCTCCGCCAACAGACTGTAGGCGGCTCGATCGCGTGTACGCTCGTGCACGCCATGTTCGCGATTGCAATGCACTTGGTCAGCCTGGTGCTGCTGACAAAACGCGAGCAAGGCGTCAGGTACGTTTTTCCAGTGTTCGACCAAGAGTATCTTGAGCGGAATATTCAGCGCTTCAAGTTCGGTGCGTAAATGCTTGACCGCGCGTAACCAGAAATCCACCTTAAGAGGCGCGTCGTGATGCAGACGCCATTGTTCAGGTGAGGCAATAAACAGCCCGATCACCGGGCCTTTAGTCGCCGCCGCCGCCAATGCCGGCTGATCACTTACGCGTAGATCTGTACGAAACCAACAAACAGCCGTCATCAATCTTTACCTTTTCGCTTGCCATGCTTGCAGAGCAGCCAGCGTGCTGCTCACGTGCTGATCAGGGCTCATACCGCTGTGCACAAACAATATTTTTGAATCGGGCGTGACCACGTACGATATACGGCTTGCCATACTGGGCATGATCAACATACCGGCGTCGTACGCCTTGATAATGCTGCGATTAAGATCTGCTGCGACGGCAAATTTACCACCGCAGGGGCCTAGTGAAAACTTTTTTAAAGTCTCTATATCATCGCCTGATACACCAATAACAGTCGCTTTCAGCGAAGCAAACTTATCAGTCGCCTCAGCAAACAACTGCGCCTCAATTGTGCAGCCGCTAGTAAAGGCTTTAGGATAAAAGTACACCACCACGGGCCCTTTCTTGAGCGCTTCGGCGAGTACGAAGTTGTAGGTTTGGCCAGCCAGTGCCGCAGGTGCGGTAAAGGAGGGCGCGGCGGCACCCGCTTTGAGCTGAGCCAAGGCTGGCGCGCACGCTAGCAGAGCGATCATCAGACCCGCGCTGTACAGCTGAAACTTTTTTCTGAGTAACATCAACGATCCTTGAAAAAAGCAATTAAAAAAAGCGTACATTAGAAAGAGTACCAAGTTGTCTGTGAGATTATCGATGAAAGTAACTTTTTTACCTAGGCCACATGTCTTAGTGATGACAGGGGTATTGACGTTTCTGACGTTGCTAAGCCTGACTGGTGCTCAGGCTCAATCTGCATTACCTTTGCCACCGCCGCCTGAGATTCGTTGGCCCGAGCCCGAACCTGAGCGCTGGACACAAGAAGACGTGACGCTTGAGCAAAGATTTGATACGGCACGCAAAGAAACCTTAGCCGCGCATCAAGAGGCAATGAATGCCTGCAAAGAACTTCCTCAGGTTGAACGCACCGACTGCACCAATCAAGCGAAGGCTCAACTCGAATTAGAACTTGCGCAGTTAAAGGCCAAAGCTAGGTTTGGCATGGAGCCCAATTAGTCAGGTTAGGCTTTAGATCGAGCAGAGATCGCAAGTCGTGCATGGCCTTAGCTCACCGACATGCGGGCATCCGCGACCAATTAATTCAGGCGGCCCTGCGCGCCACCTAAGCTAAACCGACCAGCACCCAACAGTGCAACCACTAAGGCACCCATTAAAAACAGGCCTTGCAGCTCAAGGGCCCAGCCACCGGTTTTGGTCAGACTCAAGATTTGAGAGGCGTGCGCCAAATAGATGGCGAGCCCCATATTAAAAACGATCACTAAAGCGCCTGCGCGGGTGAGCACACCGATGATCAAGAGCGACGGGGCGATGATTTCGCCAATAAACACACCAAAAGCGAGCCAGGCTGGCCAGCCTTGCGCCTGGACTAAGGTTGTAATAGAGTCAATTCCATTTGCCAGCTTAAACAAGCCATGCATGAGTAGCAAAATGCCGATCGTGAGTCTCAAGAGCAGTTTGCCAGCATCGTCAAAGCGGTTCATAGGGGGCGTTCTTTAAAAGAGTGTTTACGGTTCAAGAATTTGCCAAGGGTGATGGCTACATTTTGCAAAGCTTTGTGGATTTTGCTTTACCGACTTCGACTTCTATACAATTTTAGATCAATGCCCGAATGAGCGTGTTACTTTTAAGCGCAAACTAGGACTAACTGATGCTATCTTCAAAAAAGATGTCAAGTAAGCCAATTGGGTATCGAAAAGCCAGTTTATTATCAAGCATTTTTTAGGCTAGTCCTCGGTCATCCTGAAGCTTTTTAGACGCCTCTTTTCGACAGTTAACGATGCACTATCTAAGGTGACTTAACGATGAAAACAATGAAATTACGGTTCGGGTCATTTTTCTTGCTCCTTGGCTTGGCTGCGTCATTCGCCATCCCTTCATTTTCAGTTCGGGCGCAGGCTTACCCAAATAAATCAGTCAAGATTATTGTGGGCTATCCACCCGGGGGGTCAACTGATGTGCCGGCCCGCATTGTGGGGCAAAAGTTAGCTGAAGTGCTCGGCCAGACCGTTGTGGTTGAGAATAAACCTGGGGCGAGCGGCAACATAGGTGCTGAGCTTGCAGCCCGTGCGGCGCCCGATGGCTACACGATCTTTTGGGTGTCGATTGGGACCGCAGTCAGCGCCTCGCTATTTCCAACCCTGAGCTACAACCTGTTTAAAGATTTCGTTGCGGTATCGCAAGCGACCTCAGTCACGAGCTTCTTGCTCGTGCATCCCACGCTACCCGTCCGTTCAGTGCAAGAGCTCATCGACTATATCAAAGCGCGTCCGGGCGAGCTGAGCTACAGCTCTTCGGGTACGGGCGGTTCACCGCATTTGGCCGCTGAATGGTTTAAAGCTCGGGCCGGCATCGAACTGGTACACGTTCCCTATAAAGGAACAAGCCCACAAACGATAGATTTGTTAAGTGGCACGGTGAAGGTTGCCTTCCCGACCATGCCGGGCATGATTGAGCATGTGCAACAAGGCAAGCTCAGGGCGCTTGCTGTCACAAGCCCCAAGCGGAGCGCGTTGTTACCCGACGTTCCGACCATGATCGAGGCTGGCTTTGAAGGTTATGTGGCAACCTCTTGGAGTGGTGCGATGGTACCCACCGGTACCCCAGCGCCTATCGTGCAACGACTCAGCGTGGCCATCAATCAAGTGCTTGCTATGCCTGAGGTGCAGCAAAAGCTCGCTACCAGTGGGGCCGACGCTGTTGGCAGTACGCCAGAGGCGTTTAAAGCTTTTATCGAAACCGAGACACTGAAATGGGGCAAGGTTATTAAAGACGCAAAAATCGTCAATCAATAGTTAGCAGATTCTGTCAGCGATCAAGGCTTCTCACACTCGAAGTGAAGTCTTCGGTACGCTAAACAGAATTAGGTGTGGCGCGAGTGGCGTCAGACCTCAGATCAAACACGGTCTCTAGCGGCTTGAGCAGTTTGCGCGCATCACCGACGCGCTGCGTCACGCCAAGCCGATCAAGCACGTCTAAGATTTCAATGGCTAAGGTGCGATTGACGCCCACTTGATCGCGAAACTGCGCCGCAATAAATGTTTGCGTGGGGCTTGTTAAAGCCAATTGACGAGCGAGCATCGCAAAATGAATCACGTTGGCACGCATATAAAAACGCTCTGAACTAACGCGAAATAGCTCACCTTGTTTGACCTTTCGATGCAACATGTCATTGACGACCAAGGTTTTTAAACCTGCGGCCTGGGCAAGGTCTGCCGCCGTTAGGCCTTTTGGCCCCATCGCTGCAAGCGCAGGTTGAATCTTTTGCCATAGCATTTGATCTGCAGCGTGTGCGCTTGACTGGTGCGTGGTTAACGTAGCGATGGTGCCCGTCACGACAATCTGTTGGGCTGCAGCGATATAGCGAACTAAAGCAACAAACACGGATGCCTTCATCCCTGCTGCGCATTGTTGCCGCAAGTCTTTCAGGCTCAGTCCGGGCGCCTGCGGCTGCGCTTGGTGATGTTGTTGCAAGCGTGTCGACATGGCGAGACCGAGCCGCTCGATCGATCTCTTGAGCAGCGCGTAGGTTGGTGCCTTGGCAATCACGAGCGCTTCTTCATCAGCAAGCATATGGGCTAAGACATTTTCCGTCACATTGAAACTGCGCGAAAAGTGATCGAGGTCAACGCCCGACTGTGTATGACACGCGAGCAGGGCGCTCAACGCGAGCCTAGGATTGCCGTGCGAGAGGGCGGCAAGTTCGGCGCGCCTGAGTATTTTGTTTCGCACTCTTGTTGGGGCAAAGGGATCGAGCACAGTACCCCCGCCTAGCGTGCGTTGCGCGGTTTGATCGCGAATAATCAAACGATCGCCGCTCAAACAAGCAATAGGTTGGCTCAACACCAACTGCGCATAGCCCGCGGCGCCCGGTGCAATCGAGCCACCATGTTCAATCGCAACGCGCGCGACGACTTCTGCGGTGCCAAGATGCATATGCACCTCGGTCCAGTGCTTCAAGGCGTGCGTTTCTGAGTTCAAAACATTCAGACTAATATCTATGCGTGTTGTGGGCGCATGCAAGTGTGTCGCAACGACCCAGTCGCCGCGACCACAGTCTTGCGCGCTGACGCCAACGAGGTTGAGCGCGCAGCGTTCGCCGGCTAGTGCTTCAGTGACTGAAACGCTATTTTGATGAATACTGCGCACGCGGACACTTTGACCTCCGGGCGTGAGCGTTAAACGCTCACCCACCTGCACGCCGTGGGTGAACACCGTGCCGGTCACGACGGTGCCACTGCCAACAATCGAAAATGCGCGGTCGATCGCAAAGCGAAAAGACCTTCCTTCGAAATCTGTACGTTGCGTGGCGCGCGCCGCTTGAGCGAGTCGCTCGCGCAAGTCGTTCACGCCAAGTTGGGCGACCGTCGAGCACGCAACAATTTCAAATGTCGCGAGGTTTACGCTTTGTAATAAGGCACGCACTTGTTCGCGCACTTCGTTAACGCGTTCGGCGACGACTCGATCAGTTTTAGTCAGGACAACAACGCCGGCTTGGATACCCAGCAGCTTGACAATGTTCAAATGCTCGATAGTTTGTGGCATCACGCCATCATCGGCTGCAACCACCAGCATCACGTAATCGATCCCGCACACGCCAGCGAGCATATTGCGCACAAAACGCTCGTGACCTGGAACATCGACGAAACCGATCACGGGTGTATTCGGTAAAGTCAGATAGGCAAAACCTAGATCGATCGAAATCCCTCTGGTTTTTTCTTCTGGCAAGCGGTCGGTGTCGACGCCCGACAGCGCTTTGACCAAGGTGCTTTTGCCGTGATCAATATGGCCTGCTGTGGCAACAATCATTATGCGCGGAAGGTCTCTGTGGGCTTGACGACGATACGAGTAATTAGACGAGATTAATCATTGAACCGTTTGAGTGGTCAGACAGGTGTACTGACTAGACAATTTTCTCAAGAACAAAGTGCGAGATCCCAAAGCTTGGCACCACCATTGAATGCAAGCCTTGGCCTCCAGCCACCACAATTTGAATTTGGGAGGCCTCGTCTAAGTACGGGATATGGGTCGTGCCGGGCGCCACATTAAAGGTTTTTCGTTTGGTGCGGTACCACTCTTGGCAGCCTTCACTGACGCGACTTAATTGCAGTCGCATGCGCTTGTGTAGGTCGTGTCGAACGTCGTTTTTACTCATCCCGTGTTTTGCCAAGATTGCCGCGTGTTCAGGGCCAAGTACCAGTAGCATCTCACCGCCAGAACTCATGTTGTTGCCGCCAATCGTCATCATCACATCAGAGATCATTAATAAAAGTTCTGACGCGTTGGCGCTTGCGTGGTCTTGCACGTTGTGCGGTGCTTCGGCCGCGTGTACCAACACGCTGCTATCGGTTTGTGCGAAGCCGTGTTCAACATGAAAGGGATCCCAAGGATTTTGTTCTTCGTTTTCACCGGCACAAAAACTAAACTTGCAAGGCGAGCCGTGTGTCGCCATGTCTGTCTTACCTGGGATCCCTTGACCAATATTCATGAGCACCAAGCGCAACGCACGTCCGATCGTGGCATTGGCACGAAAGCCCTGACCAAAGACATTTGAACCACAGTTCAAGCCAATCTCGTGACGAATCGGGCCATTGACGACGAACATCGGCGCCACCGGATGTGTAGTTGACTGAATGCCAGATAAATTAAAGTGAGGCACTGCCATCGCCTTTAATGCGGCCACAAGCACTGGCATATAACTGGGCTTGCAGCCCGCCATGACAGCATTAATTGCCAACTTCTCGACACTGCATAACGCATACCCTGGCGCGATGGCCGCGATCTCAGTGTTGGCGGCCAAGCCGCTGTCAGCAATCATTGCCGCAACACGTTCGGGCGTTGGAGCGACAACAGGTAAGCCGTCTGTCCACCCTTGCTGTTCGAAATACTCTTGCAAAAAATCGTCGGTCAGATCTAGCTCTAATAATGTCGCGTGGGTGCTCATGACGAGCCCTCCAAAGGTTGAACGATTCGTGGCTGCACTGTTGACGCGTGTCGACATTGCGTCACGACTTCACTTTGCTTCGCGTGATTCAAACACTTGAATCGCTCTAAGCTTATCGGGTGGGCATCTCCGTTAAAAACTTTATAACATCGGCCAAACGTTGCGCTGCAATGGTTTCGATTTCGTCGGAAACTCGGTTTGCTAAGGGATGGTCGATTAACAAAATCGGCAGACTCGGTAGGCCTAAAGATTTGGAGCGTGTTGACGCGATCCCTCGAAAGGGTTGCGTCACGAACGTCACTGTGGGGATCCCCAGAGACTCTATCGTGTGCGAGTCGTGGACACTCCACGACGAGCACGACCCTCAGTCGCCTGAGGCCGTGAGCATCAGATCGGGTTTCCATGCAGTGATCTCTGCGATAAACGGCGCCGGCGCTGCCGAAGTGGGCTTGCGCCACATTTTGATCTCGGCCACGCCGTACTGAAGCTGCAATTGCTGACCAAACGCAGTTAAGAGCTCGCGGGCGTTGACCTTATTGTTATCCAAGAGGGCTAAGCGCTTGCCTTTTAGACTTGACAGGCGAGGGGCGAGGTGACGCAGCCCCTGTGCTTTGCCGCCTTCAGGGATTAAGTCATGCGGGTTTTTAACCGGCGTGTGCGATTCGACCGCGGGATGGAGCACGCGCAGCCCGTGCATGTTCATCTTGTTTTCAGCGTTCATGATTGACTCCTGTCTTTGTATTTCTATTCTAGACCTAACAAAATAAAAAAGTGCTCTGGACGTTCAATCGATCAAATGAACGAACGGGCGGGTAACAGGTATCCAAATTGCTAACTTGATCGACCGGGCGAGCAACAGATATTAAAATTGCCAAATTGATCGAACGGGTAGCGAACAGGCATCAAAAATGCCAACTTGCCGGTAACTCGATCAATTTGCCAACCGGATAGCCGAGTCGCCCATTGTGCGCAAACACATACGCATTGGTTCGCAGAGGGTCGCCCGTGACCGCGATCATGAAATCGTCAGCGCAAGTGATTAAGGGTACCAAGCGATTTGGGTCGTCTGACTCACAAAACACTTTCGGGATACGACCTGCCGCATATTCTTCGGTCAAGTTCCAAATCGGCTTGTCGGCCCAGACACGCAGCATATGTTCAAATTTCCAAGCAGGGAGTCGTGCGTGCTCAAACAAATACTGCTTGACGTCTTGTTTAGACCAGCCACTCTGGGCAATGGCCTCAGCCAAAATCGGGCTGAGTAAGATCAAGGGTCGAAGCGTGCCGTAGGCCCCACCCACGGTAAAGGTGATTTGCCACGAGGTTTGGCGTGCTACCGCATCGGCCAGGATAGGCATGATCTCTTCTGCTGTGCTACCCGACACCGACGCGATCACGTTGCCTCCGGTATAGCGCGCAATCGTGACAGTGTTATCCGTGCTTTTGAACCCCATCTCGACACTGGTTGGGCTCCAGCCGATGGCTTTAAGCACCTCTTCATTTTCAGCGGCGACCACCCGCCAAGTATTGCCAAACGTGGCTTTATCGTTTTTATGTAATAAAAAGCCAGCGACATTGCGTAGGTACAGACGCCAAAAACGTCCGACCGAGGTGTTGGGCTGAAAGCCATCACGCAAGACGTTTTCTGTGTAGTTAAACCCGAGTTGCTGAACAATTGGCCCGTTCAAAATGATGAGGGTCTCGCCGCCTGGCGTGTTGCCACTGTGCTCGACGCCATACGCTGGGTCGGCCATGGCTTGAACAAGCGCGACCAAGACTGGCATGTACTCTGGGCGGCAACCGGCCATGACGCCATTGACGGCAATGCTCCAGACTGTGGCGGCGCGATTGTCGGGTAGTAGCACACCCAATACATCGGTTGGTGCACGGTCGGTATAGTTTAAAAATTCTTGCACTTTGGCACGCGTCGGGGGCACGACCGGTAAACCATCACTCCACTCGTTTTTTAAAAAGTGCTGATTGACGGCGTCAAAGCCGCCTTTAAACACCACGTCTTGCGTTTGGGGTTCAGAGGATTGCGCGCCGGTACCCTTTGCGTCGGTTAAGTTTTTAATAACCTCTGCTGCTGTGACCTCAAGGATGTTGCGTCGCAACATTGCGGCGCTTTGTGCACCCGGATGGCCCGGCACTAAGGCGACGGGCATGCTTGGCAAGCCCAAGCCAATTGACGACGCCTCGGCGAGCTTTAAAAAGCCCTGACTCACAAGCGAAGAGCTTGGCACGCCAGCCTCTTCACAGACTGCACTCGCCCGCAACACGGCGGGCGTGCAGCTACCTCAGCAACCCATCCCTGAGATGACTGCGTCAGCCTTCAGTTCTTTGAGGCGACGAGGCAAATCAGCCAAAATCTGTCGCTCGTCGGGGCCGTGGGTGTTCCCCAACACGCTCCAGTGCACGAAATTGACCCCTGGATATGTTGCTTTCAGGCTGTCTTCCAGCGCAGCAAACACTTGGTCGCCTTTAAACACGTAGTCCCAAAGCTGAACAATCGTTTTGCCGGCGAGGGTATCCAGACGTTTCGCCAAGGATTTGCCCTGAACTTGCATTGGGCTACGGGGCCACAAAACTTCGTAATAGCCATCGTTCGGCTGAGTTGTCATGATGTTCTCCGGTGTTTTTAACGGCCTGGCGCAAGCTGTGCATTTTCATCTAACGCCCGAATCTTTTTTATAAAATTGTGCCTATTGTTTTTATCGACTAAGCATAGGCTACAGAAGAGCGCGGCGCAACTTAGGCGGGAGTCCGACCCAACCGAGTCAACCCGAGGGCCGCCAACAGCAATTAGGCTAAGCAGGGCCAAGCGCAACTGAGGCGGATCATCAGCTAAGATAGTGCCTATCGTATAAGGAGAGTAGGGTGAGCCAAGAACAAAGTACTGCAGAACAAGCTGACGACGCACGCATGATCATCGATCTGGTGGCAAAGTTTGTTGACCAAGAGTTAATGCCCCTTGAGGCGGCTGTGATAGCCCGCGAAATCAAGGCTGAACCATTGAAATTGCTGCCTGAAGAAGAGGCACCGTTATTAAAAAAATGTAAAGAATTGGGCCTGTGGGCCTTGGATGCCCCCGAAGAGCTTGGCGGTGCCAATTTATCGGCTACCACCTGGATGGCGCTCAACGAAGAATTGGGCCGCACGGTAACGCCTTTTGTGTTTCCTCCAGACTCGCCCAACATGCACATGCTGCTAGCTGTCGGAACCCCCGAGCAAAAAAAGAAATACCTTGAGCCCTATGCTGCAGGCACCGCAAAATCTGCGATTGCGATTTCTGAACCCAATGCGGGCGGCGATCCGTCTGGCATGATTACGCGCGCTGAAAAAGTTGGCAATGAGTGGGTGATTAACGGTCGTAAAATTTGGGTCAGCAAAGTGCCCTCTGCTGATTTTGTCATTGTTATGGCACGGGTGGGCGCAGGTAAACGCCACGAAGGCATCACTGCCTTTATTGTCGAGAAAAACACCCCCGGGTTTGAGATTTTGCGCGAAATCCCCATGCTCGGTGGCCATCGCACTTATGAGCTTGTGTTTGAAGACTGCCGTATCCCCGCCGAGAATGTCTTGGGCGAGATTGGTGCTGGCTTTGCGCCGATGCAGCTGCGTCTGGTGGTTCGTCGTTTGCAAATTGGTACGTGGTGTATCGGCATGTGCCGCCGTGCCTTAGACATGATGTGCAGTCACGCCAAGCAACGCACAACCTTTGGTGCGCTATTGTCAGATCGTCAGGCGGTGCAATGGTGGATTGCCGATGCCGCCATGAAGATGCACGCCTGTCGCCTGATGGTGCAGGATGCCGCGCGCAAGCAAGATCAAGGCATCGATGTGCGTACTGAGGCCTCGATGATCAAGGTGTATGCCACCGAGATGGCCGCCGAGGTTCTTGACCACGCGATGCAAACGCTCGGCGCCATGGGCGTGACCAAAGAGCTGCCTTTGCAGCTGATGGCGCAGCGTGTGCGGGTGATGCGTGTGTACGAGGGGCCTTCTGAAGTTCACCGTATGTCGCTTGCGAAAAAGATTCTCAAAGAGGCGCGCTAAGATGGCAAACACAACCCCACAGGCGCCACGCGTCAATACGCCTTTAGCGGGGATTACGGTCATTGATTTGACGCAAATTTATCAAGGCCCGTACGCGACATTTTTGATGGCCAAAGCGGGCGCCAACGTTATCAAGATCGAGCCTTTGAACGGCGAACCTTCACGGATTCGCGCTAAGGTGAGTGGTGGCGCCTCGTTGCCGATGGCCATGCTTAATACCAATAAGCGCGGCATTACTCTAAATTTAAAAACTGCAAAGGGTCGCGAGCTCTTTAAAGAGCTCGTCAAGCGCGCTGACATCGTGGTTGAAAATTTCGCACCAGGCGTGATGGATCGGTTAGGGGTGGGGTGGTCGGTGTTGCATGAACTCAACCCCCGTTTGATTTATGGTTCGGGTACCGGCTATGGGTTATCAGGACCTGATCGCGATAACTTGGCGATGGATGTCACGATTCAAGCCGCCTCGGGCATCATGAGTGTCACGGGTACGCCCGATGGCCCACCATTGCGTGCAGGCGCCTCGATTGTTGACTTCTTAAGCGGCGTGCATCTCTATGCAGGCATCATGACCGCGCTCTATGAGCGTTCGCAAACTGGAGTGGGGCGTTTGGTTGAGGTTTCGATGCAAGAAACCGCCTACCCGACGCTTGCTTCGAACATGGGCATCACCCATAAATCTGTTGGGGTGGTGCCACCGCGCGTCGGTAACCGCCATGGGGGGCTTGCGTTAGCCCCTTACAACGTTTACCCAGCAAAAGATGGCTACATCGCGATTGTTTGCGTCACTGAACCGCATTGGCTTCACTTGTTGGCGGCAATGGGTCGCGAGGATCTCAGTACCGATCCTCGTTTTGAGAGCAACAAATTACGTGTTGAAAATATTTCTGCGACCGACGATGAAATCACCCGTTGGACAGAAAGTCTGCCGCGCGCCGAGCTCTTTGCCCTAAGCAAAAAACACGGGTTTCCGGCAGCGCCAGTGCGCGACTTGCTTGAAGTGATGAACGACAAACACATGCACGAGCGTGGCGTGCTTGAATGGTTTGACGACAAAGAGTTAGGTCGTGTGGTGTTGCCACATACCCCCTTAATCATTCACGGGGCCGATCGTGTTAACACAATCGCAAGCCCAGGTCTTGGTCAACATAACAAAGATATTTATTCGGGCTGGCTGGGGCTGTCAGAGGTTGAGCTCGAGGCTTTATATCAAGAAGGCGTGATATGAAATATTTTTTATATAGCGTCTGGCTAGGCTTATGCTTTGGGCTGGGTGTGATGCCCAGCCTTAGCCACGCGCAAAAAAGTGATTATCCAAATCGCTCGGTGAAAGTGATTGTGCCTTTCTCGGCAGGCAGCGGGGCCGACCATGCCTCGCGTTTTTTTGGTGACTTACTGGCAAAAAGTTTAGGGCAAAGTTTTTTGGTTGAAAACAGAACCGGCGCTGCCGGTATGTTGGCGATGAACACAGTGAAGGCTGCGCCAGCCGACGGGTACACGATTTTGATGGGCAGTAACTCGCTGATGGCGGTGAACCCAATCATGCTCAAAGAGCTCACGTATGATGCAATCAAAGATTTCAAACCGATTGGCGGTTTAACGCGTGGCGTGAATGCCATTGTGGTCGGAAAAGATTCAAAATATAAATCGTTCACCGAACTTCTTACCGCGGCCAAGACCTCACCCGTACCACTGAATGGCGGTACCTATGCGTTGGGGTATGAGTTGGCGCTTGCCTGGTTGGCCAACGTAGCAGACGTAAAATTTGAAAATATTTTGTACAAGGGCCTAGGCGAAATTATGGTGAGTCTGCAGGGCGATCAGTTAGATTTTGGGATAGTGAGTTTTAACGGTGCTGCACCGCTATTGAAGGCAGGTAAGTACAGGGCCTTGGCGTTATCATCCGATCAGCGCCACCCAGATTTTCCAGAGGTGCCGACGATCGCTGAAAGTGGTTTTCCAGATTTTACAAACTACACTTGGACATCGTTTTACGTTCGAAGCGATACGCCTGATCAGATCACCAATAAACTCGAAGAGACGCTTCAAACCGTCTTAGCCACACCCTTAGCAAAAGAATACGCAGACCAAGTGTTGGTCGAGTTGATGCCCTTAAAGGCCGACAAAATGAGACAGTATCAACTTGAAGAAATCGCGCGCTTTGCCAAGATTGCCAAAGAGGCTGGCCTCAAACCAAAGTAAAGAGCAGGTGGGACAGTTCACCGCAAAAATAGGTATTGATTTAACGTAAAAAAGTTAGGTATTGATTTAAGGTAAAAACGTTTTAACCATAAGTTATAAAAACAACGATCAGGAGACTGTATGACAACCACTCTGCGTGCATGGCTTGTACTGTTTGTTTTCTTCACGAGTTGCTTTGCCAGCATAAACGTCACCGCGCAAACCTATCCAAACAAACCAGTCACGATCGTCGTGCCTTATGGACCAGGCAGCGGCAACGATATGATTTCGCGTGAAATCGGGCAACGCTTGACTGAGCAATTGGGTGTGACTTTTGTTGTTGAGAACAAGGCGGGCGCGACCGGCAACATTGCGATGGATTACACCGCGCAAGCTAAGCCTGACGGCTACACGATGATCTTGACCAGCACGAGCAGCATTATTTATCAGGTCTCAAACACGATTCGCACCACCATGTCGAAAGACTTCACGCCGATCGCGTTTGTGGCAGGCTTGCCTTACGTGCTATCGGTGCCACCTAGCGTGCCAGCAAAAACACTTAAAGAGTTGGCGGCGCTGGCCAAAGCCAAACCAGGCGAAATGAATTACAACGGGCCGGCGGGCAGTATGTCAGCTTTTTTAGGCTCGCTGTTTAAATCTGGCGCGGGTGTTGATATGGTTATGGTTCCCTACAAAGCCACCTCAGATGCCCAAGTCGATGTATTGGCAGGGCGCATTCAGCTTTGGATTACAACCTCGGCCTCGGCCTTACCCCTGGTCAAGGGGGGTAAAGTCACAGCGTTGGCCGTGACGGGTGAAAAACGCTTGGGTGCATTGCCTGACGTACCCACCGCAATCGAAGCCGGTTTTCCGACCATGACCCCCGATATTTCGTTCTTTTTATTAGGCCCCGCTGGAATCCCCGCAGACATCGTCACTAAGCTTAATACAAACGTCAATACGGCATTAAAGACGCAGGCGATGCAAGACCGCTTAGCCAGTTTTGCGACAGCAATCAAGATGGGTAGCCCAGACGATGTGAAGAACCATATTGCTAGCGAAACAGCGCGTTGGCAAGCCGCCGTCAAAAACGAAGTACTTTCAAAATAGGATTTTAAGATGACTGATGCAGTGACCTATGAACAAGACGGCGGCGTTGTCACACTGACACTCAACGAGCCTGACACACGCAACGCATTATCGCCAGAGATTATTGATGCCATCGTTGCGCACGTTGCGAGAATCAACGCCGACCTATCGGTGGGCTGCGTGATATTGACCGGCGCAGGCGAGGGGTTTTCGTCGGGTGGTAACGTAAAAAAAATGAAAGACCGTGCGACGGAAGATAAGCCTAGAACGCCTACTGAAATTCGTCGCTATTACCACGAAGGGATTCAGCGTATTCCGTTGGCGTTATATAGCCTAGAGGCGCCATCGATTGCTGCGGTCAATGGCGCGGCAATCGGGGCTGGCCTTGATTTAGCCACCATGTGCGATATTCGGATTGCTGCCCGCAGTGCCAAGTTTGGTGAGACGTTTTTACGCGTTGGCTTGTTGTCAGGCGACGGCGGCGCCTGGTTTTTGCCTCGTGCGGTGGGGTTGTCAAAAGCCTACGAAATGACCTTTACGGGTGACTTTATTGACGGCGAAGAGGCGGCTAAGATCGGCTTGGTATCGAAAGTTGTAGATGACGCTGATTTAATGGACGAGGCCAGAAAGCTCGCACAACGCATCGCGGCGCACCCAGTGCAATCATCCCGCGCCAGCAAACGCCTGATTCGCGACTCGCAGCACGTGCCGTTACATACTTCGTTGGATATGGCTGCGGCTAATCAAGCGCTGGTGCAAACGACACAAGATTACAAAGAAGCGATCTTGGCGTTCTCAGAAAAGCGTAAGCCAAAGTTCACAGGTCAGTAAGGCTTGGGGCTGGCTGACATACGTTTGGTCGCTGAGTACGGATACGATTAGGCGCAGGCGCGAAGCCAAGGTTACGAGACTTAAGAGGGCATTTTCCTAGTGAAAGCAAGAGTAAATGTCCTTTTTGTCTATTGGGAAAATACGCATAATGTATATTATGTAAAGTATTGTTTCTGAGTATTCATCAATAACTCGGGTCAGCCGGCCTCTTGTTCTCTCACTGCGATATTCGTTGTTGAACGACTTGCGCGATGTACCGCCAGCCGGATAATGCGAGGCTTGGTTACTTTTGTTACTTGAGCTCAGTCATGAAGATATGTATTTACGGTGCGGGTGCTGTGGGTGGTCATTTGGCGGCGCGGTTGATTACGGCTGGCCATGACGAGGTGTCATTGGTGGCGCGCGGCGCGCACCTGCGGGCGATTCAGCAAAATGGCCTGAAGGTGTTTCGGGGTGAAGAAACTTACACGGGTCGCCCGTTTGCTTCCACCGACGACCCTGCCTCATTGCCGCCTCAAGACTTAGTCCTAGTGACTTTAAAGGCGCAGGCCTTGCCAGGTGCCGCAGCGGCCATAGAACGACTCTTAGCCAAGGATGCCGTAGCGGTGTTTGCCGTTAACGGGATCCCTTGGTGGTGGAATAAAGGTACCAATAACGTCCAAGAACACCTTGAATGCGTTGACCCAGGTGGTGAACTTTGGACCCGCCTAAAAGATCGGTCGCTGGGTTGCGTTATTTATTCGCCCAATGAAGTGATTGAGCCGGGAGTCATCAAAACCGCCATGGGCGACCGCTGGGTCTTTGGTGAACCTGATAATGCACCCTCTTCTCGCGTTGACCGTTTGGTAAAGGCATTTCAGGCAGCCAATATTAATGGCGTGGCAGCTGCAGACCTTAGGTACGATATCTGGCACAAACTGCTGATCAATTGCGGCTTGAATCCTGTCGCCGCCCTGACCCGTTTGCCAACCGTCAAAATGTCGGCAAGCCCAGAAGTGCGTGCCGAGCGCTGCAAAGTGATGCTTGAAGTATTAGAGGTGGCCTTAGCTTGCGGTACCGATTTGCGAGGCAAGGTTGACCTTGAAGAGCTAGTGGCACCTAAAAAACGCCCCGGTTCAACGACGGCTTCGATGCTGCAAGACGTGCTGGCCGGGCGTTCACTTGAGCATGAAGCAATTTTGGGTCAGGTGGTTGAGTTTGCACGTCAGCACAACATCAGCGTGCCGCGTTGCGAGTTGATGCTAGTCTTGCTGCGCGGCTTGAATCAACAGTTGATGGATGAGGCCGCCGCGCGAGCGTAACCTTTGGCGGTTTACTTAAACGCTGACCGCAGCTCACGTACGCCTAGTGCCAGCACACGTGCGTCTGCACCCACGGCTACAAAGGTGCAGCCAAGCTCAAGATAACGTTTTGCTAGCGCACGATCAGGCGTCAAAATCCCTGCTGCTTTTTTGTGCTTCAAAATCACAGCGATCGATTTTTCAATTGTACTGACCACATCAGGATGACCTGGGTTACCCAAGTGCCCCAGCGCTGCAGACAAATCTGAAGGGCCTAAAAACACGCCATCTACACCTTCAACGGCGCAGATCGCTTCAAGATTATTCAAGCCTGTTTGCGTTTCAACTTGCACCAGCAAACAGATCTCGTCATTCGCGCCCTTCACGTAATCTTTACGCGAATCCCAACGCGACACGCGTGCCGAGCCGTAGCCCACGCCACGCACGCCATGGGGTGGATAGCGCACCGCTTTGACCAACTCAGCGGCCTGCTCTGCCGTGTCAACCATCGGGATCAGCAAACTTTGCACGCCCAGATCTAACAGCTGCTTAATCAAATGCGTTTCGCCAATCGGTGGGCGCGCAACTGCTTGCGTGTTGTACGCAGCACAGGCTTGCAATTGCGACATGATGGTCAAGGGATCCGTTGGCGTGTGTTCGCCATCCAACAACATCCAGTCAAATTCTGCTGTCGCACAAATCTCGGTGGTGAAGGCGTCTGGGATCGAAACCCACAAACCAATGTTCGCCTTGCCAGCTTTTAGTGATTGCTTGAATCGGTTGGTGTAGTCAGGCATCGCGATGCTCCTAGAATTTGTCTGTTCATTCTAAACCAGCAAATGCCCAGTCTTCACAA
>Ga0209135_1000333_pt1 | contig 16956 bp, 11 predicted proteins | sample LauGreSBDMM110SD_4_FD_187570 | JGI IMG/M metagenome (GOLD analysis project Ga0209135, IMG submission 187570) | Freshwater lake microbial communities from Lake Michigan, USA - Su13.BD.MM110.SD (SPAdes) (version 3) | ecosystem: Environmental > Aquatic > Freshwater > Lake | place: Lake Michigan... | reverse complement strand
GTATTTTTATATGCTTCCCAAGGAAGCAAATTTTTTTGATTTAATAAATTAGATATTGCTGGTTATACGTGCGGAGAAATTCTGATTGAATTTAGCTACAAAAATTCATATGCTCACAATATGTGAGCAAGACCAAAACCAACATATTGATTTGATAAAAGGCTTGCATTTCATTCCAAGCAGTTTCAACTCCCGCAAGTGTCGCCACTTAGTATTTCTTCTAAGACGTTAGACAGTTATTTTGAAATGCTGTAAACCTTGCTCCGTCCAATGGATACCATTACGTTCTTCAACTTTGAACCAGTGTCCAGCATCAGAGTCTGATGGCTCCGATGCAATGGTTGTGATTGGGTTGGAGCCTGCTTCGCTGGCTCGCGTATGCGGGGAACCAAAGTACATACTTGGTGACTGATCATCACTTGAATATCTAAATGCCCACATTTCTTTGCCATTGGTCAGTGCGCAAGAGATCCGCATAGGATCATTTGAGTTGTGTTTTTCCATGATGCCGGTTACATCACGTAATGTTGCTTGCAGGGCAGAGATAGGATCATTAATTAGGCCTTTGCTAAGTGCCACTAAAAATAAAGCTTCACTGTCTGTGGTGCCTTCTCTGTGTGGGTAGTGCACATGGTCAATTAAGTCTTCTACATCTTTGCGGCAGTTATGCCAATTGCCAATCTTGCCGTTGTGCATGAAGGTCCAGTTTTGCCAAATAAACGGATGGCAATTGCTTCTGTTGACCGCAGTGCCAGTGGTGGCGCGTACATGAGCGAAAAACAAACTTGTTCGAATATGTGCTGCAAGCGAGCGAAGATTGGCATCGTTCCAGGCTGGCAGTACATCTTTAAATAGTCCAGGCGTGGTGCGCTGGGTATACCAAGCAACACCAAATCCATCGCCATTGGTGACCCAACTAGATTGGGTAGCAGCAAGGCTTTGACTCACTATCGAGTGCTCTTGATGAAATACCAAGTCTTCTAGGTAAATTTCTGGTCCCGCGTAAGCAACCCATCTGCACATGGTGACCTCCTTTAACGGATTGGCAATGGCTTGCAGTCTATTGCATAGCGAAAACTCCATATACTTTGATCGTGCTGAATATTCGCCGACGCATCGGCTGGACTTCAAAACGCACAAGCGTAAAGACTATTTACGCTTGATGTTCTAGAAGTTCTAAAGTAATGTTAAAAATTAATATTTAATTATTTATTGCCATACTACAACTATACTACTTTAGCCCCGAAGTGACGTGCTAACTTATTGATTTTAAATAAGAAAATGGCAAGTTGTCAGTGCTTTTTTTTCGTCTCAAGCGCCAGCTGTTGGCGCTGGTGAACTTGATGGGCGTATTGAAGCCGTTAGCGGACTGGTCAAAGCTGACTTTGACAAAGAACCCAGTTCAAACAAACGAGGAACTTTGAAGCTGCCAAGCAAGTCAAATTAATCTGGTTTGCTAAACAAAGAGGCTGACATCTTTTTTAAAACTCAGGTAATTTAGTCATAAGCCAAGTCACCTCTTTGTTTTGTGCCGTTTGATTGCGTGTCTAATATTTTTCTTCTGACAACTTCAGCAATCAGAATGCCTAAGGGTGCTGACACCCAAATGCATAACAAAATATTTGCCGAAGGGTAATCGCGCAAAATGGGTCCCATCACAAACAGCACGACTCTGAAAATCCAAAACGCACCCCACATTGAACCAGCAAATCTGATCATCCAGATTCTGTGGCTGGTGACATCCCCTCGCCGAATAGCTAAAACACCCATCACAGCACAGCCATAAACAAAGAACGACATCGACCAAAAGCCATACATGGAGAGATTGCCGCCGTATTCATCAACGGAGCCGTGAGAGGCTGCAAGCCAAATGGCACAGACCGTTCCTATGGTCAGACTAGCAAAGGAAACTCTTCCAAGGTAAGCGTGCAGGGTAGCGTTTGCGCCAGTGCCAGGGCGCCATAGCTGAATGTGCATCAACACAAAGACGATTGAATTGAAAGTTAGGTGTGCGTAGAGAAGGTTTGTTCTAAATTCTGTGCCATTTAAAAATCGATCGTGAAAAGCTGTGCCCCATGAAGGATGCAATTCATAAGTCGCCCCCCAAACCGAACAGGCGTTATCAGGACAAGTTGCCAGCGCTGCTGCTGTTTGGCCAGACTGCAAGCCAATATTGTCGAGGACATCGTAAATTCCAATAAAGAATGCAATGGCTGCTGGTGCCCCTTCAATTAAGTAGCGGACATTCATGAACAGCAGAAATGCAATTCCAAAAACAATGAATGGAGTGAATTTTTTTTGGGTTAGGCCCCAAATCAGTAATCCTGCCCAGACAGTTAATGAACCGAAAAAAATAGTTAATCCAAATGGCATGTTCATTCAATAACCCTCTCGCTTGTATTTGCTGACGTTTGAAATATCGAGCCTAATCATCCTAAGAGAGCAAATACAAATATGTCAATCGGGTTAATAGTTAGCTAGGCCCTGACAAATTGAAACTTAATTGAGTGTTGCCACACATTTGGCACATACGCAGGCTTTTCCCTTGGCTTGATCGGGTACTTGATCCATCACAGCGGGCGTAAAAACTGCATCCATACACCAGCAGCGCTCAGGCTTGGTACCAGTAGCTTTGGCCGTTTCCATGGCGCACACATTAGGTTCATGACAGATAGGGCAGCGGGTTGGATCAATGGTGTTCATAAGGCTTTTTTATTTATAAGTCGTGAAAAAGTTAACTGCAAAAAATCATCGCCCACTCATCCCTTTAATTTAGGTGTAGCAATGACCAAAGCATCATCAATATTTTCGCAGTACTTATGAATTTGTGACATGGCTTCAAGGATATGTCCGAGATAGTCTCTTAAACGCAATGGATCACGACTCATATAAGTTGCGAAGCTTGTAGCGAATAGCACCTAGGTCAAACAAAATAGTCTCGGAAGTGGTATCAACAAGAATATCTAAATCACTTAGCTCTGTATTCAAGCCCTGTGCAACAGATCCAAAAACGCGAGCATTCAGCACCCAGTGCGCAAAACTTCTTGGTATTTAAGCGTCCATCTTTGCAAGAGAAAACCCCCTTACACTTTGACCGAGTTTTCGTCTCAAGCGACAGTTTAAAGTAGCACATATCAAAAACTCAAGACTTCAGTCGCACCAATGAACACCATGCCTGATTCTCGATTCGCCTTCAATCGTCGCTTGCTTGCCGATATTGGTGGAACGCATGCCCGCTTTGCCATGCAAAGTCAGCACCTGGGGCGTTTGGAAAATATGGCGGTTTACCAGTGCGCACATTTTGCGAGCCTTGAGTTGTGCGTCAGGCACTATCTGGCGGATCATCCCTCAGCAAAGCCGACCTGTGCAGCCATGGGCATTGCCACGCAGGTGATGGGTGACTGGGTCAGCATGCCCAACAACCCTTGGGCTTTTTCAACGTCTGCCTTGCAACAAGCCTTGCGGCTTGAGCAGTTACTTTTCATCAACGATTTCACGGCATTGGCTTTGTCGTTGCCTGACCTGGAAAGTGACGATCTGCACCGCATTCACCCCGGGCAACCCCAAGCTGGTGCGCCGCTGGCTCTTGTAGGGCCGGGCACTGGGCTTGGCGTGTCTGGCCTGTTTGCGACGGCGCAAGGCAGCTTTGTGGCCATCAGCGGCGAAGGCGGTCATGTCACCTTAAGCGCTGACAACCCTTACGAAGTTGCCGTGCTGGACTTTTTGCAAAAGCGCTTTGGTCACGCATCTGCCGAGCGCGCACTTAGCGGCCCCGGACTGCTCAATTTGTACGATGCGGTTTGCGCCATTGATGACCGGCCTCGTCAACACACGCAGCCTCATGAAGTGATGGACAGTGCCCTGTCGCACGCCGACCCGGCAGGTGTTGCAGCTCTTGGTTTGTTTTTTTCATTTCTTGGCAGCATCTGCGGCAATCTTGCTCTTACTTTGGGGGCCAGGGGTGGGCTTTATTTGGGTGGCGGCATTGTTCCGCGCGCGCTTGCAGCGCTTGAACAATCGCAGTTTTTGTCGCGTTACCTGCAAAAAGGCCGCTACCAGGACTATCTTCGACAGATCCCTATTTCGGTCATTACCGCCGATGTTTTTCCAGCTTTAAAGGGTGCTGCACGCGCGCTGGATATGAAAAATCAGGCATGATGACTTTGATTTTTTAACTTGATCTTATAGAGGAACTCACAATGCCTTCTGGAAAAATTCTCGTCGCCCAAGGTGGTGGCCCCACTGCGGTCATCAACCAGTCGATGGTCGGGGTGGTGATGGAGGCGCGGCGCTTTAGCCAGGTTGAGCGCATCTACGGCGCCATACATGGCGTTCGCGGCATCGTCAACGAAGATTTTGTTGACCTTACGCATGAAACCCAGCACAACCTTGAACAGGTGGCCAACACACCCTCATCGGCTTTGGGCTCAACACGCGACAAGCCTGATCTGGCTTATTGCCAAGACATTTTCAAGGTTCTCAAAGCGCATGAAATTGAGCATTTTTTTTACATCGGCGGCAACGACTCATCGGACACCGTTCGTATCGTCAGCGAGCAGGCCCAAGCTGCCAGCTACCCCTTGTGTTGCATCCATGTGCCCAAAACCATAGACAACGACCTGGTGGGCAGTGACCACACGCCGGGCTTTCCATCGGCCGCGCGCTTTGTAGCCCTGGCCTTTGCCGGTGCCAACCTAGACAACGTTGCTTTGCCGGGCGTGTATGTCGCGGTGGTGATGGGCCGCCACGCTGGCTTCCTGACGGCGGCCAGTGCCCTGGGTAAAAAATTTCCAGATGATGGCCCGCATCTGATCTACCTGCCCGAGCGGACTTTCGTGCTGGACAAATTCCTCTTGGATGTTAAAACCATATATGAGCGCTACGGACGCTGTGTGGTTGCTGTGTCGGAGGGCATCCACGACGCCAGCGGCATCCCGATGGCCAGTCTGCTGGCCAAAGATCTGGAGCACGATGACCATGGCAATGTGCAACTCTCAGGCAACGGCGCATTGGCCGACCTGCTGTGCCAAGAAATCAAAACCCGCCTGAACATCAAGCGCGTGCGCGGTGACACTTTTGGCTACCTGCAGCGTTCTTTCATGGGTTGTGTTTCAGACGTTGACCAACGCGAGGCTCGCGAGGTGGGGGAAAAAGCGGTTCAGTTTGCCCTGTGGGGCAAGCAAAGCGGCTCTGTGGCGATCAAGCGAGTAGGCTCTTATTCGGTGGACTACGAGCTGCTCCCCCTGCAAGCCGTGGCTGGTAAAACCCGTGTCATGGAGGATGCGTTCATCAGCGAAAGCGGCACCGATGTGACCGATGCTTTTCGACTTTACCTGCGTCCCTTGCTGGGCTCTGGCATGCCAGATGCCTACCGCTTGCGCAACAACCCAGTGGCCAAGGTGCTCAAACGTTGAGCAAAGGTTTTACGCCCCAGATCTCGTCGGCGTATTCACTGATGGTGCGGTCTGATGAAAACATGCCCATGCCCGCCACATTGAGAATGCAGCGCCGTGTCCACTCACTGGGCAAGCGGTAAACCTCATCAACCCGTTCCTGGGTAGCCACATAGTCTGCATAATCAGCCAGCAACAGGTAGTAGTCGGTTTCCAGCAGGCTGCGCACCACGTCTGCGTAACGGAAGGGCTCGTCGGGTGAAAAAGCACCATCTGCCAGGCGGTCGATGGCACAGCGCAAGTCAAAATTGTTGTCGTAAAAGCGGCGCGGCTGGTAGCCACTGGCGCGCAGCTCTTGCACCTGCCCGGTTCGATTGCCAAAGATAAAAATGTTGTCTTCGCCGACCTGTTCGGCAATCTCGATATTGGCGCCATCCCAGGTACCGATAGTCAGCGCGCCATTGAGCGCAAATTTCATGTTGCCGGTGCCTGAGGCCTCCGTGCCAGCGGTGGAGATTTGCTCAGACAGATCTGCCGCGGGAATCACAATCTCGGCCATCGAGACACGGTAGTTGGGCAAAAACACCACCTTCAGGCGGTTGCCAATGCGTGGGTCGTTGTTGACCACCCGCGCTACATCGTTGATCAGGCGAATGACCAGTTTGGCCATGTAGTACGCAGAGGCGGCCTTGCCGGCAAAAATGACAGTGCGCGGCACCCAGTTGGCTTGTGGCTGGGCAAGAATGCGGTGGTAACGGGTGATAACGTGCAAAACATTGAGCAACTGTCGTTTGTACTCGTGCATGCGCTTGACCTGCACATCAAAAAGACTGTGTGCATCGATGGCAAGACCTGGAAACAGGTTGGCGATATGGTCTACCAGACGCTGCTTGTTGTGCTGCTTGGCAAGCCGGAATGCACTGTTGAAAGCGGGCTCGTCGGCCAGGCTGCGCAATGCACAAAGTTCATCGAGATGTCTGCGCCAGGTTGGCGCGATCCGGCTGTCAATCAGGGCGGCCAACGGCCGGTTGGCCTGCGCCAGCCAGCGCCGTGGGGTGATGCCGTTGGTCTTGTTGCAAAAACGTTCAGGGTACAGCGTGGCAAAGTCGGCAAAAATGGTTTCCACCATCAGGTTGCTGTGCAAGGCAGAAACCCCATTGACTTTGTGGCTGGCCAGCACCGACAAATACGCCATGCGGACGCGGCGGTTGCCACGCTCATCAATCAGCGAGACACGGTGCAACAAAGCATGGTCTGAAGGATAGCGCACATGCACTTCAGACAGGAAACGCGAATTGATATCAAAAATGATCCGCAGATGACGTGGCAGCAAGCGCCCGAGCATTTCAACTGGCCAAGTTTCGAGTGCCTCGTCCATCAAGGTGTGGTTGGTGTAAGAAAAAATACGCGTGCACAACGACCAGGCAGCGTCCCATGAAAGCCGCTGTTCATCCATCAACAGCCGCATCAGTTCCGGTACCGCCAGCGCCGGGTGGGTGTCATTGAGATGAACCGCCACCTTGTCTGCCAGCAAGTCAAAGTTGCCGTGGTTGCGCAGGTAGCGGCGCAAGATGTCCTGCATAGACGCACTCACAAAAAAGTACTCCTGGCGCAGCCGCAGTTCTTTGCCATGTTCGGTGCTGTCGTCCGGGTAGAGCACCCGTGAGACGTTCTCGGAGTGATTTTTAGCTTCAACGGCGCGCATATAGTCGCCCTTGTTGAAGGCTTCAAGGTTGATGGCTGAACTTGCGCGCGCTGACCACAGCCGCATGGTAGCGACACTGGCCAGCTTGTAACCGGGGACGGCATTGTCATAGGCCGTGGCAATCACGTCATCGGTATCGAGCCATTGCACCGAATCGTTGTCGGTTTGCAGGCGCCCGCCAAAGCGCACGACATAACTCAACTCCGGACGCATAAACTCCCAAGGGTTGCCGTTGACCAGCCAGTAATCAGGCTCCTCAATCTGTCGGCCGTCAACAATACGCTGGCTAAACATGCCGTACTCGTAGCGGATGCCATAACCAATGCCAGGCAACCCTACAGTTGCAATTGAATCCAGAAAGCAGGCCGCCAACCGGCCCAGGCCGCCATTGCCCAAAGCGGCATCGGGCTCGACCTCGATCAGCGCGTCAAAGTCTGCGCCCAACTGTGAACAGGCCTCTTTGACGGCATCGTAAACGTCGGTTGCCAGCAGGGCATTGACCAGCGCGCGCCCAGTCAGAAACTCCATGGAAAGGTAATACACCCGTTTGGCATCCTGGTCCTGGGATTGTGAGAGAGTTTCTCGCCAACGGTTCATGACACGGTCACGTACGGTGTGAAAAACCGCAAACATCCAGTCGTGCTGGGTGGCCGAGCGAAGGTCTTTGCCGACCGAATACATCAGCCGGTTGGCAATGGAACGCCGAATCCCCTCGACCAAGTTGGCGGGGGGGGCATTGTCAATCAGGCTGTCGTCATTCATAGTGGATCAATACTTTTTAAAAATGCAATCAATAAATTTCAAAGGCATGGGGTGTTTAGCAATTTGCCCACGGAGCTTGGCTTAAAAGATGGTTTGAGCTTGCGGTACAGCGCCAGATAGCTTTGAGCCGTAATGTCCCAGTCAAAGCGCAGCTTCATGGCGTTTTCCTGAACGGTTTTCCAGAGCTCTGGTTGCTGCTTCAAGGAAAATGCCTGCGCCAGTGCTGCTTGCAAATCTGACACGCTGAAATCGTCAAAAACGAAGCCGCAGGCGGTGCCGTCGGCCAGATGGTTCGGCGTGCAATCGACCACGGTGTCGGCCAGGCCGCCCACCCCATGCACCAGCGGCAAGGTGCCATAGCGCATGCCATAAAGCTGCGTCAGTCCACAGGGCTCAAAACGGGAAGGCACCAAAATGACGTCGCTACCTGCAATGATGGCGTGCCCAAGCGCCTCGTGGTAACCAATGTGAACCGCCACCTCGCCAGGGTGTCGGATGGCCGCAAGTAAAAAAGCCTGCTCCAGGTCTGCGTCGCCGCCCCCCAGAAGAGCCAGTTGCCCACCTTGTGAGACGATCTCGTCAATAACGGCTTGCACCAAATGCAAGCCTTTTTGCTCGCTTAAACGGCTGACCACACCAAACACCAGCGCATCAGGGCGCAGTTGCAACCCTAGCTTTGCCTGGAGTTGCGCCTTGGCATCAGCTTTCATGTCCAGGTTTTGAACGTCGTAGGGCTGAGTCAACACCGCATCGTGGCATGGGCTCCATATCTCGTAGTCCACCCCATTGAGGATGCCGCTTAGCACGTCGACACGGCTGCGCAGCAACCCGTCCAGCCCCATGCCTTGCTCTGGCGTAAGAATTTCCCGGGCATAGTTTGGGCTTACGGTGGTGATGGTTTGTGCAAATTGCAGGGCGGCTTTCATGAAAGAAACCTGGCCGTAAAACTCCAGTCCTTCAAGGCCAAACAGGTCGGGCGGCAAACCTAGCTGGTCAAACATGGTTGCTGGAAATAGCCCCTGGTAAGCCAGGTTATGAATCGTAAAAACAGTAGCGGCCTTGGGCTGCTGGCTTGCAGCCAGTTCGCGCAGGTAAATAGGCGCCAGCCCTGTATGCCAGTCGTGGCAATGAACGATGTCGGGCTGCCAACTGGTGTCCAAACCCTGACCCAGACAGGCCGCAGTCCACCCTAGCAAAGCAAAACGCACAGCATTGTCAGGCCAGGCTTGACCCTTTGAATCTAGGTAGGGGTTGCCCTCACGCTGGTAAAGGGTAGGCGCATCAATCAGGTAGGTGGGCAAACCGCTGTCTTTTAAATGCCCAAACACCACACTGGGTGGGTTGCTGGCCAGAGGTTCAACCAGCTGCGGCCCACATGCAGCTGCTTGAGGCAGCTGCAAAGGTTGATGATTTGCAGCGCATGTGAGCGCCGACCGAAGTGCCGGGTAGGCTGGAAGTAGCAAGCGCACATCACATCCGGCCTTGCGCAGGGCGGGGGGCAAAGCTGCACTCACATCGGCCAAGCCTCCGGTTTTGAGCAGGGGGAAAAGCTCGGCGCAAACGAAAAGAACCTTCATGGCTGGGGGGTTTAAGTGGGGTTGGCCTCAAGCGCCTGCAGCATCTGAAGGGTGACAAGCACCACGCCGCGCTCGGTGCGGTAAAAACGCCGCGCATCTTCTACCGCGTCGAAGCCAATCCGCATGCCTGCAGGAATTTTGCAGCTATTGTCGACCACGACGCGGCGCAAATGGCAGTTGCGGCCAACATCCACCTGAGGCAGCAAAACGGCTTCTTCCACTGTGCTGAAAGAGTGCAAGTGAACGCTGGAAAACAACACCGAACGACGCACCTGGGCACCCGAAATAATGCAGCCCCCCGAGACCAGAGAATCCACCGACATGCCGCGTCTATCGTCATCGTCATAGACATACTTTGCCGGCGGGAGCTGTTCCTGGTAGGTCCAGATGGGCCATTCGCGGTCGTACATGTCGAGTTCAGGCAGCGGGTCCGTCAGGTCCAGGTTGGCTTGCCAATAGGCATCGACGGTTCCAACATCTCGCCAGTAAGGAACAGCTTTGGGGCTGCTGCGTACACACGACAACTCAAAAGGGTGGGCAGCGGCATGACCCAACGCCACCATGGCAGGAATCAGGTCTTTGCCGAAGTCGTGACTGGAGTCAGACCGCAGCGTGTCTGACTCCAGTGCTTTGTAAAGGTAATCGGCATCAAACACATAGACGCCCATGCTGGCCAGGGCTGAGCCTGGTTTGCCTGGCATGCTGGGAGGGTGCTCGGGCTTTTCAACAAACTCAAGAATGCGCCTATGCTCATCGATGGCCATCACGCCAAAGGCGCTGGCTTCACTCAGAGGTACTTCAATGCAGGCAACAGTGCAGCGGCTTCCCATGGCTACATGGTCGGCAATCAATTTGGCGTAGTCCATTTTGTAAATATGGTCGCCTGCAAGTACCAAAATGTAGGAGGGCTGGTGCGCCAGCAAGATATCCAGATTTTGAAAAACCGCATCAGCCGTGCCACGGTACCAGGAGTTCTCATCAATGCGTTGCTGGGCAGGCAAGAGGTCGATGAACTCGTTGAACTCACTGCGTAAAAATGACCAGCCCCGTTGCAGGTGACGCAGCAGGCTGTGTGATTTGTACTGGGTCAACACACCAATACGCCGAACCCCAGAGTTCATGCAGTTTGAAAGGGCAAAGTCGATGATTCGAAACTTCCCGCCAAAGTACACCGCAGGTTTGGTACGCCGGTCGGTGAGGTGCTGCAAACGTGAGCCGCGCCCTCCAGCCAGCACAAGACCAATGGTTTTACGCGCAAGTTGGAGTGGGTTGTTGGGTTCCATAACGGGCTTTGGCACTCAGGCTGGGGATGGTGGGATCAGAATATCACGAAGCACCGCGACCATGAGCGTGGGTGATCTGAGCCAGTTGCGTGGCGGCGCCATCGGCCACCTGACTCCATTCGAAACGCCACTCCCAGCATCCTTGGGCCTGACCGGGAATATTCATGCGGTGACGTCCATCAAGCCCTAGCACATCCGCAAAAGAATGAATGACGGTGCACGCTACAGATTGAGACAGGGAGCGGATCATGGCCCAATGGATAGCAGTTTCAGCCTCGGGGCCAAGATAGCGCAACACTGCTTCGCGTTGATGCCGGTCAAGCCCTTGCCACCAACCGACAGCGGTGTTGTTGTCATGCGTTCCAGTGTAGGCCACGGTTTGGTGCTGGTAGTTGTGGGGGAGGTAAGGATTGCCCGAGTCATCACCAAATGCAAACTGCAGGATTTTCATCCCGGGAAAACCGTACTTCAGGCGCAGGGCGGTCACTTCCTGGGTAACCAGGCCAAGGTCTTCGGCCACCAAGGGCAGCGGGCCAAGTGCCTGAATCAAGGTATCAAAAAAGTCTTCTCCTGGCCCGTCACGCCATTGCCCTATCACCGCATTGACCTCGCTTGCAGGAACTTCCCAGTAGGCTTCAAAGCCCCGAAAATGATCCAGACGCAGCACATCGACACAGGTGAGTTGGTGAGCCACACGCGAACGCCACCAAGCGTAGCCATCCGCCTTCATGGCGTCCCAGTTGTATAAAGGATTACCCCAGCGCTGACCGGTCGGACTGAAGTAGTCGGGCGGTACACCGGCTACCGCCGCGGGCTCTCCATCTGAGTCAAGCAGGTACTGGCCGGTGTTGGCCCAGACATCAGCTGAATGGTGCGCTATAAAAATGGGAGCATCTCCTAAAATCTTGATACCACGGCTATGGGCATATTTGCGCAGGCCTTGCCATTGGGCCATAAACTGCCATTGCACAAAGCACCAGAATTCAAGATCTTGTGGCTGTTGCTGCCGCAATCGTTCCAAGGCGCTGGGTGAGCGTTGGGCATACTCTGCTGGCCAGTGGTTCCATGTGGATCCGAACATGCCATCGAGTGTCATAAACAGCGCGTAGTCATCGAGCCAATGGTGATTCTGCGCACAAAAAACCGCAAGCTCTAGGCGCTCGGCAATTTCGGCGGTGTGAGAAAACCCTTGCCACGCGGTTCGCAGCAGCTCCATGCGGCGGGGTGCGACTCGGTAGTAATCGCAACGACGCCGCTCGTAGCCTGGGTCTGGCTCCCAGCGCAGCCAGCCCCTTTCGACCATGCTGGAAAGATCCACCAGCAGGGGACTGCCCGCAAAAGTTGAAACGCTTTGGTAGGGCGAGTTGCCGGGCCCGACCGGGTTGAGCGGCAAGACCTGCCACAGACTCTGTCCGGCTTTGACCAGCCAGTCAACGAAATGGTAAGCGGCTGGCCCCAAATCCCCGCAACCGTAAGGCCCCGGCAGGCAAGTGGGGTGCAGCAGCACGCCGCTGCTGCGTCGGTTGAGAATGCCCATGTTTGAGTTCACTGGGTTGATTATTGCAAATCCACGTCAATGTCATGAACCAGCACCAACACGCTGTTGCGGCTCGCAGCGCATTGACCCGTCAAAATACCCGCACACTCAAACTCGGCAGTGGCGGTGTTGAGCACGAGTCGCCATGGGCCTTTGGGCAGTTCAAAACGCAAAGGCATGTCGCCAGGATTGAACACCAGCATGACACGCTGCGTAGCACTGCGTTGACCCTCGCCCACTTCTATCACGCAGGCCAGTCCAAGTTCATGGGGGTTTTGCCATTCTTCAACGCTCAGGGGTATCCCTTCAGGCTTGAGCCAGGTGATGTCACATCCGGTATTGGGCGCAACGCCATCTTCACGGGCTTGCAAGCCGTTGAACCAGCTTGGGTGGCGCAGAGCCGGGTACCTTTTTCTCAGAGCGATAAGGCTCCCCACAAAACCGATCACCGCCTCATCGCTGTGCGCCCAGTCAAGCCATGTGACTGCATTGTCTTGGCAATAGGCATTGTTGTTGCCGCCTTGGCTGTGCCCCAACTCATCGCCTGCCAACAACTGTGGGATGCCTTGGGCCAGAAATAAAGTTGCCAGCATGGCGCGTTGCCAAAGTGCGCGTTGCTCCTTAACCTGCGGATCATCACTGGGTCCCTCGATGCCGGCATTGGCGCTCAGGTTGTGGCTGTGACCATCGCGATTGTTTTCGCCGTTGGCATGGTTGTGCCGCTCGCTGTAGGCGGTGAGATCTGCCAGAGTAAAACCATCGTGGGAGGTTATCAGGTTGATGCTGGCCAAAGGACTGCGACCGTTACGTTGAAAGACATCGCTCGAGCCGCTCAGGCGGCGGGCAAACTGGCCCCGGGTGCAGGCATGTCCCAGCCAGTAAGCGCGCACGGTGTCACGAAACTGGTCGTTCCATTCCTGCCAGCCTGCCGGAAATTCCCCGAGCTGGTACCCCCCATTGCCAATATCCCATGGTTCAGCAATGCGCTTCACAGTAGAAAGCACCGGATCTTGCGACATGGCGGTCAACAAGGCGCCGCAGCGGTTGAACTGGCTGTGCAAGGCCGGATCACGCCCAAGCGTCGTTGCCAAATCAAAGCGAAAGCCATCCACACCAAAGGCTTGGACCCACCAGCGCAAGCTGTCCATCACCAGTTGAACCATGCGGGGCTCACCAAAACTAAGGGCATTGCCGCAGCCAGTGGGATTTTGGTAATGGCCCGCGCCATCCAGTGCATAAGCACCGGCGTTGTGAAGTCCGCGCCAGCACAGGGTGGGGCCTTTGGCATCGCTCTCGGCGGTGTGATTGAAAACCACATCCAGCAAAACTTCAAATCCATGGCGATGCAGCTTGTCGACCATGGCTCGAAACTCAAAACGTGCCGATTCACCGCAACTGCTGCCTGCATACGACGGCTCAGGAATGAAAAACCCCAACGTGTTGTAACCCCAGTAATTGACCAACCCAAGGTCTAGCAGATGCTTTTCAGTGATGTGCAACTGCACTGGCAAAAGGCACAGCGAAGTGATGCCAAGTTGCTTGTAATGCGAGAGCATGGGATCACTGGCCAAGCCAGCATAGGTCCCCTGCAAATGCGCCTCAACCCGGGGGTTGAGTTTCGTGAGCCCCTTGACATGGGCTTCATAAAGAACCATCTCTGAAAGTGCGATGTTCGGTCCAGGCGCCATGCCAGCGCCCCAACGCAACTCTTGTTCAACATCCACCACACGCGCTTTGGGTATGCGGGCAGCATTGTCGGTTGGCTCAAGCTGGTGTTGCCCCGACTCGTCAAGCCAGTAATCAAGCTCTTTTGCCAAGTCTTTCAATGGCCCTACCAATTCGCGTGCGTAAGGGTCTACCAGCAACTTGCGATCATTGAAACGGTGACCCGCACTGGGGGCGTAAGGCCCTTGGGCTCGCAATCCGTAAAGTTGACCGGTTTTTAAGTTGGGCATAAAGCCGTGCCAGACGCCATCCGTGCAGTTCGGCAAGTCCACACACGCGCTTTGCTGCTGGCTTGGTGCATCAAACAAGCAGCATTGAACACCATGCGCATCAGGCGCATAAACAGCAAAATTAACGCCATCCTGCTCCCTCCAGGTCATGGCGGTAGCTCCCAACGGCCATGGCTGACCGCTATGGCACTGGGTGCTTTGGGTCTGCTTCATGCATCGGGCTCCATCCAGATCACCCCCAGCGGTGGCAGCGACAGGCTAATCGATTGGCTGAAACCATGGCTAGGTACAGACTCGCTAACCACACGGCCCAAATTGCCGACCCCGCTGCCTGCGTAGTGGCTTGAATCGGTATTAAGGCATTCCCGCCAGCTACCGGCCATTGGTACCCCGATTCGGTAACCATGGCGCGGCACCGGGGTGAAATTGCATGCAACCAGTATTTGTGCAGACTCGGCTTGCCCGTAACGCATAAATGCAAACACGCTGTTCAGACGGTCGTTGACCTCAATCCAAGAAAAACCGCCTTGATCATCGTCGCGCTCATGCAGCGCGCCGCGACTCCGGTACAGATGGTTGACATCCCGCACCAGTTTTTGAACACCTGCGTGTGCCGCATCTTCAAGCAAAGACCAGTCCAGTTGTGAATCATGGTCCCACTCGTTTTTTTGCCCCAACTCCGCCCCCATAAAAAGCAGCTTGCGGCCAGGATGCGCATACATCAGGGCAAATAGCGACTTAAGGTTGGCACATTTTTGCCAGGCATCGCCCCACATGCGGGCATACAGCGAGCCTTTTCCATGCACCACTTCATCGTGTGAGAGCGGCAACACAAAATGCTCACTGTAGGCGTACATCATGGCAAAACTGATGCGGTCGTGGTGGTATTGGCGAACCACGGGATCGGTCCCAAAATACGCCAGTGTGTCGTGCATCCATCCCATGTTCCATTTGTAGTTAAAGCCAAGTCCACTAACCCATGGAGGGGCTGAAACTTTTGGGAATGCGGTGGACTCTTCGGCCATCATGACCGCACCGGGCGATTGCTGCCCAATCACCCGATTGGTGGTACGTAAAAACTCTATCGCTTCCATGTTTTCCCGGCCCCCATCTTGGTTGGGAATCCATTCCCCGGGTGGTCGGCTGTAATCTCGGTAAAGCATGGAGGCCACCGCATCAACCCGCAATCCGTCGATACCGTAGCGCTCAATCCAGAAAAGTGCGTTGCCGACCAAAAAATTGCGCACTTCCAGACGCCCCCAGTTGTAGATTAGGGTGTTCCAGTCTCTGTGAAACCCTTCTTTGGGGTCGGCGAATTCATACAGGGCGGTGCCATCAAATCGCGCCAGGGCATGGGCGTCGGTAGGAAAATGGCCAGGGACCCAGTCCAGAATCAGTTGTAAGCCTGCGGCATGAGCCACCTCAACAAAAGCCCGAAAATCTTCTGGTGATCCATAGCGTGCTGTGGGTGCATACAGACCGGTGGGCTGATATCCCCATGAAGCGTAAAAAGGGTGTTCGTGAATGGGCAATATCTCTATGTGGGTAAATCCCATGTCCAGCACGTAAGGCACCAGTTCGGCGGACAAAAAATTCCAGTCGGGAATTTGACCGTGCGGTCTGCGCCATGAGCCGGCATGCACTTCATAGATGCTGATGGGGGCATTGAGGGCATTGCCTTGCTGGCGAATGGCTTCGCGGCCCATCACGGGAGCAGGCAGGTCCATCACGCGAGAAGCGTTACCAGGTGGTAATTCGCAGCTCAGGGCATAGGGATCGGTTTTCAGTGTCCGCCGGCCGTCTGCCCCAAGCACATCAAATTTGTACAAAGCGCCTAGGCTTGCACCTGGAAGAAAAATTTCCCAGATGCCACACTCTGTACGAAAACGCATAGGGTGACAACGACTGTTCCAAAGATTGAAGTTACCGGCCAATGAAACTTGTTTGGCGTTGGGTGCCCAGACTGCAAACGCCACACCCTCAGTGCCGTCCTTAACGCAGGCATGCGAGCCAAGCTTTTCCCAAGGGCGCAGATGATTGCCCTCTGCCAGCAGCCAAACATCGGTGTCGCCTAGCCAAGGACTAAAGCGGTAGGGATCTTCGATCACCCTGACTCCTAGGTCGGAGACCATTTGCAGCTGGTATTTGTCTGTCGAGGTGAGCGAAAGTTCACCCACAAATAGAGCACTCCCTGCTATCTGATGGAGAGGACAAAGCAGTGCATGGTTATCCGGTGCGAGTACATTTACCGCAGAGCAGCCAGGTGCAAAAACCCTCAGACGAAATATGCCCGCAAGGTCGGCAGGATGACACCCTAAATAAGCAAAAGGATCCGTGCAAAGACCCGCCTGCAATTCTTCGGCCAGTATCAGCTCGGCAGGCTGAACTTGATGAATTATTGTTTCTCCTAGGATGGGGACGCTCTGGGCTGGCTGGGAAGTCTCTCTTATCGGTGCGTCTTTCATGCAACAGTGTAGCTTGGCGTATTTAAGCCCGCATGAAACTCTGTAAACATTTAAGGCACAATGTTAGCTACCAATAGCAAGGAGCATTACTTTGCGTGTCGACCCATCAAAAGTTAGGCAACAGGTTCAGGCAGCGGAACCCAAAGCCGCTGAACGCAAGCCCAAGCCAGAACGCCAGCCACCCGCTGAACAGGTAGCCCGGCCCGAGGCGGCTAAACCCAGCCAGCAGGCCGTCAAAAACAATCGCATCGATGTGCGAGCCTGAACTAAGTTTCCAGC
>Ga0209135_1000328_pt1 | contig 17066 bp, 17 predicted proteins | sample LauGreSBDMM110SD_4_FD_187570 | JGI IMG/M metagenome (GOLD analysis project Ga0209135, IMG submission 187570) | Freshwater lake microbial communities from Lake Michigan, USA - Su13.BD.MM110.SD (SPAdes) (version 3) | ecosystem: Environmental > Aquatic > Freshwater > Lake | place: Lake Michigan... | reverse complement strand
AAGCACGGCCCGGGTGGTTAGCTCAGTGGTAGAGCGCCTCGTTTACACCGAGGATGTCGGGGGTTCGAAACCCTCACCGCCCACCAGTTTCACCAGTTTCACAAATACATACATATATGCACACTTTCGCGAGGAGGCATGATGAAGGCCATACTCAGCGATCAGCGCGCAATTCTAGATATTCAGAATTTTGATTTCACAGCAGCAACCCTGAATAACAAAGCGGCTAATCTTCCTGAGATTGCAGCCATTCATTCTTTGACCATTAAAGCCAACAACGCTCGCGATCTACGTATCGCAGCCGAGACCGAACTCAGTGATGTCAAGCGCGAACTATTACGGGCTGAAGGCGATGTTGAACAGATCGTCACACGCATCAATAGAGATGAAACCCGCCTTGCATCAGGCACTGGTGCGCCGAAAGAGCTTGAACAACTCCAGCACGAACTTGGTTCACTAGCAGCACGTCGATCAGAGCTAGAAGAGATTGAGCTCGAGATAATGATGCGTATCGATGTCATTAAAGAGCGCGTTACAGAGCAATCAGATCAAGAGAGTGCGCTTGCAGCAGAGATCACCGAGCTTGAGATTAAGAAAGCTAACGAGATGGCGGTTATCTCATCTGAATTAGAAGCAATAACAGTTGAGAGAGCTTCTGTAATTGCATCAACAAATCCTGAACTTGTCGCACTCTACGAGAAAATCCGCGCATCAAATAACGGCACAGGTGCTGCAGCACTCATTGGAAGCCAGTGCAAAGGGTGTCACCTGACTGTTAATAACGTTGAACTGCAGCGTATTGCAGGTTTAGCTGAAGATGAACTAGTTCGCTGTGAAGAATGCCGGTGCATTTTGGTGCGAGGGCTTTAACCATGGCGCGCACATTTAAACTCACCGCCGATGGTGGTTCCCGTGGAAATCCAGGGCCTGCCGGTTACGGCGCAGTTGTTACCGAAAATGGAAAGATCGTTGCAGAACTCTTTGATGTTATTGGCGTAGCTACAAATAATGTTGCCGAATACAGCGGGCTTTTAGCTGGCCTGACTCACATTCACACACTTGATCCAGCAGCAGAAGTCGAAGTAGCGATGGATTCAAAGCTTGTTGTTGAGCAGATGTCAGGTCGCTGGCAGATCAAGCATGCAGATATGCGAGTGCTCGCAAAGCAGTGTCGCGATGCTCATCCTGCTTCATTGGTGAAGTACTCATGGATTCCTCGCGATGAAAACTCACATGCTGATCGTTTGGCGAATAAAGCCCTCGACGGTGGCCAGGCTGATTCACCTGCAATCGCAATTCAAGAGAATTACCTCACCGATCGCCTTCGCAGTAATGAAGATCCAACGATGATCTACTTTGTGCGCCACGGAGAAACAATTCTTACTCCACTTCGAAAGTTCTCGGGTACTGGCCCCCTTAATCCTGAACTCACCGAGGAAGGTCTCGAACAAGCCGCAACTGTGGCTCAAGAGATTGCAAAGATTAAACCCGAGGTATTGGTTGCATCCCCTCTGCAGCGCACACGCCAAACTGCTGAAGTAATTTCAGCTGCTACTGGGCTCACAATCGTCTTTGATGAAATTTGGTATGAACTCTCATTTGGTAGTTGGGATGGCCTTACCAATGATGAAGTGCGCGAAAAGTTTCCTGATGAGTATCAAGCGTGGCTTAATTCATCTTCTTACGCACCTGGTGGTGGGGAGTCCTACGATCAAGCACGCATTCGTATTGAAGCTGCGATGGAGAAATTACTTTCAGAATATCCTGGACAAAAAGTCTGCGTTGTCACACATAACGGTGTCATTAGAAGCGCTGTAAGTATCGCCCTTCATGCGCCTCACGATGCTGTCTTTCACTTAGATGCAACACCATGTTCGATTACATCAATATCAATGTGGCCATCTGATGGGTTACGGGCGCTCCGAAGCTTCTCTGAGCGCGGTCATTTTCGTTAAATCGCTGCCGCGTACCCTTTGTTACGCGACTTACCTGTCCTCTTTCTTGATTTGCGTTTGCATGTACATCAGTCACCACATAATATAGAGACACGTTAAGGGGAGTACCTCGTTCAGCATCTTCGTCAACACGGATAGAAATATCCCGGAGCTGCGACCACATAGTGGTTGAGGGAGACCTTGGCACCAGGCCCCTTTAACGAAATTGGTGTATTAATGGATGTAACCCTTTTAACTTGGTCCACTGTTGTTGTCGCAATAATTTTGCTCATTGTTATAGACCTCCTCACTGTGAGTCGCAAAGCTCATGATGTGATGTTTAAAGAGGCAGCGGCAATGTCTGTCTTTTACATCTCTGTGGCTATTGGATTCGGTATTTGGGTCTGGCAAACAGCAGGCTCGGTTTATGGAACCGAATACTTTGCCGCTTACTTGGTAGAGAAATCTCTTTCAGTAGATAACCTCTTTGTCTTCATCATCATTTTGGCTCAATTCAAAGTTCCCTCTATCTACCAGCAGCGCATACTCATGTTTGGCGTTGTCCTTGCCCTCGTCCTTCGAACAATTTTCATCGCAGTTGGCGCAGCAGCCCTCGCAGCATTTAGTTTCACCTTCGTAATCTTCGGTGCGATATTAATCTGGACCGGTATTGGTCTCTTCAAGCATTGGGATGAAGATCCTTCAGCTGATGACAACGCCTTCGTAAAGCAAATAAGAAAACGTATTGCGATGACTGATGATTACGACGGTTCAAAGATGTTTACTCGCCTCAATGGAAAGCGGCTCGCAACACCAATGTTCTTAGTGATGATTGCTATTGCTACGACTGATCTTCTCTTTGCACTCGACTCGATTCCAGCGACATTTGGCGTCACGCAAGAACCATTCCTAGTCTTTGCGGCAAACGCATTCGCACTCCTTGGCCTCCGAGCGCTCTACTTCTTGCTCAAGGGCTTGCTCGATAAGTTGGTCTATCTGTCACTTGGCTTATCGATTATCTTGATGTTTATCGGGGTTAAGCTGATCGTGACTTATCTCCACGAGATTTGGTATGAAATTCCTAAGATTTCTACGGTAGTGAGTCTCTCGGTTATAGCCTTCATTTTGATCGTCTCTACGATTGCAAGCGCGATCAAGGTAAGGCGAGACCCAACCGCGCAGGCTCACGCTGGACGCATAACCGATAGCGATGAGGAAAAATAATTTCCTTGTTGATCTGATTGCCCGTATCCTTTACTAAGAAGAGTCGCCCGGATCACCGCGTTACCGCAAGGTACCGAGGAAAGTCCGGACTCCAAAGAGCAAAGTGGTGGGTAACGCCCACCCGGAGCAATCCGCGGGACAGTGCCACAGAAAATTACCGCCAATGAAAATTGGTAAGGGTGAAAAGGTGCGTGTAAGAGACCACCGCATCTGCAGTGATGTAGATGGCAAGGTAAACCCCACTTGGAGCAAGACCAGATAGATAGCGTTTAGTGCTGCTCGCACAAGTTATCGGGTAGGTTGCTTGAATCTGTTAGCAATGACAGATCTAGATGGATGGTGATCGGTTCGCAAGAACTACAGGATCCGGCTTATAGGGCGACTCTTCTTCACAAATAGTTACTCTGCGTAACATCAGTTTGTGGAATAATTCGAGCACGGTGGTTTGGTAGTAATCGGGACTTGGTTAATCACCAGGTCCCTTTTGCTTTGCTGCAGGTGACTTATTTTTATGACATAATCCTGTCTACAGATGTTTGGTAGTAATTGGGACTTGATTAATTGCCAAGTCCCTTTTGCTTTTCTTAGGGCAACTCTTCTTTTTCTCTCTTAACCGAGGTAATCTTTTCTCCATCTAGGGGATGGGTGGTTTAGGTGCTAGTTACAGAGATTTCGTTCAAACCGTATACATATAAAATGCTTCGAACGATCGGTGATGTCAATTTTCCCGAAGGTGTGAACGAAGGAATGGAACTCGCCATCTTCATACATACAGACGAAGGAGTTACGGGCTGTTCTGTTGGAGCGGGTAACGCTGCGCAATCACTGCCAGGACTTATTGATCTTGTAGTTGGTACAGATCCTCGTTCTGTGCGCAGCACTTGGAATCGGATGACAGCGCGTGCCTTCAAACAAGGTAATCACGGTGCTATGGCAGCTGGAATTTCTGCAATTGATCGTGCACTCTGGGACGTGCGTGCCAAACTCCACGGAGTACCACTCTGGAAAGAGTTGGGTGGAGATGGAAAACCGGTTCGTGCTTACGCGAGTGGATTAGATTCTCCTCTCAGCGATGAAGATCTGTACAAGTTCTACGCGGGACTTGCTGCAAAAGGTGTCACCGCAGGAAAACTAAAGGTAGGTCGCGACGCCAATGACGATGAGCGACGCGTTCGCATAATGGCTGATGCACTCAGTTCCAATGGTGGTCGTGCGCAGTTAATTATTGATGCCAATGAGTTTTGGACTCCAAAGCAAGCAATCCAAAGAATTGCACGATTAGAAAAACACTTTGACTTTCTCTGGGTTGAAGAACCGACTCCTAGGGGCGATTTCGAAGGACTTCGTCGCGTCTCTGAAGGTGTTCGTGCTCCGATTGCAACTGGAGAGAACTTCACCGATCCACAGCAGTTCGTCCCGTTATTTCAGCATGGAGCAGGAGATGTCATCCAAATAGCTTCGCATGTTTCAGGATTTACAGGCGGGGGAATCGTGGCAGATATGGCTACAGCTTTCGATCGTCCTGTTGTTACTGGCCCTGATGTCGGAAATAGCTTCGCGCACATCTCATCGACGTGGAAGCACCATGTCATGATGGAAGTTTTCGATATGGGCAGAGAAGCTCCACTGATCAATCCGATGCAGATTGAGGACGGATGCATTGTCCTTAACAACACTCCTGGTGCCGGAATCGAATTTGATGAAAAGTATCTTGCGAGTCATGGACCATCTGATAAGCCAATGAAGATGCTGGGATGGACAGGAAGGGCAGAAGATGCGGGCCTTGTAGGTTAATCGGATAAAGATAAATCCGATAAATCTGGCTTAACGGGCGACTCTTCTTTTTTAAGGGTGCGCTGCCACTCGAATAAACACAGGCTCGCCGTAGGCACGATAGGAAAATAGTGGCTACAAGCTATTGTCTTAGGAAACCCGTAAGAGCACTATGGAGACACCCTATCGAGTGAGGTCGACCATGAAGGTAAGCTCAATAATTTTAGGTAAACGTGTAGAGACTATTTCTGCAAGCGCAAGTATTCACGATCTAGTTAATTCACTCAATTCACACCATGTTGGCGCCTTAGTGGTTTCAAGTGATGGGAAGAAGATCGATGGAATTGTCTCTGAACGAGACATTGTTCGTGCTATGCCAGGCAAATTGGATCAATTAGTTGAAATGTATGTGCGCGACATCATGACGGTGGGAGTCCACACCTGTACACCAGACTCAATGATCGCAGATCTGATGACCATGATGACCGAGCTTCGTATTCGCCATGTTCCAGTTGTTGATGAATCTGGTTCGCTACTTTCAATAGTCTCCATTGGTGATGTTGTAAAGAATCACGTGAGCGAACTTGATTCTGAGCGACAGGCACTCAAAGATTACCTAGCTACTGCGACTTAAACTTCTGCAGCATTGACTCTGACGATTTGCATGCAGGCGCTTACTAGTTAGCTTCCTGGGCTCACAGTCGACATATTGAAATCTTTAATCACAAGTGGTGGGATCGCCATGTTCGACATATCGCCAGCCCATTCACGTGGTTGTGTCCACTCTGTTGCACCAGCGTGTGCGATGCGTGAAAGTGCGGAAACCGGTGAATCATTCCAGCGGAAGTTATTGGTAGCACCAACTACTTCGCCACCCTTTACGTGATAAACACCGTCACGAGTAAGGCCGGTAAGAAGTAGTGAGTTGGGATCAACCATGCGGATGTACCAGAAAGTTGTAAGGAGAAGTCCGTTATCAACCTTCTTCACCAAATCTTCAAGTGATCCGCTTGCGCCATCAACGCTCATGACAAGGTTCTCGCCTAGTGGAGTGAAATCTAAGTTAGTGAGCTTTGCAGATGCACGTGTCTGAATCAGAGATTGCAAGACACCATCTTTGAGCCAATCAACGCGCTTAATTGGTTGACCGTTATCAAAAACGGAAGAGTAAGGAGAACTTACATCGGTGGCAACAAAGTTAGATGCAGGAAGTTGCTTAAATTCAGGATCGCTAAAGAATTGCAGCGATACATTGGAGAGTTTCTCGCCAATGCGAGTTCCGCCACCCTTCTTCGAAAAGACTGATTGTCCTTCGTGCGCATCTCGAGCAGCCGATACCCACATCATGTATGTGAAGAGATCTGCCACCGATCCCGAAGGCAAGATGGTGTCATAACGTCCTGCAGGAAGATCTACCTTTCTGCCTTGCCACTCTAAGCGCTGACGAACTTGCTTATCGATATCGACAATAGATACATCTTTGAAGTCGCGCGTTTCAACGCCAGCCCATGTTGAACGGGAACGATCATGTGACTTTCCAGTCATTTCTACGCGACCGATTGGAGAATCCTTACGTAAACGTAGGCCACCCTTTGATCCGACCCAGGTCGTTTCATGTGTGTGCTCGGAATAGCCAAAGAGCTCAATCTTGTCTGCAACTGAACGAGAGAACATATCGCCAAGTGCTGGTGCAAAAGTTGAGAAGACTTCAGGACCTGTTGGCACATGCTCGGCTGTCCAATTACCAATGGCAACATTGGTCGCAAGTGGAGCGTAATCCTCAGCTGGTCCAGCCGCCTTTGCTGCTGCAACTGCATCCTCTAGAAGTTTAGGAACATCAGCAAGTGAAACATCGGTGCGTGTTACTCCACCCGAAGCCATACCGCCGGCAACTGCAACGAATGCAATAACTGTCACGCTGCGCTCTTGAATCACACCGTTTGTGGTGAGGGTACTTCCAGCCCAACGGAGGTTTGCTTGAGTCTTATCGCGCACCACAACAATGCAGTCATCGGAGGTGGCAGCTGAAGTGATCTTTTCAATCAGATCTTGAGCAGAAATCATTTTCCAGCCTCCGCAACAGTATTGAGAATATTTACTTTGTCGAAGATTGCTGATGGGCAACCATGACTTACCGCTGCAATCTGACTTGGTTGTGCCTTACCGCAGTTAAATGCTCCACCAAGGACATAGGTAGAAGGACCACCGACGACCTTCATCGAGCCCCAGAAATCAGTTGTTGTTGCTTGATATGCAACATCTTTGAGCTGCCCAACAATTTTTCCATTCTTAACGCGATGGAACTGTTGACCAGTAAATTGGAAGTTATAGCGTTGCATATCAATCGACCAAGATTTATCGCCCTTGATGATGATTCCATCTTCCATTGAAGCAACCATCTCATCGTAGGTTGGCCCGGTTGGGTTTGGTTGCAAGGAAACATTTGGCATACGTTGAATGGGAACGTGGGCAGGAGAGTCTGCAAAGGCACATCCATTGCTGCGATCACGATCAACACGAGCAGAGATGCGACGATCTAGTTGGTAACCAACGAGAAGACCATCTTTAATGATGTCCCATTGCTGGGCTGCCACACCTTCATCATCAAAGCCGACTGTACTCAGGCCGTGAGAAGTGCTGCGATCTCCGGTTACATTCATCAACTTTGAGCCATATTGAAGCTTGTTGAGCTTATCTGGCGTTGCAAAAGAAGTTCCTGCGTAGTTGGCTTCGTATCCAATTGCGCGATCCAACTCGGTTGCATGGCCAATCGACTCATGAATGGTGAGCCACAAATTCGATGGATGAACCAATACGTCATAGCGACCAGGTTCAACTGATGGCGCTGCCACCTTCTCGGCTAACAGCGCTGGAAGTTCAGCAATCTCTGCATCCCAGTCCCAATGCTTATTTCCCATCCACTCCCAACCAAAACCTGCAGGCTGAGCTAGCGTGCGCATAGATTCAAATCCATGATCACCGATTGAAATTGCTTCAATCTGGGTCTGTACGCGCACGCGCTGTTGAGTGGTGCTGGTCCCGTATGAATCTGCGTAATGCTTCTGTTCTTTAACAAACATGGTGTGAGCAGAGGTGTGATTAACACCGGCACTCTTGAGTAAGCGATTACTTAAATCCGCTAGGCGATCTTTTCGCTCAGAGTCAGAGACTGCGAATGGATCTATCTCGTACTCAGATACATACATTTGATTTGCATAGACAGGTTCTGCAACGAGAGAAACTAACTCGGTAGATAAAGGCTTTGAAGTTTTTGCCATAGCAACAGCCGTAAGAGCGAGCTTCTTTGCCACATCGATAGAGATCTCGGGGGAGGAAGCAAAGCCCCAGGCACCGTTGACGATTACGCGAACACCAACACCTGCAATAGTTTCATCGCTCTGCGTCTCAGGACGAGCATCTCGCAGAGAGAGCAAACCATTACGTGTGCGCTCGATACGAACATCGACATGCGATGCACCCGCATCCTTTGCTGTACTTATTGCGGCATCACTCACTGCTGTGAGCGGAAGGGCTAGGAAATCTGCATCTACGGTCTTATTCACCCCCGAACCATATTTCAAAAGTTGTCATACGGGTAGTGGGTAGAGCCTTATGCAATAATTCGAACCATGAAAAACGTCCTCATTACAGGTGCAAGTGGATATATTGGTAAGCACGTCACCCTGCAGTTACTCAATCAGGGATACACGGTTCGAGCCTCAGTGCGAAATCTGGCAAAGTCAGCAGAAGTTCGGGATGCAGTGTTGCCTCATCTGCTGGATTCATCGAATCTAGATTCTCGTTTAACTTTCGTTGAACTCGATCTAGAGAGAGACTCTGGTTGGGATGCAGCCCTCCACGGCATCGATGTTCTGATGCATACCGCCTCACCTTTCCCACTTGCCGCACCTAAAGATGAGAATGAACTCATTCGCCCAGCAGTAGAGGGAACTCTTCGTGCACTGAAAGCTGCCAAGAGTTCTGGCGTCAGAAGAGTAATTCTCACTTCATCGATGGCTGCAATTTACGGACGTGAATTGCCTGCTGGTGCAGCTGAGTATGACGAAACAATGTGGACAGATGTCTCGCATCCCGTTGGAAGTGGGGCATATACAAAGTCTAAGACTTTGGCAGAGAAAGCGGCCTGGGATTACATCAAGAGTGATGCACAAGAGATCGCACTTACGACAATCAATCCAGTACTTGTTCTTGGTGCTCCTCTTGATAAGAATTTCGGGTCATCTATTTCACTCGTCGAGCGCATTCTCAAGGGCAGCGATCCGATGCTTCCTGATCTGAAATTTGCAATTGTTGATGTGCGAGATGTTGCCAAAATGCACGTTGACGCGATTAATAATGATGAGACTAAGGGCGAGAGAATCCTCTCTTCATCTGAGACTAAGTCATTCGTTGAAATTGCTAAGTACCTCAAGTCGATCTATCCAAAGAGTAAGGTTAAGAGTGTTCAGGCACCAACAGCAATCATCAAATTCCTTTCTATTTTTGATAGCACAATCAAAACAATTTTGCCGCAACTTGGTAAACCTATGAGAATCAGCAACGCAAAAGCTAAACGCTTGATGGGTATGAGCTTCATTCCTGCGGAGGTTATTTTGCAAGATTCTGCCGACTATCTAATCAAAAATGGATTTATCAAGAGCTAGTTTTCTGTGATTAGGGGCTAACGAAGTTCTGGATAGGTATCTGTGACTACTCCGTGAACACCTAAATCAATGAGCTTACGGGCAGTTGCCACATCATTTATCGTCCATACAAAGATGGAGATTTCTCTGGATCGGCAGCGTCTGATGAAATCCGGAGTGCAGATGGGAATTCCTTTAAATTTCATAGGAACCATCGCATAGAGTTTTTTGGATTGATCCCACGCGATAAAGCGATCAAGGCCAAATACAAGAGCGAGGGTTTCAAGAGGAGTGAGAGCAGTTCTCACGGTCGGGTGGGCCTGGCGAAAACTTTGGACTCGTTTTGATGAAAATGAGCCCACAACAAAGTTCTCCGCATAACGATCGTTCATCCATTCGATAAATGGATGCAGCGTGTCATCAGATTTGATATCAATTGAGATGTGAGCATCGGGAAAACGAGTGGCGAGCTCTTCAAGTGTGCACCATGGATGTTTCCCATCAATTGGAAATTCTTGTAATTGCTTAAGCGTCAAAGTCGAAATCTGTTGATCAACCTGAGTGAGTCGAAGTATTGATGGATCGTGAGCAAGAACTAGATGGCCATCGAGTGTTGCGTGGATATCTGTTTCGAAGTGAGTGATTCCATCTTTCCACGCGGCTGTAAATGCCTGCAAAGTATTTTCTGGACCTGGATGTCCGCGATGAGACCAAATTATCAAACCAAGTCTCCAAATCTAATGTGTGAGAATTGGCCAGCGGTTCTTGAGCGCTACATTCTCTAGGTGCTTGTTGGGATTAACAATAAACGGATTTCCCACTGAAACCAATAAAGGAAGATCATTGATGGAGTCGCTGTAGGCGAAGGAAGTGCGAAGATCGTAATCTCGAGCTGTTGCTAGCGCTCTCACAGCGTGAGCCTTATTGATTCCGTGCATCGTGCCTCCAGGAAGGTTCCCAGAGTAATTTCCCTGGATGACTTCACCCGTTGTTGCAACTGCGCCAGTCATATTCAATTTATTGGCAACAATCGATGCGATCTCGATAGGAGAAGCACTGACAATCCATGTGTCGTGGCCAATTGTTTGGTGTTCTTCAACGCGACGCTTCATGCCGGGAAACATCTTCTTTGGAAGAAATTCATGAACAATTTCTTCACATAACTCTGAGATCAAGAGCTGAGATTTTCCTCGCGCAAAGTCCAAAATCTTTTTCGTGGCATACCCCATCACTGTCATGCTCTCTTCTTTGCAGCGGCGAAAACGGTAGTTGTCTAAAGCAAAGCGTGCGATCTGGCGGCGCTGGAGAATTCCGGACTTTGAAAGCCCTCGGACAAAGTAATAAATAGATGAGCCATCAATGAGGGTGTTATCTAGATCGAAGAATGCTGCCTGTTCGACTCTCTCGCTCATGAATTAAAGGGTGACATAGAACTTCGCCAAAGAGCCTCATCACAAGTTAACGCTAGGTGAACGGAATCTTAAGGATTTTTCAAAAAATTAGTCCAAAGATTCAACTGCCATTACCGAGGGATTAATGGCTGGAGCGCTTTAAGCCCGTATAAAGTGACCATGAGGATCTTGATATCTGCAGAATCTTTTCTGCCGCGCTCTAATGGAGTCACAAACTCTGTTCTTCATGCCGCGAGATATCTTCATAATCAAGGTCACACCGTTCGAATTATTGCACCCGGTGTAGGGCCTGATTCAGTTGATGGAGTTGAAATTACGAGAGTGCCCGCTCTGGCACTTCACTCCTTTGCGCAAGTGGATATTCCAAGTATCTCAACTAGAACTGTAATGAATCTTATTCGTGATTTCTCACCTGACATTATTCATCTTGCATCACCATTTCTCCTTGGCGAGCAGGTTCGAAAGTGTGCAGTCATGTACGACATTCCTGTTGTTGCGAACTTCCAGACAGACGTCTCGGGGTTTATTAACTTTTATCGACTCACTACGGCAAAGAATCTTGTTGAAAGACGACTCAAGAAGATCCATGCTGGTTCAACAATCACTCTTGCCCCATCAACTGATTCTGAAAACTATCTCAAGGGCCTAGGGATTGAAAATATTCATCGTTGGGGTCGTGGTGTAGATCTCAAACAATTCCATCCAAAGTGGAGATCTAAAACTCTTCGAAAGAGCTGGGGAGCAGATTCGCAAACGTGCGTGATCGGATTTGTCGGCCGTTTAGCACCAGAGAAGCAGGTGCACAAACTTGCGCATCTGAGCGACATAGGCGAGCTCACTGGTAAGAAAGTTGTACAGGTAATCGTGGGAGATGGACCATCAAGAGCAATGTTGGAGAAGGCACTACCTAGTGCAATATTCCTAGGACATCAGAGCGGTGAAGCCTTAAGCAAAGCTATGGCTTCAATGGATCTTCTCGTTACTACTGGTGAAAATGAAACATTCTGCCAAGTTATCCAAGAAGCAATGGCGGCGGGGTTACCAGTCATTGCACCAGAAATCGGCGGGCCTCGCGATTTGATCACGCCAGGTCACAATGGACTTTTCTACACACCAGGTGATGACTTTCATATTCGCAAACGAGTTCTCACCCTAGTTAATTTCGAGGATATGCGTCTAGAGATGGGGCGGAATGCATTCGCTACAGTCCAAACTCGCACCTGGAGCGCCGTCTGTTCTGAGCTTTTTACTCTCTATACAGAGGTTCTTGCCACTCGCAAGGACAAGCAACAAGGACACGCGTCATGACGCGCATTGCACATATAGCAAATATGTATGGGCCAAAGAGTGGCGGACTTAAGACTGCGATGAATTCCCTTAGTCGTGAATACGAAGAGATGGGACATGAAGTTCTGCTCGTAGTCCCTGGCAAAAAAGATAGTTCTTCACGATCAGGAAATATAACCACGGTAACCGTCTCGTCACCAGTAATTCCATTTTCTGGGGGATATCGAATCATTCTTAATAGCGGTGAGGTTATTCGCTTGGTAAAGAATTTTGATGCACAGATTTTAGAGATATCTGACCGCACAACTCTTCTGAGAGTTTCTCGTTGGGCACGAAAGAGATCCATCCCAACCATCTTCTTCGCTCATGAACGAGTCGATGGTGTCATCAATGCTTTCGGAAAGTTTCTTCCTGGGAAAAAAGCGTTGGCAAGATTCTGGAATAAATACACGGCAGCATCTGTAGATAGAATTGTGGCAACAACGAAGTTTGCTTCCGAAGAATTTGTTGAACTTGGAATGGTTCTAAACGAATCACAGCTAGTCAATATTCCACTTGGCGTCGACTTACAACTCTTCCACCCGAGCCAATCAGAGAAACCAATGACGGCATTTCAAGAAGTACCCGAAAAATTCGTTTTCGCTTGTACACGTCTTTCGAAAGAGAAAGATCCTATGTATCTGCTTGATATCGCCCGCGAACTTAAAGCCAGAAGCTCTGATCTGACATTAGTTATTGCAGGATCAGGCCCATATGAAAAGCGAATGAATGAAGCAGTTTTACAAGAAAATCTTCCAGTAATAATTCTTGGCTTTGTGAGCGATAAAGAGATTGTCTCAAGACTAATGGCCAAGGCTCAAGTCTTTCTTGCAGTAGGTCCAATCGAAACTTTTGGCTTAGCAGCACTTGAATCTCTCGCATCAGGTACTCCGGTGGTCTGCCGCAAGGAGGCAGCGATCAGTGAAATTATCACTTCACTCTGCGGTGCCGCACTACATAAAGACAGAAAGCTATGGGTAGATGCAATTGAATACTTCTCACTCATGGATCTCGATGAACGCCGTCTTCTCGCACGTAATCGTGCCGAGGAGTTTTCTTGGTCAAATTCTGCACATCAACTTCTCGCTCTACACGAATTGGAGATGAGCCTGTGATTACCCAACCATCTACAACACCGAAAGTCGAAAAGCGAGATCCTGCACTAGCTCTGCGACACATTAGCCGCCCGCGCATCATTGCGCTGGGGGATAGTTCGGTCTTTGGGGTTGGTGATCATGGTGATGCCATTCCTAGTGTGGGTGCAGGTTGGGCGGGAAGACTGGCACACGACCTTACGGCTGGAAGTTTCATTAACGTTGCAAAGAATGGTGCTCGCGCAAGACATATCACTCAGCATCAATTAAGTGCAGCGCATGCATTTAGACCAGATCTTGCTTTGGTCTGTATTGGAACAAATGATGTCCTTCGAGGAGATTTCTCGCCCGAAGAGATTAAAGATTCGCTGATTACTGTCATTGAAACCTTGAGTGAGAATAATGCCGTCATCATCCTCTTAGGTTTACCCGATCCGATAAGCACTGCACCTGGACCACTAGCTCTGAGAAAAATCCTCTCGGCCAGAGTCTCTCTCATTAATGAGATATATATTGAACTATCCGAGCGTGAGAACGTCATTCTTGTTCCAACATGGGATTCGAAGATTGCTCATGAACGTCGCATGTGGCACGTTGATCGGATGCACCCATCTGCCATTGGCCACCAATTAATTGCAGATCTTGTGCGTCGCAAGCTTGCACTGCCGCGACGTTCGGCAAAGAAGCTCTCCACGTCGATCAATGTCTCCAAAAAATTTGAGCTGTATTGGCTTATTACAAATGGAGCGAAATGGTTTGCCAAGAGAAGTGTTGATTTAGTACCGGCACTCATTTGGTTGATGATTAGTGAAAATATCCGAGTGGCGAAGGCTCGTCGCTCTCGCTGATTGAGTTACTTAATCTCTTTGAGCCGCGCAGCAATCATTGACTGCAGCAATTTGACGTCGACTTCCCAGTCATTCGGGATCGCAATGGTCTTTTTATTTACCCTCACGCCCTCAAGTTTTTCAAACTTTGGTGCAAATGCCTTCAGGACATCACCCCATGGCGCGATCAAGATGTGATGGGTTGCAACCGAAGCCCCAAAAACATACTCACTGCCACTTTTGAGCATTGGCTGGTTCCATGCGATAACAAGTTCTAACTCTGGAAATTTACCTGTGATTACCTTGATCATTTCACGCACCTTTTTAGCCTGCTTTGGATCAATGCTTTTGAAGTATTCAGCTGGAGTTGCATGGCGCTTAGATGAAGTTGAACCTCGCGAATACATCACTACGGCATTGGCATGAGCCTGGCTAAATCCGTAATTCTCGCGCAGGTAGGCAATTTGCTCGGGGTATTTCTTGCCCTCAAGTTTTGCCATCGCGGCAAACCAGTAGGCCATCTTCCCGCCATATTTCTTCTCGATCGCGGGGAAGAACTTCTCACGATCACCATCTGAGATTGCCATGGGGTGATTCTACAAGGGGCAGAGTCGCAACACGGGTAAGGTTGGATTCACAGCAACTCGCGTGGATCTTGTCTTTGGTTCAAACTCAATCTTGCGCTCCTATGCTGAAATCTACGCACAAGATGATGCACGCGAAAAGTTCGTTGCAGACTTTATCGCTGCATGAACAAAGGTGATGAATGCCGATCGTTTCGACGTGAAGACTTAATCGCTACTCACTTTTTATTCTCGTCGACCAAACGCCAAGGATCACAACGGGAATGGAAGCGAAGAAGCAGAGCCATCCATAATTTAGGAAACCGATAATGACACCGGCGAGTGCGCCACCTGCTGCACCCATTAGGTTCATCACCAAGTCGCTGGTGCCCTGTGACGAAGGACGCATTTCATCATCTACTGAACCTGATAAGAGCGCAGAGCCAGCAATTAGCGTGCAAGACCATCCAAGGCCAAGGAAGAACAAGCCAATACCTAATTGGGTTGCATTGTCCGCTGTAGCTGTTCCAGAAACAACTGTTGAAATCAATAAGAGCGCTACACCAATTTGAATGACGGCGACTCTACCGAGCTTGTCGGTGAAGTATCCGACAATAGGTGAGAAGGCATACATACCAAGAACGTGGATACTGATGACAAGGCCAATAACTTGGAGCGTCACATCGACATGCTTCATGTGCACTGGCGTCATCACCATCACAGCGACCATCACCAAATGTCCGATTGCGATTGAGTAAATTGCAAAATGTGCAGCAGAGTGACTCTTGATATGGGCGAAGGTTTCTTTAAATGATTTCTTAATAACTATTCCAGCCGCATGTGCATCTTTATTCGCAGTCAGATAAGGATCCGGGCGAAGAAAGAGAAAGATAACTAGTACTGCTAAACCAAGTGTGATTGCGCTGACGATGTAAGGCCCGACAAGACTTGGTAGCCCGAAGTTCTCTGCAATGCGTCCAGAGGGCTCCATGAGATTAGGGCCAGTAACTGCACCAATCGTTGAACCCCAGACAACAAGTGATAATTGTTTTGCCCGGTTATCTTCTGTCGCAAGATCAATTGCAGCAAAGCGGGCTTGGTAGCCAGAGGCGGATGCGGCGCCAACAAGGAATGAACCTAAAAGCATGAGATAAATATTTTTCGTTGATCCACCGGTGATGGCAATAACTGAGCCAATGAGGCCTGTGATTAATCCTGCAGAAAGTGCGAGTCTTCGCCCGCCTCGGTTTGTTAATCGCGCAAGTGGTAGCGCCATGGCAGCAGCACCAAGAACTGAAAATGTTTGGGCAAGACCTGCAAGTGTCTCTGAATCTGTAATCGATGCCACAAGAAGTGAACCAGCAGCAACTGTGCCAGCGACGCCAACACCGTTTAGTACCTGAGCAGCGATAAGAGTCTTGACGATGCGGGATTGGTGAATTTGCTCACCGTTGGTCTGACTCACTCAATAAGTCTATGCCAGCAGAGTCTCAGGTATCCTAGTAAAACTAGGGAAAGAGGAATCCATGTGTAAGAAGGTTCAATGCTCAAGCTGCTCGAAACCAACCTGGGAAGGCTGTGGAGAACATATTGAGGAAGCCCTTGTTGGCGTTCCGATGGATGAGCGCTGCTCCTGCAAGTAAATGAAAGCTGACGTAATATAAGGCTATGCAGATCAATATAAATAAGAAGACAGGGACGCTTCTTGGAGTAGTTCTTGTTGCGATTTTAGCCGGCGTCTACTTCATCGCCGGTAATAACAGTATGTCGATGAATCATGACGGCCACGGATCGATGTCCAGTGATGAAGAAGCAACAGGTGCATACTCAGATAATGAGTTGATGTTTGCGTCGATGATGATTCCGCACCACAGCCAAGCAGTAACAATGTCAGAGCTTGCATTGGCCAATTCCACGAATCCTGAAGTGCTTGCTCTTGCAACAGCAATCCGAGATGCACAGGGCCCAGAAATTACACAGATGCAGAGTTGGCTCGATGAGAGTAACTACTCCGAGTCAGAGTCTCACTCAATGGATATGGGTGGAATGATGAGTGAAGAAGATCTGGCTACTCTCGCTTCGGCGAAAGGCGTAACCTTTGATCGCCTCTTCCTTGAAGGCATGATCGCCCACCATGAAGGCGCAATTCAAATGGCTGAGATGGTCAAGGATTCAACAAATAGCGAAGTAAAGAAGCTGTTTACCAATATTGTGGCAAGCCAGAGCGCTGAGATTGAGGCGATGAAGGCGCTGCTTAAATAAGTCTGTTA
>Ga0209135_1000326_pt1 | contig 17191 bp, 16 predicted proteins | sample LauGreSBDMM110SD_4_FD_187570 | JGI IMG/M metagenome (GOLD analysis project Ga0209135, IMG submission 187570) | Freshwater lake microbial communities from Lake Michigan, USA - Su13.BD.MM110.SD (SPAdes) (version 3) | ecosystem: Environmental > Aquatic > Freshwater > Lake | place: Lake Michigan... | reverse complement strand
TAGGCCAAGGATTGCAATTCGACGATCACCGACCATTCCAAGTGCAACACCTTCTGGCTCTGCGCCCTTATCGTCTGAGCGGTCTTGACCCACATAGTTCATCGTGCTCTTATCGGATGAGTAAGAGTGTGAACCATTGATATTTGCAACACCAAAGGCCTGTGTCTGAATCTGATCTAATAGTTCGCCACTATCCCAGATCGCTACTCCATCGCGATACATAGTCATTGAGTTTGAACCACGCAGATGAATGGTGTCGATATCTCCATCGCCATCCTTATCGCCAATAGTTGGATTGACCTTTGCGCGACCTAGGGCAGCTAAACCTGACAGTGTGGTCCAGTCACGGAAGCGCCTGGTATCTACTTTGAGTGCGGCGCCACGAAGATCATCGTTTAGGCATGTGTACTCGCGGGCATCGCCCTCGTTGGCAGTTAAGAAGTAGTTTCCTAAGCCCACTTTAAAGCCGGCGATCGCATCTGGCTGTGAGGCCCCAACGACATTTTGATAAGTTCGGGGACCTGCTCCAGAGTCTTTATCGCTGGTATCGCGGGCGACTCTGGAAACTTTAGATTCAAAGGCACGTGTAATGCTTTCAAAGGAGGCAGATTCAATATTAAGTTTGCCAATTGCATTGGCCTCTTGAATAGTGACATATGCATAGTTGTTATCTACCGCAGTCACAAACTCTGGCTCGAAGTCTTTAGAAACATTGTTTACAACTGATGAGACTGCGATTCCCTTGGCTCTCATCTCAGCGACAGTGAACTTATCAAAGCCAGCAAATCTGACAACTGGCGCAGCTGGATTCGTTAGATCAACAACTGAAACGCCACCGACTGGATCTGAAGCCTTTGAGTAATCTAAAGTCTCCTTTTCAGTAGTCGCGGGATTGTCCTTTGCACAGACTGGCTGGGCCTCGATCGCGACAAGTGCAGTTGTGCCATTTGGTGCAAAAGTTACAGAGTCAGGCAAAACACCTAAAATATCCGGTGAACTCAAGACTTTTCCATTGGTATCAAATACCACAATCTTTCCATTTGATGTAGTAGGTACACCAGTTGCTGAAAAGGTTTCAGAAACAAGCACAACAGCTACTACAACATCTTTACCTGCGGCAACGCTAGTAACATCATTTCCATAAGGACTTAATGAAACCGAGCTAACCTTCTTTGGATTTGCTACATCTGAAATATCAAAAATATCGATTGCGTTCTTAACACCATTAGTCGCAAAAATTCGCTTTGAGCCAGCGTGGAACGCAGCGATCTCGCTACTGCCCTCACCATCGCCAGAGCTAATCGATACGATCTCGGTGACCTTAACGGTGGCTTCATTAGCCAGTGCTGGAAGTTGCCCAGCGGTAATTAGTGCGGAGGCGGTTAAGACTGTTATGACAGGTAACACGAAGTTTTTCATGGCGTTATGTTCCTTGAGCTTTATCCACAGCAAGTAAATACCTAGCAAAGTTTTCGTGAACACTTCACTAACAGCTCTATGCGCTCTGATTAAAGAGCGCTATCTCCGTTAACTCTTAATTAAAGTTTACGAAGAAAATCAGGGTCATCATCAGGCGGCAAAATACGTCGCTTAGGTGGGCGCGGACCTCTTTCCCCACGAACCCGTCCAATAATTAAAAAGGCAATGGCTCCAAATGGTGAGAGCAGAACAATAAGTAAGAGCCAACCCCACTTGGGCAATTTATTAATTTGAGAATCATCGCGCCGGGCGCAATCGATAAAGGTATACAAAGTTAAAGCAAGAGAGGCCAAGAAGATTACGGCTTGCAACTTAATCATGCTCCTATTCTAGCGAAGGTTAGATAATTAAGCCGAGTGCAAAAAGGAGGGCAAAAGCTAGTTGTAACTTACCTGTCTTGGCCAGATACGGGATTAAATCTGCGCCTGATACTCCGCTTGCAACTCCGCGGGCAAGGCTCCAAGTCAAGGGAGTGGCCAGTAACGTTAATAGAACTGCCGGCTCAAGAGTTAGAAGTGCAAAGAGATGAGCGGAGATCAAGAGCGCGATATATAACTTGCGGGCACCGCTATCTCCTAAACGCACAGCTAAAGTCTTTTTGCCCACGATTTGATCTTGCCCACGATCGCGCAGGTTATTTATTGCCAAAATCGCACAAGCAAGTGAACCCATTGGGATTGCAACGATAAAGATCTGCAGATTTAACTCTTCAGTCTGCACGTAGTAACTACCGACGGTTGCAACAATGCCGAAGAATAAGAAGACGGAAATTTCGCCAAGTCCTACGTAGCCATAGGGCTTAGCGCCACCGGTGTAACCCCAAGCAGCATTAATTGCTAGAGCACCAACTAAAATTACCCACCAAGATGTAGCGGCAGCCAGAGTTAAGCCGATGAGCGCAGCAAATAGAAATGAAAGTATCGCAGCAGTGCGAACTGATTTAGGTGAAGCCAAACCTGATGCGGTAAGTCGCACTGGGCCAACGCGCGAATCATCTGTGCCACGGATTCCATCGGAGTAATCATTGGCGTAGTTCACGCCAATTTGTAGTGAAAGGCTGACTAAAAGGGCGGAGAGTGCACGAATAGGTTCCCAGTTACTTCCAGCACATGCAGTGGCAACTAAAACAGGTGCTACCGCAGCTGCCAAAGTACGAGGGCGGGCGCCGATAATCCATTTATTCATAGAATTCACCTACCTTCCCGCGATGCAATATTTACTAACTCTTGGCGGTCAACTTTATCTAAAGCAGTCCTTGGCAATTGATCTAAATAGATAACACCTTTTATCTTTGCAGCAACTGAGATTTGTGCTGATAGAGCTTTGTTTATAGCCGATTGATCTGGCTTCACGCTACCCGTAATCGCTAAGTGCAGCGCTTGTCCCCATTGTTGATCTGCAATGGCAAAAGCGGCACATTCGATACCCGCAAAACTGTTTCGGATTACTTCTTCAACTTTATGTAAAGAGATATTTTCTCCACCTGTGACAATCACATCATCGGCGCGGCCAGTAACTGTTAACCTGCCGTCTTTGATTTCGCCAAGATCAGAGGTGAGGAAGTAACCATCTTCTAATTTAGAACTCCACCCCGAAGCATCATTTAAATAAGTTGTCGCCAGCGAAGCGGTAGAAATCTTTATAAGCCCATCTTTATTTATCTCAACCGAGGTATCACCGATTGGCAGGCCGTCATAGACACAGCCACCACAGGTTTCAGTCATTCCGTAACTTTCAACGATATTGATTCCGGCAGTGCGCGCTTGAGCGCCTAACTTTTTATCCAGCGCCGCTCCGCCAACTAAAACTGATTTTGCAGACTCTAAATGTGCAAGTAAATCACCATCGCCATTTAGCGCGCGGAAGAGCTGGGTCGGAACAACTGCTGTGTAATCGGCATGCGGATATTTCCCAGTTATTCCCCGTGCATCGATTGCAATTGTGCCGAGTTCAAGAGCGCGTACAAGCACGTTGATTCCTGCTACATGTGTCAGCGGCAATAAGAGCGACCAGATTTGACCTTTACTTGCTCCAAAAAATTTATTTGTGGCTTTGGCGCTAGCTAAGAGCGCCGCCGCAGAGAGTCCTACCTCTTTCGCATCTCCAGTTGATCCGCTGGTCGATACGACAAGTGAAATCTCGGATGGGACGGTCTTGGTAGAAATTGGCCCCAATGTGATTGCGGGTCCATCACCGTCCAAGGCTTTGGCTAGGCGCGCAGTTATATCGGCGATGGTCCACGTGGGATCTATCGCACGAATCTCTCGTTGTGACGTCTGCTCCATTGCACGCGTAGGCTATCGCTCGTAGTCGTAGATGGAGGAATCGTGAGCAAGCCGATCAAGCGTGAAATTGGTAACCGTGCCATACCTGCCTGGGTAACAGGCGCAGGTGGAGAGAAATTTACAGATATCACCTACCAAGTTGGCGAAGGCATCGCCAAGATTTCAATCAACCGACCAGATGTACGCAATGCATTTCGACCACAAACAATTATTGAGCTACAAGAAGCATTTTCATTAGCTCGCGATAACTCTGATGTCGGCGTAATCATCTTTACCGGCACCGGCGATGAAGCATTCTGTTCTGGTGGCGACATCAGCGTTCGCGGTGATGATGGATACCTCGGCGATGATCCACTGGCGCAAAAAGGTATTGGTCGCTTAAATGTTTTAGATCTACAGATTCAAATTCGCAGAACCCCAAAACCAGTTGTAGCAATGGTTGCCGGTTGGGCAATTGGTGGTGGACATGTTCTGCACGTGGTCTGCGATTTAACAATCGCTGCTGATAACGCAAAGTTTGGTCAGACCGGTCCAATGGTTGGTTCATTCGATGGTGGCTATGGCTCAGGCTTACTTGCCGCAAGTGTTGGCCAGAAAAAAGCGCGCGAGATCTGGTTTATGACTCGCCAATATGATGCGCAAGAAGCGCTCGCTATGGGACTTGTTAATACCGTTGTTCCGCTTAAAGAGCTAGAGGCAGAAACAGTTTCTTGGTGTCGCGAGATGCTGCGTAATTCTCCTCTTGCCCTGCGCTTAATTAAATCTTCAATGAATGCCGCCGATGATGGCCTTGCCGGAATTCAACAACTAGCAGGAGATGCCACCTTGCTCTTTTACTTAAGCGAGGAAGGCCAAGAAGGTCGCGATGCTTATAAGGAAAAGCGCGCACCGGATTTCGGAAAGTTTCCAAAGCGTCCTTAACTTTGGCCAAATAAATATGTCGCTCGAACTCTTCTCCACAATGCGCGTTGTTGCGCTGCCAACCGACACCAATTTTCGTGGAATCAACTTGCGCGAAGTTGCGCTCTTTAAAGGTGAATACGGGTGGGGAGAATTTTCACCATTTCTTGAGTACGGATACGAAGAATCAGCACCATGGTTGCAGTGCGCAATCGAGGCGGCAACCAAGCCCCGCCCAAAGTTTTACCGTAATTCAGTAAAAGTTAACGGCACAATTCCGTCCCTTAATGAGCATTCAGATATCGAACGAATAGTTAACTCTTTTCCAGGTGTGGAAACCTTTAAAGTAAAAGTCGGCGATAACTTAAGTGAAGATATTGCTCGCCTCGCACAGGTTCGTGCTCTTGCTCCAAAAGCTAAATTACGCATCGATGTAAATGGCAATTGGGATGTAGCAACTGCTGTTACAAATTTGCGATCCATTTACGAAAATATTGGTCCACTTGAATATGCCGAGCAACCTTGCGCAACAATCGCAGAATTAAGAGAGCTTAAAGAAAAGCTAAAGATAGACATTCTGATTGCTGGCGATGAAATTCTGCGTAAAGCGAGCGACCCATTTGCGGTGGATCTATCCGGTGCAATCGATATCCTGGCGCTAAAAGTTCAACCACTAGGTGGCATCGCTCGCGTGCATAAATTGGCAGAGCACCACAAACTTCCAGTTGTTGTTTCAAGTGCTTTGGAGAGCGCTGTGGGAATTTCCCACGGATTGGCTCTAGCAGCTTCTTTTAAAGACCTTGATTATGATTGTGGACTTGGCACCGGTGCGCTGCTAAGCACCAATGTTGCCGACCTTCCAATTATTAACGGCGCAATTGAGATAACGGATTTTGAGCCTGACTTCGGTGCTCATGAAGTGGCTGCCGATCGCTTTGAATGGTGGAAGAATCGCGTTATGAAGACTTGGGAGCAGATGAAATGAACCAAGCAACGCGTTTGGCGCGTGTAATCGTGTGCCAAATCATTGAAGCTGGAATCACCGATGCGGTTATTTCTCCAGGTTCACGTAATGCGCCGCTATCGCTGGCGCTAGTAACTGCGCAAGATTTAGGTTTAATAAAATTACATATCCGAATTGATGAGCGCACAGCGGCTTTCTACGCCCTTGGTTTAGCGAAAGCAACAAACCGCCCCGTGCCTGTAATTTGTACAAGTGGAACTGCAGTTGCTAATTACCACCCAGCAGTTCTTGAGGCCTCACACTCAAATGTTCCACTATTTGTAATAACAGCTGACCGCCCAGCTGAACTACGTCGCACTGGTGCAAATCAAACTACTGAACAAGCAAGAATTTTTGGCAAAGCAGTTCGCTACTTTGCAGATGTATCAGGTGCGGTCTGTCCATTAGAACTTCCACTAAATGCTTTGCAAACCGGACCAGTGCATTTAAATGTGCAATTTGAAGAACCGCTAATTGGTAACGCTGACACTGCTTGGTTAGATGGCTTAAAAGTGAGCCCTCCTAGAAAATTTGATCGAAAGAACGCTGGCACCTTGGCTAGCAAATCTACTCACGGCTTATTGGTGATTGGACATGATCGTGGTGGTTTAGCGGTTGAAGAAGTAGCAAAATTTGCTGAGCAACTTAGCTGGCCAATTTTAAGTGAAGACCCATTAACTTTCTCTAACGCAAACGCACATGCCAGCCTCTTTCTAACCTCAATCACCATTGCAAAAGATCTAGCACCAGATACTGTGATAGTTATTGGGCGCACGACTTTATCTCGTTCGGTCAATGCACTCATCAATTTAGCCCGAGTAACTTTTGTAATTGATCCACGTATTGCAACCGTTGATTCTGATCGAATGGCAGAGAAGAAATTCACTGAATTACCAGAGCTTTATACCGCCCCTGCAGATCCTGAGTGGTTGGCTAAGTGGAACAAGTATTCAGAGCGAACTTCCAAAGTTGTAAAAGAAATGTCCGCTTGGTCAGAACCCTTAATCGCCCGTGAGATTTCGCAACATCTACCAGATGGCGCAACTCTATTTATCTCTTCTTCTCGACCGATTCGCGATATCGAAGCATTTGGTGCAGCACGTCATGGAGTTAAAACCTTTGCCAATCGTGGCCTTGCCGGAATTGATGGAAATATCTCGACCGCTCTTGGTATTGCAACTGCCCACAACGCAACATTTGCAGTGCTGGGAGACCTTGCCTTTCTGCACGACATCACTGGATTAATTCATCGTGAAGAAATCAACTTGCGAATATTTGTAATTAATAACGATGGCGGTGGAATTTTCTCAACGCTGCCGCAACGTGGAAGTAATGGATTTGAGCAAGTCTTTGGAACTCCACACGGCCTCGATCCTGCTGCGATAGCCAAGGCTATGGGGCTGGATGCGAAGGTTATTTCATCGGTTGATCAACTCCGAGATGAGATTAAAAAACCAATTTCAGGTGTCAGCGTGGTGGTCTGCGATGTACCGAGCCGCGAATCTAACGCTGATCTGATTAAGAGCCTTTATGCCAAGATGGAATCAATTTAATTTAAAGCAGTTCGCATTGGTGCAAATTTTGCGCTGCTTTCACTTAACTCTTTCTCTGGGTTAGAACCAGCCACAATTCCACATCCAGCGTAAATTTGGATCTCATTTTCTGTGATCTGGCCGCAACGCAAGGCGATACCTAGCTCACCATCGCCGCGCGCATCTAACCAGCCAACGGGGCCAGCGTAACGTCCACGCGACATACCTTCTATTCGTTTAATTACATCGGCGGCGATGTTAGTGGGAGTTCCGCAGACTGCTGCAGATGGATGCAACTTTTCTAAGATAGTAAAAGCATCAACGCTCTTCTTGCTTTCGATTAGTGCACCAGTTACATCAGTTGCTAAATGCATAACATTTGCTAAGTGCAATACAAAGGGGGATTCGGGAACGTTAGTTGATGTGCAGAATAGTTCGAGCGCATCTGCCACAGATCTAACTGCATACTCATGTTCTTCTAAATCTTTTGATGATCGCGCAAGGGATGCGGCGAGTGCTAAATCTTTCTCGTCATCACCGGTCTTGCTGATTGTGCCGGCGAGAACTCGTGAGGTAACCATGCCACGAGATAGGCGCAGCAGAAGTTCGGGTGTTGCACCGACCAAACCATCGACTGCAAAGATCCAAGTCGAAGGATATTCAGCGCTTAGGTTGCGCAATATTTTGCGGGCATCAATTCGACGATGTGAGTTAATTCGTAAATCACGCGCAAGAACAACCTTTTCTAGGTTGGTAGATTCAATCTCTTTAATCGCTTGAGTTACGCGCATCTGCCATTCAGATGGGCTTAACGAACCATCACCCCAATTAAATTCAGCATCTGCCAGCGCTGGAACTTCTTCCAAGAGTTTGGGCTGTGCTTGATCGCCGATCCAGGTGATCCACGAACTGCCGTTGCGCATTCCAACGACTATTTGGGGGATTACTAGTACAGAATCTTCATCTGGATCAAAGGAGAAAGAGGTAAAGAGAATTGGTCCAGTACCGCTGGCGTGTACTGAGTCCGAGATTGCAAATTTTTCTAACTGTTGATGCCACCAATTTCGCGCATCGGCAAAGCGGTTTGCACCCTTAACAACAGTAGATGCGTAGCTTCCCCAACCGACTAAACCATCTCCGCCACGCACCCAAGTTAAAGGCGCGTCATCTGGCAGAAGTTCTAATAGTGGCAGATGTTCGCCAAGGCGTGCAGAAGTTACTGGAATAAGGGAAGGCATAAGAAATTACTTTAGCGCGTAAGTTTCTGAGAAATTTTCCGCCAAATAAGTGGAAGTGAAGTTGCGGTGATAGCGATCTTGATTACTTCACCAAAGATAAATGGTGTCAGACCAGCGCTGATTGTTTGCGCCCAAGTTAAATTAAGTGATGTGTGAAGCCATACCAATCCAAAGGTAAAGACAATCGCACTTCCTAAAATCAACGCAGGAAAAGAAGTTTTAAATTTCTGATCAGCCTTGCGATCGGCGAGCGCGCCCAATACAAGCGCTGCCACCAACATTCCAATTAAATATCCACCAGTTGCACCAGTAAGACGTGCCAGTCCTACAGTTGCGGCTGGCGCAAAGACTGGTGCACCAGCAATGCCGGCTAATAGATATGTTGCAAATGTTGCAAAACCGAGTCGCGCTCCGTAAGTGGTTCCGATTAAGTAAACCGCCAGAGTCTGTCCGGTTACTGGAACCGGTGAACCTGGAACCGGAATAGCAATTTGGGCCAGAGCTGCGATAAATAAGGTGCCGCCGACTATGAAAGTGGCATGGGTCAACGCGGTGCTGCGCGGGAATACTGTCGCGCGAAGTGAGCCAGTTGAGATCGACATCTAGTTCTCCCTAAATCGCCTTTAAGTTGTGGATGAGCCTACTCTTGCGAGAGACTTGCCCTATGTCGCGCGCAAATATGGATAAAAACCCAGATGAAGTCGCGGCGATGTTCGATGGTGTGGCAAAGCGATACGACCTGGTCAATGATTTATTGAGTCTGGGCCAGACCAAGAGATGGCGCCGTGCAACAACCGCGATCATCGCCCCAAAGCCGGGGATGAAGATCCTGGATCTGGCCGCGGGCACCGGATCTAGCTCGGAACCGTTGGCTGCCGCGGGCGCCGATGTGATTCCCGCCGATTTTTCGCAAGGGATGTTAGAGGCTGGCCGTAAAGCCCGCCCGCATCTGCCCTTCACCTTTGCCGATGCGCTAAATCTGCCTTTCGGCGACGGGGAATTTGACGTTGTGACCATCTCTTTTGGCCTGCGCAACACCTCAGATACCGATAAGGCGCTCAGGGAAGCCCTACGGGTCACGAAAAAGGGCGGCCGGGTAGTCATAGCCGAGTTTTCTAGCCCAACCTGGGCACCATTTCGAAAGATCTATACCAATTACTTAATGCGCGCCCTGCCCGCGATCGCCAAGAAGACCTCATCTAACCCAGATGCCTATATTTATTTAGCCGAATCGATTCGCGCCTGGCCAGATCAAAAGGCGCTCGCCGCCAAGATCGCAGATGCCGGCTGGAGCCAAATTGGCTGGCGCAACCTGACCTTTGGGGTTGTTGCAGTTCACATGGCCGTCAAGGCGTAACGGTCAGCGTCACCCCGTTGCCCGCCTTAAGATTTCGCCTGTGAGCGCAAATCCATATGTTCCGATTCTGGCAATTGCCGCAGTCGGCTTTGGATTCGCCGTTTTCTCAATCTTGGCGGCGGCGCTGACTGGGCCGGCACGCTACAACCGCGCAAAGTTAGAAGCCTACGAATGCGGAATCGAACCATCACCACAAGCTGCGCAAGGTGGACGTTTCCCAGTTAAATATTTCTTAACTGCGATGCTCTTTATTATCTTTGATATTGAAATTGTCTTTCTCTATCCGTGGGCTGTCACCTTTGATCAACTCGGGCTCTTTGGTCTCGTTGAAATGGCGATCTTTATCGCAACAGTCTTTGTTGCTTATGCATATGTCTGGCGCCGTGGAGGTCTCGAATGGGATTAGAAGAGAAATTACCTAGCGGAATTGTTTTAACTTCAGTTGAAAAACTGGCTGGCTACATGCGCAAGAACTCTTTGTGGCCCGCGACTTTTGGTCTGGCATGTTGTGCGATCGAGATGATGGCAGCTGGCGCCGGTCGTTACGATCTCGCCCGTTTTGGAATGGAAGTTTTCCGCGCGTCCCCACGTCAAGCAGATTTAATGATCGTGGCCGGTCGCGTTTCAAACAAGATGGCGCCAGTTCTTCGCCAGATTTATGATCAAATGGCCGCGCCAAAGTGGGTTATCGCAATGGGCGCGTGTGCATCTTCAGGTGGAATGTTTAACAACTACGCGATCGTGCAAGGCGTTGATCACGTTGTGCCAGTTGATATCTACTTGCCGGGTTGTCCGCCGCGTCCCGAAATGTTGATGGATGCAATCCTTAAATTACACGATCAGATTTATGATGAAAAACTTGGACCTAACCGCGAAAAAGTTATTAAGGAAGTTGAAGCAGCAGCAATGGCGGCGGTTCCAACCCATCAGTTAAAGGGGTTGCTGGCCTAAATGTCTGAAGACAAACAAGGTATGTTTGGCGCGCACGGAACTGGGGATACCTCTGGTTACGGCGGTTTGGTCGCTAGCGCAGCTAGCGCGGGCTCAGCTCAGCGTCCATTTGGTGGCTATTTTGATCAGGTAACCGATGATCTAGAGCGCGCATATCCAGATTTTGCAGATGCCATTGAACGCGTTGTTGTTGATCGTGGCGAGTTAACGCTTCACATTAAGCGCGAGCGATTAGTTGAAGTCGCACTTATCTTGCGCGATAAATTGAAATTTGAAATGTCGATGGGCGTATCCGGTGTGCACTATCCAGACGATACCAACCGAGAACTTCACGCTGTTTATCACTTGTTATCTGTAACAAATAATCAACGCATTCGCCTTGAAGTTTCGGTGCCAGATATAGATCCACATATTCCATCACTTGTTGAAGTTTGGGCCGGTTCAAACTGGAACGAACGCGAAACTTTCGACATGTTCGGAATCATTTTTGACGGACATCCTGGTTTAACTCGCATCTTGATGCCAGATGATTGGCAAGGACATCCACAACGTAAGGATTACGCACTTGGCGGAATCCCTGTGGAATACAAGGGTGCGGTTGTACCTCCTCCATCAGATCGGAGGTCGTACAAGTGAGCACTTACGCGGATCCATATGCATCATCACGCGAGACCACTGAAGGTACTGTCTTTTCAGTAACCGGCGGTGATTGGGATTCACTCGTAACTGAAATTGGACAAGCGAAAGAAGAGCGTGTTGTCGTAAATATGGGGCCACAGCACCCATCAACTCATGGGGTGCTCCGTTTAGTTCTAGAACTTGAAGGCGAAACTGTCACAGAAGTTCGTTGCGGAATTGGTTACCTGCACACGGGAATTGAAAAGAATATTGAATTCCGCAACTGGACCCAAGCCACAACATTTGTGACTCGTATGGATTACTTAGCTCCGTTATTTAATGAAGCGGCTTACTGCTTAGGTGTTGAAAAGCTGCTCGGTATTACCAATGATGTGCCAGAGAAAGCGAACGTTATTCGCGTAATGATGATGGAATTCAACCGAATTTCTTCACATATGGTTGCACTCGGTACTGGCGCGCTAGAACTCGGTGCACTTTCACCAATGATCTTCTGCTTCCGCGAACGCGAAAAAGTTCTGGATATCTTTGAATTTATCTCTGGCCTGCGTATGAATATGGCCTATATCCGCCCAGGTGGAGTCGCCCAAGATTTACCCACCGGCACAGTCGAGAAAATTTTGGCAACAGTTAAAGACTTGCGCCATAGCTTTAAAGATAATGAGAAGTTGCTCGTCGGTAACAGCATCTGGATGAAGCGCACTGAAGGCATTGGTTACTTAGATCTTGCTGGTGCCACAACTCTTGGAGTTACTGGTCCAGTAATCCGTGCAACGGGCTTGCCACTAGATCTTCGTAAGATCCAGCCATATTCCGGATATGAAAATTATAAATTTGATGTTGTCACAGCTGACACCTGTGATGTTTATGGTCGTTTCTTAATTCGCATCAACGAACTAGAGCAATCACTTCGCATCATTGAACAATGTGCTGAAAAACTTAAATCACTTGAAGGCGCACCAGTGATGGTTGCTGATAAGAAGATCGCATGGCCGGCACAACTGGCAATTGGTGCGGACGGAATGGGTAATTCACTTAGCCATATCCGCGAAATTATGGGCACTTCAATGGAATCTTTGATCCACCACTTCAAGTTAGTTACTGAAGGTTTCCGCGTTCCGGCAGGACAGGTTTATTCTGCAGTTGAATCACCACGTGGTGAACTCGGTGCACACGTTGTCTCTGATGGCGGCACACGTCCCTATCGCGTTCACTTCCGCGAACCATCTTTTAATAACCTGCAATCAACTTCTGCAATGTGCGAAGGCTCAATGGTTGCCGACATTATCGGTGCAGTTGCCTCAATCGATCCTGTGATGGGAGGCGTTGACCGCTAATGGCTTACACACCTGATCAATTACAAGTTATGGATGCGATTATCAAACGCTACCCCCGCAGCCGCTCTGCAATCATGCCGTTACTGCATTATGTGCAATCACTTGCTGGTTATGTAACCAATGAAGGCATTGAGCTAATTGCAAAGTTACTAACTCTTGAGACCGCTGAAGTGTCAGCGGTTGCAACTTTCTACACGCAGTACAAGCGCAAGCCGGTCGGTGAGTATCACGTCGGCGTCTGCACAAATACCTTGTGCGCAGTAATGGGCGGAGATGCGATATTTGCAGCGCTGAAAGATCACCTGGGCGTTGAAAATGATGGCGTCACCGCCGATGGCAAAGTTTCACTAGAACATATCGAATGTAACGCGGCTTGTGATTACGCACCTGTCGTAATGGCTAACTGGGAATTTTACGATAACCAAGATGTTTCATCTGCAAAAGAATTAGTTGATTCAATGCGCAAAGGAACCCCTAAACCTCCAACGCGCGGACCAAATTCACTGGGTACTTGGAAAGAAGCATCTGCTGTTCTTGCTGGCATTAATGATGGAAAAGCTGGTGAAGGTCTTCAAGCTGGTGGTCCAACTTTGCTTGGTTTAAATCTTTCGAAAGAGGGTAAGTAATGACAAAACTGGCTCCAGTGCTTTCTGCGCACTGGGATGAGAAAGATTCATTCACAATTGCGGCATACACCCGTCACGGTGGTTATAAAGCATCTGCAAAAGCACTTGCTATGGATCCGGATGCGGTAATTCAACTTGTAAAAGATTCTGGACTTCGTGGTCGTGGCGGCGCAGGCTTCCCAACCGGAATGAAGTGGGGCTTTATCCCACAAGGTGATGAGAAAGATCATTACTTGGTTGTTAACGCTGATGAATCGGAGCCGGGTACCTGTAAAGATACGCCGCTCTTGATGGCTAACCCACACGTTTTAATTGAAGGTTGCATCATCGCTTGCCATGCGATTCGTGCAAAGCAGGCATTTATTTATATTCGCGGTGAAGTAACCCACGTTGTTCGGCGCGTAAACCAGGCGATTGAAGATGCTTATACGGCTGGTCACCTTGGTAAAGGAATTGACATTGTGTTGCACGTTGGTGCAGGCGCATATATCTGCGGTGAAGAAACCGCACTCCTTGATTCACTTGAAGGCTTCCGTGGACAACCAAGACTTCGTCCACCATTTCCCGCAATCGCTGGTCTTTATGCGCGCCCAACAGTTGTAAATAACGTGGAATCAATTGCATCTGTTCCGGCAATCATTGCAAATGGCGCTGAGTGGTATCAAGGTATGGGTACGGAAAAATCGAAGGGAACCACGCTTTATTCACTCTCTGGCCACGTTACAAACCCTGGCCAATTTGAAGCACCTCTTGGAATTACACTTCGCGAAATTCTCGAACTATCTGGCGGAGTCCGCGCTGGCCACAAATTAAAGTTCTGGACTCCGGGTGGATCATCAACACCGTTATTTACTGATGAGCATTTAGATACACCACTGGATTACGAAGGCGTTGCAGCTGCTGGTTCAATGCTCGGTACAAAAGCGCTGCAAATTTTTGACGAAACAACTTGTGTGGTTCGCGCAGTATTGCGTTGGACAGAATTTTATAAGCACGAGTCATGTGGCAAGTGCACACCTTGTCGCGAAGGCACTTGGTGGTTGGTACAAATTCTACGCGATCTTGAAAATGGTGTTGGTACCGAAGATGATCTAGCTAAGTTGCTTGATCTCTGCGACAACATTATGGGTCGCTCATTCTGCGCACTTGGTGATGGTGCAACTAGCCCCATCACATCATCGATCAAATATTTCCGTGACGAATACATCGCTCACTTAACAAATGGTGGATGCCCATTTGATCCGGTTAAATCAACACTGTTTTCTGGAGCGAACGCATAATGACAACGACTCAAGAGAACCCAACAGCGCAAGCGGTAGAACTCATTACCGTTGTGATCGACGGTTTTGAAGTAAGCGTTCCAAAGGGAACTTTAGTCATTCGTGCCGCAGAAAAACTGGGAATTCAAATTCCACGTTTCTGTGATCACCCACTGCTTGATCCAGTTGGTGCCTGTCGCCAATGTTTAGTTGATATTGAAATCAATGGCCGTGCTTTCCCTAAGCCACAAGCATCTTGCACAATTCCAGTAGAACCAAACATGATTGTTAAAACACAATTAACGTCAGCGGTTGCTGAAAAAGCACAACGCGGGGTTATGGAACTTTTGCTAGTTAACCACCCACTTGATTGCCCGGTCTGCGACAAGGGCGGAGAATGCCCATTGCAGAACCAAGCGATGAGCACCGGAAATGGTGAGACTCGTTTTGAAGGCGTAAAGCGCACCTTCGAGAAGCCAATTGCGATCTCTTCACAAGTACTTCTTGATCGTGAGCGTTGCGTGCTTTGCGCTCGTTGCACCCGTTTCTCAGAGCAGATTGCAAATGATCCATTTATTACTCTCAATGAACGCGGTGCGCTGCAACAAGTTGGAATTTATGAAAACCAACCATTTGAATCTTATTTCTCCGGAAACACTGTGCAGATCTGTCCAGTTGGTGCGTTAACTGGTGCGGCATATCGTTTCCGCGCTCGTCCCTTTGATTTAGTTTCAACTCCATCTGCGTGCGAGCATTGTGCATCAGGTTGCGATATGCGCACCGATGTTCGTCGCGGCAAGACTTTACGTCGCCTCGCTGGTGATGATGCGGCAGTTAACGAAGAATGGAACTGTGATAAAGGTCGTTGGGCATTTAAATATGTAACAGCGGTTGATCGCCTGACTACTCCACTTGTTCGTGGTGCAGATGGAGTTCTTGCACCAGCATCTTGGCCAGAAGCACTTGCTGCTGCAGCTGTCGGACTTAAGGGAAAGCGCGCCGCAGTGCTTGTTGGTGGTCGCGCAACAAGTGAAGATGCCTACGGTTACAGCAAATTTGCACGTATCGCACTTGGCACAAATGATATTGATTTCCGTGCGCGCGTCACAACGGATGAAGAACGCGATTTCTTAGCTGCCAAGGTAGTTGGTTCGACAACTACCTACCGCGATATCGATATTGCAGACCACGTGGTTCTGGTTGGTTTTGAACCAGAAGAAGAATCACCTATTGTTTTCTTACGTATTAATAAGCAAGTTCGCAAGCGCGCGCTAAAGGTGAGTGCTGTTGCGACAAAACTTTCAATTGGCGTCGATAAGTTAAAAGCAGAATTTATTAGAGTCGCACCGGGCGCTGAGCCTGCAGCAGTGGCTGCTCTTTCATTGACTGCTAAATCAATAATCTTGGTGGGAGAGCGGGCATCTGAATCAACTGGTTTGTTAACTGCAGTTGCAGAACTAAGCCATAAGTCAGGTGCGAAAATTGCCTGGATTCCTCGTCGCGCTGGCGAACGTGGCGCTATTGAAGCAGGTGCACTTGGTGCTCTTTTGCCTGGTGGCCGCCCAGTTGCAGATGCTGCAGCGCGTGTAGATATTTCAACCCTTTGGGGCGTTTCTTCTCTTCCAGTAAATCCAGGTCGCACAACCTCTGAAATTATTTCCGCACTTAACTCTGGAAACCTTGATGCAGTTGTCGTTGGTGGCATTGATCCACTTGATATGGCTAACAGCGCTGAAGTACTTGCCGCACTTAAGAAATCCTTTGTTGTCTCACTAGAAATTGCCACATCTGCTGTCACTCAACTTGCTGATGTGGTTCTGCCAGTTGCGGCAATCACTGAAAAGTCAGGATCATTCCTTAACTGGGAAGGCCGCCCTCGCGCCTTTGATTCAGCAGTCTCTGATTCACTAAATCGTTCTGATCTTCGCATCCTTTCTGCAATCGCAGATCAAATGGGTGAATCAATAATGCTCGGCACTGTCACTCAAGCTGCGCGTGAAATTGCATCGCTTGGTAAATGGGATGGTGCGCGCGCTAACTTTGCGCCGGTTGCAGCAACAGGTGCGCAGAAAATCACCGGTAACGAATTTCTGCTGAACTCTTGGCGTCGCTTGTTAGACCTCGGCACCATGCAAAAAGGTGAAGCGAACTTGGCTGGTACTGCACGTAAATCAGTTGCCGTTATCTCACCAAAGCGCGCCGAATCATTAGGCGTTAAAGATGGCGACATTCTCCGTGTTTCAAATAAGCACGGCGCAATTTCACTTCCAGCGTTGGTCGAAGATATTCACGATGATGCTGTCTGGGTGCCCCGTAATTCATTTGGTACCCAAACTTTGATTTCACTCAATGCAGCGCACGGCGATGTAGTAACGGTGGTGAAAGCATGAACAATGCAGAGTTATTACTAGATGATCCAGGTTGGATTATTACGATAAAGGCAGTTATCGTCTTTGCGGTCTGCGTTGTTTTAACAATCATGTCTGTTTGGGGCGAACGGCGCCTGGTTGCTCGCATGCAGATGCGTGTGGGACCAAACCGCGTTGGAAAGTTTGGTCTTATCCAAGCTCTCGCTGACGGTGTGAAGC